>Ga0306920_100004731_pt1 | contig 17481 bp, 16 predicted proteins | sample flu12Cox44000170_FD_204666 | JGI IMG/M metagenome (GOLD analysis project Ga0306920, IMG submission 204666) | Lab enrichment of tropical soil microbial communities from Luquillo Experimental Forest, Puerto Rico - flux4day.12C.oxic.44.000.170 (v2)... | ecosystem: Environmental > Terrestrial >... | reverse complement strand
CTACAGGATCGAGCAGGTCATCCCGGCCTATACCCGGCGTTACGGAGGGCTGGACAACTCAAACCTCCGGGCTGAGCACGAGGTTGTGATCGTGGCGACCGGGAGTGCCTGTGTTTGGTAGGCGAATTCCTGCTCTCGCGGAAACTGGTCAGCGATACGACGTGATCCTCGCCGATCCGCCTTGGCTCTACTACGGGGATCAAGCGAAGTGGACCGCGGCAGCCAAGTTCTACCCCCTGATGAGCGATGACGACATCATGGCCCTACCCATCGGCGACCTACTGGCCCCAACCGGCATCGTGTTCCTGTGGGCCACCAGCCCCCGGCTCGACGTTGCCCTCCGCTGCCTCGACGCTTGGGGTTTGCGGTATCGCGGGACCGCATTTGTGTGGATAAAAGTCGCGGCCAACGGTGTGCCGATCGGGGCGCAAGGAGTTCGGCCGTCGATTACCAAGCCGACGAGCGAATTCGTCCTAGCCGGATCACGGGTGGCCCGAGGTCGGCCGATGCCGGTGAGCGACGAGGCCGTACCGCAAGTGGTGTTGGCTCCGCGTCAGGCGCACAGTCAGAAGCCCGATGCGGTGGCCGAACGAATTGAGCGCCTGTACCCCCAAGCTCGGCGGCTTGAGCTATTCGCGCGTCAACTCCGATCGGGTTGGTCGGCTTGGGGCGACGGGCTCCCAGCCGATGACAGAGCCCTACTTCCAGACACACCGACATGAAAGGATTGATGAGCGAATGAGTCCCAAGGATCGCCCGCCCGCCGTGGACGTTTTCTCGCCGCAACGATTGGCGAAAGAGCGCCAGGACGCCGCCGTCCCCCCCGGCTCGCCACCATCACCGCCACCACCGTCCGATGCCGCCACGGCCTTCATGCGCCACCAAGGCAACCGCTCGGATGCCCTGGCCGGGCTCGTCGCCCTCGATCCGAGCCGGCGGAGTCGTCCGTCCCTGCCTCCCGCCGATGCGGTCGAGCCCTACGACGCCAGGTTGGCCGACCTGATCCGGGGTGCCGTCGTCGCCGACAGCGAGGCGGCATCGTCCGCTCAGATGGCGCTCGACGCCCAACCGGGCGGTCCGCTATTCCGGGCGGCGGTCGAAGCGGAAGCCGAACGGGTGGCCGACCACCTGGCTCGGGGTAAGTCGCTCCCGTTCCCCGACGACAAGGATTCGCCGTTGCGGGGTCATTTGGTCGAAGTCGCACCACAACTCATTACGTTGGCGTACCAAGATCAAGCAGCGGCCCAATGGCATGACCGGGCGTGTCGGGATTGCAGCCGCTCAAACCGCAAGCTGCGTGATCGGCTCAGCGAAGCGTGCGACGACTTGGAACGCCGGATCGAGGCGGAATGGGCAGCGGCCGAGGCGACCGGGCTGAGAGGCCGGTACGAAACCGGCCGGGGGTTGGCCCGTGAGTGGTCGCAAGCGGCGGCGTTGTTCCGCTGGTGTGAGGCACCCGACCGGCCGTACACGCCACCATCACGGCCGACCTTCCCCGCCCGGTTCGACTATGCCGAGTACGCAGCCGACCGGGCGACCGGCGGAAAGGAACGGCCATCGCCGCCGCTCCCGCCCGATGAGGCGGCGCAAATGGCGAGGTTCTACACCGCAGGCCCACGGTGACCATCTTTACCGTCACCGCCATCGTGCCGTGGGGCGAGCAAGCCCAAGCTCCCTACGGCAGCCAATACAACGAGGGAGACATCTTGCCGCTGGCGAGCCCGGTCCCCCTTCTCGCTGGCACAGGCGACGTACGCCTTGCCGATGTTGTTAGGGGAGCGCCTGTTGCTGGCGGCTACCTCCTCGAAGTGGGGGTCGATGACAACACCAAAGAGGGCGGCAAGCTGCTGGACGACATCACCGCATGGCGGGGCGAAGTCGGTCCGTACCTCATGCCTCATGTCCGGCGTCAGCGGCTCATTCACGCCAGCACCACCATCCTCCCGACGTGGTCATCGGCCAAGCTGCGAGTCTCACCCTTCGGTCCCACCCCGGCCGGTGCGCCCACGCCGAGCCCGATCCCGCCCGGCCCACGGGTGCCGTCCATCGGCCGGTGATCTGGACACGTCCGACCCGGTTCGATGAGTGCCCGTGCCGGACCTGTACGGCGTGGCGTGAAGCTGGCCGACCACCGCACTCCGATTGGCTCGCCATGAGGATCGACGCCATCGACGCACTCGATGACGAGGGCCGGGGGAACCTGGCCGACCTGCGTACTGCCATTGTCGGGGAGTTCGTGACGGCTCGGGCGGAAGCGAACTAGCGCCCCCCTGGCTGCCGCCTGTGCCCCGCAAACGTGGTGGCGTGGGTGATCCGTCATCCCGGCGACCAGCGGTTTTGTGCTCCCCCCGGCTGAGCCCCCCTCCGGCCCAACGGTTGACAGGCATCAGTGGTGATCGCTTGGCAGAGAGTCCTCTAGCAAGCCATTTCCCCAGTCGAACTCGACCCTTGAGGACCAGACCGGTCCCGTCCAAAAACCGCCGACGTAGCCAAGGCCCTGAAAAACCTGTCCGTCACGTTCAAGCGTCACGTCAAACACCGCTTGCCGCTTCCACGGAGTTGGACGCCAGCGGGCTTTCCTCAACATGTACCCCCGCTCTTGGACATATCGTCGGAGCTTTGGGCGACCGGCGAGAGCCGCCTCACCCCACATAACCCCGGTGGCGACGAGCAGCAAGCCCAAGAACAGAGCGAAGCCCTCCACACTCAGAGCTTGACACGTCGGGTGGCCCTGACCTGGTAGGCATCGGGCTCTAGAACCGTCAGGCGATGAACGCAAACTGGCTCAGTGATGGTCGGCTCACGGATGGTGCGGCCATTCCCGGTCATAGGGGTAGGGCTCTCGACTGAGACGGAAAGGGAGGGGCTACGAGGGGGGGAGAGGATCATGGGCATGGTGGTGGTGATGACGGGGGCCGGAGCGGGGGAATGGACGGGGTTCCAGGCCCGGTTTTTTCCACGGGCGGGGAGGTCATTTGACTATCCTCGGCAGAAAATCTCTCCCTAGGCTCCCAAGGAAAGCGCAGCGAATCCAAGAAAAGCGCAGCGAAGAGCGGTTCTCGGTGGCGATCCGCCGTTAAGTTTTCGCTTACCACTCCCGAGAGGGCCGGGCGTTGGGCAGGTAGCCGGGGCGGATACCGGCAAGGCGTTTCGCCGGTCCCCGATTGCACGCTCGGTGCAAGGGCCGAAGGTTGGCCGGGCTGTGCCACGCTCCACCCTGGCAGCGTGGGACTCGGTGGTCTAGCTCCCATGCCTGCCACCGCTCGACCGGCTTGCCACAAATCTCGCAGGGAACGGGCAAGGTGGCGGCGAAGGCCCGGCGGAGCATGGCCCAATGGCCGGTCCACAACGGCGGCGGCTTCCTAGCCACGGCGGCGGGTGACGGTCAGGCGGACGCCATCGACATCGAGGGCGACCTGCATGTCGTCCCTGGCGGCGATCACGGTGCCGACCACGGTGGCGACCGTCCGCCAGTCGCCCGGCTGTGGTGCCTCTGAGCCCCGCTGTGGCGCTCGGACGACTTGGACGGCGGTGGCAACCGGGACGGGTGGCTTGGCGGCTCTCTCCTTTGCCCTCCTGCGCTCCCGCTTCCGGGCGCAAGCAGGGCCGCACACCTTCTTGGCCGGACCGCCGACGACCGGCTCCCCACATTCCAGACATTGACGGGCCGAGCCTTCGGTTGGGGCGAGCCCGTTGCGGTGGGCCATCACGTCCGTCCGGGTCAAGGTGCAATCGTCGTCTACCAACTCCCGGTCAATCGTCACCAACCCCGCATGGTGGCACCCTGAGCGATGGTCGGTCTAGGACTACCCCGGTCACGGTCTAGGGCCGGGTCAGAGGTTCAGCGGTACCGGGTCATCTGGCTTAAGCCAGAGTGTGAGGCTTGTGACAAGTCCGCGAAAAGTCCGCGAGCCCGTCCGCGGTTACTCATTCTCGCCAACTTCACCAACAAGCAAAAGTGCTGGTCAGTGACGTTGGTGAGGTTGGCCGCAGGTCAGCGGCCCTGCTTTGCCCGCCCTTACAAGGCGGGGGTCCGGGGATCGAGACCCCGAGCGCCCACGATTCCGACGATTCTCGCCACGGAACGCCAGGACCAAGAAGGAGGAAAGCGCAAGCCTCCCGCGAGAGGGGAGACTTGAGCCATGAGCGAGCTGAATACGACGGGGCCGGTGCTCTTCTGCTACGACGGCTCGCCAGGCTCACGAAGCGCGCTGTTAGCGGCCGCTGACCTCCTCGACCGCCCCGTGGATGCAGTGGTCCTCACCGTATGGGAACGGGTTGCGGTGCGTCTGGCTCTGGCCAGCGCGTTTTCCGCCGAGGCGGTTTCCACCGAGGTCGAAGCAGACGAGGCGGAGGAGGCGGCCGCCAGAGCCGCCGCAGACAGGGGCGCGCTCAGTTCCAACGAGAACGGATACCACGCCTCGCCCGTGGTCAGAGAGGCAACCCATGGCATCGCCCGCGCCATCCTGGAAGTGGCAGACGAAGTCTCGGCCCGCCTGATCGTCTGCGGTCAACGAGGCCGAGGGCTCCTGAGGAGCACGCTCCTGGGCAGCGTCTCCCACGCGCTGGCCTCACACACTGCGCGGCCTCTCCTGATCGCTCCGGAGCGCTCGACCTAGCTTCTGGGGAGAGAAGCCGACCTCCGGCGGTCGACAGGTCTCCTCAAAAGGGAGAAGAGAAGAACGGGGGCTATCCGCCGTCTATTCGACGGCCGAGGACACAGAATTCGTTCCCCTCCGGATCGGCCAGCACGACCCAGGGCGCGTCTCCCTGGCCGACATCAACGTGGCGGGCACCCAGCGTGACCAGCCGGGCCACTTCCTCGTCGCGCTCGCATCCCGACGGGCTGACGTCGAGATGGATCCGGTTCTTCACCTTCTTCGCTTCCGGCACGGGCACGAACACCAGGAGCAGATCGGGATAGGGCGCTCCGGACTCCGACATCCACAACACCCCGTTGTCCTCCTGCACCGTCCATCCGAGTACCTGAGCCCAAAAGTCGGCGACTCGCCGAGGGTCCTTGCAGTCGATGATGATCTCACGAAGGACGGCACCCATCGGTCCGAATGCTACCCACGCGGTTAGCGATCTAGCAGTGGATGGAGACGATCTTGGCGCCATCCCCGATGGCGTTCTCGATCGCCTGAGCTGTGCTGGTCGTCTTCGGCCAGTGCACCGCCCACTGCCTTCCCGACACCAGAAGCGCATCCGTCACGTCGTTTAGTTTGGCGGCGATGCACCCCGGGCCTCTGGCGGCCTGGACGTTCGATATCAGATCCTTCTTGCTCTTGTACTCGGAAATGGTGACGTTCTCGCCAGAAACCGCGCAGTCAAGGGCGGCAACCGGTGCCGGCTGGCCGAGGTTGGCGGTGTTCGGCTGCGAGGGCGTGGGAACGCAACCAAGGGGGGCAAGCTTGGTCGCAATCTCCTGTGCGGTCAGTTTGGGTTCGCCCCCCCCGGAACCTTTTGCCTTGGATGAAGCGGTGCCGGTGGAACGGGTGGTAGAAGACCCCGAACCGGCCGTGCTCTTGCTGCTGCTGCCGCAGGCCGCGATGACAACCATCGCAATGATCACGAGCCCGGCCTTCAAGGGACGACGTTTCATGCGGAGATAGTAGAGGCGCGACACATGGCCGCAGGGAGCGGCGACAGATGCGTCCTGGCTATGAGCCAAACCCTTCACGGACCTGCGCCGTATATGACGAGCGGCCGAATCCCGGCCGACATCAGGCGCACGGAGGGGATAGACGTGCTCAACGAGATCAGAAGGAGACCGCCGGCTCGCTCAACCACGCGGAAGTGGCGGTCCGCCACGGCGGGTGCCGCCCTGCTGGGCGTGGGCAGCATCTTCGCCTTTGGAACCGGCAGCCCGGCGGGCGCAAACGCGACCAGCGTCTACCGGCAGACCAATCTGGTGTCCGACATTCCCGGCGTGGCCCGCAAGACCGATCCCAATCTGATCAACCCGTGGGGAATGTCGGAGTTTCCCAACGGGCCATTGTGGGTGTCGGACAACGGCAGCAACGTCGCCACCATCTATACCGGTGACCGGGCGGGAAGCCCGCTGATGGCGCAGCCGCTGGTCGTCAAGATCAGTGGGGGTGCGCCGGACGGTCAGGTGTTCAATCCGACCTCTCAGTTCATGGTGAAAAACGGCATGGCGAGCGGAGCGGCCCTCTTCATCTTCGCTTCCGAAAACGGCGACATCTCTGCCTGGGCACCGAACGTTCCGACTCAACCGTCGGGGATGTTGTCCGACCGGGCGTTCAAGGTGTTCAGCGATCCAAACGCGGTCTACAAGGGCTTGACCATCGAGACCAGCGGACTGGTGCCGCTGCTCTATGCAGCCAACTTCCGGGCCGGGACGATTGACGTCTTTGACGGCAACTTCCACAAGGTTGCCGACGCCGGACGGTTCATCGATCCCGGCCTTCCTCCGAACTACGCACCGTTCGACATCGCCAACCTCGGTGGGAAGCTGTACGTCACCTATGCCAAGCAAGACGCGGCCAAGCATGACGACGTCGCCGGGCCCGGGCATGGTTTCGTCGACGTGTACTCGCTTGACGGCGTTCTGCTTCAGCGCCTGGTCACCAGGGGTGACCTGAACTCTCCGTGGGGCCTGGTCATGGCGACTTCTGATTTCGGACAGTTCAGCAACGACCTGCTGGTCGGCAACTTCGGTGATGGAAAAGTTCACGCCTACGATCCCATGAGCGGGGCCATGATGGGAACGCTCACCAACCCCGACGGCGACCCGATCCAGATCCAGGGGCTCTGGGGCCTCATCTTCGGCGACCAGGCGGCCGGGACGCAGAACACCCTTTTCTTTTCCGCCGGCATCGTGGACGAGGCGCATGGGCTGCTCGGCACGTTGAGGGCCGGTTCGTAGACCACCCGGCCACCTGGGCCACCCGCCACCTCGCCACCTCGCCACCTGGCCACCAAGCCACCTGGCCACCTAGGCCACCTGGCCACCATTGGCCACCATTGGCCACCCGCCAACCGCCAACCGAACGGGCCCCCAACTCCGGCCGCTTCGAGTGCCAAAAAACACTCGAAGCGGGCCGAAATCTTTCCTCCCCCGACCTCCGGACGCGAGTAAAGTAAGTTATAACTTGTTAAATCGCTGAAACGGAGGCATCATGCGGGTTGCCCTGATTACCGGAGCTTCCAAGGGCCTTGGGCTCGCGTTCAGCCGGGGCCTGGCCGATCGTGGCTGGTCACTCGTGATCGACGCCCGGGACGCCCCGGCGCTCCTTGTCGCAGAGCGGGAGCTCGCGGAGCGAACCGCGGTGCGAGCGGTGCCGGGGGACGTGTCGGATGCCACCCACCGGGAAGCGCTGCTGAACGCCGTTCGAGAGTTCGGCCGGCTGGATCTTCTGGTTAACAACGCCAGCCTTCTCGGCCCGAGCCCTCAGCCCGCCCTCCGTACCTATCCGCTCGACGTGTTCGAGCAGGTCTATCGGGTCAATACCGTGGCACCGCTGGCCCTGTTCCAGCTCGCCCTCCCATTGCTGGAGGAAAGCAAGGGACGAGTGATCAACATCACTTCGGACGCCGCCGTCGAGGCCTACGACGGTTGGGGTGGATATGGCTCCTCCAAGGCGGCGCTCGAGCAACTGACGCGCATTTTGGCGGTCGAGCACCCGGCGCTGCCGATCTATCTGGCCGACCCGGGCGATCTTCGAACCCAGATGCACCAGGACGCCTTCCCGGGCGAGGACATCTCTGACCGTCCGCCACCTGAGGTCGCGGTGCCCGGCTTGCTGGAGCTGGCCGAAGGTGAACGGCCGAGCGGTCGCTACCGCGCCCAGGAAATCGGCGGCGGGGCGTCGTGAGCCCGGTGCTCAGCCCGGAGCGGGAAGAGGGCAGACTCCAGTTCGAGCTGCCCGAAGACCTCGAGGCCTCGGAGCCACCGGAGGCACGAGGCCTCCGCCGGGACGAGGTCCGCTTGCTCGTCGCATGGCGGGGTCGGCAGGAACTCGAGCACGCCGCCTTTCGGGATCTCCCTCGTTTCCTGAAGGCAGGCGACCTGCTGGTGGTCAACACCTCCGGGACCGTTGCCGCCGCGGTGGACGGGACCGGACCCGCGGGCGAGCCGCTGGAAGTGCACCTGTCCACCCGCCTGCCTGCCAGTCCGTCGCATTCGGTCGACGGCGCAGGCCTGTCCGGGGCCGACTTATGGGTCATCGAGCTGCGCCGGCCCGGCCAGCCCGCCAGCCTCCCCTATCGGGACGGCGCCGAGGGAACGTCGGTCTCGTTGGCGGGTGGAGGTACGGCGGACCTGCTGGTCCCGTACGGCAGCCCTGGCCGCCTGTGGGTCGCCAATCTTCGGGTGCCGGTCCGGTTCGACGCCTGGCTGGCCAAGCAGGGTCGCGCCATCCGTTACCGCTACGTGCCGGAGGACTGGCCCCTCGCTTGCTACCAGACGGTGTTCGCCATCGAGGCGGGGAGCGCCGAAATGCCGAGCGCGGCCCGGCCTTTCAGTGACGAGCTGGTGACGGACCTCGTCAGCCGGGGGGTGGCGGTCGCGCCGCTGTTGCTGCACACGGGCGTCTCTTCTCTTGAAGATCACGAACTGCCGTACCCCGAATACTTCCGGGTGCCGGTGACCACGGCGAGACTGGTGAACCACACCCGAGCCGAGGGCGGCCATGTCATCGCGGTGGGGACGACGGCGGTCCGGGCCATGGAAACGGTCGCCGATGACCGGGGCCAGGTCCATCCCGGCGAAGGCTGGACCGAGACGGTGATCACGCCGCAACGAGGCGTGCGGGTCGTGGACGGCCTGATCACCGGGTGGCACGAGCCGGCCGCTTCCCATCTGGCCATGCTGGAGACGATCGCGGGCCGATCGCTGCTGCAGCGCTCGTACACCGAAGCGCTGGCCTGTCGCTACCGCTGGCACGAGTTCGGCGACAGCCATCTCATCTTGCCCTAGGGGGCTGCCCCTGCCTATAACCTCACCGGACCGATGGAGCCGTCGCAGCATGGCAAGGATGAAGCGGAAGCCAGCCGGTCGGTGGCGCCGGAACGACACCTCGAGCGCGAGGTCAAGCTCGAGGCCGGTCTCCGCTTCACCATGCCGGACCTGTCGGCCGCCTATCCGGGTGTCGTTGTTGCCGCTCTGCCCGACTCGAGGCTGCAGGCGACGTATATCGACACCGCCGACTTCCGGCTGATGCGGTGGGGAATCACCCTCCGGCACCGCCTGGACACCGCCGGGGGGGCCAACGCCGAGGCCGGATGGACCCTCAAGCTCCCGGCGAAAGCAGAGGGGGTGGCACTGGCGCGGCAAGAGCTGTTCTGGCCGGGGCGGCCGGGTGCCGTCCCGGCTGAAGCGCTCCACCTCGTCAGGGCGACGGCGAGGGCTGCCCCGCTGGAGGCGGTGGCCAGGCTCACGACCCAGCGTCGCCGCGTCGAGCTTCGGAACGCCGCCGGTGAGCGGTGGGCGGAAGTGGACGACGATGTGGTGTCCGTGATGGACGGCCGCAAGCTGGCAGCGCGATTCAGGGAGGTTGAGGTCGAGCTGACGCCCGCCGCGCCGGCGGGCCTGCTGGACGCGGTCCTCGACCGCCTCACCGCGGCCGGTGCGGTGCGGGGCGATGACCGGCCGAAGGTGGTACGGGCGGTGGGACCTCGAGCCATGAGCGGCCCCGACGTCGTGGTTCCGCAGCTTGATGAGCGAGCGACGGTCGGCCAGGTCGTGGCCGGGTCCATCGCCTCGGCCGTGACGCGAATGATCCGGCACGACCCGGGGGTGCGCCAGGGTGACGATCCCGAACACGTCCACCAGGCCCGGGTCGGAACTCGCCGGCTCCGGTCCGATCTACGGACCTTCCGCGAGCTGCTCGACGGCGAGTGGACCGCCAGGGTCCGGGCCGAGCTCGGATGGCTGGCCGACGCTCTCGGCGATGTCCGGGACGCGGACGTCTTGAGCGAGCGGCTGGCGGCTCAGATCGAAACGTTGCCCGTGGTCGACCAACGACCGGCGTCCGTCATCGTCAGGCGGTTGACGAAGCAACGCAATGACGCCCGGACCCGCCTGATCGACGTCCTCGAGAGCGACCGGTACGTCGCTTTGCTGGAGGAGCTCACGACGGCGGCGGCTGAGCCGCCCCTCGTCTCGACGACCACGGCCGACAACCCGACCCCGCAACCACCCCCGTCCCCGACGGGGGCGGCGGGCTCGGCCGTCGCCGTCGCCGGCCTCTCGTCATCCCCTGAGCCACCAGTGCTCCAGCCAGGGCCGGAGAACTTCCCGATGTTCGGGCCACGCGAGCCGGAGACTCCCGAGGATCCTGGGCAAGTCGCCACCGCCGGCGCGGACGGCGCCAGGGGCAGCCCCAACGGCAACGGCTCCAGCTCGGGCCCCGCGTGGCCCCAGCTCGAAGCCTCCTACGTCGTCCCGGTGGGTGACCGGCCCGCCGGCGAGATCCTTCCCCAGCTGATCCGCCGGCCGTGGAAGCACCTGCGCCGGGCGGTTGAAGAGTTGGGCGATGATCCTCCCGACCACGCCCTGCATGAGGTGCGCATTCGTGCCAAACGAGCTCGATACGCGGCCGAGGCAGCCTCGCCGGTGATCGGAAAGCCAGCCCGCAAACTGGCGGCTGCGTGCGCCGAAGTCCAGGGGGTGCTAGGCGACATGCAGGACGCAGTGGTGGCGGAAGCCTGGCTGCGACATGAGGCGACATCCATGTCACCCGGGCATGCACTGACCGCGGGTGAGCTGGTTGCTCTACAACGGCAGGACAAGGCCGCCTGCCGCGCCGCCTGGTCCGAGGCGTGGAAGGCGGCGTCGCGCAAACAACTCGTTTCGTGGCTGAAGAGGTAGACGAGCACAAGGGTAAGCCAGCAACAACGCGGCATCCTCTACAGTCCGAATCGTGCGGATTGCCGCCCTCGACCTGGGGAGCAACTCCTTCCACCTCCTTATCGCCGACGCTCATCCCGACGGCACGTTCGAGCCGCTGGTCAGGGAAAAGGAGATCCTTCGCCTCGCCGACGTCGTGGCGCGCGAGGGAAGAATCGGGCCGGATGCGGCCGCGGCCGCGGTGGAGGTCGTGCGCCGGTTCCGTGCTCTCGCCGACTCGATCGACGCCGACGAGATCGTCGCCTGCGCCACGAGCGCTCTGCGAGAAGCAAACGACTCGGCCGAGGTGGTCGATCACATCGAGAGTCACACGGGCGTCAGGATCAATGTCATCAGTGGCACCGAGGAAGCCCGGCTGATCTTTGCCGCCATCCGGGCGAGCGTCGTGATCGACCCCGGGCCGGCGCTGGCCCTTGATCTCGGTGGCGGGAGCCTGGAACTGATGCTGGGCGGCCACGGTGGCCTGGCCTGGTCCCGGAGCGTCAAGCTGGGTGCTGCTCGCCTCAACGCCGAGCTCGTGCGAGGCGATCCCCCGACCGGCGGGGACCAGCGCCGGTTGATGCGGCGTATCTCCACGATGCTCGGCCCCCTTGAAGTCGACCTCGACGACCTGGGCCCGCAGATGTTGATCGGCAGCAGCGGCACCCTCTGTGCCCTCGCCCGGATGGCTGCTGCCCGGCGAACCGGGTCCGTCCCTCCATCGGTGAACCAGCTTCGGGTGCGCCGCAAGGATCTCTTCGCAGTACGCGACCAGATCTTGCGGCTGACATCAGCAGAACGAGAGCGGTCGCCGGGTGTCGACACCCGCCGGGCCGACCTTCTGCCTGCTGGCATCCTCCTCCTCACCAGTGTCATGGAGCTGACGGGGCTGGACGAGCTCACCGCCTGTGAATGGGCGTTGCGGGAGGGAATCGTGCTCGACGCGATCGGCCATCACACGGTGGCGGATTGGAGCGGCGAGCCCCGGGCGCTACGGCGAGAGTCCGTGCTCAATCTCTGTCGTCGATGCAACTGGCACGAGGAACACGCTCGGCAGGTTGCCCGGCTGGGCGTCGATCTGTTCGATGGCACCGCCGAACTGCACGGCATGGGGCACCACGAACGCGAGATGCTCGAGCTGGGGTCGTTGCTGCACGACATCGGCGAACACGTCTCGGTGGAGGGACACGACAAGCACACCGCCTATCTCATCGAGCACGGACGGCTGCGCGGTTTCGCTCCCGGCGAGGTCGCGGTCCTCGCGTCCCTCGGCCGGTTTCACCGGCGGGGTAATCCCAAGCTGTCCTTCGAGCCCTTTGCCGCTCTGTCACCGTCCAGGCGAGAACGCGTACTGAAGCTCATCTCGTTGCTCCGAATCGCCGACGGGCTGGACCGAAGCCACGCAGGCAACGTGGAGTCGATCGGTGTGAAGCTTGATGGCAAAGGTGTCCGGTTGGTCGTGCACGCGGTCGGCGACATCGACCTTGAGCTCTGGGGATTACGCCGGAAGCGGGAGCTGTTCGAGCGGGTCTTCGGGGTGCCGCTTGCCTTTGAAGTCGTAAATGTGACCGACCCGTCCTCATGACGCGGCACCGGCCCCGCCGCGGCGGGGCCGGCCACACGCAGCACAGCGCGATCCGACTAGTTGCGAGGCACCTCCGACCACGGGCGGTCTTTGTCCACCCGGACGTCGCCCGGCAGTCCGAGAACCCGCTCGGCCAGGATGTTGCGCATGATCTCGGAGGTCCCGCCCTCGATTGAGTTCGCCCGGGCCCGCAAGAACATCTTTTGCGGTGCACTGGCTTGCATGGCCTCAGCGGGGCGGGTCATCTCGTAAGAACCGTAGAGCATGCCGCTCGGCCCGATGATGTCGAGGCAAAGCTCGTAGATCCGCTTGTTGAGCTCGGCGAAGGCCAGCTTTCCGGTCGAGCCTTCTGGCCCCGGCGTCCCCTTCTGCCGATTCTGCGAGGCCCTCATGTTGGTAAGGCGCTGCACCTCTGCCTCGATCCAGAGCTGGCTCAGCCGGTCCCGAAGAACCGGGTCTTTGTCCTGCCGCTTGGCCCAAAGCCGAAGCGCCTCGCCGATCGGTCCCGACGCCCGCGGGATGACACCGCCGCCGATCGAGACCCGCTCGTTCATAAGCGTCGTGAGGGAAACGCGCCAACCCTCTCCGACAGCGCCGAGTCGTTCGCCGTCCGGTATGCGCACGTCGGTGAAATAGACCTCATTGAACTCGGCATCACCGGTGATCTGTCGAAGCGGTCGGACCTCCACACCCGGAGCGTGCATGTCCACGACGAAGTAGGTAAGGCCCTTGTGCTTTTCTTGATCCGGGTTGGTCCTTGCCACCAGCAATCCCCAGCGGGCGAGATGGGCCAGGGTGGTCCAGACCTTCTGGCCGTTGACGATCCACTCGTCGCCGTCACGTACGGCTCGGGTGGCCAGTGACGCGACGTCGGAGCCGGCACCGGGCTCGCTGAACAGCTGGCACCACACCTCTTCGCCGGTAAAGAGCGGCCGAAGGTATCGCTGCTTCTGCTCGACGCTTCCATGGGTGACGACGGTGGGAGCAGCCATGCCGTAGCCGATAGGGTTCCGTGCCGCGGCGTGCGGTGCGCCGGCGGCGTACAATCGCTCGGCGACCACCTTCTGAAGCCTGGGCTCGAGACCGAGACCGCCATATCCCACGGGAAAGTGGACCCACGCCAGGCCGGCATCGAACTGGGTCCCGAGGAAGGCGGTCCGGTCCGTCTTTCGGGGATCGTGAGCCGCCAGCAGCTCCTCGACCTTGCCCACCACCAGTTGCTCGTCGCCCGCGCCTTGCTGGCTGACCGAGGTGTCGATGGTAGTGGTCATGGTTAGCCTCCGGTGGCGGGAAGTTTGGCCAGCCTAGCGACGGTTTTCCGAAGCCCGTGAACCTATCACCCAGAGGACACCCTGATCACCCCTGCCCGTGGATTTGACCTGGTGTCCAGTACCCTGAAGCGTTGGTGCGCCGCCTCGCCAAGCTGCTGTTGATCGCGCTCGTCGCCGGCGGGGCGCTCGCGCTCGGAGTCGTGCTCTTGGCCGTGCCCGTCAATGCCCTGATCAATGACGCGACCAGCAGCCAGGCCAATCCACTCCCCGACATCAACGCGCCCCAGTCGGAGCGCTCGGTCATCTACGCGGCCGACGGCTCGGTGCTGGCCGTGCTCCACGCCAGCGAGAACCGGTCGCCGGTGACAATCGACAAGGTCCCAAACGACCTGATCAATGCGGTGGTCGACGTCGAGGATGCCCGGTTTTGGACCCACGGCGGAATCGACGTCAAGTCGACCGTGCGGGCGCTGGCCCGCGACACACAGAAAGGCGCCCTCTCCCAGGGCGGGTCCACCATCACCCAGCAGCTCGTCAAGACGCTTCTCAACACGCCGCAAAAGCACCTGGATCGGAAGATAAAAGAGGCGGTGATCGCCAACCGGATCGAGAGGAAGTACACCAAGAAGCAGATCCTCCAGGCGTATCTCAACACGGTCTACTTCGGGAACGGCGCCTACGGGGTCGAGGCCGCGGCGGAGACGTACTTCAACGAAGACGTCGGCCAGGTGACTCCTCCCCAGGCCGCGTTCCTGGCCGGGGTGATCCGGGACCCCCTCGGCTACGACCCGATCTTGAACCCGATCTCCTCCAAGACGCGGCGGGATTTTGCCCTCGATCGGATGGCGACCCAGAATCATCTGACCCAGGCCCAGGCCGACGCGTTCAAGGCCACACCCATTCCCGCCCGCCTGACTCCGCCACAGAGCACGGCCGGCGCAACCAACGACTACTTCGTCGAACAGGTCAAGCAGGTCCTGCTCAACCAGAGCACGACCCTGGGCAATACTTACACCGACCGGTACAACGAGCTCTTTCAGGGAGGCCTGAAGATCTACACGACTCTCGACCCTCACCTCGAGAGCCTGGCTCAGCAAAGCGTGGCCAGCGGGATTCCTCAGCAGAATCCCTTCACCGGCGCGCTGGCGTCGATCGATCCCGCGACTGGCAAGGTCCGGGCGATCGTCGGTGGCCCCGGCTTCGACAAGGCGAAATACGATCTCGCTACCCAGGCCCTGCGTCAGCCGGGATCGGGTTTCAAGCTGTTCACCCTCCTCGCCGCGTATGAGGCCGGCTACGGGCCCAACGACATGGTGCTCGGCTCCTCCCCGTGCGCAGTCGACTTTCCCACCGACCACGACCTGATCAAGACGGGCCCCGGCGTGGGCCCCATCAACAACGACGAAGGCAAGTCGAACGGCGCGCTAACCGTGACGGCCGCGACCGCAAACTCCGTCAACTGCGCATTCATACGGATCGCCCACGAAGTGGGGCTCCAGAAAGTCATTGACATGGCGCACCGGCTGGGTCTGTCGGAGAACTTCACCCCGGTTCCTTCGATGGTGATCGGCTCCCAGGAGACGACCGTCCTGGAGATGGCCTCCGCCTACGCCACCCTCGCCGACGATGGCGTTTACCACCGGCCGACGTTCATCGATCACATCGTGGATCGCAACGGCAAAGTGATGTATCAGTCGGCGGATCCGGGCAAGCGGGTCCTTGATCCCCAGATCTCGCGGATGGCGGTACAAACCCTCGGCCAGGTCGTGTGCTGCGGTACCGGAACCGCCGCCTTGTTGCCGGATCGCCCGGTGGCTGGCAAGACCGGGACCACGGAGAACAACACCGATGCATGGTTCAACGGGTTCACTCCCCAGCTGGCCACATCGGTATGGATGGGCGACCCCCACGGCCGCACCCCCATGGTGAACGTCGGCGGCATCACCGTGTTCGGCGGAACCTACCCAGCCCGCGTCTGGCACGCCTACAGCGAGGCGGCGTTGCAAGGGCAACCGGCCATAGTTTTCCCCGCGCCCGATTCCACGAAGATCCCTCCTCCGAAATTCATCACCTCGCCCGGGTTGCAGCGCGACGACCGTTCGTCGCTGTACGGCCAGTACGGTCAGTGCTACCCGACGGGCCCGTCGGGGCAGTTCCAGTGTCCGACGTCCGGCTCTCCCGGCCTCTCGCCCATTCCGACACCGCGTCCCTCCGTCAGGCGGAGGGCACCGGCGACAATCGCCCCGGCCGCGACGGTGCCGGCATCGCCAGGCCCTGCCCCGACCGCGGCACCACCAACCACGGCGGCGACACCGCCACCGAAGAAACATTGACGGCACCGCGTTTCGAGGCGCTGCTGGCCGTTCAGGACCTTGACACTGCCCTTGACCAGCACACCCATCGCAGGGCCAGCACGCCGGAGCGGACCGAGCTGGCCACTCTGGACGGGCAGCTGGCATCAGTTGATGAGCGGTTGGCGGACGCTGCGGGCCGCAGGGACGAGGTTGCCGGCCGCGAGGCCCGGCTGGAGGCGGACCTGGCAGCAACGGAGGCCCGGATCGCCGAGGTGAACAAGCGGCTGTACGGCGGCACTGTCAGTGCCACCCGGGAGCTCATGGCAATGACCGACGACGTCAAGTCGATGGAGCGGCGCGCTGCTGACCTGGAGGAGCGGGCGCTCGAAGTGCTGGAAGAGCGCGAGCCGCTCGACGCCGAGGTTGCCGGCATTGAGGGGGAAAAGGCCTCCCTGGTCGCGTCTCGGGCCGAGGTGGAGGAGCAGCTTGGGCGGGTGCTGGCCGACATCGACCGCGAGGTCGACGCCCTCAACGAGCAGCGGGCCGAAGTGGTCGGAGCCGTTCCTGACGACCTGCTGGCTGTCTACACACGGTTGCGGTCCCGATTGGGCGGCACCGGCGCCGCTCGGCTGGTGGGTTCGTCGTGTAGCGGCTGCCATCTGACGCTCCCTGCCACCGAGCTTGATCAGTTGAAGCACCAGGGTCCCGATGCACTGGTTTTCTGCGACCAGTGTGGGCGCATCCTGGTCCGCTGAGCGACTTCGGGCGATAGCCTCCCGCCTGGTGCTGATCCTGCTCCGTCATGGGCAGACCGCCGCCAATGCGGCCGGCTTGTTGCTTGGCCGGGACGATCCTCCGCTCACCGACCTGGGCCGGCGTCAGGCCGAGATGCTGGCCGGGGTCAACGGAGTCGCGGGGGCGGTCAGGGTCATCTCGAGTCCTCTCGCGAGGACTCGCCAGACGGCAGACCTGCTCGGCCCGCCGGTCACGGTGGATGACCGGTGGATCGAGATTGACTATGGCGCCTACGAGGGAACACCGCTCGCCGACGTGCCGCCTGAGGTCTGGGTCCAGTGGCGAGCCGACCCGGGCTGGAGGCCGCGGGGCGGCGAATCCCTGACCGATGTCGGCCGGCGGGTGAGGGCAAGTTGCGACGAGCTGCTGGCATCGGGCGAGGCTGCGGCGGCCGACGTCGTCGTCGTGAGCCACGTCTCACCCATCAAGGCTGCGGTCGCGTGGGCCCTCGGTGTCGGCGACGAGATCGTCTGGAGGATGTTCCTCGACGTGGCGTCGGTTTGCCGGATCACGACCAGCGGGCGAGGGCCGTCGCTGCGAACCTACAACGAGACCTGCGCCGGCCGCTGAGCGCACGGGGGGCGCGGCCGCGCAAAAATGGGACCGGTGACATCTGGCGTCGACTTTCGCACCGAGCCCTCCCGTTACCGGCATTGGGGCGTGCAAGTGGACGGCCGGGTT
>Ga0306920_100004729_pt1 | contig 17485 bp, 18 predicted proteins | sample flu12Cox44000170_FD_204666 | JGI IMG/M metagenome (GOLD analysis project Ga0306920, IMG submission 204666) | Lab enrichment of tropical soil microbial communities from Luquillo Experimental Forest, Puerto Rico - flux4day.12C.oxic.44.000.170 (v2)... | ecosystem: Environmental > Terrestrial >... | reverse complement strand
CGTCAGCGTTCATCTTGTAGATCTGAAAGGTTGGGGTATTCAGGTTGCCCCAGAATACAATTTTCGAGCCGTCTGGTGACCATCGTGGTTCGACCAAAAACGAGGTGCCGTTGTAAAGAATGGTCCGGCGATTGCTGCCGTCCGCGGAGTTCATAGTCATGATCGCCGTGATCGGCAATGCAGGCGGCGATGGCATGGCGACCAGATGGTTGAACACCAGCTTCCTTCCATCGGGTGACCAGTCAGGAAAAAAATCCCGTCCTGGTGAGGGCGATAGCCGCCTTCGCTTCCAACCACTCGCGGCAATGGTGTAAATGCCTATACCATTCTGGCTTTCTGCATAAGCGATTTTGCTGCCGTCCTTAGACCATGATAACGGACTGTCACCATACGGTCCGCTGGTGAGTTGCGTAACACCGGAGCCGGGATTCATTAGAAATATATGAGGCACGCCGGTGTTGGCCTGCAAGATAAAAGCGATGCCTCCGGCACTGACTTTTAGACAGTTCGCAACTACAGCGAAGGCGGCAATTATGCACGTAGTTAGCCACTTCATGGACCCCCCCCAGACCATCAATACCATTCGCGACCGAATCGAATGCGCAGTCGATGCGATTCTTGGGCCAGTGCAGAGAGAGGCCGTCGGCTAAGCTCAGCTTTGCTTATTTCATCTGACGTGACCGCAAACCGTTCGCCTAGCGGAACTGCTCAACAAAGTCACCCGCGAAATATGTCAGTGGGATGTTACTGACGCGCCAAGAAATTGACGACTATGGTCGCACCTTGACGTTAAAGTGTCGGGAGCAACTGGAGCGTGCACACCGGAAGTGGGAAGAAGGACAGCAGTCTGGCGCTCTCCCGAAAAATGCGTGAGGGGGACTCGGCTTGCTACTCAACCGAGAGAAATCGCCTACGACCGCCGTAATCGTCGGAAGTCGCGCCCTCTCCGGTGCCCTTCCTTTGTCAGAGCCCCGCACGAATGTGGCAATTTTCGGTGGGTATTTGGAGAGAAGCGCAATCCCCGGCCTGGCTGGCGGAGAGGGGGGGATTCGAACCCCCGAGACCCTTCCGAGTCTACACGCTCTCCAGGCGTGCGCCTTAAACCGGGCTCGGCCACCTCTCCGCAACGGAACCTATAGAGTATGACATCGGCGCCGTCATAGTCGCCAGTGCGACGGACAGCGCAAATTCCTCTGTTAGTTCTGCGGCCCGAAAGCTGCCCGCACTCGGACATCGCGTGTCACATGATTCGTCTGCGGCTGTGACCCTGTAACATAGAACTCCATCGAGGAGGAATCAGATGGAGGGGGACGGACTGAAGCCCGGGCTGGCGTTGTTCGACGCGTCAACTATCGTAGCCGGTTCGATGATCGGCTCGGGAATTTTCATCGTTTCGGCTGATATCGCACGCCAGGTGGGCTCGCCGGCCGGATTGCTGGCGGTCTGGCTGGTCAGCGGCCTGATGACGATCGCCGGCGCCCTGTCGTACGGGGAACTCGCCGCGATGATGCCGCAGGCGGGGGGGCAGTATGTATTCCTACGCGAAGCTTACGGCGGGATGTGGGCGTTTTGCTTTGGTTGGACGTTGCTGTTGGTGATCCAAACCGGCACGATCGCCGCAGTCGCAGTCGCGTTTGGCAGATTTGCCGGGGTGATATGGCCGGCCCTTGGCCCGCACCTCTTTGTAGGTATCGGCAGCGTTGGTTTGTCAGGCGAGCGCATCGGCGCGATCGCGATTATCGCCCTGCTCACCATGGTGAACCTGCGCGGCCTCAATCTCGGACGGTTGGTGCAGAACGTCTTCACGAGCGCAAAGGTTTTGTCGCTGCTCTTTATTGTTGCGCTCGGCTGCGTGATCGCACCGAATGCTGCTGCCATGCGGGCGAATTTCGGCTCGCTCAGCGGATTTACCGGAACCCGTGAATTTTCCGCCGGCCTGCTCGCCGCTTTTGGCGCGGCGATGGTGGGCGCGCTGTTTTCGGCCGATGCCTGGGCTAACGTGACTTTCACTGCTTCGGAAGTGCGTAATCCAAGACGCAATTTGCCACTTGCCCTGGGCCTCGGTACCGGGCTCGTTATCGGCCTCTATCTCCTGACCAATGTAGCCTACATGTTTCAGCTTCCGGTGCTGCCGACTTCCGCCGCGTCCGCAGGAGGACTCGCCGCAGCCGTCTTTTCCCACGGTATTGCCAGGGCGGCGACCGACCGCGTGGCGACTGCGGCGATGCAGATGGTGTGGGGAAATACGGGCGCGCTCGTTACTGCGGTTCTGGTGATGATTTCGGCCTTCGGCTGCGCCAACGGCCTGATTTTAGCCGGCGCCCGGGTCATCTATGAGATGTCGCGCGACCGCCTGTTCTTCGCGGCAGCGGGCCTTCTGAATCAGGCCTCGGTGCCAGCCGTAGCCCTTATCATTCAGGGAAGCTGGGCCTCACTCTTGACACTGTCGGGTACCTATTCGCAATTGCTTGATTACGTGATCTTCGCCCAGTTGATGTTTTACGCGCTGACGGTCGGTGCAGTTTTCGTCCTGCGTGTGAAACGTGCCGACGCCCTGCGGCCTTATCGCGCCTGGGGTTATCCCTGGGTGCCCGCTGCCTACATAGCGGCGGCAGTCGCAATGATGGCGGACCTGCTCGTTATGAAACCTCACTATACGTGGCCGGGGTTGCTCATCGCGCTCAGCGGGATTCCACTCTACTGGTTGACCCGGTTTCCGGCGTCTGCCCGCCGCCGAAGCGTCCTAACCCAGATTGCGGTAAATGAGGGGGCGGATGGTGTGCGCGACCATGACCCCTAAATGGCGCCGAAGGATGACGAACGCACTAACCCTGGCGCTCGCCATCAGACGCTAAGTTGGGAAATCGCAGCAGCGGCCGCTTGAGCGATACGATTTCACCGCGCTTGGGCTCGCCGACGTGCTTCGATGAAGCTCTCTAACCGATCCATCGCTATATCCAAATGAGGCTGCGCGCCGCTCAGGATGAATTTGCTTCGCGCCGCAATCGTGACCTGGTCATCATCTCCCATTGTCTCGAGTGCGTGCGATAATGCGACCATCGCAGTCTGTGCGGTGCTGAGCTTTTCCAGAATCGGCGGTTTGGCAGGTTCCACACGTACGTCGATTGCTGGGGTTTCAGAGCGATCTTCGGTCAGAGCCTCGGCAAAGGTCTTGGCATTGGCAGTTCGATTGCCAAGATGGCCTAACTGCCATTTGTCCACCAGGTACTTCAGTAGACTGGTATGATCGAATTGGGTGGAAAGGACATCCTTTTTAACTCGCGGAGACACCAGTATGGCGGGAACTCGAACACCGGACGTGGTGAAATCGAAACCGTCGCCTTGGCGGGAGTCCGGTGGTTCAAGACCTTCTATGTGCGGCGCGTGATCGTAAAAGCCTCCGTGCTCGTCAAAGAGAACGACCAACAGGGTCTCCTTCCACAGCTTGGCGTTTGCTCGGATAGCATTATACACATTAGCTATGAGGGTTTCCGTCGCCAGCACATCATGCGGCGGATGGTCGTCGTTCTCTCCTGGCGGCATATACGAAGGCTCGATCAAGGCGAATTCGGGAAAAGTATCTGGATTTTCAGCGGCGGCGTCCCGATAAAACTGTGGCATATGATGATAGTTCGCAACGTTGTTCGGTTCCCATTGATGGACGAACAGGAACGACAAAGCGAAATCAGTATAGTAGACCTTCCATTTATGCCCTTTCTCGTTCAAGCGATCGAAAATAGTCGGTTGATCGTACCAATGGAGATTCCAGTTGAACAGCCCTTCGGGCATAGTCACTCGCCCAAGCGAAGTGCCACTTAAGGCGAACAGGCGATTCGGCCACGTGGGTCCGGGTACCGACGCATACCAGTGATCACACACGAGAAAGTTTCGGGCGAGCGTGTGCAATGCCGGCAACGAGCCCGCTTTGTGATAGAGCATCACTTCTTTCCACTGTTTCTCGTCATGAGGATAAGCCTCGGCAAAATCAGAAACGAAGCCACCGTTAATGACACCGTTATTTCGCTTAAGTTGCTTGAGTACATGCTCATACTCATGTCTCGGGTCGGGCGAGACGAAACGAGTCGCACCGGGGGCCTGCCTGTACTCGACTCCGTCAAACACGTTCATATTTGGCTTGTTCGGGTGGATGCCGTCGATCTTATTATTCTCTTGCCACAAATCGCCGAGCATATGGTCGAAAGAGCGATTCTCCAGAAGTAGCAACACAAGGTGTTTTATTGGATCATCCATGACATGCTCCCCGTAGTTTAGTTAGGGCGAGACTGAGACCGTAAGCAGATTTCTTTGAGTGGTTAGGGGACGAGGTCCACTCCAGGCAGTATGGCGGGTGCCTGAATTATTTTCATTCTGGCCAACCGATCCGGATGATTCACCTCATCGTTCTTTACGTCTCGTATGTATATCGCAGCTATTGATTGAGGAAATTCGCTACGCATGAGTTGATAAACCTCTGGATCCTTTTCACCGGAATCACCGAACAAGGTGAACTTGCGCCCGGGGAAATTAGTCAACAATCGGGTGATTTGAAGAACTTTGTGTTTGAAAGTGGCAAGTTTTGTATCAAAGCGATCCTTCGCGAGCTCTTCGAGGCTTTCCCACGTAGCTCGCGACAAAATATTTCGATCTAACGGCTTGAGATGGAAGCTGCCGGGAGGGAAGCCGGCACTGCCGAGAAGGAAAGCTGCCTCCGTCCGGTATAACGGCCATGGTGCTCCCGAAACGTAATGGAAGGACTGCGCCGGCAGTTCGTGGTATCTTTGCGCCATTCCAGCGACCGCCCCGAAGTTGCGGAAAAACGTATTCCGAACCACGACTTCGACTCCAGCAGGTATTCCAGTCACTTTGATCGTGTCATCTATGTCCGAAATGACCGATTCTCCTGTCGGTTCCAGCAGTTGGACACTGCCAGAGCCTGGCGGGTCCTGTTCCGTATGAAAGGTTAACCATCCGTTTATCGAAGGGGCGAGTAACTGGTCACCGAACGCCGTGGGTATCAGGATGGTCCCGTCGATAGCGCCGTTCAGGTCGGTTTGCGCAGGCCCACGGGTTTCGTCGAGTATCGCGAACCTGTGCTTTTCCGGATCACGATCAAAGACGATCGAGACCTGCTTGGATTTGATGTCGTCTGAAACAAGATCGGCCATCCGGTCCTCAAAATTATGCCGCTCCTCGTCCGTTAATTTGTGGAAATCAGCTACCACACCTGCCAGGAATCGTTCGACGAACCCGTGATTCGAGTGGACCCATGCGCGAATGGGAATTTCCCAATTCGATCCGGCGCGAAAGCCGTAAGTAGGAAAGAACGTTGCTTTTGGTGCCATTTTCGAATCATTCAACTCTTCGGGATCCACTATCAGTGTGTCCACAAGGACACATTAGGGAAGACCGATTTCCAGCAGAAAAACATTCTGAGTTGTATTCCGCGCCGCCGTGCCGGCGAACGTCGCCAGCGAAGCAGCTATCAAGGGTTGGTCGAAAAGCTGGATACACCTTGTGCGGCCGGCTCGACCGCCGAGATCACGGTGGATTCTGCCGGCGAAGCAAATCCCCTGAACCAAACTTGGGCTTTTCGGCCGTTCATCTGTCCGCGTACGCAGTTGCCCATAACGGCTAGTCAAGTGAAAGAACTCATCGCACGAGGATTCTACCGTCACCCGTATCAGGTCTCTGATATATTGATCCGCGGTCTTGCGAGAGGCGAACTTTCTGACCTCTGAGGCAATTTGCCCCAGGGTGGGGTTGTTTGTGTCAGCCCCGAGATCAAACGTCGGTGGCGCAATTTTCCCGCCTTCCAACGTAGAAAAGCCGTTCTCGTCGAAGAAGTAGTTCCGGTAACCGTCACCAACCGCTTCCGCCGTCTTCGCGACGTTGCGCGCGGAATCCAGGAGCGCGAACAACGACAATCCCAATCCAATCTGATGGCCAACGAAGTGCAAGGTATCAGGTACCAATCGCTCGAAATCGGGTATTAATTTCTCGAAGCGACCTCACCCGCGCTTACCGGAATCTCGACTTGGGCACCGGCAGCCCGGGAATATCCGAGCGCGTTCGGAATACAGTACCCTTCAGTTCACGATCGTTACTGTTATTGGCGGTGACCGCGTACAGGTCACGCATATCCGGACCACCGAACGCGACGCTGGTTACGGTTTTCGCCGGCACTTTGACCCGCCGGTCGACGGTGCCGTCGCTCTTGAATCGCACTAACTCTCCCGGTCCGCCGACGACTGCAACCCATACGCCACCCTCAGCGTCGATAGTCAAGCCATCGGGCATTCCCTCAGGCAGGCGTGCGAATAACTGCCGATCGCTGACGGTTTGATCCGAACGAACCTCATATGCCCAGACTGCACGCGTGGTCGAATCGCTATGGTAAAGCAGCTTCCGATCGGGACTGAAGCCAAGGCCGTTAGTGACCTCGATCCCTTCCCACAGCTTCGTAATTTTCCCTGACGGATCGACGCGAAACAGGGACCCCGGTGGCGGCGTCGTCTTGAAATCAAACTTATTGATGTCGCAGCCGAAGGAACCGACCCAAATGCGGCCGCTGTCGTCAATTGTTAGATCGTTGAGCCCGAACAGAGGTTTCCCTTCCCATTCCGTGAAAATATCCCGGAGCCGGCCGCTACGTTCGTCCCAATATGCCAGCCCGGTGCCGGTCACGATCAAGCCGCCGCCCTCATTAAGCGCGATGCCGCCCACCGACTTGCGGTCGGCGATCAGCGTTTCGATCCTGCCGTCGGGATTGCGTCGAAATACCCCGCCGCCCCTGACGTCACTGAAGTACAGCCGATTCTGCTCATCAGTGCGTGGGCCTTCGAGCAATCCATAGCCAGTAGCCAAGGTTTCAAATTCCATTTAAATCGTTTCCTCCTCGCGGCTCGAAAACTTTACCGCAGCCGCAAAATCGCTTGTATCTATCCGAACCGACATCCGGATCTATACGTAACAGCCGCCTGTGAGAGATCCGCCGCTCTGCGCTTTCGGTTATGCGGCATTCCGCAGCGAACTGGCATCGGCCACTTTAGTCCGCGAACTAATCGCAAGGTAGCTCTGCCTTTGCCGCAACATGGTGAGATACTTCTCCACCTGCGGAAATCTGTCGAGCGCGAGCTTATCGACTTCCAGTACCATCGCCAGCACCAACATCGGTACATCCGCCATCGAAAAGCCGCCGCACACATAACCGCCCGCCGGAGCTTCGCCGAGCAATTTCTCGAGGTAGGGCAGGTCGCGGTTACGCAAGCCTTCGCGGCCCTTTTCCATGCGTTCAGTATCGCGTTTTTCCGGCTCGCTCCAGTAGGGCATCCAGATCGGCGGCAGGTTACCACCCAGCATCGCCTCGTCGGCAAACTGCTCGACCATTCTGACCTTCGCCCTCATCACCGGATCTTGCGGCAGCAGCCGCGGCCATGAGTAACGGTCTTCGAGATACTCATCGATGACGGTCGAATCGTAAACCGTGAAGCCGTCTTCCTCGATGTAAGGAACCTTGCCGAGCGGATGGTGTGCAGTCATCTCAGGCGGCTTCTTCCACAAATTGCCCGGCGGCAGGTTTTCGATTCGGTAAGGAATCCGCTTTTCCTCCAGCACCACCTTGGTCTTGCTGGAATGTGTCGAGCGCAATGTGCCCCAGGGATAGTCACGCTCCGTCGTGTACAGGATGATCATAATCAACACCTCTGTGGGTCGCGTATCCAAGAGAGCTTAGCACTGAGCGTAATGAACAGGCCAAAGGCAGCCGCGTCTTTCGAGGCACCGGTCGTCTCACTTTGCTATCGTGTTAACGATGGACCCAGCGGAGCCTTCGGTGGCGCAGCGCGAAGCGAGAGACACATTCGAACGGCTTGGATTCGCGCGTGCGCTTTGGCCGCTCGCTGAGGTCCTGGTGCGGCAACTCCCTGATCGCGGCCTGGCAGAAGCTACACTCCGGCTGCTTCGCGAACGGGCGCCCGATGAACAGTTGGCCCTCGCCTTCCTTACGAAGTTGCTCGAACAAACGCCGGCGGAGACGACGCAGATACTCCGCGAGCCGCCATGCGCGTCCGACCTGATATTTTGCCTGGGAGCGTCGGAACTTATCGGAAGCGGGCTATTTACGCTTGGCACACCATGGGTTTCCGCATTCCAGAATGCGCGCGCCGGTGCTGTTCTCGGCCTGGCCGGCGAGATTGGCTGCCGTCTCACAAATCTGCAAGACACGGCGGAAATGACGCAACGGCTAGCCGAATTCAAAAGCCGCACCTTTCTCGCAATCGCGATCGCAGACCTGCTGGGGCGGATCAATGTCTCAGATACCGTAAGTGCAATGTCGCGGCTGGCCGACGAATGCATCCGCGCTGCTCTTACGATTGCCACAGTCAGCCTCGGCGACACGGCACAGCAGGCCGGGGACTTCTGTGTCATCGCGATGGGAAAACTGGGCGCGGAGGAACTGAACCTCAGTTCCGATATCGACCTGATGTACGTATTCGCCGGACCCGACGATGGTCAGCATCAAGATGCGGCCCGGCGTCTGGGCGAAGCGGTGACCGAGATTCTTGCTGGCAATTGCTTCCGGGTGGACATGCGGCTGCGTCCGGGCGGGCGCTATTCACCGTTGGTGATTTCGCTGGAAGCTGCCTTGCGCTTCTATGAAACCCTGGGCCAGACTTGGGAACGCGCCGCCTTGTTGCGCGCGCGGCCGATTGCCGGGGCACTCGAGCTGGGTAATCGGCTGATCAGCGAACTCCGCCGTTTCATCTATCGCAGCTATCTGGATTTCGATACCTTGCGGCAGTTGCGTGCGATGAAGCACCGGATTGAAGTGGAGGCGCGTTCGCCCGACTTCCTCCGGCGTGACGTGAAACTCGGTTACGGCGGAATACGCGAACTTGAATTTATCGTGCAGGCGCTAACGCTGATATATGGCGGCCGCGATCCGCGTCTGCGCACGGCACGAACTATGACGGCGCTCGACCGTTTGGCCGCGTATGGTTATATGCCGCCGCACCGCGCCCGCGAGCTTGCCGCCGCCTACCTGTTCCTGCGTAACGTTGAACACAAGCTGCAGGTCGCGTCGGGTCTGCAAACCCACCGGCTGCCGGCTGTGCAGGCGGAGCTCGAGGTCCTGGCCGCTCGGCTCGGGTTCGGTAAACAAGCCGATGCCGCGACCATCTTCACGAGCGCGCTGACGGCGCATCGGAACCTGGTCGCAGCTCTGTTTCGCGAGATGCTCGCCGGAGGTGACGATAGTCCGCCACCACCCGCTTCCTCCGCCGCCGAGAACGCGTGGCGCGAAGCACTTGATCCAGGGGCCTCGGCTGGTGCGCTGCAAAGACTCGGTTTCGTCCATCCCGAGCAGAGTGCCAATCAACTGGCGCTGCTGGTGCGGGGCCCCGAACACTTGGCGATGCGCCCCCGCCGCCAGGAATTGCTCGAAGCATTGGGACCGCGCTTGCTCGACGAGATAGGTGCGCTCCCCGATCCGGACCTGGCGCTGCTGAACCTCGCATCCTTTATCAGCGCAGTTGGCGCGCGCACTTCTTTTCTAGCCTTGCTGGAGCAACATCCGGCAACCCGCCGCATGCTGCTCGCGCTTTTTGCTTCCAGCAGCTATCTATCGACCCTTTTCATCCGCCATCCGGATATGCTGGATACCCTGGTGCGCTCGGATCTCGCACGCCTGCGCCGGCCGTCCGCAGAACTCGAGCGCGAACTTGGCGAACTGCTCGCCGCATGCAGCGATTTCGAAAGCCGCCTCGACGCGCTGCGCGCCTTCGGCCATCAGGAGTTTCTGCGAATCGCGATTGCAGACCTCGCCGGCAATCTAGACCTTGACGGCGTACAGGCAGAACTCACCAGTCTGGCGGAAACGCAACTACGGCAGGGGCTTGCTCTGGCGGTCGCAGAAGTGGGTAATCGTTATCCAATACCGCGGGAGTTGAAACTGTGCATTATTGGCATGGGCCGTTTAGGCGGGGCCGAGATGTCCTACAACTCCGACCTCGACTTGATCTTTGTCTACCACTTGCCTGATGAAACCGCGGCCGCGGGCCATGAAATTGCCTCACGCATAATGCAGAAGCTGATTGCGGTGCTGGAAGCGCGCACGCGCGAAGGCTATGCCTACAAGTTGGACCTGCGGTTGCGCCCGTCGGGAAATTCCGGACCGTTGGTGACCTCGCTCGAGGGGTTTCGCACTTACCATCGCCAAAGCTCGGCCGTATGGGAACGGCAGGCATTGGTGCGTGCGCGAGTGATCGCGGGGGATGAAGCGTTGGGTCAGGCGCTTGAGCGGGCTCGCGAAGAATTTGTCTTTGGCCCGCCACTTTCCCCATCCGGAGTCGCCGAGATCACCGCAATGCGCGCGCGGATGGAGCACGAAATCGGCGCCGAAAATCATCAGCGCCTGAACCTCAAGCAAGGCCGCGGGGGGCTGGTGGATGTCGAGTTCATGACTCAGATGATGGCGCTCCGTCATGGACATGAGTTTCCCCAGCTCCGCCGCCGCAACACGACGGAATTGATTCGTGCTTTGGCCGAAACCGGGCTGCTTGAACACTCCGACGCCGCTTCGCTCGAAGCCGATTATCGCTTCCTCTTGCGGCTCGAAAATCGCCTCCGCATCGAAACCGACCAGGCAGCATGGGCCTTGCCGATAGACGACGAGCATCTGGCGCCGGTTGCCCGCCGAATGGGACTGGATACAGGCAGCAGCGCCGCGCGCTTGCTTTACGAAGTCGAGGAGCGCCGCTCCCGCATCCGCGCGTTATTCGAGACGCTGTTCGCCCGCGAGCAAGCCTCCCCCTGACAGGGAGATGTCAACGCGCATTCCTCGTACGACGGGAGAGGCGCTCTATTCAGCGGGGAAGGTAAGACAATGAGAATGAAGTTCGGGCTGTTTGGCATGAATATGCAGCCGTGCGTTACGCCCGAGGCTATCGCGGCAGAGGATGAGAGCGGGCGGTAATACGCGTGGTGTAGCGGGCGGCGCAACGGCGCGCATGCTGCGCGTTGTGCTCAAGGCCACCGGCGGCAATGCCAAGGTTGAGGAGCTTTACCGGCTGCTCAATGCGGAAGAGACCGCACGCTTTCTCGGGCTGGCGGAACCGACCATCCGTGACATGACCTATCGCCACGAGCTGCCGCACACGAAAATTGGCAAGCGCGGCGTGCGCTACAGGCTGATCGACCTTATCGCCTGGAGTGAACAGCGCTCTCAGCCGGCGGCCGGCTGGCCGGCCGCCGGCTGATGACGCATATCAAGACCGGTAAGCGCGTCATCGCCTACCGCGTCACCGATCTAGTCGGCTGGTAGGAGACCCGCGCGCATGCGGCGAGCATTAGCCCTCCAACTGGCCCGAACCACGGTAACTAGCCTTTGCCAGACCCTGGGTTGACGTAGCCCTACGTAGCTGATACGGCTTAGAACTATGGACACAAAAGACGCTGGGCGAAAGGGCGGGCTCATCCGCTGGGCGAAGGTGAAAAGCAAGCGCAAGCGGAGTGAGATAATGCGCAAGGTTCGGCAGAACAGCAAAGGAAGTCCCCCTGAGAAGTGACATGAGGCTACGAGATGATCGTATTCATAGGATGGTCAAAGGACCGCAGCAAAGCTATAGCGACTGCGCTGCATGACTTTCTGCAGAATGTGATACAGAAGGTGCATCCCTGGATGTCTAAAGAGGACATCCTCTCAGGGCACACGTGGGAAGCGGAAGTTAGTAGTCAGCTTGACCAAGCCAATTTTGGAATTATCGCCCTAACTCAGGAGAATCGGCATGAGCCTTGGATACACTTCGAGGCCGGGGCCCTTAGCAAGAAAGTAGGTCAGAGTGTCTGTATGTCCATATTTAATTGATATTGCTAAAGAGGCGGACATTGGCGGACCACTATCAAAATTCCAGGCGAGAAAGGCTGACAGAGAAGGCACATTGGTCCTGATTAAGGATATCAATCGGGCTCTGGAAGGAGAAGCGATGCCCGAAGACCGACTCACCCGCATCTTTGATCGGTTCTGGCCGGAGCTGGAGGAAAAAATTCAGACCATTCCTACGTCGCCCGCACAAAAGGTCAAGCGCGAGGACCGAGAGCTCCTGGAAGATATTCTAGATGGAGTGCGTTTTTTGACTCGGCTATTCGGAGAAACACCAGAGTTCCCCAGTTTGACGGACTTCTTCAATCCAGCGACGCAGGCGGCAAATCCTTTGTATTGGGCACCGGGGTATCGCAAATCCCTCCTACCGAACCGACAAGTGCGAGCGCTACTCGGTGCGATCGCACGCATGGATCCGGAGTCTCGTGAAAAGCTGCTACAGGGACCCGGCGAGGTTGCCCAACCCGCGAATCAGAACAAAGCTGAAGGTGAAGGGCAAGCTTGACTTGGCGTGCAAGTGAAACGGCTAAGGGTGATCCGCCGCGCATGAGGGCGCGGCAATGGAGTCGCGATGTGAAGAGCGCCGGACGGCGCGCATTGAGGTCACGCTTACGGAGAAGCAATGGAGGTCAGTGACTTAGAGTTGGTGGCGCAAGGAAGATTGAACCTTGCCGAGCAAGAAATACACAAGGCGCGCGCTCTGCTCTCGCGTCGAGATTACATGATGGCGGATTCCTGCATCAGCTCGGCCATCACGGAGCTCTACGCTGCAAGGAATGCAATAGATTCTCTGGACTCAGGACATGCCACTGAGGTGGATACGAAGGTCGAAGAGCAGGTGGATCCCACAAAACCGCGTTGAAATGAGGAAATGGATTACTGGGTCTACGAGCACTGGGCCGCTGAGACTAAAGCGAGGATCCACCGTGCAATTTGCGGCTCCTGCAATCACGGGCGCGGATGCCATCCGGGCGCCAGCGATAGGAATGGGAGATGGCTTGGGCCTTATACGACGCGGCCGGCCGCGGTTCAAGCAGCGAATCGCACGGGACGTCCGGTTTCATTTTGCGGCCTCTGCCGCCCTTGAATGTGGCGTGGCACATAGCGATTAAGGTATAGGCGAGTGGTCCGCGCTGCCGCGCGTTCACTCGCGCCCCAGGCGTCCATTTCCGCGGTTATTGAGGCGTGAGTCAGATTAATAGTCAATGCGAGTTGCCCCAATGCCAGCAGACGGCGCCCGCAAAATGCTCACATGTCTCGATAGCTCGGATCGAGCTGAGTTGCCACGAGCGCTGCGAGCCATTGCGCCTTGGCTTCCGCAAGATTTGGGGGAGCTGCGGGCTGCGGTACCGAGCTGACCATGATTCCGCGCGTGCTCCATACGAAAAGGTTTACGTGAAAGCACCGCGCGCGGGATTTGCACCGGTGGGGTTTTGGCTGGTGTGGGGCACGGTCGTGCTCGGACTGCTGGCGCTAATTGGGCGTGCGACGAAGTGAGATAATCGCGATGGAGACAGAAAAGAGCAGGCGGAGTGCCGGCGTGGTTGAGAAGCCCGCTGGCTCGAGCAAATGGTGGGCCGTGATGAAGTATCGCGGCAAGCAATACTGGAGGCGGGCTGCGAACAAACGCCACGCGCGCGAGCTGTACCACGCGATGAAGACCGCAGCGGCGCGTGGCGAGTGGCCACCAAAGGCGCAACCAAAGCCGGCGCTGTTCGATGAGTTGCTCGCTGATTATCGAAAGGCGAAGGAGCGGGCCGGCAAAGAGATCATGCGGACGGACATTGGTTACCGGCGGCTGCTCGAACGCTTCGGCGGCGCGTGGAATCCTTAAGCGCATGCGTGACGCGCGCCGCGAACGGCTCGGCGAGCGAGTAGTAGACTGCAACGCGGGCGCGGCGTATGTAGTCGCGGCGCCCGAAGGTGGTTACCTCCACAACTTCAATCGCTATTGGTACGCCGCACTGAAGCGAGCCGGTATCCAAAACTCCACTTCCACGATTTGAGGCACACGTTTGCAGCCCGGTACATAGAGGCCGCCGGCGATCTGTTAACGCTCCAAAAGCTGCTTGGACACAAGACGGCCGCGATGGTCCAGCGTTGCGCGCATCTGAGGGATCCGCATCTCCGGGCCGAGGTCGAGCGGGTGGCCGCGTGGCGGCCGAAGTCGGAGGGGATGGAAAAGCCCGGCAGTCAGGGCGACGAGGCGGTCGAGCCAACTAACCTTTTGGCTAACCTTTGAGGCCGGTATTGGACGGTTTCCAACGTACTCCAACGATGGGAAAACCAATCGTTTTCCGAGAATTTGAGCAGTGACGCGGAGTATCGGGCTAGGCTCATAACCCGGAGGTCGAGGGTTCAAATCCTTCCCCCGCAACCCCACAGAAACTCAATTTCCATATCGCCTTTTTTGACATTGAGTGGCGACTCGCCGACTTAAGGCAGTCGCGCCATCTACACTTTTCTCTACACTTCGGAAGCTGAATTTAAGGACATGCACACAGGGTGTTATTGCGCACCGGATAAGCGCGATGCTTACACGAGGCGACGCCAAGGCGGCGGATTCGCTACCGGGGATTCCGACCAGCGGGCCAGCGGTATAGAAACGGTTACTATCCCCTGGAAGACGCGGGTCTCTTCAGGAATCGGCTCCCCGCGTGAAATCAGACTTTCGAGATAGACTTCGATCGCTTCCTGGACGTTGTTTCCTACTTGCTCCAAGGTCTCGCCCTGAGAGTGACAACCCGGTAGCGCGGGTACGACTGCTACATAGCCTCCTTCCGGTGCCGCCTCATAAAATACCAGGTATGACGAGCGCGTGTGATCGTTGTGCTCACTTGCGTCGGTTGGCCGCTTTGGGCGGGATCGGTCGGCTGTTTTTACATCGCGTTTGGGCGCCATGAATCCGATGATACGGACGAGGCTTCTGGACTATCAAAGAGACATTGCAAGGTGAGCTTTAGCAATCTGCCGGCGCCCTTTAGATGTTTATCATTTAATTTCCTCCAACAGAGAAAAGTAGTAGAGGTCGTTAAGCGTTAGCTCACCACCGGTCAGAAGGACCGCTCGGTTGCTGCAACGGAGCCCGCGGGTGCGAGGTGAGAGAATGAGAATGAAGTTCGGGCTGTTTGGCATGAATATGCAGCCGTGCGTTACGCCCGAGGCTATTGCTGCAGTCGCGCGTGCGGCCGAGGATGCCGGGTTTGAAAGCTTCTGGGGCGGCGAACATATCGCATTGCCCGACCCTCCGACACCATCGACGCCGATGCCGCCGCGCATGGTATTCGTGGATTTGTGCGTCTCCATTGCCTTTGCCGCGGCCCACACCCGCTCGCTTCGTTTTGGGACCGGGATAATGATTGTGCCGCTACGCAATCCGGTTGTGTTGGCCAAACAGCTAGCATCGGTAGACGTGATGTCGGGCGGCCGGCTTATCTTCGGCGTCGGCATCAGCAATATCGAGGGCGAATATAATGCAGTCGGGATGCCGTTCGACCATAAGGGCAAACGCGCTGAAGAAGCGATCGCGCTGATGAAGGCGCTATGGTCTATGCAGCGTGCGAATTTCCGCGGCCGCTTCTTCTCGCTCGATGGCGTTCGCGCCGAGCCACGGCCCATCCAAAAACCGCATCCCCCGATAATCTTCGGTGGCAAATCCACTTACGCGTTCAGCCGTACGGCGCGTCTGGGCGACGGTTGGTTCGGCTATGGCCTTGACCTCGAGGCCGCGGCAAACTGCATCGGCGGAATTCGCGCCGCGTGCAACAAACATGACCGCAACTTCGATCAGGTCGAAATCAGCATCACGCCCAAGGCTGAACTCAGTCTTGGGCTTGCGCATGAGTACGCGCAGTTGGGCGTGAGGCGCCTGATTATCTCGCCGCGCGCACGCGACATCAACGAGATGTTGCAGGCGGTGCAGCGAGCCGGCCGCGAGTTGATTGGACGGGTCTAGAAATTAGCACTGAGTGATTACAGGCCTGTGTCTCGCTCGTGCTCGCCCCTCTGTCGGCAGTCGCCTAGACCCGGGCCGCCCGCTCGACCAGGGAGGCGACGCCCTGCACTGCTTTGACACCGTCGCTATGAGCGGCCGCGGCGGCCGCCACGACCAGACGGCTCACTCCCGCTTCCTGATATCGCTTCATTACGTCCGCCGAGGGGCCGTCGCCGCCGCCCATCAGCAGAACAGAAAATTCCAGTTTTTCGGGATCGCGGCCGTATTCCTCACGAGCCAACTTTCGAATCTGTGGAATGCATTCAGTTGCCTTTTCGACACTAAGCCCGCCGGGGCACCAGCCGTCCGCGTAGCGGGCTACGCGCCGTGAAGCATACTTCGGATCGTGCGCGCCGAGCAGAATGGGCGGCGCAGGTTTCTGTACCGGCCGCGGATAGAGCCGCACCGGCGGGAATTTAATGATTCCGCCTTCATAACCGGCGTCGTCCCGCGACCACAGCAAGCGTAGCGCCTCGACTGATTCGCGCAGATGGCGCCAGCGCCGCGGGAAATCAACGCCCATAATGCGCGCCTCTTCAGGGAACCATCCGGCGCCGATCCCGAAGCTGAGCCGGCCGCCGGAATAGAAGTCAATACACGCGGCGGCCTTGGCCGTTTCGATCACGTTGCGTTCCGGCAGCAGGCAGATCGCCGTGCCGATGCGAATATGGGAGGTCGCATGGGCGGCAATAGCCAGCGCGACGAACGGATCGATAAGGTGCGCGTAAAATTCCGGCACCTTGCCATCGGCCGAACGTGGATAATGTACGGTGTAATGGCTCGGCATCACCATATGTTCGGCCACCCAGAACGACTCGAAGCCCAGATTCTCCGCTTCGCGGGCGATCGCGCCCGGATTTCCGGATTGCTCGGTGAGAAATGCCAAAACGCCGATTTTCATCGCTTGCTCCTGCTGAACCCTCACCCGGTCATCCTCACCTCACCTCTCCCGCAACAAAGCGGGAGAGGGAAAGGCAGGAGCAGGCGAGAGGCTTGCGACTCAGCACGTTTTCTTCTCGCGTTGGCTGCTCGCGCGAGCCGAAGTCGAGATTTACGACTTTAAGTTCATCTCGGCTTTGCCGGTGTCCGGATTGACCGGAACTGACACGTGCGAATGGAAAACTTTCCATTTTCCTCCCACCTTGTGCAGCACGTCGGTGACCCGGAGAGTTGCCTCCATCGGCTTGCCGTCCTTCGAGGTCCAGGTGAAATGCTGAATGCTGCGGGCAACGCCCAGCTTGCCGTCGGTGACGACCTGCAACTCGACGAATTCACCTTTTACATTCTTGGCATTGTTGAAAAAGTTGTCGAAGTCGCCCCGGACCGCTTTGGCGCCGGAGTATTCCAGCGGCGCGCTGAAATCATAAACGACAATGTCGGCCTCGTCGAAGCAGCCGAGCGCCGCCATCTGGTCGGTGCTGGTCGCGGTCATACATTTGTGCTCGAGATCCGTGATCTCCTGTTTGGCGCTGCCCGCGGCGAGAGCATTGAAGCTTACGGTCCAGGCCAGTGCGGCGACTGCGATTGTTCCGAGCAAAGTTCCGATTTTCTTCATTTCTCCCTCCCTCAGCTTTCCTTCCCGGTTTGAGCATGCTCCTCTTTGCAAACCCGGC
>Ga0306920_100004728_pt1 | contig 17492 bp, 14 predicted proteins | sample flu12Cox44000170_FD_204666 | JGI IMG/M metagenome (GOLD analysis project Ga0306920, IMG submission 204666) | Lab enrichment of tropical soil microbial communities from Luquillo Experimental Forest, Puerto Rico - flux4day.12C.oxic.44.000.170 (v2)... | ecosystem: Environmental > Terrestrial >... | reverse complement strand
CAAGTAGCGGGGAAACGTGGCCATCTGGGGCAACAGATACCTCCGTTTCGCAGTGCGGCCGCACAGCGCTCAAATCGCGACAGAACTGGCGTCTGGCAGCGGACGAATAAGGGCAAATGAGCTTTCGAGGCAACCATCAGGCAAAGGTGGACGAGAAGGGTCGTCTCAAGATACCTGCGGAGTATCTCGAGGAGCTGCGCCAGCACGGGAATCAGTTCTATATCACCAGCATCACCGGCGAGTCGGCGTTGATTTATCCGATGCAAGTGTGGAAGGCGATTGAAGAAAAGCTCGGCAAGGCGTCCAGCCAGAATCAGGCGAAGCGCAAATTCGTGATGAGAACGAGCTATTACGGGGCGACGGTCGAAATGGATGGACAGAGCAGAGTGCTGTTGCCGCCGGTGTTGCGGGAAGCAGCACAAACCAAGGGTGAAGTGGACGTGTTGGGCGGGATGGACTACCTGGAAGTGAAAAATCACACCCGGGTCGTGGACGAGATCAAGAACGATCCGTTCACCGAAGAAGATTTCAAGACGTTGGAAGGTTTAGGAATTTAAGAGCGAAGCGTTTCAAAGGCCGATGAGGTGAGCGAGGCGGCGCCACATACGCCGGTGATGTTGCAGGAGGTGCTCGAATGGCTACGGATAAGACCGGACGGAATATACGTGGACGCCACGTTGGGAGCCGGGGGGCATTCAGAGGCCATCGCCGAAAGATTGGTGTTAGGCAGGTTGATCAGCCTGGACCGGGACGAACAGGCGCTGCGAATCGCACGGCAGCGTTTGACGAGATTCGCATCGAGAGTGAGTTGCGTTTTGTCTCCGTTCTCAAGGATTGCGGAGGCCGTACACGAGTTGGGGATTCCGAGGGTGGACGGGGTCTTGGCCGACTTGGGGGTTTCGAGCATGCAGCTTGATCAGCCGGAACGGGGATTTTCCTTTCGCCAAGCTGGTCCGCTGAACATGCGAATGGGAGTCAGCGCCCCTTGGCTATCGCTCAGGGCGAGCGAAGACCAAGGGCTGACGGCAGATGAGATTGTGAATCGGTGGCCGGAGAAGGAACTGGCCGACTTGCTGTATCGCGAAGCGGATGAGCACGATTCCAGAAGGATCGCCAGGGCCATCGTAAGAGCGCGGCCGATCAGAGATACCGCGCACCTGGCAACGGTTGTGGCAGGGTCCCGAGCGCAATGGGGAAGGCAGAGACTGCATCCCGCGACAAAAACGTTTCTGGCGCTGCGGATAGCGGTGAATCGAGAGATGGAGGAACTCGGGCAGTTTCTTTCTCGGGTCCCCGCCACATTGAATCCAGAGGGGCGGTGCGTGCTGTTGACCTACCACTCCAGGGAAGACCGCATCGTCAAGGAAGCATTTCGCGATGCGGCCCGGCAAGGGACGCTGAAGATACTGACCAAACATGTAGTGCGGCCCAGTGAGGAAGAACGGCGAATGAACGCGCGGTCGAGAAGCGCGAAGCTGCGCTGCGCGGAGAGGGTGTTGGCCGCCTAGCGGTCGGCATCGGAAAGTGGCCGATCGGCGGCCAGCAAGGTGCAGTCATGGCGAGACGGAAATCGGTACCCATGCGGGAATTCCGTACGGTCAAGCGGATCGACAATTCGCGGCTGGTGCGGCATATAGAGCCGGCGAAGCAGAAAAATCTTTTCAAGACGGCCTTACTCGGAGGGCTGGTGGCGGTATTTTTTCTTTTTTACATATTTCAGCATTTCCGCTGCATCGATTTGAGTTTTGCGCTTGAGGACTTGAGGGCGCGGCAGGCAAAAGCCGCGGCATTGAACTCCGAATTGAAGCTGGAGATTGCGAATCTGCGCGATCCGATGCGCATCGATGTGATCGCGCGGAGGCAGCTCGGATTAACGCAGCCTCTGCCGATTCAAGTTCGTGAATACGAAGTGCCGAGCGGCATGCAGGTGGCCGCGGTGAGATTCAATCGGCACGCTCGGGGTCAGTAGCGGCGTTGCGCCGCACGACGCGAGCTTCTGGACCCGTATTGAACTTACAGGCGGAGAGAATCCCGAACAGCGGGCCATGCAAGAAGAAAAAGTCCACGTCCGTTTGCTGATCGTCGCCGGCGTGGCTCTATTGTGGATGACCGCGGTATTCGGGCGGCTTGGCTACCTTCAATTAGTCCGGCATAGCGATTACCTGGTTCGCGCGCAGCGTCAGCAGCAGCGCACCATCGAAATCACACCAAGACGCGGGGCAATTTACGACCGCAATATGCATCCGCTGGCGATGAGTGTGCCGGTACAGTCCGCGTTCGCCGTGCCATCGGAAATTGGCGACAACAAAGCGATGGCCGCGCGTCTGCTTTCCGGCGTGCTGGGAATTCCACGCGACGTATTGGGAACGCGGTTCGAGGCGGGCGGTTCGTTCGTATGGGTGTCGCGAAAACTGCCGCCGGACAAAGCCGAGGCGGTACGCGCGCTGAATCTGAAAGGCATCTACCTGCAAGCGGAAAATCAGCGTTACTACCCGAAGCGCGATCTGGCTTCGCACGTCTTGGGTTTTGTGGATCTGGACGAAAAAGGCCTGGGCGGGATCGAGTACCAGCTGGACAGCAGCATTCGCGGGAAGAGCGAAAAAATTGTGGTGATGGCCGACGCCAAGCAGCGCTGGTTCGATGGAGGCGCGGCGCAAAAGGACCAGGGCGCGAATGTTGTCCTGACCATTGACGAAAAAATCCAATACATCGCCGAGCGCGAGCTGGCTGCGGCGATTGCCAAGACGCACGCTTTGGCCGGAACAGTGATCGTGCAGAATCCCAGCAATGGCGCGATTCTGGCGCTGGCCAACTGGCCGAAATTCAATCCCAATTCGCCCGGCGACGCGAAAACGGAAGCGCGCATGGACCGCGCGGTCAGCGCGATTTATGAGCCCGGCTCGACGTTTAAGTTAATCACGCTGGCCGCGGCATTTGACCAGAACCTCATCAGGCCGGAGGACGTTTTTGATTGTGAAAATGGGGCGGTATATGTCGCCGGACATCGCATCCGCGATCACAAACCGTTTGGCTTGCTGACCGTGTCTGACATTCTGGCGCAATCGAGTGATGTGGGAGCCATCAAAATTGCATTGCGCATGGGCGCGCCGAAATTTTACGAATATATCCGGGCGTTCGGATTTGGTCAGCAGACCGGCGTTGATCTTCCCGGAGAGAGTAAAGGGCTGCTGCACCGCCTGGAAAATTGGAGTCCGATTTCGATCGGCTCGGTTTCTATGGGTCAGGAAGTCGGCGTGACCCCGTTGCAACTGGTGACCGCGGTTTCTTCGATTGCCAATGGAGGTACGTTGTATAAGCCGCGTGTGGTCGCGGAAATGCGCAGGAGCGATCAGGCGCTGCCATTGACCGGCGCGCTCGCCCCTAGCGAGCCGAAAGAAGTGATCCGGCCGGAGACGGCCGCCACGCTGCGGCAATTGATGGAGGGCGTGGTTTTGCATGGGACGGGAAAGCTGGCGCGTCTGGATGGTTGGACGGCCGCCGGAAAAACAGGATCGGCGCAAAAAATCGATCCGGCGACAGGGCGATATTCGCCGACGCAACTGATCGCGTCGTTCACCGGATTCGCGCCAATCAACGATCCGGCGGTAACCATTCTGGTTTCGCTTGATTCGCCGGTGGGTCAACACGAGGGCGGACAAGTGGCGGCGCCGGTATTCAAGAGGATTGCCGAGCAAGTGCTGCCGTATCTCGATGTGCGGCGCGATGTGCCCCTCAGTCCTCATCTGATTCAGGCGTCTTACAAGCATCAGGCGGCCGAGGAGAGCGCGACACTGGAAGACTTCACGCCGGTGGATTTCGCCGGATTGCCGGATGAGCCGCCGGCGCAAGAAAAGAGCGATCAACCGGAGCCGGCGCAGCCAGCGGTGACCGTAGCGCTCGATGAAGGCGGCGACATTGCGGTTGCTGATTTCCGCGGCAAGACCATGCGCGATGTGACGGAAATGTGTTTAGGGCTCGGTCTGGAGCCGGTGCTGGTTGGCAGCGGTCTTGCCGTGGAGCAAGCGCCGCCCGGCGGTGCGCGGGTCCGGCGCGGAGCAAAGATCACGGTACGTTTTGGTTCGGCCGAAGAAGCGGGCAAGGCGATGAAGACGAACACCAACAGGAGCCGATGACCAGCGGATTGCACAAGACGACAGAGGCATTGGAAAATGAAAAAGTGACGGGAGACCGCGATAGGACGACTGTACGCGCGCAAAGCCACCCCCTTGCGCTGGCCGAAGTGTTCGCGGGCATTGAAGCGGCCCTTCCGCCCGACGCGCAAGAGGTGACGGTGCAAGGTATCGCATGCGACTCACGCAAGGTTTCGCGCGGCCAGGTATTCTTTGCCTTGCATGGAGTGAAGGAAGACGGGAACCAATATGTGCGCGATGCGATCCAGCGCGGTGCGAGTGCCATTGCCAGTGAAGGCGCAGCGCCGACGGACTTGCCTGCGCATGTTGCCTGGATCCGGGTTTCCGATAGCCGCAAAAGTCTGGCGCTCGCGGTGGCGAACTTCTTCGGCCATCCCGTAAATGCGCTGCAGCTGATTGCGGTGACCGGCACCAACGGAAAGACCACCACCGCTTTGCTGATCGATTCGATCCTTCGCACCGCGGGGGCCAAGACAGGCTTGTTCGGAACGATTGCCTATCGCACGCCGCTCGGCGAATATCCCGCGCCAAACACCACACCGGAATCGCTGGATCTGCAGAGATTCCTGGCCGAAATTCGCGATGCCGGCGGCAAGTACGCGGTGATGGAAGCAAGCTCGCACGCGCTGGTGATGGATCGTCTATGGGGCTGCCATTTTCAATCGGCGGTTTTCACCAATTTGACGCGCGATCATTTGGATTTTCACAACAATTTCGAGGATTACTTCGCGGCCAAACAGCGGCTGTTCGAAGGCACGGGCGCTGGAGCGCCAGATACGGCCATCTTAAACGCCGATGATCCCTACGGCAAACGCCTCGCCGGTCTTGCCAAGCAGACCCTTACTTACGGAATTGAAAATCCGGCAGACATTGCCGCCAAGAAATTTCACCTGGCGTTTACTGGATTGACCTTCACCGCGCACACGCCGAACGGAAAGATCCAGGTGGTCTCACCTTTGGTCGGACGAATTAACGTGTACAACATCCTTGCGGCGTTAGGCGCGGCGCAGGCCGCTGGCATTGCGAATGAAGCGATCGAAGCGGGCATTCGTGAACTGGAGAGCGTTTCGGGCCGTTTTCAGCCGGTGGACCTGGGCCAGCCGTTTTTAGCAATCGTGGATTTCGCGCATACCGACGACGCTCTGGAAAATCTCATCAAGACTGCGCGAGAGCTCAATCCCAAGGGCCGCATCATCACTCTTTTTGGCTGCGGCGGCGGCAAGGATCGCACCAAGCGACCCATCATGGGCGAAGCCAGTGGCCGGCTTTCCGACCTGACGATTCTGACCAACGACAATCCGCGCCAGGAAGATCCACTGAAAATTATCAGCGATATTGTGGTCGGTCTGCAGAAGAGCGCCGGAAAATACTTGATCGAACCGGACCGGGAAAAAGCCATTGGTTTGGCGTTCGACGAAGCGCGCGCAGGCGACATTGTGCTGTTGGCCGGCAAGGGACACGAGGATTATCAAATCCTTGCTGACCAGACTCTGGCTTGGGACGATCGCCAGGTGGCAGAACAACACTTGCGGCAGCGCGGATTCGATTTGCCGGGTGCTCGGGAAGCCAAAACCGGCGCAGGGTTTGGCACCTAGCGCGCAGAACAGCTACGGCGGTTCGGGCGCTGGGATTCCAGCATGGGCTGGAATGCCAAAAGCAAGCTGAATAAGGAGGAGCCCAGCGAGCCGGTGAGGACCAAACAAGCCTGGGGTTACGCCCGTAAGGCCAACCCTCTGAGGAATTTATGCGGTGGACGATTGCACAAGTGGCTGGCGTTCTGCTGGCGCGGGCCGAAGCAGGGCTCGACCCCGTGGCCCGGCTGGCCGGCGTCTCGATTGATTCTCGCACCATTCGAGCCGGCGAGCTGTTTATCGCCATCCACGGACCGAGTCACGATGGACACGATCATGTGGCGGGCGCTTTCGAACGTGGCGCTGTCGCAGCCATGGTGGCCACCACGAAAGTGGGCCAGTTTCCGGACGCGATTCGCAGGAAATGCATCGTGGTGGACGACACCTTCGTGGCGCTCAAGCAATTTGCCCGCGCGGTTCGTGAAGCATGGGGCGGGAAAATTGCCGGGGTCACGGGCTCGGTCGGAAAAACCACCACCAAGGAAATCCTGGCGGCACTGCTTGGCGCGCGGTTCCGCGTTCTGAAGTCGGAAGGAAACTTTAACAACGAGTACGGACTGCCGCTGACGCTGTTCAAATTGGACGAAGCGCACCAGGCCGCGGTGCTGGAGATGGGTATGTCGCGCCGTGGCGAATTGGCTCGGCTGGCGGAGATTGCGCGGCCGGACGTCGGCGTGGTCACGCGCGTATCGCCGGCCCACTTGGAATTTTTCGCTTCTCTGGATGAAATTGCGCTTGCCAAGCGCGAACTGATCGAAGGCCTGAACGGCAAGGAATCGACCGCAATATTGAATGCGGACGATCTGCGTGTAGCGACTTTTGGTGCGTTTGCGCCGGGACGGGTTTTGACATACGGCATCGAGCAGTTGGCGTTCTTTAGCGCAGAAAATATTGAGGATCGCGGCGCGCTGGGAACGACATTTGATTACGTGAGTCCTGAAGGGCGCGCGCGACTGGATTTGGCGCTGCCAGGACGGCATGTGATTGCAAACGCTTTGGCCGCCTTGGCTGCGGCCAGTGTGTGGGGAATCGGAATCACCGAAGCGCGCGGGGTGCTGCCGAGGTTGCGGCCCCCGGCCATGCGTGGCGAACTGTTGCAGTTTTCGAATGGAGCGGCACTGATCAACGACAGCTACAACTCAAGCCCTGCTGCACTGGAAGCAATGACCGGGTTGCTGGCCGCGACACCAGGATTTCGGCGCCGCATTTTAGCTGCGGGAGAAATGCGCGAATTGGGCGAAACCTCCGCGCAACTTCATCGCGAAGCTGGCGCTTACGCGGCAAGAACCGGCGTCATTGATTGGATTATCGGCGTAGAAGGAAATGCCGCGCAGCTGATTGAGGGGGCGGCCAGTGCGGGAATTTCGCGGGACCATTTGAAGTTCTTTTCGTCGTCGACTGATGCGGCGCTGTTTCTGCAGAAGGAACTGCGGCCTGGCGACTTGCTGCTGGTAAAAGGCTCGCGCGGCGTGAAGATGGAGCGAATTGTGGAGGCTTTGCTCGCGCAGCATGGCGCGCCGGGCACAACAGCGGAGGTCAGCCACTAGATGTTGTACTACCTCCTCTACCATGTTCTGCAGAAATATTTCAGCCCGCTGAATGTTTTTCGCTACATCACTGTCAGAACGGTCTATGCGAGTCTGACGGCCATGTTTCTGGCTCTGGTATTCGGGCCGTGGCTGATTCGCCGGTTACGCGACTTGCAAATCGGCCAGTACATACGTGAGGAAGGCCCGCAACAGCACAAGAAAAAAGCGGGAACGCCAACCATGGGCGGGGTGCTGATCGTGCTTTCGACCGCGGTGCCGGTTTTGCTTTGGGCCGATCTGACCAATGCATTCGTACTCATGGCGTTATTTGCATTGATCGGATTTTCAGCCATCGGTTTCATTGACGATTATGCGAAAGTCGCAAAGAAGCAGAATCTGGGCCTCACCGGTAAACGTAAGTTTCTGCTGCAGGTGCTCGTCAGCGTGGTGGTTGGAGTAGGGTTGCTGGAGCTTTCCACGCACAGCGCCTATTCCACGCAGTGGATGGTCCCGTTTGTGAAGAAATTTCACCCCGATCTGGTCATACATTCGCTGATGTCGAGTGACCATTTATGGCCGCTGGCTTTCGTGCCCTTTTTGTTCTTCGTGACGATTGTTATTACCGGGTCCTCGAACGCCGTGAACCTGACGGACGGCCTCGACGGTCTGGCCATAGGGTGCACGGTAATTGCTGCCGGCGCGCTGACTGTATTGACCTATGTCAGCAGCAACGCGCGATGGTCTAGCTATCTGGACATCCAATTCATTCCGCGGGTTGGAGAGCTGACCGTTTTCTGCGGGGCGCTGGTCGGGGCGTCGTTGGGATTTCTTTGGTACAACGCGCATCCGGCCGAGGTGTTCATGGGCGACGTCGGCTCGCTGTCGTTAGGCGGAACGCTCGGCGTAATCGCGGTAATTATCAAGCAGGAAATTCTGTTGTTCTTCATCGGCGGGATTTTTGTGATTGAAGCGCTCTCGGTAATCTTGCAGGTCGGATCGTTCAAGTTGCGCGGCAAGCGCATTTTCCGCATGGCGCCGGTTCACCATCATTTCGAGTTGCTCGGCTGGAGCGAATCGAAGGTGATCGTGAGATTCTGGATTATGGCCCTAGTGTTTGCGCTGTTTGCGCTGACTACGCTGAAGTTGCGCTGAAGATTTTGAATGGGATGGCAATGGCGGAGAAGCTCCAACTGAAAGGGAAACGCGTGCTGGTCATCGGACTTGCGCGCACTGGCGTGGCCACGGGGCTGTTTTGTGCAGGGCGCGGAGCCAGTGTGACCGCGATCGATACTCGTACGGCGGAGGAACTCGGCGAATCCGTTGGCAACCTTCACCAGGCGGGAGTGCAACTGCAGCTTGGCGGGTACACCGATGCGATTCTGCACACGCAGCAATTAGTGGTCCCAAGTCCCGGAGTGCCGGCCGATGCGCCGCTTTTAGCCAAGGCGCGCGAGCAAGGGATCCCTGTCTGGAGCGAAATCGAGCTGGCGTATCGCTTCCTCCCTGCAAATCGCTGCCTGATTGGAATAACGGGTTCCAACGGAAAGACCACCACGACTTCTCTCGCCGGGCACATCCTCAGGAAGTACGGCGTGCCCACGGTTGTCGCTGGCAACATCGGAACTCCGCTGGTTGGCGCCCTAGACCGGATCCGCGACGACACGGATACGGTCGTTGAGCTGAGCAGCTTTCAATTGGAACTCATTGCATCGTTCCGGCCAAACATCGCCGTTCTTTTGAACCTGACGGCGGATCACTTGGACCGCCACGGATCGCTGGCAGCCTACAGCCGGGCGAAAGCGCGCATTTTCGAAAATCAACTGCCGACTGACGCCGCGATCGTGAATGCGGACGACGCCGGCGCGGCGGCTCTCGCACCGGCGGCACCGCGAGTGTATTGGTTCAGCAGAAAAAAGCGTGTCTCCTCTGGAGCGAGCCTGCGCGGTGAAGAGATCGTTTTTCAATTCCATGACCAAGGACCAGCAGAAGTCCTGTTGCGACTCGCCGATGTCAAGCTCCTGGGCGCCCACAATCTGGAAAACGTTCTTGCGGCCGTCTGTGCGGCGCGAGTTGCGGGCGTTGATCCGAAAGCAATTCCAGAAGCGGTGCGAAGTTTCCCCGGCGTCGAGCATCGCCTGGAATTCGCCGCGGAAATTCATGGCGTGCGCTACTACAACGATTCCAAAGCCACCAACGTGGACGCCACACTGAAAGCGCTGGACGCTTTCCCCGGGAGAGTCATGGTGATTCTTGGCGGAAAGGACAAAGACAGCGACTACACGCTGCTGCGCTCGACGCTGCGCGAGAAAACGATTCTGGCGCTGCTGATTGGCGCCGCCGCGGACAAAATCGAAAAGCAGATCGACGGCAGCGTGGCCATCAAGCGTGCAGGAACCCTGGGAAACGCGGTCGAATTTGCCAGGCAATCCGCTCACCCTGGCGACATCGTTCTGCTATCGCCTGCCTGCGCGAGTTTCGACCAGTTTCAGAACTTCGAACATCGCGGCCGGGTTTTCAAAGAACTAGTCCACGGCTTGGTTGGCGGCGGGGATCGCACGCAACACAACGAGGAAAAAAATCAAGAGCAGACGGAGACACGGAATGCCGAGACGTTTGGAAAATGACAAGTGGCTATTCGGCGTGACGGTGGGCTTATGCCTGCTGGGCGCGGTGATGATCTTCAGCGCCTCCGCGGTCACCGCCGAACATGAATTCCGGCAGCCGTATTATTTTCTGCTGCGGCAAGCGGTATGGCTGGTGCTTGGTCTGGCCGGAATGTTCGCTCTGATGCGCACTGACTACCGCAAGCTGCGCGAACCTGCCGTGGTCTATTCCGTTTTGTGCGGTGTTGGCCTGATGCTGGTCGGCGTTTTTTTTCTGGACAAATCGCATGCCACTCACCGCTGGATTCGTTTTGGCTCGATGGCCGGCATCCAACCGTCGGAAATCGCCAAGCTTGCCGTCATCCTGTATTTGGCATGGTTTCTGGACTTGAAGCGGCGAAACGCGGCCAGCATGGGATTCTGTAAGGAAGACTTTCTGCACAACATTGCTCCGGCAATCGGTCCGATTCTGGTGTGCGTGGTGCTGATTCTCGCCCAGCCGGACCTGGGCACCTCCGTGGACGTTGTGCTGATTGCTGCCACAGTCCTCTATGTCGCGGGACTCTGCTGGAAGTGGATCGCCGCAGGGGCGGCCGCGTCCATACCGGCGCTCTATCTGCTGATCACCCACGTTGCCTATCGCCAGGCGCGCTTGATGGCGTTTTTGAATCCAGACAGCGATCCGCAAGGCGCGGGCTTTCAATTGCTGCAATCGCTGATTGCCGTCGGCTCCGGTGGATTTACCGGGGTCGGCTTGATGGAAAGCAAACAAAAATTGTTTTATTTGCCGGAAGCGCATACCGACTTCATCTACGCCGTGATTTGTGAGGAATTGGGATTCATCGGGGCGATGGTCGTCATTGGTTTGTTCGCTGTCTATGGCTGGCGCGGATTGCGCGCCGCGTTCTCAGCGCCGGATAACTTTGGCCGTCTGCTGGCGCTGGGAATCACCGCAATGGTGATTTTCCAAACACTGATTAATTTCGCGGTGGTGCTGGGCATGGTGCCAACAAAGGGCATTCCGCTGCCGTTCATCAGCTATGGCGGATCGAGTTTATTGGTGATGTTGTTGGCTACGGGCGTGCTCCTGAACATCTCGCAGCAGGCGAAAACGCGATGAATTTACTGGCCAGTCGCGGGGCGACGGCGCTCCGGAATGCTGGATTTGGGCGATGAAGCTACTCATCGCGGGCGGCGGCACCGGCGGCCACGTGTTTCCGGCCATCGCCATTGCCAGAGAATGGCTGTCGCGGGGAAGCCAACGGGAAGTCGTGCTGGTGGGAACGCAACGCGGAATTGAAATGAAGCTGGTGCCGCAGGCCGGTCTGCCGCTGGAGACATTGCGCGCCGCCGGCTTGAAGGGCAAAGGTGGAATGACGCTGGTGAAAAATTTTTCCAGACTTGCGCCGGGGATGCTGGACGCATTCGCGATTCTGCGCAAGCACCGGCCCGTTGCGGCCTTCGGCGTGGGTGGTTATGCCGCCGGGCCGATGCTGCTGGCCACGTGGTTGCGTGGTGTGCCCAATGTGATTTTTGAGCCGAACGCGGAGCCCGGATTCACCAATAAAGTTCTGGTGAAACTGTCGAAACGTGTGGCCACCGGCTATGACATCACGGCCGCGGCGCTTGGCGGGAAAGCGATCGTCACCGGCAATCCCGTGCGCGGGGAGTTTTTTGCCATCGAACCACGCAAACCGGAAAAGCCCTTTCGATTGTTGATCACTGGCGGCAGCCAGGGAGCGCTGCCCATCAATCGCGCCTTTGTGGATGCCCTGGACCTTCTCGCCGTGCGGAAAGACGAACTGAACGTGGTGCACCAAACCGGTGAGCGCGACTACAACGCGGTGAGAACCGCCTATGCCCGACGCGAATTCCGAGCGGAAGTGGTTCCGTTTTTGGGAAACATGGCCGAACGCTTCGTCTGGGCGGATTTGATTGTCTGCCGCGCCGGCGCGATTACCGCCGCGGAAATTGCCGCCGCCGGCCGCGCTGCCATATTCATTCCTTTTGGCCGCGCTACTGACAGTCATCAACTTCGCAACGCCCAGGAAATGGTGAAAGCCAACGCCAGCAAGCTCATCGCGGAGCCGGAGCTCACCGCCGACCGCCTGGCGAAGGAGATTTTTGCTTTGCTTGATCATCCGCAGGAGATCGAAGGATTGGCTTGGCGTGCGCGTTTGCTGGGCAAGCCGAACGCGGCACGTGACATCGTTAACCTGGTGGAAACGGCGGCTGGCGTGCAAGCAAATCGCCAGGGAGAATCGTCATGATGGTTTCGTTTAGGAACTTCCAACGCATTCACCTGGTTGGTATCGGCGGCATCGGCATGAGCGGTATCGCCGAGGTATTGCTCACGCTCGGTTATTCCGTTTCCGGCTCGGACACTAAGCCCTCGACGATCACGGAACGTTTGCAGGATCTTGGCGCGGTGATTCGTGAAGGGCACAAGGCGGCGAACGTCGAAGGGGCGCACGTGGTCGTGCTTTCCTCCGCGATCAACTCGCAAAACCCCGAAGTGATGGAAGCTCACAAACGCAAGATTCCGGTGATTCCGCGTGCGGAAATGCTAGCCGAACTGATGCGCCTGAAATATGGCATTGCGGTAGGCGGTGCTCACGGCAAGACCACGACCACTTCGCTAGTCGCATCGATTTTGACCGCCGCGCATCTTGATCCCACATTTGTAATTGGCGGCAGAGTCAATCACGCGGGCACGACGGCGCGTCTTGGCCGGGGCGAGTACTTTGTTGTCGAGGCCGATGAAAGTGATCGCAGCTTCCTGTTGTTTGCTCCCGTCGTAGCCGTGGTGACCACCATTGATCGCGAACATCTGGATCAGTACAGTTCGCTCGAAGATATTCAGGACGCTTTCGTGCAATTTGTGAATGGCGTGCCCTTTTACGGCGCGGCCATTCTTTGCCTCGACGAGCCCAATGTCCAGGCCATCCTTCCCAATGTCAAGCGCCCTATCCTTACCTATGGCACGTCCAGCCAGGCCGACCTGGTCGTCAGCGACGTGCATCTTCAGGGACTCGTCAGCGAATTCCGGCTGACGTATAAAGGTGAGGACCTTGGAATGTTCCGGCTGCCGCATCCGCCCGGCATTCACAATGTTCGTAATGCCGCAGCCGCCGCTGCCGTCGCGCTCTATTTGAATGTTCCCGCTGAGCTGATTCGCCAGGGACTCGCGAATTTCGGCGGGGTCGGCCGTCGCTTCGACATCAAGGGTACGGTCAATGACATCACCGTGATTGACGACTATGGCCACCATCCCGCCGAGATACGGGCCACGCTCGAAGCCGCTCGCGGTTGCAAGTTCAACCGTCTTCTGGTGCTCTTCCAGCCGCATCGTTACTCGCGCACGCAACATCTGTGGGACGACTTCCGTCTGGCCTTTAATCAGGCCGATGTGCTCGTCCTGACCGACATCTACGCGGCCAGCGAGGCCCCCGTTCCGGGAATCAGCAGCGAAGCGCTGGCCGCCGCCATCCGTGAAGCCGGCCACAAAAATGTCCATTACCTTCGTTCCATGCAGGATTCCATCGAATTCCTACTGAAAAGCGCCAGGCCTGGCGACGCTATCCTTACTGTCGGCGCTGGCAATGTCAGCAGAGCCAGCAATGAACTCATGGTTCTGCTCGGCACGGAGCATCCTACCCACCATGCGCATTGAGGACTCTAAACTCAAAACCGGGCTCGATGCACTCGGAGTTGATCTCCACTCCGGTACGTCTTTGGCTGAACGTACCTCTCTCGGCATCGGCGGGACCACCGACCTGCTTCGCATCACCAAGCACGAGTCCATCCCGCACCTCATTTCACTGCTCGAGCGCCACCAAGTCCCCTACAAATTTCTCGGCGGGGGCTCCAACCTCCTGGTGGGCGACGGCGAACTGCCCTGGGTCATCCTGCAACTAGCCAGGCCCGACCCGGAAATCGTTCTTGCAGGCAATTTTGCCCACGTGGATGCTGCCGCCGACCTAGGCCGCACCGTGACCTATTGCGCGAAGCACGACCTCGGCGGGATGGAGGGTCTGATCGGCGTCCCCGGTACGGTCGGGGGTGCTCTGCGCATGAACGCCGGCGCCTACGGCATGCAAATTGGCAGTTACGTGCGGGAAGTGAAGCTCTATCGCGCCGCGGAGCGCCGCATAGAAATCCTCAGGGGCCAGGAAATTTCATTCGAATACCGTCACACTTCGTTTGCGCCTGATGATATGATGCTCGCAGTGACGCTGGAACTTCCCTCCAAACCGTTCAAGGACATTCTGCAAGGGATTCGTATCTGCAACGAGAAGCGGCGTTCGAGCCAGCCGTTGGGGCAGAAAAGCGCCGGCTGTATCTTCAAAAACCCTCCGGGAAGCTCCGCCGGCCGCATGATTGACGAGCTCGGCCTGAAGGGCCTGAGCGTCGGCGACGCTAGAGTCAGCGACCGACACGCGAATTTCTTCGTTAATGCCGGGTGCGCCTCCGCCAACGACATGCTCACGCTGATCTCGGACGTTCGCGGACGCGTCGAAAAAGCTTTTGGAGTGCGACTCGAAAACGAAGTGGTGGTGTGGAACCGTTGAAGGCTATTTCCAAAAACGCTGCCGTTGCGGACGCTGAATCTTACCGGCCCGACCTTATCGAAGGCGATGAGCCGCGCTACCTGCGCCGCCAGAAGCCAGTCGAGATTCGGCGCAGGAAATTCGGCGGCAAGAATCTTTCCCGCTATCGAACAATTTTCGGTGCTCTGCTGATGGTGTTCGGATGCGCTGTCGTTGCTTACGTTGCTGGAAATTTTCTGCTGCACTCTCCGAAAGTTCTTCTGTTGAAGCCGGAGCAAGTCGAAGTCACTGGCAATCACATCGTTTCGCGCGAGGCGGTGCTGGCCCCTTTCTACAAAGATCGCGGCCGCAGCGTGCTGCGCATTCCCTTGGATGCTCGCCGCAGTGAAGTGGAAAAAATCAACTGGGTACAATCCGCCAGCCTCCAGCGCATTCTGCCGAACCGCGTGCGAATCGATATTTCCGAGCGTACGCCCATCGCTTTCGTGCGCAACGGCAGCGAGCTTGCCCTGATCGACGAGTACGGCAAGATTCTCGATCGGCCGCGCGGCGAAGATTTCCGATTTCCGATTGTAACCGGGATCACCGATACCATGTCCGACGCCGATCGCCAGAAACGCATGCAGAACTACAAGGAATTTATTCGCTCCATCGATATGGCGCATCCTCGCTCTTCCGATCAGGTCAGCGAAGTGGATTTGTCGAACCTAAAGGAACTGCGGGTGGTGATGGCGGGCATTCCCGGCACCAAAGCCAGTCAGGCGATCACGCTGTTTTTTAACCAGTCCGACTTCGCCGCGCGTTACAGCACGGTGGTGCAAAATTTTTCGGTCTGGCAGGCGGAAAACGGCTGCGTGCAGTCGATTGATATGCGTTATCGGTCTCCGGTATTGAATTCGGACGTTTCCGGTTCGTGCAACGGGGGCGCGCGTAAGTAACATTTTGTAATTTGCCTTGAGGAGCTGCGATTTGTCGAAGAAGGACAAATATCTCGTGGGATTGGACATCGGCAGCACCAAAACCTGCGTGCTGATCGCCGAGCTTGCAGACGAACAAGTGAAATTTCTCGCGCTTGGCGCAGCCGAATCCAAAGGTCTGCGCAAAGGCTCCATTGTGAATCTTGAAGCTACGGTCAGTTCCATTCGCCGCGCGGTGGACGAAGCCGAAGGCGTTTCTGGCGTCCCTGTCGAGTCCGCTTTGATCGGCGTTGCCGGCAGCCACGTTCGCGGACTGAATTCCCGCGGCGGCGTCACGCTTGGCAATCGCGCGCGCGACATTGAGCGCGAAGATGTTCGCCGGGCCATCGACGCTGCTCGCAACATTTCGCTTCCCGAGGATCGCGAGGTTCTTCACGTCTTGCCGCACGAATTTTCAGTGGATGCTCACGACGGCATCCGCGATGCCATCGGCATGGTCGGCCAACGCCTGGAAGCCAATGTCCATGTGGTGACTTCCTCGGTGACCGCTACGCAAAATCTGGTCACCGCCGCGAATCGCGCCGGAATTCTAATCAGCGACACCGTGGCCGAGCCGCTCGCTTCCGCCGAAGCTTGCCTCACCCAGGATGAGCGCGACCTCGGCACATGCCTGCTCGATATCGGCGGCGGCACTACCGAACTCGTCGTTTACGGCGGCGGAGTCGTTCGCCACACCGGAGCTGTTCCCGTTGGAGGCGATCACTTCACCAACGATCTCGCCGTCGGTTTGCGGACGCCGATCCCTGAAGCGGAACGCATCAAGCGGCATCACGGCTGCGCAGCCGCATCGCTTCTGCAGGAAGACACCGCCATCGAAATTGCCAGCGTCGGTGATCGTCCGCCGCGCACTATCTTCGCGCGTATGCTGACCGACATCATCGAGCCGCGCGCTCAGGAATTTCTGGCACTAATTCGCGACGAAATGCGTCGCGCCGGACTCGATTCGCAGATTCCCGCGGGCTTCGTTCTTTCCGGCGGTGGCGCTCGCCTCAATGGGCTGATCGAAATGATGGAACAAGCATTCCATTTGCCCGTTCGTGTTGCCGAGCCGCGGGGCCTGGTGGACATGCCGGAAGCAGTAGAGCAGCCGGAATACGCCACCGTCGTGGGCTTGGTTTTGTACGGAGCAAAAGCGCGCCGTGCGAATGCGCTTCGCTCAACGAATTTTGTTGCCAAGCTCAAAGCCATGTTCGCCGGCGCTTGACAGAAGAAATCGCGAAGCCTAGCGCTTCGCACGGATTACCCAGTCCGTAAGGGGGAAACAGGAATGCCAGTGAAAGAAAACGCAATTCGCATGAGCTTCAGCGAGGAGTTGTCACCCGCGAAAATAAAAGTGATCGGCGTCGGTGGCGGCGGATGCAACGCCGTCAACCGCATGATTCGTGCCAAGGTCGAGGGCATCGAATTCATCGCGGCCAACACCGACCTGCAGGCGCTCAAGCTCTGCCAGGCACCCACCAAGCTGCAGCTCGGCGCGAAACTAACGAAAGGTCTCGGCGCAGGCGCCAATCCTGAAGTCGGCCGCAAAGCCGCGCTCGAGGACACCGACAAAATCATCGAGGCCCTGGAAGGTTCGGACATGATTTTTATCACCGCGGGCCTCGGCGGTGGCACCGGCTCCGGCGCCGCGCCGGTAGTGGCCTCCCTGGCCAGCGAACTCGGCGCGCTCACCGTCGCCGTCGTGACCAAGCCTTTCGCCTTTGAAGGCAAACGCCGCATGCTGCAAGCCGAACAGGCTCTGCAGGATTTAATCGGCGCCGTTGACACGGTCATCGTCATTCCTAACGAACGCTTGATGGAAACAGTCGAGCGCGGCACCAGTTTCTTCGACGCGTTCCGCATCGCGGACGATATTCTTCGGCAGGCCGTGCAGGGAATTTCTGACATCATCACCGTGCCCGGCATCATTAATCGCGACTTCGCCGATGTCAAAGCCATCATGAGTGGCCAGGGTTACGCCGTCATGGGCACCGCCGTCGCCACGGGCTCGAATCGCGCCACCGACGCAGCCAATCGCGCCATCGCCAGTCCGCTGCTGGAAGATAACTCCA
>Ga0306920_100004726_pt1 | contig 17494 bp, 10 predicted proteins | sample flu12Cox44000170_FD_204666 | JGI IMG/M metagenome (GOLD analysis project Ga0306920, IMG submission 204666) | Lab enrichment of tropical soil microbial communities from Luquillo Experimental Forest, Puerto Rico - flux4day.12C.oxic.44.000.170 (v2)... | ecosystem: Environmental > Terrestrial >... | reverse complement strand
GAGCGCGTTCGGCTCCGGTCATCCTGATGTCGGGCAGTCCCTGAACAATCTGGCGACACTTTACGAGAAGCAAGATCGTCACGCCGATTCCGAGCCGCTCTTCAGACGTGCGCTCGCGATCTATGAGAAGTCGGCCGGCCCCGAGAGCCCTGCTGTGGCCACGCTGTTGAACAATCTCGGCCAGGTCGAAAAGGTCCAGGGCCGCTATTCCGGCGCCGAGCCGCTGATCAGGCGGTCGCTTGCGATCCGCGAGAAAGTGCTCGGCCGCGATCATCCCGACGTCGCGCGATCGCTCAACAATCTGGCCGACCTGTATGAAAGACAGGGGCGCTACGGCGAAGCCGAACCGCTCTATCAGCGGGCGGTTGCGATCCGGGAACAGACGCTCGGCCCCAGCCATCCCGATCTTGCAACGTCGCTGAACAATCTGGCATCGCTTTATCAGGCCGAGGGCCGCACCTCCGATGCGTTGCCAATCGTGGAACGATTGATCGCAGACGGACGCGCGCAGCCACGCGTTGCCCTTGCCGTGCTGTTTGCCGCGCAACGCGAGCAGTTGATGCCAGGCCAAAAAGCCTTCGACGAAGCTCTCAACGCGGTTCAACGCGGCACCCAGTCCTCGGCCGCCTCGGCCGTGAACAAGCTTGCGATTCGGCTGGCCGCCGGCAGCGATCGGCTCGCCGAACTGGTTCGCAGGGATCAGGATCTCGCCACAGAGGCAGAAGCTCTGGACAAGGCCATCATCGCCGCCGTCTCGAAAGACAAGTTGAGGCGTGATGCGGCAGTCGAACAGCGCAACAGGGACCGCCTGGCGGTCATTTCCGCCGAACGCGCGAGCCTGCAAAAGACTTTGGCCGCCGAATTCCCGGGCTACGCGGCGCTGTCGAACCCTGTGCCGATGACGGGCAAGGAAATCCGGGCGCTTTTATCGGACGACGAGGCGTTGGTGGTGTTTTCGCTGATCGACACCGAGAGCTACGTCTTTGCCATGACGAAGGACGGCTTCGACTGGAAGTCGCTGCCGATGGGCGCGAACGGCTGGTCGGAGAAGGTCGCCGCGTTCCGCCGTGGTCTTGATGTTGGCAAGGCAGGCGAAGCGTCCGGCAAGTTGGGACTGTTCGATCTCGTTCTTGCCCATGAGCTCTACGCAACCCTGCTCGGTCCCGTCGAGCCGCTGGTGAAGGATAAGCATAGTCTTCTGGTCGTGCCCTCAGGGCCACTGACCGCGCTTCCGTTCCATCTGCTCGTCACCGACAAGCCGCCGGCTGCGATCTCCGAGATCTTCGCAGGCTATCGCGTTGCAGCCTGGCTGCTCAAACGGCATGCGGTGTGGGTACTGCCGTCGGTGGGCAGTCTGAAAGCGCTGCGGGTCTTTGGGCGCAATGAAACGGGCACCAAGCCGATGACGGGTTTCGGCGACCCGATCTTCAACCCGTCGCAGGAGGGCCCGCGAGACAGCCGCATGGCAGGCAAGCCCGTCGCGACGGGTCGGACTTCCCGTACTCTGGTAAGCGCCGCCTACACCGAATTCTGGCGGGGCGCCGGCGTCGATCGGGCGCGGCTTTCGCAAGCCTTGCCGCAATTGCCGGACACTGCCGACGAACTGAAGGCGGTCGCGAAAGATCTTGATGTTCCTGCCTCCGACATTCACCTTGGCGCCGATGCCAGCGAGACCACGGTCAAGCGCGCGCGGCTTTCCGACTACAGCATCATCTATTTCGCTACCCACGGCCTCGTCGCGGGCGACGTCAAGGGTCTGGCCGAACCCTCTCTTGCCCTCAGCATTCCCAAACAACCGAGCGAATTCGACGACGGTCTGCTTACCGCAAGCGAGGTCGCGCAGTTGAAGCTCAACGCCGACTGGGTGGTGCTGTCGGCCTGCAACACGATCGCCGGCGACAAGCCCGGTGCAGAGGCGTTATCGGGGCTGGCGCGCTCGTTCTTCTATGCGGGTGCCAGGGCACTGCTGGTCTCGCATTGGGCGGTCGATTCGCAGGCCGCGACCCGGCTCACGACATCGACCTTCGACATCCTCAAATCCGATTCCAGGATCGGCCGGGCCGAGGCCATGCGCAGAGCCATGCTCGCCCATCTCGAGGACGGCTCATCCCCGAGAAATGCTTATCCCGCCGTGTGGGGTCCGTTTGCCGTGATCGGCGAAGGGGCGGCCCGTTAGCTCCAGCCGATTGTGCGGCGCAAAAAATGCTCCCCGAGGTCGATTTTGCTCCCGATCGCGGCGGATTGTCGCTTTGCTGGGCGCTGCGGGGCAAAAGCTTGGTTCTCCATCATATGAAATTGAGCGGGATCAATCGGTCGCCTTTAATGCGCCACCTTGAAATAAAAATGCGCCGCCCTGGAATAAACCAACGGCGAGGGATCGGCTTGGCAAGCACGGCGTTCCTGACTATTAGGTCGCCGGACCCTGGCCGTAAGGCTATATTCATTTTGACGGTAACCGCGACAAAGGTGCGTGGGGCGGCCTTCGCGCTTCGATATATGCGGGTTCGAGGAGGATTATTTCCGTGCAAGAGACTGGTATTCGCAACGGCGCGTTCGGCGCCGACAAGTTCGGCTTAAGAAATCTCAGGTGCGTGCACTGGAATCTTGGAGCCCCGCAGCTTTACCAGTACTCCCTTTCGGCCGGCGAGGCGGTGGTGTCCGCCGATGGCGCCTTGTGCGCGGATACCGGCGATTTCACCGGCCGCAGTCCCAAGGACAAATTCACGGTGCGCGATGCCAGCACCGACAGGAAGATGTGGTGGGCCGGCAACCAGTCGATCACCTCCGAGCAGTTCGAGGCGCTTTATGCCGACTTCCTCAAGCACGCCGAAGGCATGACGCTGTTCGCGCAGGATCTCTACGGCGGCGCCGATCCGAATTTCCAGATCAAGACACGCGTCTTCACCGAGCTCGCCTGGCATTCGCTCTTCATCCGCACGCTGCTGATTCGCCCGCAGCTTTCCGAACTCCGGGACTTCGTGCCCGAACTGACCATCATCGACATGCCGAGCTTCCGCGCCGATCCCAAACGGCACGGCGTGCGCTCGGAGAACGTGGTCGCGATCGATTTCGCCCGCAAGATCGTCCTGATCGGCGGGTCTTATTATGCCGGCGAGATGAAGAAGTCTGTCTTCACCACGCTGAACTACTATCTGCCCGCAAGAGGCGTGATGCCGATGCACTGCTCGGCCAACGTCGGTCCCAAGGGCGACGCCGCGATTTTCTTCGGCCTGTCCGGCACGGGAAAAACCACGCTCTCCGCCGATCCGAAGCGCACGCTGATCGGCGACGACGAGCACGGTTGGGGTAGCGACGGCATTTTCAATTTCGAGGGCGGCTGCTACGCCAAGTGCATCAAGCTGTCGAAGGAGGCGGAGCCTGAGATCTACGCCGCCAGTAAGCGTTTCGGCGCGGTGCTCGAGAATGTGGTGCTCGATGAGGACACCAGAGAGCCGGATTTCGACGATGGCTCGAAAACCGAGAATACCCGATCGGCCTACCCGCTCGATTTCATCCCCAATGCCTCGCGGAGCGGCCGTGCCGGCCATCCTAAAAATGTCGTGATGCTCGCAGCCGACGCGTTTGGCGTGCTGCCGCCGATCGCGAAATTGACACCGGCGCAGGCGATGTATCATTTCCTGTCCGGCTATACCGCGAAGGTCGCCGGCACCGAACGCGGGCTGGGCTCCGAGCCGAAGCCGGAGTTCTCGACCTGCTTCGGCTCTCCCTTCCTACCGCTCGATCCCTCGGTCTACGGCAATATGTTGCGTGAGCTGATCGCGCGCCACAATGTGGATTGCTGGCTGGTCAATACCGGTTGGACCGGCGGCAAATTCGGCACCGGCAGCCGGATGCCGATCAAGGTGACCCGCGCGCTGTTGACTGCAGCGCTCGACGGTAGCTTGCGCAATGCTCAATTCCGCACCGACGAATATTTCGGCTTCGCCGTGCCGACCTCCTTGCCTGGCGTTCCGAGCGAAATCCTTAATCCCGTCAACACCTGGAAGGATAAGGACGAGTTCGACAGGACGGCGCGAGCGCTCGTCGGCATGTTCCAGAAGAATTTCGCCAAGTTCGAGGCCCAGGTCGATGCGGATGTGCGAGCCGCCGCGCCCGATGTGAAGCTCGCGGCGGAGTGACGCTTAGATCATTCCGGGGCGCGAGCGGCTAAACGAGCCGCGTCATTGCGAGCGAAGCGAAGCAATCCAGCGCCACGCGAAATACCCTGGATTGCTCTTCTCTGCAGAATTGGTGAGGTTGCAGATAGCCTGATTGCCGCTCCTCGGGCTCAACCCCTCGCGCCGCGCTGCGAGAAAGTCTGCGACAGGCTGCCGTTCACCGGCACGTTCCAGATATCTTCGGCATATTCGCGGATGGTGCGGTCGGATGAGAACCATGCCATCCGCGCCACGTTGAGAATCGAGGCGCGGGTCCAGGCCGGAACGACCTGCCAGCGGGCGTCGATGCCGCGCTGGGCTTCGTAATAGGAATCGAAATCAGCGCTAACCATGTAATGGTCGAGATGGCGAAGCGCGTGGGCGATCGATTCGAACCGGCGGGGCTCGCCGGTAGAGAATTCACCGCTGCCGATCGCGTTGACCGCGCGCGAAAGTTTTGGCGAGCGCCGGATCACGTCGGTGGAGTCCAGCCCCTGCTTGCGCCGCACCGCCACGTCCATCGCTTCCATGCCGAAGATCGCGATGTTCTCCGCACCCACTTGCTCGCGGATCTCGATATTGGCGCCGTCCAGCGTGCCGATGGTGACCGCGCCGTTGAGCGCGAGCTTCATGTTGCCGGTGCCGGAAGCCTCCATGCCCGCCGTCGAAATCTGCTCGGAGAGATCGGCAGCAGGAATGATCGCTTCCGCAAGACTGACATTGTAGTCGGGGAGAAAGACGACCTTCAGGCGGTCGGCGATGACGGGGTCGTTGTTGACGATTTCGGCGACGTCGTTGATCAGCTTGATGATCAACTTGGCATAGCGATAGCTCGCAGCCGCTTTGCCGGCGAAGATTTTCACGCGCGGCACCCAGTTGCCTTGCGGATCGTCCTTGATCGCGTGATAAAGCGCGATCGCCTCCAGGATGTTGAGCAGTTGCCGCTTGTATTCGTGGATGCGCTTGATCTGCACGTCGAACAGCGCGACCGGATCGACCTTGATATTCAACCGCTCCCCGATCAGGCGCACGAGCACGAGCTTGTTGTGGTGCTTGACGCTGCGGAATTTCTCCTGGAAGCCGCTGTCGCCGGCGCGCCCTTCGAGATGCGCGAGCCTGGTCGGATCGTCCAGCACGGCCTCGCCGCAGGCTTCGCGCAACAGATCGGTCAGCCTCGGATTGGCGAGCATCAGCCAGCGGCGGAAGGTGATGCCGTTAGTCTTGTTGACGATGCGGCCGGGATAGAGATGGTTGAGATCGTGAAACACGGTCTCCTTCATCAGGTCGGAATGCATCGCCGAGACGCCGTTGATGCGGTGCGATCCGACGAAGGCCAACTGTCCCATTCGCACCCTTCGGCCGGATCTTTCGTCGATCAGCGAGACCGATGCGCGGAAGTCGACGTCGCCGGGACAGCGCTGCTCGGCCAGCGCGAGATGTTCGACATTGATGCGGTAGATGATTTCAAGGTGGCGCGGCAGCAGGCGCTGGAACAGCTCCACCGGCCAGGTCTCGAGCGCTTCCGGCAGCAGGGTATGATTGGTGTAGGACAGCGTGTTGACCGTGATCTGCCAGGCGGATTCCCAGGGGAAGTTGTGCAGGTCGACCAGGATGCGCATCAGCTCGGCGACGGCCAGGCTCGGATGGGTGTCGTTGAGCTGCACCGCGGCCTTCTGCGTCAGTCCGCGCAGCGGCCCGTCGGAAACCAGGTGGCGCTTGACCAGGTCCTGCAACGAGGCCGAGACGAAGAAATATTCCTGTCGCAGCCGGAGCTCGCGCCCCGCAGCGCTTTCGTCATTCGGATAAAGGAACTTGCAGATCGATTCGGCGCGCGCTTCTTCGGCGACCGCGCCGATATAGTCGCCGGTGTCGAAGACGTCGAGCTTGAGCGGGTCGGGCGAGCGCGCCGACCACAGCCGCAGCGCGTTGACGTGCTGGCCGCGCCAGCCGACGATCGGGGTATCGTAGGCGACCGCCTGCACCGTTTCCGCCGGATGCCAGATCGCGCGGTCACGGCCCCTCTCTTCGACGTGCTCGACGCCGCCGCCGAAATGCACGTGATAGACCACTTCCGGCCGCTGGAATTCCCAGGGGTTGCCGAAGCTCAACCATTCGTCCGGATATTCCTGCTGCCAGCCATTGTTGATGATCTGGCGGAACAGGCCGAAATCGTAGCGGATGCCGTAGCCGGTCGCGGGGATGCCGAGGGTGGCCATACTTTCCATGAAGCAGGCCGCAAGCCGCCCGAGGCCGCCATTGCCGAGCGCCGCATCGGGCTCGCATTTGCGCAACTCGGAGAGGCTGACGCCGAGATCGCCGAGCGCGGCTTCAAACACCGCGAGCAGCCCCATATTGTTCAGCGCGTCGGTGAAGAGACGGCCGATCAAAAATTCGAGTGAAAGGTAATAGACCCGCTTGCTGCCGGTATCGTAGCTCTGCTTCTCGGCGGTGAGCCAGCGGTGCACGATCCGGTCGCGCAAGGCGAGCGCCGCGGCATGGTACCAGTCCCGTTTCGTCGCCATCCCGGCATCCTTGCCGATGGCAAGCCGCAGCTTGGCGAGAATGGCGCTTTTGATCTCCGCCAACCCCAGCTCATCGATGGGCTGACCCGGCGCCGGAAAATTCGCTGGAAAGGATGGGTCTGGCAAACGTCTCGATCCTGCGGCTGATTGAAACGAATCATACGCGCCTTACGCCACGATCGAAACACGCCGTGGTATCGGGTGCCATGCATGCACGGCTTTTTTGATGCAAGGACCGGGCCGACTTTGGCAGGAACGGCTATTTAAGTCAGGATGAGCAAATGAGCCTTCGGGCTAAGTTATTTTGATTGTGGCAGGTCACAGCCCTCATTTTTTGGGGTGCAGGCGATGCAAGCCGCGCTGCCTTAAAATACCAAATCGGTGGATGGCGCGCAGCTTGTGTCCACCTTCTTATCTCGATTGCGTTCGCATCGGTTGTTGCCCTTGTGCCGGTGTTGATCAGCCTGGCGGGATTTTGGATTGCGGGCTGGCTTCGCCGCTCGCAGACCAACAATGTATCACCAGGCTCGCCTCGAACAAATTAAGAACACTTTAGCAAGTCTTTGATATATCATAGTGATTCGGCGCATCCACCACACAACATCTAGCGTCTATCGAGCTTTCCGAGGACTACATGTCCACCATCGCCTTTGATCAATTCGCGCTCACCCGCATTGCCGACTTCGCCCGCTCCCTGTCGCGCCTGCATAAAACCTCGCGCCATCAGCTGGTCGAGGACGATGCGATCGACCGGGAATTCAGCGCCGTCTGCCTCTCGGTGTGGGGTTATTCGACTGACGATATCAGCGACGATCTGTTTTCCGACGCCGACCACGCCTTTCTCGACTCGCTCGATGAGGCGCATGCGCGCCTCTTCGCGGCCGAGCAGGGCTACGACCTCGTCGACGACGAGGGCATGCTGACCGACTGGTGGGGCTATTGCTGGATGATTCTGGCCGAAAAGCGCGGCCTGCTGACGGCGGAAAATCGCGCCGCGGCCCGCGCACAGATCGAGGAAAAATATCGGTCAGCCCCGAATGTGATTGGCGTGATTGTTGGGCGGTGAAAGTCCTAGTCGCGAGGGGCGCCGCGCGTGTTTGCGCGGCGTCTCGAAAGACGGCTGCCAACTTCGATTGGGCCATGGTTCGATACGCACGCATTCAGCGTGCTCCTCACCATGAGGTTAAACAAATCGCTTAGTTCACTTCCGCGCGCTTGCCGGCCGGCGAGGCAGTCTTCGGCGCCGAGGTTACCGGCTGTAGCAGGCCGCGATCGCTCTCCGGCAATGTTTCGTTGGTGAGCGCGTCGGGGGCGATCGGCGCTACCTTCATTTCGCTCAGCCGGGCGCGGACGTCGGCCGTAAGGCCCGGATAGGAAGCGACCGGCGTGAATTCCGCGGTCTGGCTGTTGCCGACCCTGATGCCGGAATAGGCGACGAGCCCGTCGGTGGTGGCGACGACGTCGCCGGCGCGCAGCGATGTGTCGAGCGTCAGATCAACCGGCGCGAGCCCTGCAGCGCTGCGGCCGTTGCAGGTGCAGTCGGCGCGCAACGCCTTGCGATAGGAGAAAGCGTTTTCGCTGTCGGCGTATCGCTCGCCAGTTACCGTCACGGCGCCGTCGATGCCGGAGCCAAAGAAAACCTTTGTCGGGCTCGCCGGACAAAAGGCCTGGCACATCTGCGCCGGAGTGCCGGCCCCGCGCGCCAGCGGAAAGTACTTGCCATCGCAGCTTCGCACGCAGAATGCGCCTCCGCCCGAGGCGACCGGCCGTGACGGCGCTGACTGGTTCTGACCGAGCGGGTCGGCGAAAAAGTTGGCTTGCGGCGGCGCCTGGCGGAGTTTCTGAATGCTGCCAAAAAACATCTCGAACAGGTTTTCGGCGGAAGCTGTGCGCGGCGCGAGCGCAACAGCGCCGGCCAGGCAAGCGGTTCCGACGAGCAACATGCGGCGCCGCTTGCGCCGATAAGGCAACTCTGTACGCAACGCTTACTCCGCCACGCGCTACAAACGCCCGCTCCGGCATTGCTGCCGGCAGCGCTCCTCACATTAATGCGCGATGGTAAACGAGCTATGAGTGCCGCTTGGGCGAAGCAAAAGAAATCGCTGCCCGTGGTCGCCGATGACGGACGTTCAGATTCCAGTCCGCTCAACCATTGAGGAATTCGCTGGCCCTGTAGAGCCAGCGAAATGGCAGTCCGGCTTTTGCGAAGGTTTCGGCTGCGCCTTCCTCGCGATCGACCATGGTCAGGATCAGCGCAATCTGGGCTCCGGCGTCGCGAACCGCTTCCACGGCCTTGAGCGCGGAGTCACCCGTGGTGGTGACGTCCTCGATGATCGCCACGCGCTTGCCTTCAAGGCTCTCGCTTTTTGCCAATCCCTCAACCGCAAGCCGGGCTCCGTGCTCCTTGGGTTTCTTGCGCACGAAAAAGGCCGCGATCGGATGGCCCTTGATCCAGGAAAGCTGCGCAACCGCGCCCGCGAGCGGTACCGCGCCCATCTCCAGACCGCCCACATAATCGAGGCCGTCGCCCTTGACCGCCTCATAGGTCAATTCTGCAAGCAACGTCGCGCCTTCCGGATCCAGCATGGTCGGCTTGAGGTTGAAGTAGAAATTGCTTTTACGGCCCGAGGCCAGCGTGATTTCACCGCGCCCGAAGGAGCGCTTGCGGATGATCTCGGCGAGGCGGGCGCGGGAGGCTGACTTGGACAAGGCGATTTCTCGAAGGGGGAGGCGCAATATATTTGCGGTTGAAGGCAGACGTGACATTCGTAAACGAACGCGCCGCGACATAGTACGAATGTCAGAACCGGGACACCAGAGCGGAACTTGTACCGTCAACAGAGTGAGAAGGTAACAAGGACCCCTGCCGCTCCGTACCGACCTGTCGCGCCAGGCGTGTGGGTGGACAACCAGTAGATAGCGCGGTTGTAACGCGCACGCGTTCCCGCTAATGGTCCGATTCCGACATCCGCCTCGATTGCCGGGGTCAAATCCACTTTTTCGGCGTATCCAGCCAAGGGAAACAGCAAGAAATGACCATTGAACTCCACACCTGGAACACGCCCAACGGTCGCAAGATCAGCGTCGCGCTGGAAGAGATGGATCTGCCCTACAAGGTTGTTCCGATCAACATCACCAAGGGCGACCAGATGTCGCCGGAATTCCTCAGCCTCAGTCCGAACAACAAGATTCCGGCCATCGTCGATCCCGATGGCCCCGGCGGCAAGCGCGTCAGCATCTTCGAGTCCGGCGCGATCCTGCTTTATCTCGGCGAGAAGACCGGAAAATTCCTGCCCGTCCCCCTGATCGAGCGAATCCCGGTCTATGAATGGCTGATGTGGCAGATGGGCGGTTTCGGCCCGTTTCCCGGACAAGTGCATCACTTCATTGCGCTGGAGAACGAGCAGGACCGCGCCTATGGGCTCAAGCGCTTCATGGCCGAGACGAGGCGGCTCTATGGGGTGCTCGACCGGCGGCTCGCCACCTGCGAATTTGTGGCGGACGCGTTGTCGGTGGCCGATTTTGCGATCCTCGGCTGGGCCTGGCGACATCCGCGTCACAAGGTAGAGCTGTCCGATTTTCCCAATGTCAACCGTTGGTACGATCAGATGATGGCGCGGCCCGCCGTCAAGCGCGGGATGGAAGCGAAGCTGGACTAAGCGCCGCGATGGCGCGAACGAAGAGTTCGAGCGCGCTACGGAGCGCGCCTGCGAGCTCTGGATCGGCCGCGATATAGGAACTTCATCGAGGGACCAAGCCGAGCGATAGAGTGGATGATTGTCATTTCGGCATGCCGGGCACACAGGGTTTAATGCGCCTCGTCCCAATTGTTCGCGGCGCGGGCTTCGACATGCAGCGGCAACGAGAGCAGCACGGCCGGGAACGGCGCGTCCTGCATCACGTGCTGCACCACCGGCAAGGTGGCAGCGACCTCTTCGTCGGGCACCTCGAAGACCAGTTCGTCGTGAACCTGCAGCAGCATCTGCGCTGAAAGCTTCTTCTCGGCGAGCGCATCTTCCATCCGGATCATGGCGCGGCGGATGATGTCGGCGGCAGTACCTTGCAGCCTCGCATTGATCGCGGCGCGTTCGTTGAAGGAGCGGACCGAGGCGTTGGAAGCCTTGATGTCGGGGTAATGGCATTTTCTGCCAAACAGCGTCTCGACGTAACCGTGAGCGCGGCAGAAATCCCGCGTCGCGTCCATATAGGCGCGAATGCCCGGAAAGCGTTCGAAATATTTCTTGATATAGGCAGACGCCTCCTCGCGCGCGATGCCGAGCTGGTTGGCGAGCCCGAACGCCGAGATGCCGTAGATGATGCCGAAATTGATTGCCTTCGCTCGCCTGCGCACTTCGCCCGGCATGTTCTTGATCGGCACGCCGAACATTTCCGACGCGGTCATGGCGTGAATGTCGAGCCCGTCGCGAAACGCCTGCTTGAGCACGGGAATATCGGCGATTTCGGCGAGCAGCCGCAATTCGATCTGCGAGTAATCGGCCGATACCAGCTTGTGGCCGGGCGAGGCTATGAAGGCGCGGCGAATTTTCCGGCCGTCCTCGGTGCGTACCGGGATGTTCTGCAGGTTCGGCTCGTTCGACGACAACCGTCCGGTGGTGGTCGCAGCCAGCGCGTAAGTTGTGTGCACACGATGGGTCTGCGGGTGCACGTAGGTCGGCAGCGCATCCGTGTAGGTCGATTTCAGTTTCGAAACCTGCCGCCATTCCAGGATTTTTTTCGGAAATTCGTGACCCTGCTCGGCGAGTTCATCGAGAATCTGCGCCGAGGTCGACCACGCGCCGGTCTTGGTTTTGGTGCCGCCGGGAATCCCCATCTTGCCGAACAGGATGTCGCCGATCTGTTTCGGGCTGCCGACATTGACCGGCTCGCCGGCGATCTCCTGAATCTCGGCCTCGACCCGCGCCGCGGTCTGGGCGAATTCGCCCGATAGCCGTGACAGCACCTGGCGGTCGATCGAGATGCCGCGCCGCTCCATGCGCGCCAGTACCAGAACCAACGGCCGCTCCAGCGTCTCGTAGACCGCCGTCATGCGCTCGGCGGCCAGGCGCGGTTTGAGCACGCGCCACAGCCTCAAGATCACGTCGGCATCTTCGGCCGAAAACGCGGTCGCCCTGTCGATTGCGACCTGGTCGAAGCTGAGCTTTCCCTTGCCGCTGCCGGTCAACTCGCCATGCGAAATGCTGGCGTGTCCAAGCCAGGCTTGCGCCAGCGCGTCGAGCCCATGGGAATTGCGCCCCGCATCGAGCGCGTAGCTCATCAATTGCACGTCGTCGTAGTTGGAAAGCGTGATGCCGGCCTGTGCGAACATCACGGCGGCAAATTTGGTATTGAACCCGATCTTGAGAATGCCTGCTGATTCCAGGATCGGCCGCAGCGCCTCCAGCGCTTCGCTCGTCCGGATCTGGTCCGCCGCAAGGCCTGTGGCGAACAGACCGGCGCCGTCGCCGGACTGCTTGTGGGCGAGCGGAACGTAGCAGGCCTCGTTGGGCTTGAGCGCCAGCGCGATGCCACAAAGCTCGGCCTGCATCGGATCGATCGAACTCGTCTTGGTTTCGATGGCGAAATGTCCGATATCGTGCACCCGCGCGATCCACGCCTTGAGGTCGGCGAGACTGCGGATGGTGTGGTATTTGTTGCGGTCGATCGGCGTTTTCCGCGCTTCCTCGGCACGCGCCGCAGCGAGCGCTTTGGGCGTTCCCTTGAGGCCCGAAGACTTGTCCGCCTTGTCACCTCCCCCCTTGTGGGGGAGGTCGGACCGCGGAGCGGTCCGGGAGGTGGGTATCTGACCAGCCGCAGAGGACCCCCTTCCCTGACCCTCAAGGGGGGAGGGACCGGAGGCGGCACCTGCCGACGATGAGGACGAAGAGACATCCGCGGCAATATTGGCCGGATCGATCTGCGAATACTCCGCCACGCGGCGCGTCAGCGTCGAGAATTCCATCGCCTTTAAAAATGCAATCAGCCTGCGCGGGTCGGGCTCGTGCACCACGAGGTCGTCGAGCGGCACTTCGAGCTTGACCTTGTCGTCGAGCGTCACCAGCCGCCGCGAAATGCGGGCCTTTTCCGCATTCTCGATCAGCGCTTCGCGCCGCTTCGGCTGCTTGATCTCGCCGGCACGCTTGAGCAGCGTTTCCAGATCGCCGTATTCGACGATCAATTGCGCCGCAGTCTTGATGCCGATGCCGGGTACCCCCGGCACGTTGTCGGTGGAATCGCCCGCGAGCGCCTGAACCTCGATCACCTTCTCTGGCGGCACGCCGAATTTTTCGATCACTTCGGGGATGCCGATGCGGCGGTCCTTCATCGTGTCGTACATGGTGACGCAGTCGGTCACGAGCTGCATCAAATCCTTGTCCGAAGATACGATGGTCGCGGTAGCGCCGCGCTCGCCGGCTTGTCGCACATAGGTGGCGATCAGGTCGTCAGCTTCAAAGCCGGCCTGCTCGAGACAGGGCAGATCGAAAGCGCGCACAGCCTCGCGGATAAACGCGAATTGCGGAATCAGATCATCGGGCGCTGGCGGCCGGTGCGATTTGTAGTCGGCATAGATCTTGTTGCGGAAAGTAATTTCCGACTTGTCGAACACGATGGCGAGGTGGGTCGGCCGGTTGTCGGGCGGCATGTCGCGCAAAAGCTTCCACAGCATGTTGCAGAAGCCGAGCACCGCGTTGACCTGCAACCCGTCGGATTTGCGGTTCAACGGCGGCAGCGCGTGATAGGCGCGAAAGATGTAGGAGGAACCGTCGACCAGAAACAAATGGTCGCCCTTCGCAAGCGCCTTGGCGGCAACCGGCTTGGGGGCAGCTCTGGCGGAAGTTGCCGGGGATGTCTTGGAAGATGTTTTGGGCATGGCGGCAATGTAGGGATTTTTGACCGGAATGGCACCCGTTCCGGCCGGCTCGCGCACGGGATTTTTTGCTGTCAACGCGCCTTGAGGCAATCGGCAAGAAACGCCATGACGACACGGACCACCGGCGTGCGGCGAAGGTCGCGGTGGACCAAAAGCCATACATCGCGGCCGATTTCTTTTCGCCCGGTCTCGTAGCGCTCGAGACGCGGGTCGCCGTCACCCAGGAAGTGCGGAAGGGCCGCAAGCCCCAGACCGGCTCGCGCCGCCGCGGCCTGGTTCTCCAGATCGTTGCTGCGCATGACGATTTCGCGGCCGTCTGCGATCGCTTCGAGCCATTGCTGCTGTGGCACATCCTTCATGCTTTCGTCATACGCGATAAAGCAGAATGCGTGTGACGGCGTCTCCTTGAGGTACGAAGGTGTGCCGTAAAGGCTGAAACGGAAATGGCCTACTTTTCGGGCAAAGAGCCCGGGTTCCGTCGGCCGCGACAGGCGCAGCGCGAGATCGGCTTCGCGCCGGCTCAGTGAGGCGCTGCGCTTTTCCCCGATCAATTTGATGAAGATACCGGGACGCTCGCGCCTCAGATTCACCAGTCTCGGCGCCACCAGCGCGTTGGCGAGCGCCGGCGGTGCGCTGATCGCGACTTCGCCGCGAATTCGTGACTCGGCTGCCTGCGCTGCGCGCTCGACCGAGAAGGCGGCTTCCTCCATGGCGGAGGCGGCCGCGGCAATGCGCCGGCCGTCCTGCGTCAGGGTATAGTTGCGCGCGCGCCGATCCACCAGCTTGAGTGCGGTTGCCTTTTCCAGTGCAGCGACCCGTCTCGCGACGGTGGCATGATCGACGCCAAGCGTGCGCGCTGCCGCCGACAAGGTGCCTTCGCGCGCCAGCACCACGAAATGGCGCAAGTCGTTCCAGTCCATTGTGCAAAATCTCACAATCAGATTGCAGGGTTGGGCAGTTTCGCATAATTGCGGCCGCTCCCATAGTAGCGGCGATACCGGATGGGAGCAGTGATCATGGCCGAAGCGATACGTCTTAGGGCGCCCGGGGGCGTCGAACAGCTCGAATTGACGAAGATCGAGCTGCCGCCGCTTTCCCCGGGCGAGATCAGGCTGAGCCAGACGGCGATCGGCGTAAATTTCATCGACGTCTATCAGCGGCTCGGGCTCTACGGGCTGCCGCCGGCCGGCATCCCGGGTGTGGAGGCCGTGGGCAGAGTGAGCGCCATCGGTTCAAACGTGACGGCAGTGAAGGTGGGCGACCGCATCGCCTATGCGGGCGCGCCGGTCGGGGCCTATGCATCGCAGCGGAATCTTCCGGCCTGGCGGGCGGTGAAGCTGCCGGACGGCTTGTCCGACGAGCTTGTGGCGTCCTGCTTCGTCAAGGGGATTACCGCGCACATGCTTCTACATCGGGTCTACCCGGTACGTCCCGGCAGCATCGTCCTGGTCCACAGCGCGGCCGGGGGTCTCGGCCAGGTGCTTACCCGTTGGGCCGTTCGAATGGGCGCTCGCGTGATCGGAACGGTCGGCTCGGCCGAGAAGGCGGAAATCGCCCGAAATGCCGGCGCGGAGAATGTCATCATCGGCCGGGATGCCGACTTCGCCCACGCCGTCGAGGAAATTACGGCAAAACGAGGGGTCGACGTTGCCTACGACGGCGTGGGCGGGCCGACGCTGCGGAAGACGCTGGCTTGCGTGCGTCCGTTTGGCATGGTGGCCAGTATCGGTCAGTCGGGCGGGCCGATTCCACCGCTCGATGTCGATGATCTCGGACCTCGCCGCAGCCTCATGCTGGCCAGGCCGAGCGTCATGGCTTTCATGAACGGAGCCGAAGACTATCGCCAAGCCGCAGAGGCGGTACTGAACGAACTGGAGCATGGCCAGCTCGGAAGCGCAGGCAAAGCCTATCGCTTGAGCGACGCTGCGCTGGCGCACGCCGACCTCGAAGCCGGACGCACCCGTGGCGCGCTTTATCTCAGGCCGTAGGGAACTCGACTATTCCGCCGCCTGGAGAGCTGCTCCGGCTTTCCTTGGCGCAATCCAGAACGCATCGGGGCGCTCGAACAGGAAGTTGGCGCCCACCTTGAGCGCCACTCTCCAGATCGCCAGCGCGCCGAGCAGCGCGACGAGGGTGACGACGAGCGACATGGTCCCGACGTCGGGGATGATGCCGGTGCGCAGCAGGAGCGTTCGCGTTGCGGCCATCGGCAGGAAGAAGGCGAGATAGATCACGATGGAGTGCTCGCCGCAGAAGCGCAGGAATTTCAGCCGTCGCGCCCGCGCCAGCAGCGTACCCAGGGTGACGATCGCACACGCTCCGGCAAGACCAAGCGCGAGCGAAACAAGCGGCCATTCGCTGAAACCCGATTTCACCAGGCTGCCGTCCAGCAGCGCCCATAGCGCGAGCGCCGGAAGCGCGATTTGCGGCCGCGCCCGCGCCCGGTCGGACAGCGCGAACACGGCAGCTGCGAATAGATAACCGGTGTAGAAATAGACGAAGCGGGCACAGAATTCGTCGATCACGGTCCAGCCGGTGACGATGTGGGCCATCTCCAGCAGCGCAGCGAGCGCCCAGATCAGGAGCGGCGGTGCCCGGCGTGTCGCCTTGGTGACGACGAAAAATACCGGCAACAGATAGATGAACCACAAGGTACCGAACGGCTCGATGAAGGATTCCAGATACAACAGGCCGGCATGGGCCCAACTCGTCTCGGCGGCAAAGGCCGGCGCCTTGAAACCGAACTGGATGGTCACCCACAGCACGTAGAAATAGGCAAAGTGGATCACCTTGCGGTCGAGATAAGTGCGCCAGTCGCGCTCGACGACGAGCGAAAGAAACAGGCCCGAGATCAGGAAGAAGTCGGGCATGCGAAACGGCTTTGCGAAGGCCACCAGCGGGTGCATGAAGCCGGTTTGGCCGGCAGCCAACTCCACGCCGAGCACCGAATGCATCATCACCACCATGACGATGCAGATGCCCTTGGCGTAGTCCACCCAATCGACGCGGTCGGATGGATTTCGCGCGGTTACGGCAGATGTCCCGTTTGCTGTCATCGCTGTTCCGTTTCGGCGCGGGTTCGGCGCTAAGCGCGGCATCTTCGCGCCCAATCGGTTTCATTCTCCTTTATTCCTCCAAGGGACATGCCGTTTTCATGGTTTTTCCGATTTCCCCTTCGCGCTAAAATGCTTTAAGACCCGCCCCGAGAATCAAGCCGTTAACTATTTCGGACAGGTTGGCAGTGCGGCGAATTTGAAGCTCCCATCGGCGTCCCCAACTGCCTTGGTCACAGGAGCTTCGAATTCAAATGCCGTACTGGAGACGCCCAAATTGCCAGTGCTCCTTTGATTCCGAAGTTCGCATCAAGGGTCGCCGCGGGTGTTTGCGAACTTCGGAAAGAGGGCACTAAATGCATATCGCCATGATCGGGACGGGCTATGTGGGGCTGGTCTCCGGTGCTTGCTTTGCCGACTTCGGCCACGAGGTCACCTGTGTCGACAAGGATGAAGGCAAGATCACCGCGTTACGCCGTGGCGAAATTCCGATTTTCGAGCCGGGGCTCGACGCGCTCGTCGCCAGTAATGTGAAAGCCGGCCGGCTGAGTTTCACGACCGATCTTGCAGCGCCCGTGGCCGAAGCCGATGCCGTGTTTATTGCGGTAGGCACGCCGTCCCGGCGCGGCGACGGGCATGCCGATCTCAGCTACGTTTATGCGGCTGCCCGCGAAATTGCCGCAGCAATAAGGGGATTCACCGTCGTCGTCACCAAGTCCACCGTGCCGGTCGGCACCGGCGACGAGGTCGAGCGCATCATTCGCGAAACCAATCCCGCGGCCGACGCCGAGGTCGCTTCCAATCCGGAATTTTTGCGCGAGGGCGCCGCGATCCGCGATTTCAAGTTCCCGGACCGAATCGTGATCGGCACTGCGGATGAGCGAGCCCGCAAGG
>Ga0306920_100004725_pt1 | contig 17495 bp, 7 predicted proteins | sample flu12Cox44000170_FD_204666 | JGI IMG/M metagenome (GOLD analysis project Ga0306920, IMG submission 204666) | Lab enrichment of tropical soil microbial communities from Luquillo Experimental Forest, Puerto Rico - flux4day.12C.oxic.44.000.170 (v2)... | ecosystem: Environmental > Terrestrial >... | reverse complement strand
CTGCGGCACTTCGTGGAAGGCCGAGTACTGGTAGGACACTTCGTTCAAATTGATTTGAAAGCGCTGCGAAAGGAGCTGGGCGATCAACAGTATGAGTTAAGCAATCCGGCAATCGATACGGCGCACGTGCATCGGTGGATCCTACAAAACGGCCTGTGGCAAGAAGATCTAGCACGGCAACTGGAAAAGGTCAGCCTAGAGGCTCTAGCGAAGGTGTACGATCTCGATTTTCACGAGGCGCATCACGGGCTCGATGATGCCTTCGTCACCGCGCGGCTATGGCAAAAGCTGATGGCGAAACTTGAGGCAATGTCGATCGCTAATCTCGGAGAGCTCCTGCGAATTGCCAAAGCGTAAATGCGAATTCGTCGGAGACGTCCCTGTCTCTTGCCGGATTTCATGACTGGTGAGAACATCATTGGCGAGTTTGTCTACATTTAAAGTGGGGTATTTCGAGTTTATGCCACTTCTGGATCGGCGAAACTTCGCACGGATGCTCGCGTCATTGGGCGGGTATGCCGCTGCCAGTCGGTTTCTTGGCGGCAGGTATGTGATCCCTGACCTCGTGCCGGATGTATGGGCCGAGAGTGCGAGTGCGGCAGAACTGGTTCGCTATCCGCAAAAGGCTGAATTGATTCTGCTGACCGATCGCCCGCCGCAACTGGAAACTCCACTGCGGTACTTCACGACCGACCTCACGCCAAACGACGCGTTCTTTGTGCGGTGGCACCTGTCGGGGGTTCCGACGTCCGTGGATACGGGAACGTTTCGTCTCGCGGTGGATGGGCATGTGCACAATCCGCTGAGTTTGTCGCTTCAAAAATTACGTACAAAGTTCGAGCCAGTTTCGCTGGTAGCGCTCTGCCAGTGCGCGGGGAATTCGCGAAGCTTCTTCGAACCGCGGGTGCCGGGAGGCCAATGGGGTAACGGTGCAATGAGCAATGCCCGCTGGAAGGGCGTGCGGTTGAAAGATGTGCTGGATGCGGCGGGCGTGAAACCGGGTGCGGTCGAAGTGGGATTGCGCGGACTGGACACCGCGCCGCTTCCGCAAATGCCACGCTACGAGAAATCGCTGTCGATTGAGCGCGCGCGCGACACTGAGGTGCTGCTGGCGTACGAAATGAACGATGCACCGTTGCCAATGCTGAACGGCTTTCCCATCCGCCTCGTGGTTCCGGGCTGGTATTCCACCTACTGGGTGAAGTCACTGAGCTCGATTACGGTTCTCGATCAGCCGCCGAAGATCTTCTTCATGGATACGGCGTATCGTATTCCTGACAACGCTGGGGCCGAAGAGACTCCACAACAATTGGCGGCGAAAACTGTACCCATCAGCCGCATGGCGGTGCGATCGATCTTTGTGAAGCCGTCGCCCGGCGAGCAGTTCGTCGCCGGCAAGAGCTATACCCTACAAGGTGTGGCCAACGATGGGGGCTCAGGTATCCGCAAAGTTGAAGTTTCGACGGATGACGGAAAAACGTGGCGCGATGCGACGCTCGGCACCGACCTTGGCAAGTACTCTTGGCGGCTCTGGCGTATCGAGTGGGCGCCCGTGGCAAAGGGAAACTACCGCCTGCAGGTCAGGGCCACCAGCAATGACGGACAGCACCAGGCGACCTCGCAGTGGAACCGCAGCGGCTATCAACGAGACGTGATTGAGCACGTCGATGTGGTGGTGGCATGAAGCGACGCGAATCGATGTTCGTTCTGCTGATAGCGCTGGCCCTCGTGGCGAGCGCGGCTTCGCAACAGCCCGACACGCCATCCAAGGCTAGAAAGGTATCGAAGAGCGCGGTCGAGGAGATTACGTTGCCGAATTACCCCCTCGACGTGCCACCGGGACCGAACCTGGCCGCGTTTCAACAGCATTGCCTGTTGTGCCACAGCGCGCGATACGTCACGATGCAGCCACACTTTTCACAGACGGTCTGGGAGAAGGAAGTCAAGAAGATGGTCGACGCCTATGGCGCGCCCATCACCCCGGAGGAACAAAAGCAGATTGTCGAGTATCTCGTCGCCATAAAAGGGCCTGTGGAAAGCAAATAACCGCTCCCGAAAGCTTCTCAGTCTCCCTTTCCGTCTCCAACTGTCAGCGACGGCACGCCGTTCTTGCGCATAACGTCATTCAGCGCGGGAACGTCAGTGCGCTGGATTTCCTGCCATTTCGCGAGCTGCGCGGTCAAGCGCGTGTGCAGGTCGTCATAGACAAGCTGCTGTTGCGCGGTAGGGGCCTGATCGACGCTGGTAATGATGTCGTTGAAGCTGGCATATTGCTCGTTCAGCATGTTGGGATAACGCAGGTTGCCCTCGGAGCTTTTCATCTTCACCTGGATCAATTGTTCTTCCACCGGCGTCATTTTCTGATCGAGCGCCTTGGCGGCAGCGACAACCTCGCTGTTGGGCGAGCCTTGAGAGGTCCATTTCTCGAGTGTCTCCAGATTGGCCCGCAAGCCACGGATCTGATTGACCGCGCGGTGTAGCGAGTCGATGTCCTGACGCGTCTTGAATGCTAGATCCGATAGCTGTTCGAGGTCGGCGTTGCTCACCTGGCTTTGGATGCGCGGATCAATCGTCACCTGCCACGGCGCGGTCTGGCTTCGACCTTTAACTGTGAGTTTCACCTGATACGTGCCGGGATTCACCAACGGCCCGCGCGGCGCGTCGCCGGTATAGAACGCACCGGGAATCTGCACGGGTGGATCGTAACGAAAGTCCCAGGCAAATCGGTTCATGCCGGCATTGGCCGGAATCAGGTTCGATGCGATTTCGAGGTCAGGCCACTCGGGAGGCTGTTCGTGCTTGGTTTCCTCCAGATTCGACAGGTGACGTACGCGCTTGCCCTGCGCGTCGGTGATGTCCAGCGTGATTTCTTCTTTATCAGCTGGTTTGGACTTCAAATAGTAATAAAGGATCGCGCCCTTCGGAGGATTGTCGCCGACCGGGCGCTTGCGCTCGACCGCATCCGGGAAATGCAGCCGGGTTGCGGTTGCAGGCTGAAACAGGTGGAATTCTTCGCTCGCAATACCCGGGCCAGCCTGGCGCAACGGGGTGATGTCGTCAAGAATCCAGAACGATCGGCCGTGGGTTGCGGCGACTAAGTCATCGTCCTTTACCGCAAGATCGTGAATCGGCGAGTTCGGCAGGTTGAGCTGAAGCGACTGCCAGTTAGCTCCGTCGTCCACGGAGAAGTACATGCCTGTTTCGGTTCCGGCATAGAGCAGGCCTTTCACCTTGGGGTCTTCGCGCACCGCGCGGGTGTACGCTCCCGCTGGAATGCCGTTCGATATCCGCGTCCAGGTCTTGCCAAAGTCGTGCGTCTTGTAGATCAGCGGCGTCATGCTGTCGAGTTTGTGTAGGTCGATCGCTGCGTAGGCAGTGCCTGGATCAAAATGTGAAGCTTCGATAATGCTGACAAGCGCCCACTCCGGCATGTCTTTCGGGGTTACGTTCTCCCAAGTTTTGCCGTCGTCGTGAGTCAGGTGGATGAGGCCATCGTCGGTGCCCGCCCAAAGCATTCCCTGCTTCAGTGGAGACTCGGCAATCGCAAAGACCGTGTCGTAGTACTCCACACTGGTGATGTCGAGCGTGATGTTGCCGCCCGACGGCTTCTGCTTGTTCTTGTCATTGCGAGTCAGGTCTGGGCTTATGGGCACCCAACTGTGGCCGCGATCCGAGGTCTTTATCACATACTGCGACGCGCTATAGATCACGTTGGAGTCGTACTGCGAGACATAGACCGGCTCGGTCCACTGAAAGCGGTACTTTTGCACGTCTGCCCCATTGCCGGACGTGTCGAGAGGGTACGGCGAGACGTCCTGCAAATGATTGTTGCGACGATCGTAGCGGGTGATAATCGCCGCATCAGAGCCCGCGTAGACAATCTCAGGGTCGCGTGGATCGGGCGAGATGTATCCGCTTTCGCCACCGCCGACTTCAAACCAATCCTGACGCGCGATGACACCGTCGTCGCTGTAGCTAGCGATGGCGACGGTCGAGTTGTCCTGCTGGGCACCATAAACGCGATAGGGCCAGTGATTGTCCACGGCCACGTGATAGAACTGTGCAGTCGGCTGGTTGTCCTGCCGCGTCCAAGTCTTGCCGCCGTCGACAGAAATCGTCACGCCGCCGTCATTGCTATTCATGATGCGCTGGGGATTTGTGGGATCGATCCACAATCCGTGATGGTCGCCATGCGGTGCCGGCAGGAGTTCGAACGTCTTGCCGCCATCGGTAGAGCGAAAAGCACCGGTGTTCAGCACGTAAACCGTGTCGGCGCTCTTCGGATCCGCGAAGATATGCATGTAGTACCAGGCGCGCTGGCGATAGCGCTCGTCGTTATTGACGCGCGTCCACATAGCGCCGGCGTCATCGGACCTGTAGATTCCGCCTTCCTTCGCCTCGATGATTGCGTAAACACGGTTGGAGTCGGCGCCCGAGACGGAAATACCGATGCGTCCCAATTCCCCGTCTGGCAGACCGTGGCCCTGAAGCTGCTTCCACGTCAGCCCGCCGTCGACGGACTTGTAGAGACCGCTGCCCGGGCCACCACTGTTGAAATTCCAGGGCTGGCGACGCACCTGCCACAATGCCGCGTAAACAATGCTGGAATTCTTGGGATCGAAGACAACATCAATCGCACCGGCGTTCTCGTCCTTATATAGGACCCTCTGCCAGGTCTTGCCACCGTCAGGGGTGCGGAACACGCCGCGTTCCGTGTTCGGACCCCATGCGTGCCCAAGAGCTGCTACAAGCACGATGTCAGGATTGCGCGGATCAATGATGACAGCACCGATGTGACGCGAATCTTTCAAGCCGACATTCGTCCACGTCAGGCCCGCATCAGTCGATTTGTACACCCCATCGCCGTAGGAGATGTTGCCCCGCAGGCAGGCTTCCCCGCTGCCCGCGTAGAGAATATTGTGGTCGGCGTCGGCAACTGCGATAGCTCCGATCGAAGATACAGACTGGTGATCAAAGGTCGGCGTCCAACTTAATCCACCATTCGTGCTTTTGAAGATTCCACCCGAGACAGCGCCGAAATAGTAGGTATTCGGATCGCCCGGGACTCCCGCCACGGCGAGTACGCGTCCGCCGCGAAATGGGCCGATCTGGCGCCACTTCATGCCCCCTATCAGGCTCGTATCGACTTGTGCAAATGAGGAAAGAGCAGAAAGCACAATCAGCAGGCAAAGCACGAGCGAACGACGCATCCTTGGTTCCTCGATTGTGACGGAGTTGTTGCGAATTGCGGTAATCCTACTGGCAAAGTGCAAATAGGCGCAAGCCGGTGCAATGATGCAGCAGGCTGGAAGCCGCGCTAGGAATTTGCTATCGCGATCGCGATTATTGCATAAGAATCAGAGACTTCCAACAGACTCACGCATTATTGCAACTAATGGGCCATACAACTGCCTGGCACTTTCGTGGTCTTGCGCAGGCCCTATGCCGAGGAATAGTGTCCCTCACAACAAATGTAGGGCGACAAGCTGTTCCGCGGGGGTCGGTGCCCTTATGTCGGGGACGGACAGCAGCAAGCCTTTTGCCTCCTCGGAACTTGGGATTTACTTACACGACTGTTTGGTTATGTGTCGCGTGAAAAACACGCGGACTTTTGCATTTGTGAAAGCCCGCACCACGAAAGCTTGCAACACCAACGTAGGGGGATGAGATGAAGCTAGTTCGACGTTTGTTGTCTTTTGTTTCCTTGGCAGTGATTTCAACACTGCTGTTGTGCTGCGCAGCCTTATCTGTTTGGGGGCAGACAGGCTCGCAGGGAACCGTGGTTGGCTTGGTGACGGACCAGAGCGGTGCGGTCGTTCCCGATGTGACCGTCACCCTCACCGATACAGCCACAAAGGCGGTACGAACAACGACCACCAACACCGCTGGTCGATATACGTTCGTTAACGTTCCGCCGGGCACATACGACGCCGCCTTCATGAAGACGGGATTCGCGAAGGTGAGCGTTCCGAACGATGTGATCGCAGTCGGTGAGACTACGACCAACAACGTAACCATGAAGGTCGGCACCGAAAGCCAGACTGTCGAAGTGGAAGCGTCCGGTGTCGAGTTGCAGACTTTGAACGCTACAGTCGGCAACCAAGTAGGGACCCTTTCTCTCAATGCGCTGCCCAGCATTCAGCGCGATACCAGCACCTTCCTCACATTGCAATCCGGCATCAGTCCTGATGGCAGCGTGGCCGGAGCATCCGTGGACCAGAGTTCGTTCCAGCTTGATGGCGGCAACAACACGAACGACATGGATGGCAGCATGAGCGTGTACACAACCAGCTATGCCGGCGATCCGACAGGTGGCGCCGGATCCCAACTCGGCAATGGCACCGGGGCACCAGGTGCTACGGGCGTGATGCCTACTCCCGCCGACAGCGTCGAAGAATTCAAGGTCAATGTTGCCGGACAGGCGGCGGACTTCAATAGCTCGGCTGGCGCGCAGGTACAGATTGTCACCAAGCGCGGCACCGACCAGTGGCATGGCACGGGGTATGAGTACTACCTCGACAACGGCATAAACGCCAATACCTGGCAGAACAACTTCACCGGTACCCCGATCCCCGTTTATCACTACAACCGTTTCGGCGGGGCGATAGGCGGTCCAATCATCTCCAAGAAGGTTCTGGGCGGCAAGACGTATTTCTTCGGGAACTACGAGGGCTTCCGCTTCGGCACAAACTCCGTTACCTACGAGCGAGCTGTTCCCTCGGCGGCGATGCGACTTGGGTTGTTGACCTTCGGCGGCGTGACATACAACTTGAATCCGACGCCCGTGACTTTCAACGGCGTTACATATGCGCCGGCTTCCTGCCCCTCTAGTCCCAATGGTCTCTGCGATCCGCGAGGTCTCGGTATAAACCCAATGGTCCAGCAGCTTTGGAGCCACATGCCGTTGTCGAATGAGGTCGGGTGCAGCCTCAGCTCTCTTCGTTGCGACGGAAACAACGTTCTCGGCTTTGTCTCCAACCTCTCAATTCCTCAGTCTTCGAACTTCGCAGTGGCGCGTATCGACCACGACTTCGGTGACAAGTGGCACTTCATGAGCAGCTACCGCTACTACAACCTGTCAAATGCCGGCACCCAGCAGGTGGATATCGGTGGACTGGCACCGGGCGGTACGTTAGGGGTCCCACACTCACTCGCCAGCCTTCCCCAGCAGCCATGGTTCTTAGTCGTCGGAGCTGACGCCAACCTGTCGAGTACCTGGACAAACTCAATCCGCTACAGCTACCTGCGCAACTGGTGGCAGTGGGGCAGGTATGGAGGCGTGACGCAGTTTCCCGGCCTCGGCGGAGCGCTAGAGCCCGGCGGAGAGAGCGCGCTTGGGGTGCTCGCTCCGTACAACGTAAATACACAGAACACGCGTACTCGTTTCTGGGACGGTCAGGACAACATGATCCGCGATGACGCGACTTGGATCCATGGCAAGCATATGGTCCAGTTCGGCGGCATGTACATCCACAACTTCAACTGGCACTCCCGTACTGACAACGGCGGCGGCATCAACTACTACCCGACTTATCAATTGGGAGTCTCGACCGGAGCGGGAATCGATATGACCGGCTTCACTCCGCCTGGTTTTTCGGGTTCTTCCAGGAACTATGGCCGTGATTACGCCGAAGTATTGGGTCTGGTGTCGATCTCGCAGATTGCCTATACCCGGTCCGGAAGCAGCCTGACGTTGAATCCCCCCCTGACGCCGGCCTTCGACAAAGTCACGATTCCCTACTACAACTTCTACGGCAGCGACACCTGGCGCGTCAGTCCTAAGTTCACGTTGACCTACGGCTTAGGCTGGACGCTGGAAATGCCGCCCACGGAAGCAAGCGGCAAGCAGGTCATCCTGGTGGGCCCGGATAACACCCCGATCAGCACGGAGCAATACCTGAATACCCGCGCTGCAGATGCACTACAGGGCACTGTCTTCAATCCACAGGTTGGCTTCAGCCTTATCGGCAACGTTGCCAGCAAACCCTCGCACATCTACAACCCATTCTATGGTGAATGGAGCCCACGTGTGGCCGCTGCCTGGGATGTGTTTGGTGACGGCAGAACGGTAATTCGTGGAGGCTATGGACGCACCTACGGCCGCCTAAACGGTGTGGACCTGGTTCTGGTTCCTCTGTTGGGACCCGGTTTGATCCAGGCTACCCAATGCACCAATGTTCTGGCGAGCGGAACTTGTGGCGGCACGGGCAGTGCGAATCCCGCCAACACATTCCGGGTCGGGAAGGATGGTCTGGTGGCGCCCTTGCAAGCGGCGAGCCAGACTTTGCCGCAACCGTTCTACCCCGGCGTAAATGGCGCAGCATTCGCCGCGGGTGAAGGACTCGATCCCAACTTCCGGCCCAATGTGGTCGATACTTTTACCCTCACCTTTGCCCGTCAGCTCAACAATAAGGTCAGCTTGGAGATCGGCTACATCGGGCGCCTCATCAACAACGAGTACCTCGGCATAAACCTGAACGCCGTGCCGTACATGATGACCAAGGGCGGGCAGACCTTTGCCAAGGCGTACGCCAACCTGGTTATGCAGTACTGCGGCGGAATAGCCGGTTTGGCCGGAAGCAATTGCGGTGGACCGAACGGCAACGTCAATAACAACGTGACGCCTCAGCCCTTCTTTGAAGCCGCATTGGCCGGTACAGGTTACTGCAACGGATATGCAAACTGCACCGCCGCAGTGGCGGGCAAGGAAGGCGTCAACGGCCTCGGTAACCTCAACACCCAGGGTGTCTGGAACTTGTGGAGTGACTTGGACAACGGAGGCTTCAACTTCCCACGAAGCATGATGAATACCCCGCTCAATTGCCCCACGGGAGCAGAGATCGGCTGCAGCGGTCAGATAACCAGCGGGGTAGGCATGAACGCCAGTGTCGGCTATGGCAACTACAGCGGCATGTTCATCAGCGTAAAGTCGCAGGACTGGCACGGCGTGACCATGCAGTCGAACTTCACCTGGTCGAAGGCGCTGGGCACCGGCTCTGAAGTTCAGGCGACCAGCGCGAACACCCCGCCGGATCCATTCAACCTCAGGACAGGCTACGGTTATCAGGACTTCGACCGCCGGTTTGTCTATAACTTGTTCTTCGTGTACCAGCCGCACTGGTACAAATCCCAATCCGGGTTCCTCGGCCACCTGGCCGGAGGCTGGACGTTTGCTCCTGTGTTCACCGCAGGCAGCGGCCTGCCCCTCACCCTTGGCACCCTCTACGCCGGGCAGGGCTTCGGCGAGGGCGATGGCATCAACTACTTGGGATACGGAAACTCGGACAACGCCATTCCCATTACGCCCGCTAACCTGGGCGGGGGGTCGGCCCACTACAACACTCCCGGAGGCGGCGGTGGGTTTCCGGTCAATATGTTTGCGGACCCGGCCGCGGCGTATAACAACGTGCGTCAGCCTGTCCTGGGTTTCGACACCCACGACGGCGGCATCGGTGTCTACCGCGGCTTGCCTTACTGGAACGTGGACCTGAGCGTGAAGAAGATGTTCAAGATTACCGAACGCTTCACGACTGAGTTCCAGGTGGTGTTCACCAACCTGTTCAACCACAACCAGTGGGGCGATCCAAGCGGCGAGTACCTTGACACGAGCAACCCTGCGGCTTGGGGATCGCTGCCCGGTTCTGTAACCTATGGCAACGCTTCCTACATGCGGCAGATGCAGTTCGGTGCTCGCATCAGTTTCTAACCCTGAACCTGTTCGTTTTACAGTGCCGGGAGTTTTGCTCCCGGCCTTTTCTTTGTTGGAGCAATTTGACTGGCTCAAGTGCGGAACCCCAAAACGCTGGGGAATGCCTCTATGAGAAGTAGCGGGCCAGATCTCTTGTTCACTCGCTATTGCGTTTGGGTGGGTTGTCGGAGGCTCATTGCTTGATCGAGGGCTTGGCGAGCTGCCCGGAAATCTGGTCTGACACGAAGCGCCTCGGAGAATTGCGTGATGGCCTCGTCGATCCGTCCTAAACGCGCCAGTGCGATTCCGAGGTTGAAGTGCGCGTCCGCATCATCGGATCTCAATCGTAGGGTCGCCTCGAACTCTCGTGCTGCCTCCTGCACTCTGCCCTGTTGGGCAAGCGCGAGTCCCAGATTGTAGTGGGCATCGGCATTGTCCGGCTGCAGCCGTATGGCCTGCGCGAACTCCTCTTCGGCTTCGTTGACCCGTCCCAGAGATCCCAATACCGATCCGAAACGGAAGTGTGCGATGGCATCGTCCGGTCGCAATTCTACGGCCGCCTGCAATTCTCGCACTGCCTCGTCGGGATGTCCCTCCACAGCCAGCAGTTGTCCCAGTTCGGCGCGCGCGGGGACATAGTAAGGCCTCACGCGAACCGCCTCGCGGAGTAGCGTCACCGCGTCATCGGTCCTGCCCTGAGCTTCCAAAACGGCCGCCAGGTTGAAGCGCGCAAGGTAATTGTCGGGCACGACTCGGATGGCATGCTGGTAGAGCGAAATGTCATCACGCCAGGTTTGCACCTGAAACCACGTGAGCGTGAAGCACGCTGCAACTGCAGCTGTAGCCAAGGCGACCTGAATTCGCGGCCATGGCTTGAGGATCTCTGACAATCCCCAAACCAGCGCGATCGTCAGCCCGATCATGGGAATATACGTGTAGCGATCGGCGCGTGCTTGCGATCCCGTCTGAATCAGGCCGATGACGGGCAACAGGGTCACGATATACCAGAGCCACCCGACAGCAAGGTAGGGACATTGACGGAATGCGCGTATCACGAGCACCGTGAAGGCCAGAAGAGCGATTGCTGCGCACGTGGCCGGCACGACAAGCGATTGCAACGGGTACGGATAGAAGACCGCCAGTCGGGTCGGCCAGAGTGTTTTGAGAATGTAGAGAGCGTAGGAAACGGCAGCGTTCTCAACTCGTGTCGTGAGCGGAATTACTTCGAAAGTTGCAACTGCGCCTCCCTTCTGATGAGCGACATAGGCAATGATCGACGACAGCAAGGAGGCAGCCAAAAAGGGAATCTTTTCCGCGATGCGAATGCCGCGTTGCAGGGGCCAGAGATCCAGCAGAATGAGGACAACCGGCAAGGTCACGAGCATCGGCTTGGCCATTAGCCCCAGACAGAACACGAGCAACGTTAAGAAGTATCGGATACGGCTTGGGCGAGCGACATAGCCGACATAGGCCGAAAGCGTCAGCATCCAGAAAAGAGCGCTCAAAACATCTTTGCGCTCGGCGACCCAGGCAACGCTTTCGACATGCAATGGATGGAGCGCAAACATCAGAGCCACTACAGCACTACGCCAGCGCGCGGCCGTCATGCGCCGCAGCACCGCAAAAAGCAAGATCGTGCTCAGAGCATGGAAGCAGACGTTTGTGAGGTGATCCCAGCCGCTGTCGAGACCGAAGAGCTGATAATCCAGCATGTGCGAAAGCCAGGTCAACGGAAACCAGTTCGAATCGCGAAAAGTGGTGAAGGCCCAAACTAGACCATCCCACGTCAGACCCGTACGAACCTGCGGGTTTTCGGTGACATAGATGGGGTCGTCGAAACTGACGAAGCTATAACTCCGGACCTGGACATAAACCGCGAAAACAGCGACGAGCAGCAGAAGGTATATCAGCAGATCGACGAAAGAATTACGAGGATGGGACGACGGCTTTTGACCGCGTGAGGCTGGCTTTGGACGAAGCTTGGATATTCGGGTCAATCGGATAGAGGTGCTCCTCTGTATTTACACGGGAGCTATCCACGGATGCAACCCATCCAAGTCGGGTCTGGGCTCGTTCCCACCGGAAGCCGTGGCTCTAAAATATCGTTCTGGCTTGCCAATGCGTAAACAATCAATCGTGAGGCGAGAGAGAGGTGTCATGGGCGGAGGTGTGTGCTTCTCATTTCGCTCCCGCTACGCGGGATTGCGGCTCTCCCAGATCTTTGAAAACTGAATCTCAGCCAGGGCCAAGCAGGGAACCGGTCCAATATCATAGGACTGTTGTGAGTCATACTTATCATACTTGTATGCTCACACAGGGGCGAATCACTGACGAAAATTGCGCTGCTAAGTTTAGTGTTTACACGTAGATATGTAACTATATTTATCTTCAGTAAGTTAGGGACAATTTCCCGTTAATCAGCTGATTCTAAATAATCGCAAAAAACAATTCTTGCGAGAATATTCTCGCCCCTAGCTGACTCCATCTGATGCTTTTCTTGTGCTGTAAACTGTTGACAACTCTCTCGCGGAGGGATGTGTGAGCGGTTGAAACAGGCGGTCTTGAAAACCCGACCCGCACCTGTCCTGTTGTGAGGAATCAATAGCTTACATCAATGTTAAGTGCTCCTGTTCGGGCGCAATCATGCACCTCGGCACGATTTTATGCACCCATTCATGCACCCATATCCCGGCGAAAATCTGGCGAAATATTTCTTAGTTCCCCGATGATGTGCAGCTTCGTTATTGCCGTATTGGCTCTGTTCCTTGTGGCAGAAGTAGTCGGCGATTACCTGCGTCGCGGCTTCCTCGATCATCTTGAGATTGGACGAAGAACCCCGCGTGCGCGGAAGCCGGCTGATAAATTTCCGGTGGTCGGGCGGCATGCATTCCGACAACCTCTTTCCTTCGGTCGCCGGGATATCGACCGCTGCGCCTGGTCCATGTCCACGGCGATTCTGACAGGCGGCTTGGTCCCGGAGAGGTTCTCACTGGCGCGTGGCATCATGCTCCCACTACCAAGGGCGGCTTAGCAGGACGGTCATCTCCCCAATTGAAAATCTCGGCCACACAACCTTCAACCTTCCAACTGGCTGGTGAACAAGGGCAAGGCCGACCCTAAGACCGTTCAGAGCCTGCTTCGCCACAGCCGCATACAGACGACGCTCGACCTTTACACCCAAGGCGACGGCGACGAAACGCGGGCGGCTCAAGGCCCATTTCTCCGGGAGACGGGCCTTGCGACGGAGACGATCCAGTGAATTGTGGAAGATTTGTGGAATCGGACTTTTTCGCTGTTGGTCGCAAACCCTTGAAAAATATGGTGGGCGCAAGAGGATTCGAACCTCTGACTTCCACCGTGTGAATCTGGATGGGTTCGGTTTTAGGACAACTTACAGAGACGTGAAGGCCGCCCAAACCCTTCCAAGACGTACAAGACATCGCATTTTGTGGAACGGATTGTGGAACGGAGACAAAAGCTAAAATAACGGCTTCCGATCAGCCGTCAGTACAGTCGAAAAATTGACCTCGCCGTAAATCTGCGTCCCGTGCAGTTGACCTCGCCCGCTCACGCTCAGATGGCGGACCGGATGGGAGATGATTTCACAACCAGTCCGCCACCAACAAGATAACGCTGTCCTGTATGGCTCTGCTGCACTGGACCTGTGCAGGCTTGACCGTTCGGCTTCCGTGAGAATGTCCTCGGGGTTGCAAACTGCTTATCCATCGCGACATGCCGCCGCCTCTGATCATCGTTGTCTTGCTTGAGCTGGAACTGGGGGCTCTTGGTTCGCGAAGGTTCAGGCTGCGTGCGTGCGATATGAATCCTGCTCCACCCATGCGGGGTACGTTCTGATCGTAGGCTTTAAAATGGTCCTGTCGTAACCAATCGCGAAAATTTGAATGGTCTTCTGTTTAGTCGTCTTAGTACAAAAATCAACGATCTACCCATCAACGATCTCCCCATTGACACGTTTTAGCACGGGGTGTACAAGTAGCAGCCCGGGCAGCGGTGGTCCTTCGGAGCGCTTCAAAATGGAGGAGCCCAATGACAATTCTCAGGAGTCTCGCTGTGCGTCGCAACACGGTCGCGGCGTATCTGGTTTGCTTGGGGGTGCTGCCCGCCTGGGGCGCGGCTTACATCCGCGTGAACCAGATCGGATACGCCTCAGGGGCCTCGAAGCGAGCCTACCTGATGGCATCCGGAGTCGAAACTGGTGCGACCTTCTCGATTTTGAGTTCCAGCGGAGTGACCGTGTACGGGCCGGCCACGATCGGCGCGAACGTGGGTTCGTGGAGCAGTTCTTATCCCGACGTCTACGCTCTCGACTTCGATGGTTTTGTGACCGCGGGAACCTACACCATCAACGTGAGCGGGCCAATCGCGGCCACGTCGCCGAGTTTCAAAATCGACTCGGCCACGAATCTCTACTCGACGCCTTTGGCCAACTCGCTCTATTTCTATGAGAACGAGCGCGACGGTCCCAACTACATCAACTCGCTCTTGCGCACCGCGCCGGGCCATCTGAACGATGAGAGCGCGACGGTATATTTCACCCCTACATTCAACAAGAAAGATAATGCTGGCTCGCTGACGCCGACCGGGGCTGTCATTGACGCTTCCGGAGGCTGGTGGGACGCGGGCGACTACATGAAGTTCGTTGAAACCCATAGCTACACAGTAGCGATGATGCTGGTGGGCATTCGCGATTTTCCAAACCAGATGGGAGCTGGTTCGACGACATCGAACTTCACCGCCGAGGCAAAGTTCGGGCTCGACTGGCTGCAGAAAATGTGGAGCGACGCCAACCAGACGCTCTACTACCAGGTGGCGATCGCGTCCGGCGGACACGCGTACGTCGGCGATCATGACATCTGGCGCTTGCCGCAGGTGGATGACACCTACCAAAACTGCGTTCCGCCGTATGAGTACATCTGCCATCGCCCTGTGCTGCAGAATCCCGCGGGCGGTTCGGGAGCGAAAATCAGCCCCAATCTTGCTGGACGGCTGGCAGCGGATTTCGCGCTTTGCTACAACATTTTTGCGGCGAGCAACCCTAGTTACGCTAACCAGTGCCTGACGGCGGCGGAGCACGTTTTCGATCTCGCTGACACAGCACCGACCGGCAATCTGGTGACTACCGGCCCATACGATTTTTATCCGGAAATCGAGTGGCGTGATGATCTGGAACTTGGTGCAACCGAACTCTACTTCGCTGTGCAGAGTTGTGGAACGAACTGCCCGATCAACCTGCATCCTGCGTCTTACTACCTGTCGCAGGCGGCCACCTGGGCGAACGCCTATATCACTGGGCCCAATGACGCAACCGATACGTTGAACCTCTACGACGTCAGCGGGCTGGCGCATTTCGAGCTGTACCGTGCCATAGCTCTGGCCGGCAACCCGTCCGGATTAGCCACCACGCAGGCGGAGCTGGTGGCTGACCTGCAAAAACAACTGAACAATGCGATCACTCAGAGCGGGAAGGATCCGTTTGGGTTCGGATTCCCGTGGAACACCTACGACACCACCTCGCACGGCGGCGGTCTCGCTGTCATGGGAGCCGAATACAGCTACCTGAACGGCCCCGCCCTCAACAACAGCACCAACGCGGCAACCTACGCCAATCGCCAGCTCGCGAACATCCTGGGCGCGAACGGATGGGGCACATCGCTAATCGTCAATGATGGCAGCACGTTCCCGCTATGCATGCAGCACCAGGTGACGAACCTCGTCCCCAATCCACCCAACGGGCCACCGTTCTTATCTGGAGCGGCGGTAGAAGGTCCGAACTCGGCCGCGTCGAAAGGCACCCTGACCGGCATGGTGGCGTGCCCTCCCAATGGTGTGGATCAGTTTGCCCAGTTCAACAGCTTCAATGCCGTGTACAAAGACAAAGTGCAGTCTTATTCGACTGTGGAACCGGCGATTGACTTGACCGCGTCTTCCTTCCTGGCATTTTCTTGGCAGATGGCGGGCGCGCCCTCCGGGACGCCGTGATTGATGACACGGGACGGCCTGCTGGCTGTCCTCCGGTTCCTGTTACTCAAGAGGAGAAGTAGAAAGGAGGCAGTCATGCACAGACGGACCTGGTTGTGCTTCTTGCTATGGCTTTTGGCCGCCCCGCTGAATGCTCAGACGCCGATGCAAATTTATGGTGTTTGGCACTGTTATTCGGACGGCTGCGGCTGGTCTTCCATCCCGGACATGACCACTTTCGATAGCGATAACCATTGGATCATTGATCGTGGTGATGGGGTACCCGCGGTGAATTTGGTCGTGCTCAGCTTCGTGAACCCCGTGGACCTGATGAATCTCACAAACAGCTCGAACACCGTCGAGGGGATTCCCATCGGCATGAACGCAGCGGTAGTGAACTACTTTCAGAGCAAGGGGGTTCGCGTCATGTTCTCCATTGGAGGGATTCGCTTCGTCAAGGACTGGAACAAGGCGCTCGCCACCAATCCTACACAGCTTGGAATTAACGCCGCCAACACCGCGAAGAAATTCGACGTAGGCATGGAAATCGATTACGAAAAGAGTCAGAATCCGAATCTGACCGGATTACAAGCTTTCATAGCCGCTTACCGTTCCGTTTTGCCATACGACCCGACTGGCAACAATGACGCGGCACGCCTTACCATCGACCTGGGAAACGACGACGCTTATCTCCAGGAGCTCTCGGCCTACGCCACATCCAACTGGCTTACCCCAGCGAATCCTGTGCTGGATTATGCCAACGCCATGGTCGCATCGCAGAGGACCCCGGTGTCCACGTTGGAAACCGGCTGGTCACAACATGTGAACGGTGTCCCAGGGGTTTCACCCCTGGCTCCCGCGAAAGTAACCGGCAGTCTCTGGCTGGTGGCAGGACAAGCTAACTGCGCAACCTTCACCACTTCGGACCAAAATGCGGCTTCCAATTTCGTGGAAACGATTCCACCGAACGGCGCAGGGACAACGCGCGGGATGCTAGGTTTCATGTTTTGGGCGGCCGGTTGCCAGGGCCAAGGGACCGGCTGCACCTATCCGCCCAATACCTGTCAGGGCGGAATGGGAGTTGCTGCCAAGACGTTCAACATCCCCGTGCCCATGCCACCTCTGCGCCAACAGTAAATTGGCGAGCAAGCGACATGCTAATCGTCAAAGGCATCCAATCGCCGGCCGGAAAACCCACCAGTGCAGAAACGGGATTATGGCCCCTTTCCTATCGGGAATTTCGAGCCGCCGGCCCTTCCGTACGAGGAAGCACGCGTTCCACCGCCATTGTGCGAACCGGTCCTTACCGGACCGGTTCAGCCGCAATCCCATCCATCTGGTTTTGCTTTCATCCTCTTCGTGCTCGGATTGTCCGTTTGGTTGAATAACGCTTGGCTGCTCGTAACGCTCGTTCCGGCTGTCGGCGTCATCGCGATGATTGTGATCCCGCGAGAGGAAAGCTTTCTCGACCGCAACTTCCCCGACCAGTACTCAAGTTACAAGGCCGCGGTTCGCCGTTGGTTCTGATAGCGGAAGCTATTGATACTACCACCACACAGCATACGCATGGAGTTGTATCCTCCTCTGATTGGGGTCTCCACGACATGTTAAGTGTTCACACAGCGTCTATCGAAGAAGTTCCCTTGCTGCTCGAAATGATTCGGGAATTTGCCACGTTCGAAAAGCTACGCGAGGAAGTCACAATCACTGAAGCCGTGCTGGCGCATGATGGATTCGGGCCTCAACCGCGTTTTCGCACTTTGATTGCCAAGTGGAGTCGTGCGGCGGCGGGGTATGCCATCTGCTTTCCGATCTACAGCACCTTTCA
>Ga0306920_100004723_pt1 | contig 17498 bp, 26 predicted proteins | sample flu12Cox44000170_FD_204666 | JGI IMG/M metagenome (GOLD analysis project Ga0306920, IMG submission 204666) | Lab enrichment of tropical soil microbial communities from Luquillo Experimental Forest, Puerto Rico - flux4day.12C.oxic.44.000.170 (v2)... | ecosystem: Environmental > Terrestrial >... | reverse complement strand
AGCCGAAAACCTCCGCCGCTTCCGTTTTCCGTCCTTCTCCACCGTTCACTCCTTCCGCGCTTACTTTTGCGCTTTTCGGAGTGTCCATCAAACCGGGGCAATTGAAGATTCTATGGTATGTGCGGATACTGGGTCGTTGAGGTGGACCCAATTATCGCAACAGCGAATCGGGTGATCTTAAGGTACAAAACCCTGCCTAACTGAATGGCTAATTTTTCTTGCCAAAGCGTCGGGTCATCTTGATCACTAGAAAGTGGCTCAACCACCTTCTTTCTTCCATCCTGTTTGCGGTTGCGGAGCAGGTAGAGTGGGAAAATGTCACTTATTGGGTGGTCCGCCCACCGTGCGAAGCGTCAGGTTATCGAAGAACGCATTGCCCGGAGACCCGAAGTCCTGTTCCAGCATTAGATGGAACAAGCCCGATCCAGTGTAACCGTTATTTCCTATCCCCGTACTTGGCTTAAAGGGGTCGAACTGAATGGCATAATGGTGCCACTTACCGTCGGGCACGATAATGCAATTATCACTGACACACTCACCCGTCGAGGTGCTCGCGATCCAAAGATGATTTCCTGGGAATCCCTCGGCGATGCCAATCACGCCGCCTTCTCCGGTCACCGGATTACCGAGATAGTCGAATTCCAGGATTAGCTCACGCCCACGGGGAGCAGTGATGAGCTCGCTGAAGGTGTCGCCGCCAGAGATGATTTGAGTAAATGACAGGACGCAATTATTGGCGTTTAGGGGGTCCTCGGTTTCAATGCCGCTGAACGGCATTGGATCCCCACATTTGCCATACCAATTAGGTACCGTCAGGTTCGTCACACAAGGAGCGCGACCAAATGTTGCAGAAAAAATTGTCTTCGGATAGGCGTGAACGCTGGTGGCGAGAACGATAGCGACAGTTGCGGCGCTGACGAAACCAATCGGGGGTGTGAGCCTGATATTGTGTTTCATGATGCTCCTTTTTACTCTGGTCCGACTCGGATTCCATCCTGTTTAGGCCGTTGTTAGCTTTTCCGCAAGTGAGGTGACCCAAGTACGACAATGATCAGAAGGATCTCCCTGAATCCGAAAGGGGACGCACGCATCAGAGAGAAATTACGTAACGGCCGGAGCGAGCTATTGTGGGGCTGGCAGGACCCGACGCCTGAGGACTCCCAGCAAACGGGCAGCCAACCTAGTCGGCTCAGACTGTCCCGCGTGTTACGTAACCGGCGGATATGAGCATTCGGTTCGAGGCCGCGCGTTGGCGTGCCGTCAAATTATTTTGACCACTAAGGCCGCGAAAAAGTGGGGACAACATAAAGCATTCAGGGCGCCGCGTTGGATGACGGCCAAGTCTGATTGAGCAGAGCACCGAGTCGATGCCCGGCCTTTGCGACTTGGCGCCCGGCTACTTTCGCCTCGCGGTCCATATAAGGCGGGCTCAGCGTCACGGGTTTGCTCGTGGCGGCGTCGCAGGAGTGCATCTAGCACGACCTCTCCGGTATCCCGAGCGCGCCATAAACGTTGGTCTCTGCCACTTGGTGCGACTCCCAGGCGATTTCCTCTGACTCGCCCGGCTTCCACTTAGTCAGATCGTCGTGAGCTGGGTAGACCGTTTCGAGTTTGTGAGCAGTAGCCTCAGGCTCGTTGGTTCCAAGCTGCTTCTCCAAGACGGTGACAACCCCATCATCCCAGGCGTAATGAAGATTCTTCTCCGACGGCACGGCGTTTACCTATTGGCATGTGCCGCCGCGGTCAGCGTTCGTCGTCGTATGCAGAGGCTGATGGATGTCGCCGACGAAATGAATGAGAAACGCGGGGTCGCCGGCCGCGCCCCATTTATGTAGTTTCCATCTCGAAGGCGCTGTGTTTACTGGTCGATCTCACCGTAATACGGTTTCCGTCTGGGAACCGCTCTCGCAAATCGCTTCGCGGTCCTGTTGGCGAGGCCAAAAGAAGATGAGAGTTTCCGCGCGCTTCTTGAAGCCGAGCAGTTAAGAGCCCATCATTCGGATATGCGGCGCATCGTGTTTTATTCGTGGCAGTCGGATCTCCCGAACGCGACTAATCGGAGTTTGATTCAGACTGCGTTGGAAGAAGCGGCGGCCGTGATCGCTAGGGATGACGATGTCGAAGTCGAACCCGTCGTTGATCGAGACACTCAGAACGTGCCCGGTTCTCCTGATATTGCTTCCACCATCTTCGCAAAAATAATTACCGCCGACATCTTCGTCGCCGACGTTTCTATAGTCACGCGTGCCGAACCTATGCGCCCTGTTCCAAACCCCAACGTACTTATCGAATTGGGTTACGCACTCAAAGCGATTGGACATGAACGGGTCATCCTCGTGTTCAACAAAGCTTTCGGCAAAATCGAAGAATTGCCATTCGATTTGCGCACTCGGAGGGTGCTTTCATATGAAATGTCGAAAGAAGCGACCGAAAGAGCTTCGGAAAGAAAGCAACTTCGTGGGCAGCTTGAAGCAGCGTTGCGTGCAGCCTTTGAAGGTCTCCCTGCCGAACTACCAGAAAGCGCAACACGTACAGCTGTAAGCGCGATCGAAAATGTCGCACTGAACAGGAAGATCGTTCTGCGCCATAGCCTCGATGAGATCTTACGAGTCGTCGATAGCCTCGAACCGAAAAAGCTTCGAGACGGCGGGACCGCCGAAGTGCTGATAGTTGCTATCGATCAAACGCAAGAAGTGGTCGGAGAATTCGGTGCAATCGCGAAAGTTATCGCCACCATGAATGACGTGGAGTTGGCGGTCGATTTATATCGGTGGTTCGGCTACATTTTCGACAGATATCGCTTGCCCAAGGGATTCAGCGGCAGGTACACGGAAGCTGATCAGGACTTCTTCAAATTCGTCGGGCATGAGATTTTCGTTACCCTCATCGCTTTTCTTATGCAAGAGCAGCAGTGGCAAACATTGGCAGGCGTACTAAATGAGCCAATCCCGATGCATGTTCCGAATCCTCGTACTGGAACCCTCGCAGATGCTGGGTGGGATTATGCATCGCAGCATCTCGTTTTGCTGATGGACGAGGGCCGAAAGAGAAACCGAATATCACTGCACGCAGACCTGCTAAACAAACGTCATGCTCACAGCGGTCGACTTGCTACCAGTTCGCCCATGGAAGATTTCATGGCGGCCGATTTCTTTCTCTTCCTCTTAAGCCGCACTGACAACTCCGTCAACCTCAGTAGGCATCCCTGGCGGCCATGGAGTTGCTTGTACCTGGAGCGCCCACCCGATTTCATTAAGAGGTCAGAACGTTTGCGGACTGCCGAGAGCGTGGCACAGGCTTTAGGACTATCGAATGCAAGCGAATTGAAGAAGCTATTAGCCGAACGAGGTTCTGAGCTTCAGCAATTGTTTGCAAGCGGTGGCTGGGACTACCCAATCGAGCGAGCTGATATTGAGCGTATCGGAACGCGTTAGGGAAAAATCTCTCTGCTCCTCACTCCCCTTTTTGCCTTGAGTTTGCGCCACGTCCGATGTGGCGCTTGGCGTGAGAGCGTCAACCGCAATGATCGCGATAGTCTCGTGCCGTTCGGCAGACCAAGTCCGTTGCCGAAACGGCCAGAAGAGACTCTGTGGGGAAGGTATCGCGCAGCTGCCGAGCGACACGATAATCGACGGCCAAATTGTCACGCTCGACAACACGGGAGTCGTCATCGTACGTCCTTCAAGGCTTCAGCAGGGCCCAGGCGATAGTCCTCTACGCGTTTGACCTGCTCATGTTGAAGGGCCAGGATGTGCGGCTTTGGGCCGCTGGACGACCGCCGCGAACACCTTCGCGACATGATCTCAACGTTACCGGACACAATTCGCTATTCGGAGACCTTCGACGCACCGCTTTCGGAATTGATGCGGGAGGTGAAAAAGCATCAGCTCGAAGGCATCGTTGCCAAGCGCGCGGGCAGCCACTACCGGTCGGGCGAACGTTCCGCCGACTGGCTGAAGTGGCGCGCCAATCGCGGACAGGAATTCGGCGGCGGCGGCTACCTGCCGAGCGGCGACGCACTCGATTCAATCCTGGTCGGGTACTACGAGGGTACTACGATGGCCGCGACCTCATGTACGCTGCCTCTGTCCGCACCGGCATCCCGCCAGAGTTCCGGCGCGTCTTGCTCCCGCATTTAGAAGAGCTGCGGAAACAACGATGCCCGTTCGCCAATCTACGCGATCATGGTGAAGGGCGATGGGGCGGGGGGCTGACCGCCGCGAAAAATGGTGCTGTGCCGGTGGCTGGAGCCGTTGATTGTCGTTCGCATCGAGTTCTTGGAATGGACTCCTGAGAATCGATTACGTCATCCGCGCTTCGCTGGAATCCGCAGCGATAAGGATGCGCGCGAAGTGGTGCGAGAAGAGCTCTGATCTAGTATCCGGTTACACGAGGATCACCTTGCCTGAGGCCCCAGAAGTCGATACCGACCGTCTCCATGAGCAAATCCAATCGGCGCGGTCACATTCTGGGCGCCGACCACGCCTTGGCTGAGCCAAGCCGTCCGCTCCTGCTGCTCGTCCTCCAGCGCCTCCCATTTCTCGCACTCGCCTTAGAGCCGGTCATCTCCGCCGCACCCGTTCGGGGATTTAGCTGTATCAGAACTCAACAGCGTGGTTGGCGAGCCAAGCGGCGATCAAGATGAGCGGAATCCAGACGAGAGCGTCGGGGACGCCAGGAAAGACATCGATCCCAATAATGTAGCTCAGGATGTGGTGGACATAAGGTATCGGACCCATGGACGCTCCTTAGAATTGGTGTTTTTTAATAAGCCACTCGCATGACGGAACCGCCTTCCTTCGCATTTCCGGCTTTGCCTCGACTTTAAGCGCTTTTGCTTCAGGATGGGCAAGGGCGAGAAGATTTTGCCTATCGAGACCCAGGATGTCCCTAAACGTGCGACCAGTTTGAGTGACAGTCTTCGGCGTCCACTTTCGATGAAGCCGACGTAGCTCGCTTCCACCCCGAGCTTTTGGGCGAGCGAGCGCTGGGTCAAACCTAATCCTTCGCGACGACTTTTCAGCTCTTCCCCAAATTGGTTGCTATCTCTCATGTGCTCCCGCTTGACTTTCGGTCGGTGCCCGCGAGAACTGTCTCGCACCCAACCGATTCTTCCACCCTTTCATGCTGCATTATTACGTGGGAGAACCGGGAAGGTTACTCGACTCGCAGACCAAACGGGTTTTCTGGTTTTCCTGGCGTGGGATTGAAACCGCCTACCCAGGTGCGCGGCGGCGCAGGTAGTCTTCACCCGACGTTCAGTGCTACAAACAACCCGTTCAGTTGGCCTCTTCGGGTATGCCGATGCGATGTTCGTATTGCGGGAGCGAAAACCCGGCCGATTCTGCCTTTTGCGAACAATGCGGCAGCAAGCTTGAGCTGCTTTGTCGTGCGTGCAATGCGCCGGTTAGTGCTGGCGCGCGGTTTTGCAGAAAGTGCGGAACCAATATAGACACCACCGCAACGCACGCTCAGGCGCCGACTGCCGTCTCTGGAGGCGGCGAGCGGCGCCATCTGACGGTGCTGTTCTGCGATCTGGTGGGCTCGACTGAGATCGCCGCGCAACTCGATCCCGAAGAATGGCGTGAGGTAGTGGGAAGCTACCATGGCGCTGCAGCAGAGGCGATCACTCGGTTCGGCGGTTACGTCGCGCAGTATCAGGGTGACGGAGTGATGGCCTATTTCGGCTGGCCCGAGGCTCACGAGAATGATGCTGAGCGTGCCGCGCGCGCCGGCCTGGCTATCCTCGAAGCAGTGTCGAAACTGAACCGCCAGTCGCCGAGTCCGAAAATCTCCGTAAGGGTCGGCATCGATTCAGGCGCCGTGGTGGTTGGTGCCGGTGCTGGCAAGGACGCCGACGTCTTCGGTGAAGCTCCAAATATCGCTGCGCGTGTGCAGACCGCAGCCACTCCCGACACTGTGCTGATAACTGGGACGACCCATCGGCTTCTCTCCGGTCTATTCCTGCTTGAAGAGCTCGGAGCCCAGGAACTCAAGGGCGTAGCCAACCCCGTCGAGCTCTATCGAGTCTTACGTCCAACCGGAGTTCGAGGACGGCTTGCGGCAGCGCGCGGACTTACACCATTCCTAGACCGTGAGGAGGAGATGCGGCTTTTACTCAGCCGTTGGGAACGTGTAAGCGACGGTGAAGGTCAGCTCGTGCTCGTGGTTGGCGAAGCGGGAATTGGCAAGTCACGCCTGGTGGCGGAGTTCCACAACCGTATCCGGGATACGGCTCACATTTGGATAGAGAGTGCAGGCGAACAATTCTTCCAGAACACCCCGTTTCACGCGATTACCGAAATGCTCTCGCAGTGGCTGGAACTGCGGGGCAGAAGGAACCCCGACGACCGCGTGGAGGGCTTGGAACGGGCGCTGGCTTCGGCTGGACTCAAACCTGAAACGGCCGCGCCGCTTATCGCTGATCTGTTGCAACTGCCAATAGGCGAGCGCTACCCGGCCAGCACGCTAAACGCCGAGCAGAGGCGCCGGCGGTTGCTAGCAGCACTGACGGGATGGGTATTCGGTGCAACCAAGTTGCAGCCCATTGTGATGGTCGTCGAAGATCTCCACTGGCTCGATCCATCTACGCTGGAGCTCGTACAACTGTTGGCGGAACAGAGTGTAATGGTGCCGCTGATGTTGATGTGCACGGCCCGCCCCGAATTTCATGCCCAATGGCCGATGCGCTCTCATCACACACAAATCACGCTGAACCGGCTGGGCGCGGGCAATGTACGAGAGATGATAACCCTAGTAGCGGCGCGCAATGCCCTCGCCAGCGAAAGTGTAGAGGCTGTTATCGAGCGCACCGGCGGCGTTCCGCTGTTCGTCGAAGAATTGACTCGCGCGGTGCTGGAGAGCGGCACCGTCAAGCTAAGCGCGCACGAGATTCCGGTGACCCTGCACGACTCGTTGATGGCGCGGCTGGACCGCCTCGGCTCAGCCAAAGACTTGCTCCAGGTTGGCTCAGTAATCGGCGTCGAATTTTCCTACGAATTGCTGCACGCGGTGCACCCAACCAGTGAAGAAGAACTCGAAAATGAGCTACGCAAATTAACCGATGCAGACGTGCTTTACTTCCGCGGTATAGCGCCGGACACAACTTACCGATTCAAGCATACCCTGATCCGCGACGCGGCGTACGAGGCGCTGCTCAAGAGCCGGCGCAAAGAACTACACCAGCTGGTCGCGCGCACAATTGATAAACAATTCCCCGACCTGAAGCAGGCCCATCCTGAATTGCTCGCCCGTCACTGGACCGAGGCTGGCGAGATTGAGCCCGCGATCGCTGAATGGTCGAGGGCGGGCAAAGCCGCACAGGAACGCAACGCCTTTGCGGAAGCCCGCGAGAATTATGATCAAGCTCTGGCATTGCTGAACGTGCTGCCGGAAGCGCCAGAGCGTGACCGTCGTGAACTGGACCTCAGGCAGTCAGCCTACGTAATGCTTTGCATGACCAAAGGGTGGGTCGCTGCGGAAACATCAAATCAAACGGAACGTATCACAGCGTTGGCCGAGAAGACCGGCAATCTCACATCACTGAGCTATTCTCTGTTCCAGAGAAGCTTGCGTGATTGGGCGGCGGGCGATCTTGCCACCGCCGGCGCACTAGCAGAACAAGCGCTCAATCTTGCTCTGCGCGACGGCAACCGAACCAGTATTGCGACCTTATATTGGTGGAAGCTGGCAGTGTGCTATTGGAGCGGCGATCTGACCGGCGCAGAGCGGGATTTCCTAGCTGGACTCGAGTTTTTCGACGACCCGCTTTTCAGACAACAACCGATTGGGAGCGCCATAGATGCGTTCGGCTACGGCGCGCTCACCGCGTGGGCACTCGGCCGCCCGGACACCGCCCGACACCGATTGGCCCAGATAACGGCTGTGGCAGATCAGAACAACCCATCATACCAAGCGGTTTCGGCTTTTATCGATGCCTGGTTCCATCTCAACATGAGAGAATACGAAAGAGTCGAGGCTCTCGCAGCGCGGGCGGTTGAGTTATCGGAGCAGCATCAATTCACAAATTACGGAATTGGGGCGCGGTGCTTTCTAGGCGCGGCGCGAGCGCACCTGGGACGGGCAACAGAGGGTATGGCGCTGCTTCGCGAGGGAATGGCTGGCATGCTTCGACTCGGTTACGCGTGTCCAACGGCTCTCTTCTCGTTCACCTGGTGGAGGCGCAGGACCGCGAAGGAGATACCCTCGCCGCCTTAGAAACAATCGACCAGGCACTCGAGGTGAGCATCGAGTGCCGCGCCTTGGTCCCCACGGTCCACATCTGGCGGCTGATTTAGGTCAACGAATCGTGGCATGTGACGCGTCCTCAATAATGGATATCTTCATCGTCGACCGGCGTACCCATTTGCTGAACGCGTTGGTGGAAGTGTTCCTTGCCGGTGGTAGTGCTCTGGCGGTCCTGCTTGGGTTTCAGGCTAAGCGAAAAGTATTCGCCGGCGCGGTCTGATTGTTTGCGCCACATTGCTAGGTCGAGGGTGATGGTCTGGCCATTGCCGAGGTCGACAGTTGCTTCGGCCTTGAAGTCGGGCTGCCGGTCGTCCGTCTTTTTGCGATTGCTGAACAACATTGCTGAGTTGATTCGTGGTTCGTATGGCATACGGGTTTCTCCTGTTAATCCAACAAGAAGCTGCGCAGCTCCGCGATGATGCTATCTATTTTTGTGGCCAGGGGACGGCCAGGGTCATCGTATTGTTCAGCGGCGTCGATGATGAGATTGACCAGCTCGTCGCGGACGTAACGGTTGACGCGGGCATAGTCGGGTAGGCGTTGTTCATGGGGCATTTGAGTTTTTCCCGTTATCCATGAGGAGCATGTCCGGGTCGCAGACACACCTTGAACCACCGAATAGGACGCCGCACCATCGGTCGTGCTGGACGCACACATGCGACGTAGTGCCGGGGCGGTTTACGCGCGGGTCGGATAGGGCGGTAATCTGGCGCTCGATGTAGGGCATGGGTTGCACTCCTACTGCTCACTGACCAGCTGCTCGCTGTCGCTGGCGCCGTGGCGTAATGCCGAGGCTCGCAATTGGAGGTCGCCGGCGAGATCGAGAATGAGGTCCTGGGCGGCGTAGGTGGCAGGATGTAGGAGTCCGCTTTGGTGCGTGAAATTGAGCACCCAGAGCCACTGTTCGATGATTAGGCTGAGGATTCGACGGGTGGCGGCCAACTCCACCAATTCGGCCGATGTCGGGGTCGTCGGTGAGCCGTTGGCGTCGAGTGAAGGGTCCGTATAGTCTTGCACGGTCTGGCATCTCCTTTCCTTGGGGTTGGCCCCTATCGACCGTGGCGGGTCGGTAGGGGCGGTTTTTATTCCTTTTTCAGTGACAGCGCTCGCCACCCGATGAGGGTGACGCCTTTGTGCTGCGAGATGGTTAACTGGAAGGGGGCGTCGAAGGGGTCGTCGCATTTTTCGCATCGAAATTCGATGGATAGTCCTTGGCGTCGATCCGAAGGATTGCCGCTGGTGGCGTTGGGGACGGTTTCGGTAGCGACACTGTCGCCATCGACGGTTGTGCGGCGGATGATTTCGGCATCTTCACTGCGGTCGTAAACAATGACCTTGCCTTGATGCAGGTGTTCGCTATTGCAGCGGGGACAAAGGAGGGTTCGTTCGTCGATGCCGCTGTATATGGGGTCGCTGAGGGCAACCGAGGCATACGCGGTGGTGATGGGGTCGTCGTTCATAATTCATTCCTCCTGTGGTTTAAGGCCGACCTGCCAGACGCGCGGCCGACCGACTATTGAGGCGGACTCCGCCCACGCAATTGCTGGTGTCTCGCCGGGTCGCGGCAGTCGATACTTGCCACGGCAAATGCGGACGAGTTTGCCCTGCCGGAAGAGCGACCTCATGCCGTTAAGCACGCGACTGATCAGGTAATGAGGGAAGTCCATTTCCTTGACGAATCGGCCAGCCCGGCAGCCTCCACCACGACGGTGATGGTCGCGGAAATGGTCGAGGATGATCTGGTTTAACGACCGTTTTGGGAACATCCTATGAGTACCTACGAGGTGCCTTGATAGATAGTTTGAATTCGTAGATTCTGTTTGTCGCCTTGGGACGTTCTATTGTGTCGTAGCTTCGGTTTGCCCGTACTGACTAATATAAAAAAGGGATTCACGATTCGTTTTAGACGTTGAACTGTTGTTGGCTGTCGTCGTCTTCAAGTGGTTTGCGGTTCCAGTACTTGGTCGCCCTTCCTTTACCTGTCTGCCAAATGGACTGTGACCTTCCGTCCTTGGTCTGTTTGCCGGCTCGGATCCCGGCGCGGATAAACGCCTCCGGTTTCCCGGTATGAGCGATTAGTTTGGACATCGAGGCGACACCGCCGAGGTCCCGGAGCGCTTCGACTAAGATTGGCAGGGCGATGGTGCCCATGTGTTCTTTCCAATCACCGGCGAGTTCAACCAAACGGGTGTCTTCGTTGAGCAGCACGGCTTTTTCCGGAAAGATGGGTTCATCGCCGTAACCGCCCTTACCTGTTATCAATGCCGGCGGTCCGCCCGTGCGGCGGTAACGCATGCGCATACGATGTTGAGCGGTCCAGGCACTGACTCCCCCAAAGGCTTCTTCAGGATCGCGCGGATTGGGATTCTGGGCCTCTCCCTTGGGGGGATGACCGGACACAACACCTGACCATCCTCTCGACAAGACGACTTCGAGCAGCGGGCTTTGCTCTGCCATGACAATTCGATTGGCATCGCCGGACGTATTTGGTGGCATACCGAAGAAATCGAACAGGGTATCGAGGACGAAAGTTTCGGCCTGCCATCGCCGCATTTCGTGATCAAACCAATCGGCCTGGCGTCTGCGGTCAGAAAATTGAATTTTGGAGCTTTCGATGGCGAAGATGAGGTCCTCGAGTTGCCAGAAGCCAATCGCGTCTGCCCATGCGCTGTATTCCTTCTGGGAACAGACGACCAGTGTTTTACTGGGGGCGCATTTGCGTTCAAGAAAAGACACGCCCAGTCCCCAGGCGCGGGCGAGACACATCAGGAGGGTGGATTTGCCAGCGGCCATCTGGCCGGTCAGAACTGCCGTATGCCCTCGGTGAATGAGGCCGTCCCAGGTATATTCCCGTGATTGCGCACGGAGGGTGCTATATGCGGTGTAGAGATCGACGGCGTGCTGGTTGGGATAAGGGTCGGGCGGTTCCGGTTGGACGGCCTGGGCCAGCAGCGCATCAATGTCACCTGTGAAGTCGGCTGCATCGCCTTTCCGTGGCGCTTCTGCCCACTCAACTCGTCGAATATCCTGATGACCAAGGGCCAATAGCCGAGTGATGTTGCGCTGCATGTGGTCACGACCGGCGTCATCGTTGTCGGCCCAGACATCGACCCCGAAATTGAGTAGTGGTTTGAGGCTCTCGTCACACGGGTCGCCATCGGCTCCGTAGGTGCCAATAGCTAAATAACCGCGCTCCCATAACGAATCCGCGGCCGATTCACCTTCGACCAAAAGGATTCTTTGGCCGGGACTCGCAGTGTGAATTCGGGCGATTCCGTACAGGGGGAGCTCTTTAGGTCTGGCTCCTTCCGACCACCAGATGCGTTTATGGTGCTTGCCAGTTTCGTCATCGACGCATTGGTAGGTAGCGCGATAGTGAATTGCCTTGAGCTCGCCCTCCAGATCGCGAATTTCGTACTGGATTTTGTCGATTACAGGTCCGTGCTCATGCTTGGGCTTCTCTGACCTCGTCGGTGACTGCGATGCGCTGGTATTGGCCTGATGTTGTTGTCGCGAGTTCCCGTTATTGGAACTTTGATGGCCGTTGCGGTGGTAGCCGTTGATTGAAAGTAATCCGGCCAACCATTTCAGTGTGGCCGGAAAGTCGGACTCTGTATTATTGAGCCGTGCGGCTACTTTGAAGAGGTCGCCGCCTGCACCGCATGAGTCACAGTGGCCGACACCGGTTGGTGCTTTCTGAAAGTCAAAATTGATCCGAAAGCTTGCGTGGTCGTCGGTGTGAAATCGGCAATGCGTATAGAGTTCGCCTTTTTTACCGCCTTTCTTTGGTGCAGGAGATTCACCGAGTAGTGAATGCCAGGCGTGTTCGGAATTGGCTTGAACGTATTCGATGATTTGTTCTTTTAAATTTGGGCGGTAACCGTTTCCCACTTTAGCCGGATGGCCATGCATATCTGGCGGGTCCGATTCCACCGATCGCTGTGAGGGTTTTTGGGGTTCCGTCGGTGGCGGTTTCGGCACCGCTGTCGGCTTGGGTGCCGTCGGCGTCTGTAGTCCTGCCGCGCTCAGAATACGTTGCGCCTCAGTCGGCTTCATGCGCGCAATCTGCTCGCGCGTATAGCCCTTCTGACGCAACAACGCCTTGTCTAATTGGGTAATAAAAAAGGGGATGCCGCCGCCGAGGTTATCGGCGTTATTGGCGCCGTTGTCAGGTGCGAGGGAAGAACTGTCCCCTGTCGATGGCCCTTTGTCGGATGGTTGGGCATGCTCAGCTGATGCTGCGGCCTCGGCATAGTGCTGGTTGGGTTCCAATTCTGAACCCAATTCGGCGGCCTGGCCCCGTTCTAGATCGGGCATGTCGGCAATTCCGTGCTCCGCCACATACTCCGCAATTGTCGAATGCAGCTGGCATAACGCATCGATCAGCTCCGGTGGGTTGCCCGCGAGGAGGCCAACAGCGCGCCGGTCGCGCTTTGCTTGAGAGCCACGTCATGACCGTCACCACTGGCATTTGGAATAGTTATGGTTTCGCCGTCGTAGGTAGCCTGGAATGCTGCGGCCAATGCATCTGCCAGCTCAGGGAGGTCGATCATCGGAGCGTCCTTCCGCACGGCTGTAGGGCCGGGAAAAGTCCTTGGTTATCGTGCGTTGTAGGCAGTGCCGCAGCGGGAGGTCGTGCTGGTCGCCACGGTATAACAGGGGCTGCTAGTGGCCGAAATGTAGGGGTGAATCGGGGATTGGTTGCGTGGATGTAGGGGTTGTGGTTAGAATGTTTCATTCGGCGTCGGTCCTCCCCCTTCGGCGTCCGGATCACCGATTTGGCGGTCGGTGTAGGTGTAGGTGTCAGGTTTTCGACGGGCGTCCTTGGCAGGGCGCCCGTCGGCGTTTTGGGAACTCACCGCCCTACCACCTCCTGTCGTTTTTCTTTAACGAGTGCAGCCTGTACTCGGCTGTGCAGCCGGCGTAGCCGCGTATCAATTTTGTGTACCAATCCGGCAATTTCGGCGTGCACGTAGTATTCGGACTCGGCGGCCTTTGCTGCACCAGCGCCAGTGAACTGGACTGAATCGACACCGTCGAGGCTGCAACTGATCACGATCAACGGAGTACCCTCCTAACCTGTAATGGGAAGAATTGGGGCAAAACCCTGTCAAATATTTTCGATGGATCGCAAAAATTTTCCGTGCTTGCGCGCCTTGGCCAGGGCACGCCAGCCGGAACTCTCGCTGATACCTGCGATTTTAGCCGCTGCTGGCACCGACTTGGTGGTGCTGTAGGCCTGCAGGAAGGTCACGCGCTTAGCACCAAGCATCTTTTTCAGTGAACGTAGGACCTTCGCCGCGTCGCTTTTATTGCCGATTGGCGACGTAGGGGGCAACCAACTGTCGCTCTCTGCGGACACCCTGCGCCCGAAGCTCGTGCGAGTCTCTTCGAGCTGTTCCCGCGCCGCCTGTTTGGCGCGTTGCTCCTTGGCCCGTTCGTATTTTGCAGCACAGATCCCACGATTGGCGGGTTTTGCCGGGTCGTATTGCATCAGCGTCCAAATCTGTTGCGCCAGGTTGAAAAGCAGGTGCTCACGGTCCGCTGGCAATTCCGGCCCTCTTAGCTGGCGATATTCCGCAATTGCCTCGGCTTCTCCTTCAGCGCGCAGGTCGGCGAGGTCCGAATCCTTCTGGCGAATCCGTGGCTTGAGCAGGCGCTTCAGTTGCTCGTAGGGCTTCTCCGGCAGCCCCTCAAGCTTTGGGTCGATGAATTTCGTCCATTCCAGCGACCCTGCGGGCGTGCGCTCGGCTCTCTCCTTTTCAAGCGCTGAGATCGCCGCGTTGCCGCGTCTGATGTCCTGATTCAAGCTGGGTGAGATGGCAACCAGGTTAGGCAGTACCGCACCTGGGCGGGACAACTCGGCGAGCATATATCGCAAATCCCAGGATAAAAGCAGGGTAAGTGCGTAGGTGATTGCGAGCTGTCGATCGGTAGCCTGGGCTCCTTCAGCCCGCACGATGCTGCTGGTGAAGTCGCGCCACCAGTCACGCCAACGTTGCCATTCAAGCCAATCAGACGGCATCGGAGTTGACTTGCGACTTATCTTCCCTGGGTTTGGTCTGTTCGATCAGCTGCAGGATGTCGCCCAGCCGCCAGGCGCGCATGCGCGGTCCGATGCGATGCGGCTTGGGGTATTTACCGGCGCGGATGCCTTGCCACCAGGTCGTGGCACTTACGGGAAACATCTGCAGAACGGCGGGCTGTCGTAGTAGCGTATCGGGGTTGGCCTTGGTTTCGGCGGGAGATGATTTCTGTCGGCGCATAGTTGAATGACCTCGTTAGTTGATACACGCGGCAGCACGTGAATGTATCTGTGCTGCCGGCGCTAATACTAACTACTCGTTTTTGCCGACAAGTAAATGTAGTTATTGACAGGTGGCGCGGTGCGTCCTAGTAGTGCGGGTCCGGTACAATGTATGCCTAATAGCGCGCATCGTGTCAGATATAGTCAGCGCACCTGTCAATGGATGTGCGATGAATTGGGAAACGGAATGACGGTGGTGCCTTTAGTGAGGCCTTCCAGGTAAGTGGCCCATGCATTCATCATTTTGCGGCGTTCGGCGAGATACTCGGCACGATTATAAGCACCTCTGACTTCATCGCGTTCAGCGTGTGCCAGTTGTCTTTCGATGGCATCAGCCGGCCAACCCTGTTCATTCAGCAGGGTGCTGGCCATGGTTCTGAACCCATGGGCAGTCATGGCGCCTTGCGGGTATCCGAGCGCACGCAGTGCCGCCAGGACGGTATTTTCACTTATCGGCCGCTGCGGCGTACGTGCTGAGGGAAAGATATGATGGTCACTGCCGCTCACCCCCCGCAATTCCTGTAATACCGCAATGGCCTGGTCGGATAGTGGAATGAGGTGATCGCGTTTGGCCTTCATCCGCGCAGCAGGAATTCGCCATAAGGCATGGTCCCAATCAATTTCCTTCCACTCCGCCTTGCGAATCTCGCCGGGTCTGGCGAAGGTTAATGCGGTGAATTGTAACGCGCACCGCACGACGGTACTGCCGTGATAACCCTCGATTGCACGCATCAACCCGGCTACCTCGGCGGGCTCGGTGATGGCGCCGAAATGGCGTTGACGCACCGGTGGCAGCGCGCCACGTAAATCCAGACTTGGATCACGTGATGCCCGCCCAGTCGCAATGGCATAGCGGAAGACTTGTCCTACAATTTGCTTGGTGTGATGGGCCACGCTGACCGCACCGCGCGCTTCAATGCGCCGCAACACCTCGAGCAATTAGGCCGGTGTAATCTGATTGATTGGACGGGTGCCAAGGTGGGAAAAGACGTTTGCCTCCAGTCGTTGAACAACTGTGTCAGTATGACCAGGAACCCACCGCGGCGAGAATTTGGTCAACCATTCCCGGGCGACCGTCTCGAAAGTATCGCCTGGTCGAGGCGCTTTGCCAGCCTGACGCTCTGCACTCGGGTCAATGCCGGCAGCTACCTTTCGCCGTGCTTCATCGCGTCGCCCTCGCGCGTCTTTCAACCCGACATCGGGATACACACCGAGGCTGATGAGTTTTTCCTTGCCGTCGAATCTGTATTTGAACCGCCACCATTTCCCGCCCTGTGGCATGATCTGGAGAAATAATCCGCGACCATCCCATAGCCGCTTCGGCACATCGCCCGGCTTGGTGTTGCGAATCTTGATCTCACTCAGGACATCCGAATATTTGGCCATGATTTGGGGTAACTTTGCCGTTTTGACGATGCACCACCGCCGTGCTACCCCAAGGCATATACGCGGTTACCCCTGCCTGTCAATGTACGCAAGCGCACGATAATGCACGGCAAGGAAGTAACGCTATGGGCACGAAGATCAACGCGGACGCAGGGTTAAGCTTGAGAAACGAATGCAAATGAACCATACCGCACGTAGCTGAATAACAGACATTGGCGGAGAGGGGGGGATTCGAACCCCCGGTGCCAGCAAGGGCACACGTGATTTCGAGTCACGCCGGTTAAACCTGACTCCCGAACCTCTCCGTGCCGCCCAGCATTTCTGTTTGTTTCCGCACAGTCAAGGTCGGCCAAAACTAAACCTGCTGCATACACGTTGCATACATGGCAGGCAGGTTCGCTCAACGGCTTATCGACTCCGCAAAAAGCCCAAACAAGGGACAGGTTCTGATTCGGGATGGCGAGGTAATAGGGTTCGCCCTCAGAGTAACAGCCAATGGGTGCAAAACATGGGTGTGGGACGGACGGATTCGCGGTCAGATGCGGCGAATCACGATTGGAAGGCATCCAGACCTATCCTTGAACGAAGCGCGGGCAGAAGCGCTCAAAATCCGACACGACATTGCAGTTGGTGTCGATCCGTGGGGACAGCGATTCAAGGAGCGGGAAGAGCCGACCCTCAGCATGTTAGCCAACATTTACATTGAGTCACATGCCAAGGAGCATAAGCGAAGTTGGCGGGATGATGAAGGGCGAGTCCGTATTCACTTTCGCCCGCTTGCGCGTTTTCGCCTCTCGGCGATAAATCGCGAGATTGTAAGCCGCTGGCATGATGCATGGCAACGCATAAGATTAAGAGCAGGACTGAAGGGTGTGCGTATCCACGATCTACGCCGAACCTGTGGATCATGGCTTGCAGAAAGCGGTCACTCCCTTCATCTCATTGGCAAGGTTCTAAATCACTCGCAGCCAACCACTAGCGCGTTTATGCGAGACTCAGTCTCGGTCCGGTCCGAGAAGCACTTGAACGAAATGCCGCCTCGATGATGCATTCGTCGAGCGAGTTCTGATCCGCCGAAACGCACGAATAACATACGTTATGTCGCGGGCACGGCATGTTCCGCACGGGTGACACTGTCACCCCTGTCGCGAACCATTAAAGATGTCCGCCCCATAAACATTTGAAGATGTCCGCTTGATAGAGGGCATTGGGTTAACGGCGGACACGTTCACGTTACCTCCTGAGTTTGGCTTGAGGGCTGTGATGACAACATTTTTCCGCCAGCGCTCTCACTCGCCCTTGGATTCTGAGATTGCGTCGGCCAGTGCCTTGCAACGCGCCGGACAGTTGTGCTGGCCAAGCGTTGCGCAGTGGCGGTGGGGCTGGGCTGCAATGGGCTGCCTGCGCCGTCGTAGCGAGCCAGCAGACGGCCCTGATAGCTGATACCCAGAGTCCCGTTGGAGAATTGATGGACCGTCACCGGGCAGCGCGCGAAATGGAGCCGCTGGCGAGTCGAGGGCAGCTGGAGAATCAGGTTTTTGAAGGTGACGGTGTTGTC
>Ga0306920_100004722_pt1 | contig 17498 bp, 9 predicted proteins | sample flu12Cox44000170_FD_204666 | JGI IMG/M metagenome (GOLD analysis project Ga0306920, IMG submission 204666) | Lab enrichment of tropical soil microbial communities from Luquillo Experimental Forest, Puerto Rico - flux4day.12C.oxic.44.000.170 (v2)... | ecosystem: Environmental > Terrestrial >... | reverse complement strand
CAGGCAAGGTCAACATGGGTTCAGGCGGCAGCGGAGGCCCTGTCCATATGACCGGTGAGTTGTTCAATATGATGGCTGGGCTCAAGATGCAGCACGTGCCCTATCGCGGTGAGGCGCTGGCGCTGACCGATTTGATTGGCGGACAGCTGCAGGTGGTCTTCGGCAGCGTACCCGCGTCAATTCAATACGTCAGAGGTGGCAAACTACGCGCGCTTGCGGTGACCACAGTAACCCGCTCTGAGGTACTGCCAGACCTACCGACCGTGGCTGATTTTGTGCCAGGCTATGAGTCCAGCACATGGTACGGTATCGGTGCGCCCAGGAGCACTCCCGCTGAAATCATCGAGCGCCTTAACGTAGAGATCAACGCCGCTCTGGCTGATCCGAAGTTGAAGGCAAGACTGGCCGACCTGGGTGGCACGGCAATTGGAGGTTCGCCTGCTGACTTTGGTAAGCTCATTGCCACAGACACAGAGAAATGGGGCAAGGTGGTGAAATTCGCAGGCATCAAGCCAGAGTGATCTGGGAAATCCCGACGGATGTTCCATAGATTTCGTTACGCGATTGTGGCCCTCGCCAGAGCTTCGACCGCCTCACATCTCTTCCGATCTCGGCTTCGCAGAACGCGACAAACGCGCGCACGCGTGCCCGAGCCCAGAACGATCCGTGAAGCCAATCCACTTGTCACGTGCCGGTTCCTTCTGATGGCCACAGATCTCAGCAACGACGCAACCTACGCCGAGGTGCTATTCGAGACGTTTGTTCGCGCGTGATTGGCCTTCAAATCAATCGCCACGGCGAAGGCGCGAATTTTGGGCAGCGTCCACAGCATCAAACTCGACGATGCGCCGGCCTACATGCCCTTCCCTGTGCCTTCGTGTGGCACGATCCCGGAATTACCCCATGTTGCAAAACTCTCGTTGAGACGATGGGCGAACGTTGATTCCATCGGATACAGACGGTGATTCGCGGGAGCGGTCCATGATGGGGCAGCGAGAGGGCGGACAAAGGTAATTCTTCTACGCGTTTGATCTCGACAAGGTGGTGCCTGCTGATCATTTGGTCCGGCAGTTTGACGCTACTCACGCACCGGCCGCCCCTCGATCGATTCGGCACTCATGATCCGGATGCTGATCGTTGGCTACGTGTTTGGAATCCGCTCAGAGCGACGCATCTGTGGCAAGGTACAGGTGAAACCTTGCTTATCGTTGCTTCTGCAAGCTCGGCATCGAGGACGGCACGACGTTTTCGCGAGAGCGACGCTCTACGGCAGGTTTTCGAGAGCGTGGTGGCGAAGTGCATCGCAGCTGGCTAGTTGGCGGCGAAGAGGTATGCCAACAGGTAAAACGTGCTGAAGTTGACCCACAGCTTGCCGCAGGTGAGCTGGGTAATCAAATTGCAAGCCGTCGAGCCTGCATTGCCTCGCCGGGTCAACTGCGTAGATCTATCCACATCGAACGCGCGCGGCACCGCGGCGGTAACCTGTCTGCCGTCGAAAGACGAATTGGCGTGCGGGGCCTGTGCCGCCGTGTAATCAGTAAAGCTCATTCCGAATGCTTAGGCTGTATGCTGCGTCGAACGCGGCACTGTTTATTCCCGGGTCGCGCGCTGCCACGAAGTCGCCCAGCGTCGGCACACCTTGCGGCCGGCCGCCACTTGCCGCCTTCCACAGGTCGGACCGGACCAGCGCCTTTGGGCAGTGCGCAAATGCCTGTTCGACCGTCACGATCATCACTGTCGCGGGCTCCTTGCCGTTGACAGCGAAGCGGTGCCTGAGGTCTGCATCCACGCTGACCCGAGCGCGTCCGTTCACGCGGTAGGTCTCGTTCACACCGGGCACAAAGAAGATCAGCCCAATGCGCGAGTCCTCAACTAGATTTCTGAGACCGTCAATCAAATTGTTGCCGCGACGGTCGGGAATCAGCAGCGTCCGACCGTCATCTGCAACTTCCACGAACCCAGGCTGATCGCCTTTCGGCGAACAGTCGAGGCCTTCTCGGCTTCCGGTGGCGAGAACCAGAAACGGCGAGGCCGCAATAAACGCGCGGCCAACTGCGTTGACATGGTCAAGCCGTTTTTTGAGGAGTCGTTCCGTCGGCTTTGCGTAATGCGCGGCGAGATCGTTGATATTTGTTACGAAGCAACCCTCGAGATCAGTCATGCAAACTCCTTCCCCTTTCGGGCGACGTTGGCGCCAGGTCGGTGATTCAGATTTTAGAGAGGGGAACCAGGACGGATCTGTGAACTACTTCACACTCCCGCGGAATAGAGGCCGGAGCGGCAGCGCACATCGACGGCACCCCGCCCTCGTCAGCTCGAATTATTTGGCAACTGATGGACGCCTTGACGGGTCGACGTTGTCACAGCATGACTGCTGCCGAAAAAGCAAGCGAGCACGAACCGTAACGGTCCGGGTAGGGCATGAGCAACGTCATGGTCCGCATGGTGCAGGACCGTAACGGTTGTCGCTGCGAGTTGTCGCGGCCTTGATCCGTATCGCGTTTTCTGATCACTTTGGCCACTGAATACAAACTTGCGAGAAATGCGAGACTGGCCTAGCGGTCCCGCCCGATAGTTCAAAAGCGAGATTGCGGCATGTACATACGATATCTCCTAATCTTTTTAGGCCTGATGGTCTTGATGGACACAAGGGATGCCGCGGGTGCGAGCTTTGAAGAATTGGTGGAGCAATCTCAGTTTGTTTTCAAAGGGACGGTGACCAAGCTCAATGCGGCTACTCTGCCCCAAATCCGGGCGACAGCAAGCACCATCGTTGTGAAGGTAGATGAAGTGGTGCACGCGCCCCCCGCGACCATGGAAGACTACAGGGGCAAGGAGGTAACGGTTCTGTTGGAGCGGCCTGGCACGGTCAGAACTGGCGAGCAGTTCGTCTTCTTCACGAGAAGTTGGATGTTGGGGAGCAGCATCGCAGTGCGTGAGGTCGGTCGGACGGAACCCGAGTCGGACGTCTCGATTACCCGCCGTCGGGTCGCCGAAGCTCATGCTACAGTTGCCGATAACAAGTTGCAGAATAGGCTGACGGATGCCGAGCTTGTGGTGGCCGGACGTGTATCCGCCGTTAGACCCGCGCCGGAGAACATTCGCCGGGGCTCCGTTTCCGAACACGATCCGGACTGGTGGGAGGCCGTCATTCAAATCGAGTCTGTCCTGAAAGGACAAATCAACGAGCCGAGCCTGGTCGTTCTATTTCCAAGCAGCAGAGACGTCATGTGGGAAAGCGCGCCGAAGTTTCGCGAGGGCGAGGAAGGAACCTGGCTTCTCCGCAGAGAAAGAATGCGAGGGTTGCCGCCAACCCACGAATATTTCACTGCGCTCAACCCTCGTGACTTTCATTCCAAGGACCAGATCGACAGGATCAAGCGGCTCGTCCGGTAAATGTGGAGGGGACAATGACATTTTTCCGGCATTCCGAGGCGCGGCTCCGCGCGACTCCACAATTTCCCAACGCGAAGAAAGCGAAGCGTTACGTCGGCCTGCTGGCAGCGCTCGCGATCGTGATGCCGGCTTCTTCCTCCGTTTGTGCCCAAGGCAGCATTGCAGTGACCGTTGTCAACATGATTCCTCAGCAACTAAGCGGGGAATCCGGCACCGACAGCGAGCCGAATCTCGCGGTCAATCCCGCCAACCCGCAGCACATCGCAGCCTCGGCCTTCACTCCAGATCCAATGGGAGGAGCTCATGCGCCGATCTACGTTTCCACGGACGGTGGCCAAAGCTGGGCGCTTAACTCCATCGTGCCGGGAAATGACCCCCGCACCGGCACACACGACATCACACTCCGATTCGGATCCACGAGTAACGTGCTTTACGCGGCTATCCAGCGAGGGGATGCTACCAACGTGTTGAGCGTTCTGCGGACCAACGATTTTACCAGCGCCAATCCCATGACCCAGTTGGTGCGCCACGACAGTGTCGACCAGCCTTACCTGGAGGCGATCAGCGTCGCGGGCACGGATCGAGTTTACGTCGGGTACAGCGACCTGACCGCGGCCGCGGGGACGACTGCCACTGTTGACCGGCCGCTAAACGCCGCAACGCCTGCTGCTCCGGTACATATCGACATGCGACAGCGTACCACCTGCCACAGTGGTGCGCCCTCCATCCGCCCGGCCATCCACAAATCAGGTACGATTTATGCGGCGTTCTTTCGCTGGACGAGATGCGGCAGCGCTCCGGGGGTATATCACACCGACGTGGTTGTGGTTCGCGACGACCACTTTGCTGCAAGTCTTACCGGCGCCTTTACCGCCCTCCGTGAGCAACCCGCGCCGGTGGGAGACGGAATGCCCGGAGTGAGGGTCGCGACCGACAGATTGGTTCCCTTTGGTGTTCGTACCCTTGGACATCAGAAAGTCGGGAGCCGAATCTCGATAGCCGTGGATCCATACAACAGAAAGCGGGTCTACCTTGCCTGGGGAGACGGAGCCAACGCCGCCAGTTACGCGCTCTACGTGCGCCGATCCACCGATGGCGGCGCGACCTGGAGCAATAATTTGCGCGTGATTCCCTCGGCGACAAACCCGAGCCTCGCCATCAATAGCCGAGGGCGGGTTGGTTTTCTTTACCAGAAGCTGACGGGCACTGCGCCCAACCAACGCTGGGAAACCCATCTGGAAAGGACCGATGACGCCTTCGCCACGCACACAGACCTCATCCTGCATCACGCCCCAGACACTGTCGGCCACGACAATGGCCGTAACGACGTTCCGCTCGGCGACTACAACCAGTTGTTGGCTGTCAGACGAGACTTCTATGGGATCTTTTCCGGGAACAATATGCCGAATAACGCCAACTTCCCGCACGGGGTCAAATATCAGCGCCACGTCGATTTCGTCACTCAAAAACTTTTGGCGGTTGATAACGCGACCGAAGTAGAACCCTCTATCGATCCTTTTTTCTTCAAAGTACGTGATAGTCGTCGTCGGTAAGTCGTGCTGAACGTCCATGGTTGTGGCTTAGCCCGTCGAAGCTGGAAAGAGAATCCGTCACGACGTAGTGATCACCCAGTTTAAGCAGCCGAACTAATAATCAGCCGCATCTATTCACGAGCGCGACCGACTGGCTGATTTTGCGACAACACGGGTTGCGGTCTGCTTAGACTTGAACGGTAGAGCTTATCATCGTCTCGTGAAGCCGCCAGCAACTGTGCCTCTTCAAGCTCGCCGCCGTTCGAGAGAGGGCGGCAATCGGTCGCTTGGAATGTTGCAGTGTCGGCAGATATCGTAAGATGAAAACGACGAAGCTTCGTATATTTCCTGCCATACCGCGCAATCCGGATCCCGCCAAATACGTCGACGAATTGATGCGCATTGCACGTTTCAGCGAGCTTAATGGATTCGCTGGCATTCTGTTGTTCACAGGGAACGACATTTTTGTTGAACCTTGGTCGATGGCGCAGCACATTCTAGCGAATTCTTCAAAGAGCTCGCCGTTGATTGCCGTTAACCCGATTTACATGCATCCATTCACGGTGGCTAAATACGTTTCGTCATTCGCGCAGCTTTACGCGCGAAAAGTGTATCTGAATATGATCACCGGGACGGCGATAAGCGACCTGCGCAACCTGGGCGATCTGTTCTCCCACGAAGAGCGATATTCGAGGCTGAGCGAATTCATCTATGTTGTGCGCCAGCTGTTAGCTGGCACTCGGCCAATCACTTTTAACGGAAGGTTTTATGCGACAAATAACCTGCAGCTGCGTCCGCGATTGCCTGCGGCGCTGATGCCAGAGTTTCTCATCGCAGGTCAATCTGAGGACGCCCGTCGTGTATCGAGGGAAATGGGATGCGTGATGATGCAAATGCTTCCGGCAAACCTCGAAGAAGGAATAACGGCTCCTGGTATAAATTTTGGCATTTTTGCGCGGCAGACACGCGACCAGGCTCGCCGGGAAGCGAAACTATCGTTTAAAGACAGTGCCGAAAATCGTGAACTATTGAAATACACGATGGAGAATACCGACTCGGTTTGGAAATGGCGGCTTAACGAAGCTGGGCAAACGGGTGAGCTTCATGAGAATGGTTACTGGCTGCTCCCGTTTTTGACTTATCAAGCGGATTGTCCGTACCTCGTCGGTAGTTATGCGGATATCGCAGCGAGGTTACGTCGCTTCGCAGAGAAGAACGTCGGCACGATCATTCTTGACGTGGTCGCAGACGAGAAAGAGCTTCGCCACGTTTGCAAGGCTCTTGCACTTAGCGGGGTATTCTGAAGGATTGGAGCCGCAACCTCTATCACGCACTACTGCAGCGAAGCACGATCGGACACGCTAAAATTACGGGCCATCGCGATCCGTTGCGATTACCTCGAGACAGCTTTCTCAAGATGCTATACATCGCGGGGCGCGCTAATCGGTCGAGTTCTCCGGACGAGGGAGGTGAGCGCGCATGGCGCATTTGCGGCCTTGTCAGGGGGCAGCGACCATGAGCGTCACCCAGCTCTCGGATCGGGTGCGGCGCGAGTTGAGCTATCTGAGCTATCCTCCCCGGAAGTGGACTCTGCCCCGCTCTCGGGACGGGGGTGGGGTTCTTGATGTACTGATCGTTGGCGCCGGCCAGAGCGGACTTGCCACTGCATTCGGCCTAAAGCTCGAGCGCATAACCAACGTAAGAATCGTAGATCGTAATCCACGCGGACTCGAGGGGCCTTGGCGCCGTTTTGCCCGCATGACGGAGCTACGGACTCCCAAGGAGGTATCGGGCATCGATTTCGGCATCCCGAGCCTCACGGTGCGTGCCTGGTACGAGGCAAAATTCGGTCGCAAGGCATGGGACCGCATCGAACGGATCCCTCAGGAGATATGGCGAACATATCTCGATTGGTACCGGGATGTTCTCGAGCTTCCAGTCGAAAACGAGGTCGAAGTCACATCGATCGAGCCTGCCGGCGACCTTCTCCTCGCCCATCTGCGTCAATCGGGACGGACCGAACGCGTCCATGCGCGAAAGATCGTCCTCGCAACTGGCTTTGACGGCAGCGGAGGCTGGCGGGCTCCTCGGGACTTTGTCGCCAACCTTCCCGCAGAGCGTTATGCCCATTCGGCCGATGACATCGATTTCCGCCGAATTGCGGGCAAGCGCGTTGGCGTGCTCGGCGTTGGCGCTTCCGCCTTCGACAACGCAGCCGCCGCGCTCGAAGCCGGCGCCGCTCGCGTCGACCTTTGCTTTCGCCGTCCTCATATTCCTCGAATCAATCCACTCATGTGGATGAATTTCTCGGGCATGCTCGGTCACTTTGCGGAACTGACTGACCTGCAGCGATGGCGGTTCATGCGCCACATTCTGCAGGAGCGTCCAGTGCCTCCAACCCAAGATACCTTTTGGCGTTGCCGCAGGTTCAAAAATTTCGTGTGGCATCCCAACTGTGCATGGCACTCGGTCCGCGACAGCGGAGGCGTCGCAAGAGTCGAAACGAAAGCGGGCACCTTCACATTCGACTTCATCATCTTTGCCACCGGGGTCGAGACGGACCTTTCGGCGCGCACAGAGCTTGCCCCGATCGTTCACCAAATTGCGCTTTGGCGCGACCGGTTTACGCCTCCGCCTGGTGAGGAGAGCGATTTGCTGGCAAGACATCCCTACCTCGGCACAGCATTCGAGTTTACGGAACGGGAGCCCGGAACCGCTCCTTTCCTCTGCCGGCTGCACAACTTCACGTTCGGAGCCATGCCGAGTCTCGGGTTGACGGGCGCTGCGATCCCCGGAATGAGGTATGGCGTACGTCGACTGGTCAATGGCTTGGCCCGGGATCTGTTCCGGGAGGACGCCGCAGCTTATTATCGGGATCTTCTCGCCTATGCTGCGCCCGAATTGGAAACTCTCGAAACCGCGGTCGCATGGGTCGAGCGCTTTGCCTCCGACGCCGTCGACGCTCGCGGATTGATTGATGATCTCGACCCGGCCCTGCTCGAGAAGGCGTTCCGGGGCGAACGCACCTCCCAAAACCCCGACGATCAAGTTGCCAGCGCGCGAGGACATGTCCGCGCGCAGCATGCACGCTCGCGGGCGAAGCGCGTTTCCAGAAGACAAATGGGAGGCCGCCGACGTGTGAGATGACAGTTCAAATCGAAATCAGTGGTCTCGTCGGGCACAGGGTGCGTCGTTACACGCGGGCAGACAAGTGCGGGCGGCGTTCGCAGAAAGGAAAAGCGGGTGGCATTATCGGGAATCGATACTGAAACGTGCCGCGGACCGGCAGGCAACGAGACCGGGAGCGGCGTCTTTTCGTGCCTCGAAGATCTACTTGCGCATTATGCGCGAATAGCGCCCGGCCGCCATGCCGTCCTGGCGCCTGGCCGCGCCCCGCTGACATACGGCGCGCTCTGGAGCCGCGCGAACGAGATGGTTCGCGAGTTGCGGAGCTTCGGTGTAGGCCGAAATGACCGAGTGGCGGTCGTATTGCCAGACGGACCAGAGACTGCGGTTGCGATCATCGCGGTCGCGTCCGGCGCGGTCTGTGTGCCGCTTCACCCGGGCTTCACTGCTGACGAATGGCGGCGCTATTTCGGCGCTTTGCGCGTAGCGGCGCTGTTGACGCGCGCGGATATGGATTCGGCGAGCCGAGGCGTCGCGTCTAGCCTCGGCATAGCGGTCATCGATCTGTCGCCGCGGCCCAGCGAAGGATCCGGCGCGTTCAGCCTCGTTTGCTCGGCAACGCGTCGCGCGGTCGGCGGCGAGTTGGCGTCGACAGCTGACGACGCGTTTATCCTGTTGACGTCCGGCAGCACGTCGCAGCCGAAGATGGTTCCACTGACCCACGCGAGCGTCTGCCTGTCGGCCTATAACGTGGGCACGGCTTTGGCACTTGGACCTCGCGACCGATTGCTGAACGTGCTGCCTCTGTTCCATGGGCACGGCCTGATCTCCGGGGTGACAGCCGCGCTGGCCGCCGGCTCGAGCGTGGTCTGCACGCCTGGCTTCGAAGCCGCCGCTTTCTTCGGCTGGCTGACGAAATTTCGACCAACCTGGTACACGGCGGTGCCAGCGATCCATCGGGCGGTGTTATCGGCGGCAGGTCGCCACAAGCACAGCGCCCAACGGTCGTCCTTGCGGCTCATCCGTTCAGCCTCTTCATCTCTGGCACCCGAGGTGCTCGGCGGGCTGGAAGCCCTGTTCGGCGTCCCGGTGATCGACACCTATGGCATGACGGAAGCCGCCACCCAGATTGCCGCGAACCCTTTGGCGCGACGCAAGCCTGGTTCAGTCGGCCAGTCCGCGGGGGCCGAGATCGCGATTCTGGACGGCGAGGGCCAGCGGCTATCGTCCGGCGAGCGCGGAGAGATCGCGCTGCGGGGTCCCACCATCACGAGAGGGTACGACAATGATGCCGCCGCGACCGCCTCCGCGTTTCGGGCCGGCTGGTTCCGAACCGGTGACCTTGGATATTTGGACGAGGACGGATACCTCTTCATTGTCGGCCGCATCAAGGACATCATCAATCGGGGAGGGCAAAAGGTCGCCCCTGCCGAGGTCGAACAAGGGCTGCTGAGCCATCCAGACGTGGTCGAAGCCGCCGTTTTCTCCGTGCCCCATAGACGACTTGGCGCGGACGTTGCCGCCGCAGTCGTACTGCGTCCGGACGCCAAGATCAGGGCTGAGAGCCTGCGAGACTTCGCCCGCGAACGCCTGGCCAGGTTCAAGGTCCCTGGTCTGATCCGTTTTGTGCCGCAGATCCCGAAAGGGCCCGCCGGAAAGATCAAGCGCGACGAACTCGTCGCCGTCTTTTCAATAAAGCTGCCAAGGACGCGAGCGGAACGCCGCGGCAAGTTGGTTGGCCCGCGCTCGGAATTGGAGCGGCAACTGGCCAATGCCTGGACGGAGCTCTTGGAGTTGAATCAGATCGGCATTGACGAAGATGTCTTCGCGCTCGGCGCGGATTCAATGACGGTGACGCAGATGCTTTCGCGTCTGCGGGCGCGCTTTGGCGTCGATTTTTCGTTCAAGGATATCTTCGATGCGCCGACCGTAGCGGCCTTGGCGGCTCGCCTTGAGTCACCGCAAAGGAGGCGCGCTCCCGTATCGCCCAGCTTGCGCGATACGCCAACGGATATCCCCAGCGGCCCGCTGTCGTTTCAGCAACAAAGAATCCATGTCCTGAGCCGACTCGACCCGACCGGCTACAAGTACCACGTCGTCGAAGCAGCCCGCCTTTTCGGGCCGCTCGACATTGACGCCTTGGAGGCGAGCATAGCGACGATCTGCGAGCGCCATGAGCTGCTGAGGTCGACTTTCCACGAACGGCAAGGGGAACCCGTGCAAAGGGTGGAAACCGTTCGGCCGTGCCTCGAACGTCTCGATCTTCGCCCGTGCGGAAAGAAAAGGAGGGCATCAGCAATCCAATGGCAGATCCGGGAAACGCTGCGGCAACCTTTCGCTATTGAAAAAGAGCCACCGCTACGAGCCCAGCTGCTACGGCTTGACCAAAACGACCACGCGTTGGTGATCAAGCTGCATCACCTTATCACAGACGGATGGTCGCAACGGCTATTCTGGGAAGAGCTCGAGGCGCTCTATACCGCCAGATCAAACGGCACTCCCGCCAGACTGCCTGAGCTTCCGATCCAGTACAGACATTTCGTTGAGTGGCAGCGAGAATGGCTGCGAACGCCGGCCGCGCAGGCGCAGCTCGACTACTGGCGCGGGCAGCTCGAAGCGGTGACCGAGCTACCACTGCCAACGGATAAACCTCGGCCGCAGACGTGGACCGGGCGCGGCGCCAGACATCCGTTGCGACTCTCGCGGAGCTTGTCGCGCCGCCTCAAGTCTCTTGGGCAAAGCCACAGCGTCACCCTGTTCATGACGCTGCTCGCGGCATTTGACTGCCTTCTTTGGCGTTACACGCAGCGCGACGACATCGCGGTTGGATCGTTGATCGCCAACCGCAATCAGATGCAGGTCGAGCGCCTCATCGGGATGTTCGCAAATGCGATCGTTCTGCGGACCGACCTATCCGGCGATCCCACATTCAGCGAGGTCCTGCGGCGTGTGCGGCAAGTCACGTTGGATGCCTATCGAAACCAGGACCTGCCGATAGACGAGGTTCTGCAGGTCCTCCAAGTGCCGCGTGGCTTGGATCGGAACGCTTTCTTTCAGGTGATGTTTCTTCTGCAAAATGCAGCTTCGAAAGCCCCCGCCCTCGCCGGACTGTCCGCACAATTCGTGGACGTTGATCCTGGTATCGCGCGCGCCGACGTGCTGCTCGAGCTCATCGACGTGGATGAGTGTCTATGTGGCTGGTTTGAGTACAGCACTGATCTCTTTGAGGCGACCACGATCGCGCGAATGGCGGCGCATTTGCGGACGTTGCTGGAGGCAATCGTCGCTGATCCCGAGGAGCGAATCTCTCGGCTGGCTCTGCTGCCGGCGCGTGAACGCAGGCAAGTCCTCGTCGATTGGAACGACACCGAGACCCGTCTCCCGCGCCTGGGCAGCTTTTGCGACCGGTTCGATCGGCAGGTCGAGCGCGCGCCCGACGCCATGGCGGTGTCAGCCGGCCAGGTCCGGCTCAGTTACCGGGAGCTCGCGCGTCGCAGCTCGGCCATCGCCGACGGGCTCGCGACTGCGGGCGTCGGTCCTGATGGAGTGGTCGTCTTGCTCGCCGACCGCAGGGTCGACTTCCTGGCGGCATTGATCGCGGTGCAACGGACGGCGGGGGCGTTTCTTCCTCTGGATCCGATCCTTCCAGCCGCCAGGTTGGCCCAGATCATCCGGCACAGCGGCACACGCCTGCTACTGAGCGCGCCAGCCTGGGCCGCGTCGCTCGAAGCGGCGCTGTCGGGAATCCCGGACCGGGCCCGCCCGCAAGTCCTGAGCCTCGACGACCTGGCACAGACCACGCCTCGAGCCGCCGCTCCTGCGGTGCGCCGGGCGCCCTCGAGCTTGGCCTGCGTGATCTACACATCGGGCTCAACCGGCGTTCCGAAAGGCGCCATGATCGAGCAGCAGGGCCTGTTCAACCACCTTCTTTCCAAGATCGACGACCTCGAATTGTCGGCCTCGGACGTGATCGCTCAGACAGCGCCGCAGAGTTTCGTCATCTCGGTCTGGCAGTTCCTCGCTGGCCTAATGGTGGGGGCACGCGTCCACGTCTGTAGCGACGAGGAGGTGAAGGACCCGGCACTGCTGATGCAGGAGATATCGCGCGAGGGAGTCACGGTTCTGCAGATCGTGCCGACGCTGCTGCGCGGCGTCCTCCAGCGGGCGCCGTACGAGCCCGCCTTTCGAGCGCTGAGGCGACTTCGGTGGCTGATTTCGACCGGGGAATCCCTCGCCCCAGATCTCTGTCGTGATTGGTTTCGGCACTTTTCAGACGTGCCTCTGATGAACGCCTACGGCTCGACAGAGTGTTCCGACGACGTGGCCACGCATCGCCTCACGGCACCGCCGACGTCGCTCGCGGCGGTACCGATCGGCCGCGCCATAGCCAACACGCGCCTCTATGTGCTGGATCCCCACTTGCAGCCGGTGCCAATCGGGCTCGCAGGGGAGCTGTATGTCGGCGGCATCGGCGTGAGCCGCGGCTACCTCAACGACTTGGAACAGACCCAGTGCAGCTTCCTTCGCGACCCTTTTTCGAAGCGCCACGGGCGGCGCCTGTACCGGACGGGGGACTTGGCGCGTTGGCGCGCTGACGGAACGCTGGAGTGCCTCGGCCGCATCGACCGCCAGGTGAAGATTCGCGGCTGCAGAATTGAACTCGAGGAGATCGAGCACGTCCTCATGGAACACTCGGGAGTCCAATCCGCAGTCGTGCTGGCGCGAAACGACATGGGCGGCGAGGCGCGGCTGGTCGCCCACATTGTCGCTGCGGCCGACCAGCCGCCGAAGGCCAATGAGCTTCGCGATTTCCTCAGGACCAGACTTCCAGCCCACATGATCCCTGCGGACTACTTCTTCCTAGAGCGCATGCCGTTGACGGCCCATGGCAAGGTCGACCGTCCCGCCTTGGCGGCGATCCGCCAGGGGCTCAAAGTGGCGGAGGGCGAGTTCGTGGCGCCGCGTAACTCTACCGAGGAAGCCCTCGCCAAGATCTGGGCGGATTTACTGGAGGTCGGGGAAATCGGCGTCTTTAGCAATTTCTTCGACTTGGGCGGCCATTCGCTTTTGGCGGGGCGGGTTCTGGCCCGGGTCGCAAATGTCTTCGGCACGTCATTCCCGATCAGGGAGCTGTTCGAAGCACCGACCGTCGACGCTCTCGCCCGGCGGATCGACGAGGCACGCGACATGCAGTCAAAAGAGCCGCCGCTCGAGATTGCACGGGTGGAAGCACATGGTCTCCAGCCGGTCTCCATCGTGCAGGAGAACGTGTTCAGCATCGAGCGTGAATTGCCGGGACTGCCGCAGTTCAATCTCCCTTACGCTTATCGGCTGCAGGGTCCGCTAGACGTCTCCGCCCTCGAACGGAGCATAGCCGAGGTCGTACGCCGGCATGGCTCGTTGCGCGCGTCATTTGATTACGTGGACAAGCGGCCCATCACTCTGATCATTCCAGCCTCCGAGATCGCTTCACCCCTGGTTATCGAGGATCTTGCAGCCGAGAGCCATACGAGAAACGGCCGTGCCAAGACACTCCTGCTCAACAAGACACTCCTGCTCAAGAAGGCGGAACTGCAGGCAGAGCAAGAAGCGTGGAAACCGTTTGACTTGAGGCGTGCGCCGCTGTTTCGCGCGCGCCTGTTTCCGCTCGGTCCCGACGACCACGTTTTGCTTTTAGTGCTGCACCATATCGTCGTCGATGGTTGGTCCATCGGACTCTTCTTTGAGGAGCTATCGAAGCTCTACTCCGGTTTTGCGGCCGGTCGGCAAGTGCAATTGCCAGAGCCATCGTTTCAGTTTTCCGACGCAGCGCGCTGGCAGCGCTGGTGGTGCACGACCGATTCAGCGGCCCGACAGCTCGCCTACTGGAAGGATCAGTTGCGGGAAACCTCGCCTGTTTTTCCGTCGGACCGTAACCCTGCGAGCGCGTTACCTGGCTCGGGCGTTTCCTACGAACCAATTCATCTCCCGAACGAGTTGGTCGCGCGCCTGAGCGCGTTAGGTCGCAGCCAAGGTGGGACCCTGTTCATGACGCTGCTGGCGGGCTTCAAAGCCATGCTGCTGAGCCGGACTGGACGCGGGGACATTTGCATCGGCACGGCGATGGCCAACCGCTCTCAAGAGTGGACAGAGGGCATTATCGGGCCGTTGGAGAACACGACGCTCATTCGAACCCGAATGAACTTGGATCTGTCATTTCGCGAAGCGCTCGGTCGCGTGCGTGAGTCGGTCTTGGCGGCGCACGCAAGGCAGGAACTCCCGTTCGAGATTCTCGCTGTCAAACTCGCGGAAGAAGACGGTATGGATCCAGCGTCGCTCACTCAAGTCTTTTTCGTCCTCCAGAACGCGATCACCAGGCCGCTCAAGTTGCCTGATGTGGTGGTCCGACCCTTGGGAGATGCTTCCCGGGAAGGGCAACCGGTCCTGCCGATCGATCGCACTTGGCTCAGGTTGACGCTCAAGGAGAGGCCATCCGGCGTTGCCGGCTCATGCTCCTACAAGGAAGACCTGTTCGATGCCAAGACCATTCAGAATTGGTTCGCGGTCTACAAAGGGATCTTGGCCAAAGCGGCCGTGAACCCCGAGATGTCGCTCGGCCGGTTGGCCGATGATTGAGCGATAAGTGCAACCCACTGGCTAGCTGCGCCAGTCCGCTAGGCTACGAAGCGCTCCCTGCCGATACGCCGACCGCATGAATTTGCTGTACACCAAATCATTCGATTATTGGTCCACCGCTCGGAATTCGCGTGATTCCCGGCGGAAAGGATCAAGAGCCGATGGGGGCGGGCACGCGGAATCGCTCGGTGCCCTGCGGATGACCTACGCGCGAGCGCTTGGTGCTTGTAATTCTGGGAGCAATGTCAAGATGGACGTTGACTATCCTCTCAAGGTGATCGATACATTGGCATCTAGTAATTCGGGTCCGGACTGTCCACTGACATTTGAGGCGAAGCAATGTCTCCCATCCCCATTAAAAAAATTCTCCAGGCCTGTACGTTCTCTGCGACAGAGAAGGCGAATCTGAAGAAAAAACTCCTGGCCCGCAAGGCAGAGCTCGAGGCAGCGATACAGGCTCTCTCGCGCGCGAGGCCAGCGAAACGCAAGCGGAAGAAGCGCTAGACCCCACCGAGCGCTGATTGCCTCATCAATCTCCGTGGTGCTGGTCAATAGCGCAACGCTACCGTACGGTTCTTCCGAAGGCGGATCGATTGCGGCCTGCTTGCGTTTGCGGGCCTGACAGGTCTTTCAGCTCGTCCAGGAGCGCTTTGGCATTTTTCAAATATGATGTGTCGAAACCCTCAATAAACCAGCTGTAAACTGGTTCGAGGAGGGAACAGGCCTCTATCGATCTGCCTTCGTCGTGCCAAAGCTTCGCGAGGCTGGTGGCGGCGCGCAACTCCCACCAATGGGCCTGTTGTTGCCGTGCAACCGTCAGTGCCCGCCGCAGTGCAGCTTCCGCCTCAGCTTTGTTGCCCAGGCTCAACAGCAACTCGCCCCGCAGACGATGCAGTTCAGCTTCAAAAAACCGCTCGCTTGTTATCTCTGTTGTTTGAATTGCCTCGTCGAGCAAACCGAGGCCAACCTCGAGCTGACCGAGGCTCGCGTGGGCAGAGGCGAGATGACAAAGATACAACGTGCGGCGGTTCCGTTCAGCACTGCCTTCGGCCGCCGCAATAGCGTTGCGCATCAGCTCGATCCCGTGTCGGGGATCGCCGCTTTGGGCGAGCAAGGCCCCCCGAAAGAAACCTGCCCTGTGGCCGGGGCTCGCAAGTCCATGCTCGGCGCTGACGGCTATCGCTTGATCAGCATGGGCTGCGGCCTGTTGTGGATCACAACCAATGGTGCCCAGAAACGCCACGTGGCTCAAAGCCAAGGCGGTCGAATACGCGAGTCCGATCGTTTGTGCACGAGAAACAGCTTGTGCGGCCGCGGCAACGGACTGCTCCGGATAGCCGAGGAGCAGGAGTGTTGGGGCGAGAAACGACAATGCATTAACTCGGTCGTCAGTGCCGAACCTTCGATAAGATGTGACCGTTTCCGGGTTGGCAGCGCACAGTTCGAGGGCTCGCTCCAGGTGAACGCGCGCGTCAATGAAAGCACCCATAAAATGTAACGTCTGACCCATGAACCGGTGAGCCAGCGCCGAGATCCCGGGGTGCTCGTGATGTGCGCCCAACGCCAGGCATTGCTGTGCTACCTCGCGCGCGGCGGTATATTCCGCCCGCATACTGTGAGCCAAGTAGGCACCCCAGAGGACCGTCATCTGTTCCATCAGAGTGCCACCCTCGCCGAGCAGGGCGCGCGCGTGTGAGAAAACTCTCGAGGTTTCGGGCGCAGCATCGCCCTCGGTTGCCGCCACCGCCGGTCCGAGGGCCAGATAAAAATCCAGTTCTTTGCGAACGCGTTCGGGCGAGGGAGGCAGAGATCGCGTCAGCTCTATCCCTTGCCTGAGATGTTTCACCGCCTCGGCGTTCGCTGAGCGGCTGAGTGCGAGATGACCAGCCTTGAGCCAGTAATCGATGGCGTGTTCAACCAGCCCGGCTTCCGTGAAGTGCTGCGCCACGATTTCCGGCTGGCTCGCCACAGTGCCGGCAAACCTCTGCTCGAGTGCGCGCGCAATCCGACCGTGCAATTGCTGCCGGCGGCTCTTGAGCAGGCTCTCATAGGCCGCATCCCGCACCAGCGCGTGCTTGAAGCTATAGACGGCGTCCGGCGGCTCGCCACGGCGGAACACGAGCTCCGCCTGCTCGAGTTGGGCGAGCGCATGCTTCAATGCGCTCTCGTTACGGCCAATCAACGCGTGCACCAAGGAATAGGAGAACTCACGCCCGATGGCGGCGCCGATTTGCGCGATCTCCCGCACCGACGCCAGGCGGTCGAGCCGCGCCATCAACGAGTCTTGAAGGGTCTCAGGGATGGCGAGCGGCGGCAGCGGCCCATCGAGCCGATAGCCCTCGGCGTCCTCGACCAGGATGCCGGCTTCCAGCACGGCCTTGGTCAGCTCCTCGACGAACAACGGATTGCCGTCAGTCTTGGCGACGATCTGTTTCATCACTTCGGCGGGCAGCACGCGCCCGCCAGTCACCCGCGCGACGATGCTTTCAACGTCCTTGCGGTCCAGAGGACCGAGCGACAAGGTGCCGACATTGGGGAGACCAACCCAGGGCGGCTCAAACTCCGGTCGGAAGGTGAACAGCGCCAGGACCGGGAGTCGACGCATCCGCTCAACCGTCAGATCGAGCAGCTCGAGGGAGGTGGCATCCGCCCAGTGCGCGTCCTCGAAGAAAAGCAGGATCGGTTGCCGCCGGGCGAGACCCTCGAATTGATCGAGCAGTGCCGCGAGCGTGCGGCGGCGTTGCTGCGTGGGGCTGAGCGTCAGCGGCGCATATCGCGCGCCCAACGGGATCGAGAGCAGCGCCGCAAACAGCGGCGCCGCAGCTTGAG
>Ga0306920_100004721_pt1 | contig 17500 bp, 22 predicted proteins | sample flu12Cox44000170_FD_204666 | JGI IMG/M metagenome (GOLD analysis project Ga0306920, IMG submission 204666) | Lab enrichment of tropical soil microbial communities from Luquillo Experimental Forest, Puerto Rico - flux4day.12C.oxic.44.000.170 (v2)... | ecosystem: Environmental > Terrestrial >... | reverse complement strand
TGACAGGTCCCGCAGCTCATCTTGCCGTACCGGGCAGGGTCGAAAGCCACGAACAGCTCCTTGGCCTTCGGCATCACCACCATCCGCATGTAGTCTCGCCGCTCGGGACGGGTCATCCCGGCCCACTCGGCGTTGGGCGCGGTCCCGCTCGCGCCGGGCCCCCCGGCGGCCGTGGGGCTCGCCCCACTGGCCGCTACTGGCGGCGGGCTTCCGGCGCAGGCGCCGGCCCCGGCCAGCCATAGCCCCAGCCCCAGCCCGAGAACCTTGGCGGAGGTCGTACACCACATAGGGATCACCCCCGTCATAGGGCCACGGGCCCCCGCCGCGCAAGCAGGTTTCCGAGCAGCCTGCTATCGCGAAGACGCGCGCCGACGTAAAATGAGGCGCCGATGGGGCTCGACCTCCGCGACATCCTGCGCTCCGAACTGCGCGTTCACCCACGCCTGGAGCAGCAGGGGCTTTTCGCACGCGTCGACGCCCGCACGCGCATCGCCGCGGCGATCCCGCCGCTGGTGCCGTTCGCCGAGGCCGAGTACACCGGCGCGCTGTGGATCATCGACTGGGATCACCGGCTGCCGTCTCGGCACGCGATCTTGCGCGTCTACGCCTACTACAACGCCGCCCGCCAGCGCGAGCTCGAGGAGGCCTACGAAGCCCGCCTGCGCGACATCGCCGCCGAGGACCTGTTCCCGGAGTTCGACGTGCCCGACTTCGCCGGGCTCCCCGGCGACGAAGCGTACGAGGCGGAGACCGATCTGACCGGCAGCCCGGCGCGCCTGAGGTTGGTCAGCGAGTGGCGCCGGCAGATCCAGCCGGCGGCGTCGACGCGGGCCATCGACATCGTGCGCGCCTCCGCGCCGTTCCGCGAGCTGCGCGGTCAGGGCCGCGTCCGCCCCACCGGGCTCGGCGACCTCGAGCCCGCGGAGTGGTCCCCGCCGTGCGAGAGCGGCCACGTCCGCTGGGCCGTCGACGTGTGGTACCTGCTCACCTTCAACGGCATGGTCGGCGAGGGGCGCGCCTTCCTCGTCGATCTCGTCGAGCGGCAGGTCGTGCGCGAGCGCGACTTCCAGTTCCGCGCCGGCTGAGCGGCCGGCGGCGGTTGCCGATCGGCGGCCCGCGGCGGTTGCCGGCTGGCCGCCGCGGCGGTCACTTCATCGGCTTGCCGCCCTTTTCCTTGCACTCTTTCTCGGAGAGCTCGATCCAGCCTTTCCCCTTGCAGCTGTTCTGGCCGGCGCAGCCGTTGGTGGCGGTCGAGCAGGCGCTCTTCCCTTTGCAGGAATTGGCGCCGAGGCAGCGGACCTTGGCCGCATCGGCCGCGGACACGGGGATGGGCGTGGCCGCTCCGAACAGGCCGGCGGCGAGGGCAGCGATGATCGCACCTTTGTTCGACATGGGACCTCCTGGAACCGCTCCCTTCTAGCTCGAAAAACTCAGGAGGGCGACACCCTGTCGCCCGCCGGGCCCGCTGCTATGTTCGGCAGGGTCATGACGGCGACGCCGAAGGACGACAAGCACTCCTCCGATGACGAACAGATCGACGAGTCGTCGGAGGAGTCGTTTCCGGCGAGTGATCCCCCGAGCTGGACCATGGGGCGTGGCCCAACGCCGCCCGAGCTCGACGCCGGCCCGACGCCGACGCCCCGACGCGGCGAGCCAGGCGCTCCTCGACACGGCTGACCGAGGCGCTGAGCTACGAGCCGCGCGGAGCCCTGCTGGGGTTCCGACCTAGACGGCGGCCCGCCCGTGACTACGGTCTCGGCGTGGAAAACGTCGTCACGCACAACGCGCAGCTCAGCAGGGAAGATCGCCCGAGGGTCCGGCGCAGCGTCGATCTCGACATCGCGGGCGGAGAGCTCATGCTCGCCGGCCATTTTTCCGATTGGGAGTCGGGGCTGACCGTCGGTCCCGACCTCGACCGGGTCAACGTGCGGCTCGCCATCGACGCCACCAGCTCGCGTGAGGCCGAGGCGGGCAAGAGCTTGTTCTCGTTTCACAGCCGGCACGTGGAGCTGGCGGGCCCGGCGTCGTACCGCGCGATCGGCACCTTCACCGGTCCGCTCGGGTCGCGCGCGCTCGAGATGGCCATCGAGAGCCCGCTCGGCCACACCGCGCTCGTGATCGCCAGCTTCGCCGCCCAACGGCAGGAGTTCGGCGAGGGCTGGCACGACCTCATCGCGAACACCGTGCCCTTCGTGGGCGAGGGCGAAGGGGCACCGACGCGTCAGGCGCACGCCTGGTTGATCCCGCCCGCCCTGGGCGCGGCCTAGGGTACACTGCGCGAGCCTTGCGCTCGTCCACATTGCGTCGCCGCTGCAAGGGGACCATGCGCGTGGTTCCCGTCTTGCCGGGGGCGAAGGTCGCCCTCTGTCCGTACTGCCTGCGGACCGTGGAGATCATGCGCTCGGTCCGCGACGGCGAGGCCGGCTCGCTCAAGAGTCACCCCGAGCGGCGGTTCGGCTGAGTCTTTCCGGCCCCCGCAGGGGGGCTGGATCCAGTTTGCGGTTGACTGTAAGCTGCGATGCACTGTCCCGAAGGAGCCGCGCATGATCGATCGCGAGCCCGGTGCCGGCAGCACGTCTTCCGACACTGCGATCCCCGAGGTGACTCCAGAGCGGTACCGACAACGGGTCGTCGTGCGCCGGCGGCGGCCGGGGAAGCACCGGCGCGCCCCCCAGTGGTCGGCGCGCCGCGGGCGAAAGCACCTGCTGCGCACGTTCGCCGTTTCGGCGGGCGTCCTCCTGATCATGGCCCTCGCCCTCTACTTTGGGCTCGCCCGGCAGGAAGCGGCGACGCCCGCCGACGGTGCGTCGCACGCGAAGCTGACGTTGATCGCGTTCGCCGCCTGAGAGACTAGTCGCCGCCGAGCGGCCGGCCGGCCCAGGTCTTCGCGTTGCGGCGCGGGAGCGCGCGCAAGAGCGGCTCTCCCGCCGTGACCGGCTCGCCGAGCGCCTCGAGCAGCCGGCGCACCATCCCCTCGAACGCTGCCGCGAGCGCGTCCTCGGAGGCCACCGGCTCGAACAGCCGCGCGCCGGCCATCGTCCCGTGCCCGCCAGCCGCGCCGTCGTGGCCCACGATCTGGCGCATCACCGAGCCGGCGCGCGCGTTGTCGGCTTCGGTGCGCAGCGACAGATAGGCGTGGTCGCCGTAGCGCCCGATGCAGAGCACGAGGCGCGCCCCCTCGTACGAGAGCAAGAGGTCCGCGATCTCGGCCACGAGGTCGGGGTAGCCGAGCGCGCCCAGGTTGACAGCGACCAGATCGCCGTAGAGCTGGGCCGAGCGCAGCGCGCGGTCGAGCGTCGCGAAGTGGGCGCGCGGCACCTTGGGGTGGCTCATCCTGTAGATGAGGTTGTGATCCACGAGCGGGACGAGCTCGACGTAGGCGCGGCGTTCGGCCTCCGTCGACTCGCGCCCGAGGTCGCGCGTCTCCGTGCGCAGCGCGAAGAAGAACGCGGTGGCCAGGGCGGCGTCGACGGGGACGGCGCGCGCGCGCAGGTACTCGAAGACGATGGTCGACGTGGCCCCCAGGTCGGGCCGGATGTCGCACCAGGGGGCGCGGGCGCTGCCGGGGCGGGGCGGGTGGTGATCGACGACGATGTCGATGCGGTGATTCGGCGGCAGCGAGTTGTTGCCCGTCTCCGGCTGGCTGTCGACGAGCGCGATGGTGTCGAAGCTGCCCGGGTCGATCTCCTCCACCGGGATGAGCGGGATCTTGAGCACGTCGACCATGGCGCGGTTCTGCGCGCGGCCGACGATTCCGCCCTGGGCCAGCGTCACGGCGGCGCCGAGCTCGTGCTCGATGAGCCGCCCGAGCCCGAGGGCGGCGGCCAGCGAATCGGGGTCCGGGTTGTCGTGCGTGTAGACGAGCAGCGTCTTGTGCCCCGCCAGCTGGCCGAGGGCGCGCGGCAGGTCGAAGGGGGCCGTCGGGGGTGGTTCGTCCATCGTCAGTTGCCGATCGTCAGTTGCCGATCATGGCGCCGGTCGGATGCGGAGGTTGTCGAACGTCACGTCGGTCTCCCAGTCGTTGAAGGCGAGATACTCGTGGCCGGGGCCGCCGAGCGGCGCCGGGTCGGTCCAGGTCAGGAACGGCTGGCCGTCGAGGGCCCAGGCGATCGTCCCGCCACGGCGCGAGATCGTGAAGTGGTAGGTACGGCCGGGCTCGACGCGGACGTCGCTCCGCTGGGCCTTGCGGCCCTCTCCGTGCTCCTCCTGCCGGCAGATGACCGACAGCGAATTGTGCCAGCCGCCGAAGATCAGCACGTAGCCGGTGGAGGTGTAGCTCCCCTTGTCGGGGTCGAACGACTCGCCGTCGCCGAAGAGCTCGAGCTTGAGGTCCCCGGCCGGGCTCTTCGAGGTGGCGTCGACGTCCACGATCACGTCGCGGGGGAGCCGACGGCGGAGCCACGCTGGGTGGTTGTAAGCGTTCTGCACCTCGAGCTTGCCGCCCGCCAGCTGGTAGGCGGGCGCGGTGGCGTTCCAGTCGCCGCCGAGCTCCCCCCGCTCGAAGTCGTCGGCGAAGGGGGCGTCGATGGCGGGGGCCTTGGCGCGGCAGCCGAGCGCGGGCGCCACCGCCACCAGCGCGAGCATCGGCGGCAGGAACCACGGTCGCGAGCCGCGCGAGCCCAGCATCCCCAGCAAAATAGCCCCCGTCGGAGACCGCATCAAGCTCCTGGTCTGGATTCCAGGATCTCGTAGATCAGCCCCCAGCGAATGCCGCGGTCGCTCACCAGGACCTCGGCGGCCCCAGCCGCTCGGGCCAGGCCTTCCAGGATCAGGGCCCCGGCCAGGATCACGTCCGCGCGGCGCGGGTCGAGGCCGGCGAACCGCTCGCGCTCGGCCTGGGTCGCCCCGCGCAGGCGATCGATCTGGCGGCCGAGGTCGGCGCGGGCGAGGCGGTAGCCGTGGACGCGCGCGGGATCGTAGCTCGCGAGCCCCTGGGCCATCGCGGCCAGGGAGGTGACCGTCCCGGCGACGCCCACGAGCGGCGCGGGCCCCGGCGGGAACGGCACCGGGGCGAGCGCGGCGTCGACCGCGCGCACGAGCGCGTCGACCTCGGCGGCGTCGGGCGGATCGCGGTGGATGAAGCGTTCGGTGAGGCGCACCGACCCGAGCGGGAGGCTGGTCTCGAATTCGACGCGGGCGTCGGCGGCGACCACGATCTCCGTCGAGCCGCCGCCGATGTCGACGACGGTGAGCCCCCCCGTGCGCAGCTCGGGGAACGAGGCGGTGACGGCGCGGAACGTGAGCGCCGCCTCGCGCGCGCCGTCGATGACCTCGATCTCCGTCCCCAGCGCGGCGCGCGCGGGGCCGAGGAAGTCGGCGGCGTTGGGGGCGCGGCGCAGGGCCTCGGTGCCGATCGCGGCGATCGGGGCGCCGTGGTCCCGCGCGACGTCGGCGAACCCGCGCAGCGCCGCCAGCGTGCGCGCTATCCCCTCGGCGCCGAGCCGCCCGTCGCCGCCGATGCCGCGTCCGAGGCGCGTGATCTCGGCCCGCTCGGCGAGGACGGCGATCTCGCCGGCGTCCCCGACGGAGACGACCAGCAAGAGCGTCGTGTTCGTCCCGACGTCGATCGCGGCGAGGTTCATCGCTGATCACCGCCGGCGGCGAGGTTCATCGGACAAACACCGCCGGCGGCGCGAGGCGCCGGTCACCGCCGCGTCGCGGGGCCCCAGGAGGGGGACGCCGCGCTCCCCCGCCAGACCTGGACCTCGTGCCGGGTCTCGGGGTTGCTCACGTAGATGCCACCGCGGCTCGAGACGTAGGCGACGAGCCGCCCGTCAGGTGACCAGGCGGGGTCGAGGTTGGAGCCCTTGCCCTGGGTGAGGCGATCGACGTGCCCGCTCTTGACGTCGAGGATGAAGATGTCGAACACGCCGCGCTCGTCCCGCCCCGTGAACGCGATCTGCGGCTTGTCCGTGCGGGGCGAGTACCGCGGCGTCTGGTTGTACTTCCCCTGGAAGGTGACGCGCTTGGGGGTGCCTCCGCTCGCCGGCATCACGAAGATCTGCGGCGAGCCCTGGCGGTTGGAGACGAACGCGATCTGCGAGCCGTCGGGCGAGTAGGTCGGCGAGCTGTCGATGGCAGGGTTGTTGGTGAGCCGCGCCTGGATGCGGCCGTCCTCGGCGTTGATGCGGTAAAGCTCCGAGTTCCCCTCGTGCGACAGCGTGAGCACCAGCGAGCGCGCGTCGGGCGACCAGCTGGCGCCCGTGTTGAGCCCGGGCTGCTTGGAGACGCGGCGTGCGCGCCCGCCGCCTGCGGCGACGATCCAGAGGTCGGGGTTGTTGCGCAGGTACGAGGTGAAGGCGATCTCGGCGCCGCCGGGCGAGACGGCGGGGAGCAGGCTGTCGGACCCCATCTTGGTGACGGTCGCCATCCGGCCGCCGTCCACGTCGACGGTGGCGATCTCGTGCGGGCCGTGGCCCGTCAGCGCGAACGCGATGCGCGACCCGAAGACCCCGCGCTTGCCGGTGAACGACTGCACGATGTCGTTGGCGAACTCGTGGACCGCGTCGCGCACGTCGTTCGCCCGGTAGGTCTTCGACAGCACCGCCGCGTCGCCGCGCGCGACGATGTAGACCCGCCCCTCGAGCACCCCGCCCGAGGCCTTCATCTTGATCACCGCCTGCGCGCCGACCTGCGACCAGAGCGCCGACGAGAACGACAGCCCCTCGCTCTGCAGCTGCGCGGGGAACGACGCCGGGTCGAGAACCTGGAAGAGGCCGGTGATGTCCATGTCCTTGGACAGCGTCTCGGTGGCGACGCGCGCCGCCTCGGCGTCCCCCTCCGCCTTCGGCACGCCGAGCTTCAGCATCTCGACGCCGCTCGACGAGATGCGAATCGCCGGCAGGTCTTCGTCAGCGCTCGGTTGCTCCGCGCGCGCGGGAGCGCCGGCGCCGGCGAGCAGGGCCGCCGCGACCATCACCACCGCCCGGGTGCAGGTCACTATTTTTCGCACTCGACCCTAATACCATGGATGCTCGGCGGGGGCGCGGGCACTTTGCGCGTCTTCTGCGCGGCGTTGACGCAGGCGTCGTCGACGAAGCTGTTGCCGGAGCTCTTCGAGATCTTGATGTCCGACAACGTCCCGTCCGCGCCGATGTGGAACTTGATCTCCGGTGGGTTCGGAATCTGGTCGGGCGCGATGCCGGCCGGGAGATCGAAGTTCTGGGTGAGCAGTCCCTTGATCGACGCGAGGTACTGATCGCCGACGGCCTGGTTCGCCGTGCCGAGCTTCGAACCGTTGAGCGCCCCCTCGTCGGGCTCCTCGGGCGCCGCGAGGGCCTCGAGCTTCCGCGCGCGCTCGAGCGCGTGCTTCAAGTCCTTCGAGATGTTGTTGTCCTCGGGCTTCGGCGCCTCGGCGGGCTTGGCGTTCGGGTCGTCGGAGAGCTTGATCGCGTTCGGCGGCGGGGGCGGCGGCTGGGTGATGCGCGGCAGCCAGAACTTGTCGCGCGGCTTGCCGAGCTTGACCATCTCCGCCTGGACGAAGTCGTGCTCGACGATCATCGGCGGCGCCGGCTGGCTGTGCGCGCGCGCCACGGCGAGCAGGATCCCACCGTGAAGCGCCACTGTGATCAGCAGCCCCGAGAAGTTCCGCCGCGAGCCGCGGCGTATGCCTTCGCGTCGCGCCACGCTACTCGAGGGGGTCGGTGACCATCCCCAGCTTGTCGACGCCCGCCTGCTTGACGGCGGCCATCACCTTGACGACGTCGCCATACGAGAGCGCGCGGTCGGCGTGGAGGTAGAGCTCGTGGTCGGCGTTGAGCTTGGCGTTGTTCTTGAGGATCTTTTCGATGTCGTCCCAGGGGATCTGCATTTTGCCGAGGAAGACGCGCTTATCCTTGGTCACTGTCAGGATGAGCTTCCCCTCGTCGTCCGGGATGGTCTGCGCCTTGGCCTCGGGCAGGTTCACGTCGACGCCCGTCTGCAGCATCGGCGCCGTCACCATGAAGATGATCAGCAGCACCAGCATCACGTCGACCAGCGGCGTGACGTTGATCTCCGTCAGCATCGACCCGGAGGAGCCGGTCGACATGGCCATGGCTAGAAGAACCTCCGGCGGACGATGTTGAGGAAGTCGCTGGAGAACGTCTCCATCTCCGACGCGATCACGCGGATGCGGCGCGAGAAGTAGTTGTAGGCCATGACCGCCGGAATCGCGGCCATGAGGCCGATGGCGGTGGCCACCAGCGCCTCGGCGATGCCGGGGGCGACGGTGGCGAGGTTGGCGGCCCCCTTCGACCCGATGTTGCGAAAGGAGTTCATGATCCCCCACACCGTGCCGAACAGGCCGATGAACGGCGCCGCGCTCGCCGTCGTGCCGAGCAGCGGCACGCGCGACTCCATCTCGGTGACTGCCGTCGTGCGCGCCCGGTCGAGCGCGCGCTGGATGCTCTCGATGTCGCCGAGCAGCGCGTCTCCCGCGGCGTCGGCGTTCGCCTGCCGCCGCTTCTGCAGCTTGGCGAGCTCGGTGTAGCCGGCGCGGAACACCTCGCCGACGGGCGACGGGGCCGCCGCCTCGCTCATGCGCCAGATCTCGTCGAGTCGCCCCGTCTTCCAGAAGTTGTCCTGGAACTTCGTCGACCGGGACGAGGCGTTCGAGAGGTAGAGCGCCTTCGACCCGATCACGAACCACGACGCCACCGACATCAGGATGAGCAGCCCCAGCACGCCCTTGACGACGGGGGACGCGTTCAGAATCAGCGAGATGATGTCCAGCCGGGCCTCGGCGCCGGCCTGCAGGATGAGCGGTGTCATCGGGCTTGAGCCTCCATGGGGTGCTGGGTGGACACCCGGGTCAGGTCCGCAGTTTGACACGACCCGGGCGCATTCCTACCCTTGATGTTTCCTGAAGATGAGGCGCGCCATCGCAGCCCTGGCCCGGGTCGCCCTCGCCGTCGGGCTTTGCGGCGCCCCGGGGGCGGGCTGCGTGAAGATCGACGGCGGTGCGGTCGAGGTGAGCTGGGTGGTCCGCTCCGAAACCGGCGCCGCCATCAACGACTGCGGCTGCGCCGACCCGCCCATCGACGCCGTGCACCTGGTCCTGGTCCTCGACCAGGGGGGGATGCCGACCAGCTACAGACCCTGTGACGGGCAGGCCCAGTGCGACTTCCCCTGCCCCCGTCAGACCGGGTCGACCGCCTTCAACATCCGACCCACCCAGCCCGACGAAAGCTATGAGATCTCCGTGATCGCCCTCGATTCCACGGGGACCCCCATCACCACCGTGCTGTCACCGGCACCGATTTTGCGATCGGTGGTCACCGGCCAACCAACCGAAACTGAAGCTTTCGAGCTCGTCGCGCGCTGCAGCACCGCCTGCACGATGAATGGATCTAGCGTCTGCGCGCGTCCGTGAGCATACGGGGCGGGGGATCGATTGGTTTCCAGTAAAGGAGATCGGGATATGACGACCCAGAGCAGACTTGGAACCTTGGCGATTCTGGCGGCGGTGGGGCTGGCGGCGACGGTTTCGGGCTGTGTGATCGACGACTCGAATCCCTCGTACTCGGGAAATTGCACGCCGACGGACATCTACGTCGACTGGCAGCTGCTCGACGTGAACGGCACGCCGATCACCTGCGCGGCGGCGGGCGTGGCGACGATGCAGGCGACCGTCAACGGCGTCCCCTGGAGTCAGACCTGCCCGCCGGCCGACTCGTTCGGCACCATCGACGCGCCGATCACCGCGTTCGGCACCTACACGGTTTCGGTCGACGCCTTCGACAGCACCGGCAACCCGCGTGAGAAGGAGCAGAAGACGATCGACCTCCAGATCACCGCTTGTGGGATCTCCGAAGTCCCGTCGCCGGCTCCGATCACCGTCCCCAACTAGTCCGCGCCCAGCGACAACGGACGAGAAGGTGATATAAGCCCGCCCGATGCGGCGCTTCGCGCGGTTCGTTTGCTTGGGCTTCGGGGCCGCGGGCGCGCTCGCCTGGGCCGGGTGCACGCCGACCGGCCACTACCAGGTCAGCTGGAACTTCTTCCCGCGCGCCGACGGCACCGGCGATCCGCAAGGCGCGGGCAACGGCTGCGGCCTGCACGGGGTCGACGCGATCTTCATCCAGGGGACCAGCGGCGGGAACGGCGCCACGGAGATCTGGCTCTGCACGCCCGGTCAGTTCACCGGGACCGTCGCCACGGGCGACTGGACCTTCCTGATCGCGCAGATGGACGCGCGCGGCACCATCGTGGGCGACGCCGACGGCGGCGCGCCCGGCCGCGCCGTCTCCACGACGACCATGACCGTCACCCAGGGCGGAACGGCGGTGTTTCCCACCGTGACGCTCACGCCCCGGCCGGAGTGCCAGGACGGAGTGGACAACGATGGTGACGGGCTCATCGATGGCGACGATCCGGGCTGCGCCAACGCCGACCCCAACAACCCGCAGGACCTGACGCTCGAGTCGTCGGCCGGGCCGGGCACGCTGCTCGACGCCGGGCTGTTCGACGCGGGCGGGACGCCAGACGGGGGCGGGACGTCGGACGCGGGGGGGGGAACGCCTGACGGGATGGCGCCGGACGCGCCCGTGGACGGTCGGGATCTCGACGGCGCCGCCCCGGACGCCAGCCAGGCGGACGCGGGCGTTCCGGCCGACGCCGCCGCCGGCGGGTGAGTCGGCCGAGAAGTGAGCTAAGATCGGCGGGATGGCCTACCAGCCGCCGCGCCGGCGTTCCGGAGCCCCCTCCTGGGCCGAGCCGATCATGGAGCGGCTCACGCCGACCATAAAGGCGCTCGTCCTCGCCAACGTCTTCGTCTACGTCTTCTACGTCTTCGTGCGCCCGGCGCGGGCCTTCCTCGTCACGCACTTCGGGCTCGGCCCGGGGCTGTTCGCCGGCGAGATCTGGCAGCCGGTCACGGCGCTGTTCCTGCACACGAGCCTGCTCTTCATCCTCAACCTCATCGGCCTGTGGTTCGTCGGCGCGGCGCTGGAGAAGATGCGCGGGACGCGGGCGTTCCTGGTGTTGTTCTTCGCGGCCGGCATCCTCTCGAACCTGGCCATCGCGTTCGTCTCGCACCTGCGCCCGAACGAGGCCGACCTCATCCGCTCCGAGGGCTGCTCGTACGCCGTGCTGGCGCTGTTCGTGGCGTTCGGCCGGCTGCTCGGCCGGCAGCAGACCCGGGTGCTCTGGAACCTGTTCATGCCGGCGCAGACGCTGGCCTGGATCTTCGTGGGGCTGGCGTTCCTCATCAGCCTCGCGCAGGGGGACTGGGGCGGCGTCGCGGGGGTCGTCGTCGCGAGCGGCGCCGGGTACCTGGGCGGTGGACCCGGCGGCCTCCGCGAGCTGTGGCTGACGATGAAGGCCCGCCGTCTCCGCCGCCGGTTCGGCGTGTTCGAGGGCGGACGCGAGCGCCCGAGCAAAAAGTACATGAATTAGCGGGCCTGCGCCCACCGATGGACCGCGATGGGCTTTGCAATTGCGGCCCGGCGACGCTAACTTTGGCTCCTTCCACAAGAGCTGGGGGAGCTGACCGGGTTTAGGCCCGGAGGCTGAGAGGCGCCTCGCCATACCGGGGGGGCGCGACCCCTGAACCTGCTCCGGGTAATGCCGGCGAAGGAAAGCGAGGCGCGATGAAAGACGACAGCGGGGCGACGGGGCAGAAGAGCGACAACGGCAGCGGCCGCCGCTCGCTGAAGACGGTCGACGATCCGGTGGAGGGGCTGGCTCCCCTGGGCGAGCTCCCCGCCTCCGAGCGGGTGTTCCTGACCGACGGCGACCTGCGCGTCCCCGTCCGCCGCATCACGGTCGGCGGCGGCGAGCCGCCGGTCGACGTCTACGATCCGGCCGGGCCGCGCGCGGTCGACCCGCACGTCGGCCTCCCCAAGCTGCGACAACCGTGGATCGACCGGCGGGTCGCGCGCGGCGACGTGAACTTCAGCCAGATGCACTACGCGCGGCGGGGCGAGGTCACGGAAGAGATGCGCTTCGTCGCGCTGCGCGAGGGGGTGACGCCGGAGTTCGTACGCGACGAGGTGGCGCGCGGGCGGGCGATCATCCCGGCCAACCGCAAGCACCCCGAGTCCGAGCCGATGATCATCGGGCGGAACTTCCTGGTGAAGATCAACGCCAACATCGGCAACTCGGCGGTGTCGTCGTCGATCGGCGAGGAGGTCGACAAGCTGCGCTGGAGCGTCCGCTGGGGCGCCGACACGGTCATGGACCTGTCGACGGGGCGGGACATCCACGAGACGCGCGAGTGGATCATCCGCAACTCGCCGGTCCCGATCGGCACGGTGCCGATCTACCAGGCGCTGGAGAAGGTCGGCGGCAAGGCCGAGGACCTCAGCATCGACGTGTTTCTCGAGACCCTCGTCGAGCAGGCGGAGCAGGGGGTCGACTACTTCACCATCCACGCCGGTGTGCTGTTGCGCTACGTGCCGCTCACGGCGCGGCGGGTGACGGGGATCGTGTCGCGCGGCGGGTCGATCATGGCCAAGTGGTGCCTGGCCCACCACCAGGAGAACTTCCTCTACACCCACTTCGCGCGCATCTGCGAGGTGATGAAGGCCTACGACGTCTCGTTCAGCCTCGGCGACGGGCTGCGGCCGGGCTCGATCGCCGACGCCAACGACGAGGCGCAGTTCGCCGAGCTCGAGACGCTGGGCGAGCTGACCAAGGTGGCCTGGGCGCACGACGTGCAGGTGATGATCGAAGGGCCGGGCCACGTCCCGATGCACAAGATCAAGGAGAACGTCGACCGGCAGATCGCCGTCTGTCACGAGGCGCCGTTCTACACGCTCGGGCCGCTGGTCACCGACATCGCGCCCGGCTACGACCACATCACCTCCGCGATCGGCGCGGCGATGATCGGCTGGTACGGCACGGCGATGCTCTGCTACGTGACGCCCAAGGAGCACCTCGGGCTCCCCGACCGCAAGGACGTCAAGGACGGCGTCATCGCCTACAAGATCGCCGCCCACGCGGCCGACCTGGCCAAGGGGCACCCGGGGGCCCAGAAGCGCGACGACGCGCTCAGCCGCGCGCGGTTCGAATTCCGCTGGGAGGACCAGTTCAACCTGTCGCTCGATCCGGAGACGGCGCGCGCGTTCCACGACGAGACGCTGCCAGCGCCGGCGGCGAAGGGGGCCCACTTCTGCTCGATGTGCGGGCCGCACTTCTGCTCCATGAAGATCACCCAGGACGTGCGCGACTACGCGGCGGCGCAGGGGATGGCCCCCGGCGACGCGCTCGCCGCCGGGATGCGCGAGAAGGCGGCGGCGTTCCGCGCCGGCGGCGACGAGCTCTACCAGCCGGCGCGTGCGGCCGGCGACGCGGCCGGAGGCGAATGACGTTCGGCCGGATCGGTCTCGCGTTCGTGACCCTCGCAGCCGTGCTCGCGGGTGCGGGGTGCACGACCGGCGACGATCCGGGGCCCCCGGTGCCGGTCGATCCGGGGGTCATCTACGCGCAGATGTGCGCGCGCTGCCACGGCAACGACGGGCGCGGCGACGCGGAGATCAAGAAGACGCTCCCCGTGCGCAACTTCCACGACCCGGTCTTCCAGCAGAAGGCGACGACGGACGAGATCGTCCGCGTGGTCATGGCCGGCAAGGGGCAGATGCCCGCCTTCGGGGCCAGCCTCAGCGTCCCCAAGATGCAGGCGCTCTCGGGCTACGTGCGGCGCCTGGGCGCGTCCGGCGGGCCATGAGGATCGCGGCCGACCGGGGGGCCATGAGGATCGCGGCCGGCGTGGTGGCGCTCTTGCTGCTGGCCGACGGCGCGGCGCTGGCCAAGCCGCACAAGCGCGGCCACCGCCCCAAGGCGCCGCCGGCCGCCGGCTCCGAGGCCGAGGGGCGCGCGCACCTCAAGAAGGCGGCCACGCTCGCCGCCCACGGCGATTGCAAGGCAGCGATCGAGGAGTACACGCTCGCCTTCGATCGCCTGAACGATCCAGCGGTGTTGCTCGCGCGCGCCGACTGCCGCCAGAAGGTCGGTCAGAACGCGGAGGCGGTCGAGGACTACCGCGCCTACCTCGACGAGTCGCCGGACGTCGGCAACCGCGCCGACATCGAGGCGAAGATCGCCGCCCTCGAAGGGCCGCCGGCGTCGGCGCCGGCCAAGGAGGCCCCGCCCAAGGAGGCCGCGACGCCGCGCGCGCCCCCGAGGGAGGTCGCGCCGCCGGGCGAGACCTCCGCCGCCAAGGAGGCCGCGCGCCCGAGGGAGAGCGCGCACCCGAAAGAGGCGGCGCGACCGAGGGAGCCGACTCGTCCGACCGAGAGCGCCCCGGCGGCCCCGCCCCCCGCGCCGGCGGCGGAGGAGAGCCCGCGTCCGGAGCCGCTCGTGACGGCGGCGGCGACGACGGAGGCCGGCCGGGCGGAGTCGCGTCCGGCGGAGCACGCCCGCCCCTGGGTCTGGATCGCCGTCGCGGCGCTCGTCGCCGGGGGGATCGCGGCCGGCGGCTACTTCTACTTCCAGCCCAAGCAGCCCGCGACGCCCGCGACCGAGCTCGGCAACTATCACTTCTAGCTCCCCGATGCCTGCGCGATCCTTTTTCCGTCTGTCGATCGTCGTCACCGCGGCGGTGGTCGCCGTGGCGCTGGCCGCGCCGGCCTGTCATCGCGCCGATTCGATCCTCCTCGTCGAGGTGGCGGGGGACGAGACGCTGATGGTCGCGCAGTTTCAGGTGACGTTGACCGTGGAGGGCAACACCCGGATGCTCACCGTTCCACCGTCGCCGACCACCATCACCCTCCCCGCCAGCTTCAGCGTCGACCTCGACGACAGCCTGAACGGCCCGGTGATGATCCACGTCGACGCCTTCGATGGCGGCGGGACGCTGCTCGGCTCGGGGGACACGACCCAGGATCACATCAACGTGGGGGCGCAGACGATCATCACGGTGACGCTGGGGATGGGCGCGGCGCTGGCGGGACCCGACGCGGGGGGGGCGCCGTGACGCTCGGGCTGCCTGTGCTTCGCGAGGCTCCCGGCGGCGCCGGCGCCTGCGGCTCGGAGGAGGCGCCCGACGCGCCGGCCCCCGGCGGGTCCGCAGGCGGGTTCGACGACTGGCGGTGGCAGCTCCGCAACCGGATCACGACCAAGGAGGAGATCGCCGCCCGCCTGCCGCTGACGCCCGACGAGGCCGCCGGCCTCGACGCGGCGCCGGGCCACTTCCGGGTCGCCGTGACGCCTTACTACTTCTCGCTCATCGATCGCGACCACCCGAGCTGCCCGGTCCGGATGCAGGTGATCCCGCGCGCGCGGGAGCTCGTGAACGAGCCCGGCGATCTGGTCGATCCGCTGGGCGAGGACAGCCACTCGCCGGCCACCGGCATCTTCCACCGCTACCCCGATCGCTGCCTGCTCCTGGCCCTCGACCGCTGCGCGATCTACTGCCGCCACTGCAACCGGCGCCGGCTCGTCGGCCAGGAGGAGTCGCCCATCTCGCGCGCCGACCTCGAGCGGGCGCTGGACTACATCCGGCGCACGCCGGCCATCCGCGACGTGCTCATCTCGGGCGGCGATCCGCTGACCTTGTCGACGTCCCGCCTCGAGGAGATCGTGGCCGCGCTCCGCGCGATCCCCCACGTGGAGATCGTCCGCATCGGCTCGCGCGTTCCCGTCGTCCTCCCCATGCGCATCGACGACGAGCTCGTCGCCATGCTCAAGAAGTACCACCCGCTCTACATCAACACCCACTTCAACCACCCCAAGGAGCTGACGCCGCGCGCGCGCGCCGCCTGCGAGAAGCTCGCCGACGCCGGCATCCCCCTCGGCAACCAGACCGTGCTCCTGCGCGGCGTGAACTCGTCGGTGCCCGTGCTCCGGAAGCTGTTCACCGAGCTCCTCCGTTGCCGCGTCCGGCCCTACTACCTCTTCCAGGGCGACGTCGCCGCCGGAACCTCGCACCTCCGCACCTCCGTCGAGACCGGCATCGCCCTCATGCAGGAGCTGCGCGGCCACATCTCCGGCCTCGCCATCCCGCACCTCGTGATCGACACCCCCGGCGGCATGGGGAAGGTGAGCATCGGCCCCGACTACGTCGTCGCCCGCGGTCCCGACAAGTGGACGCTGCGCAACTACGAGGGGAAGCTCGTCGACTACCCGCAGCCCGCGGACAAGGACGCGACCTGCGCCTACGACGAGGTGTACTTCGGGTCGTAGCTAGCAGCCGGGCGCGCGGCAGATGCCCGCCCTGAGGCGGGCGAGCTCCTGGATCTCGTCGGCGATGCGCAGCGTGTCCGCCGCGGCGGCGCGGGCCCGGTCCTGGGCCTCTGCGGTGACGGCGTACTTGAGCAGCAGGCGGCGCCCGAGCTCGTGGTGGTGGCGCTCGTCGGGCTGGATCCGGTCGCGGTAGAGGGCGGCAGTCGCGGCGTCGCCGCGCTCCTCGCAGAACGCGGCGAACACGTCGTTGCGTGCGACGGCGATCGCCTCGCGCGTGAACTGGCCGGCCGCCGCGCGCTCCACGGTCCCGCGCAGCGCGCGCAGGTGGGCGAGCAGGGGCGAGGGACCGGGCGCCGCGGGGTCGAAGCCGGCGAGGTCGACGCCCAGCGCGGCGAGCCGCTCCTCGATCCAGCGGTAGTGCTTGGCCTCGTCGCCGCACTGGCGGGCGAGGGCGAGCTTGGCGTCGAGCTCCGGCGTGTCGCTCATCCAGGCGGCGGCCAGATCGGCGGCCTCGTACTCGTTGCGGAGCGCGAGCTTGAGCAGCGCGGCGACCGTGAGGTCTCCGCCCGGCTCGCCGGCCGCGGACTTCTCGGCGAGGGCGGCCAGGCGGGCGGCGTTCTCGGCGCCGAGCGCCGCGACGAACGCCTCGGGGGCGAGCGCGCTCACAGCTCGAGCCCCGCCGACGGACAGAAGGGGGCCAGCGCGCAGCCGGCGCAGTTGGGCTTGCGCGCGAAGCAGACCCGCCGCCCGTGCCAGATCAGCTGGTGCCCGGCGCGGATCCAGCTTGCGCGGGGGAGCACCTTCATGAGGTCCTGCTCGATCTCCTTGGGCTCCGTGCCCCGGGTCAGCCCGAGGCGCATGGCGAGGCGCTGGATGTGCGTGTCTACGACCACCCCCTCGGCGATCCCGAACGCTGTGCCGAGCACGACGTTCGCCGTCTTGCGCGCGACCCCGGGGAGGCTGGTCAGCTCCTCGATCGTCTTAGGGAGCTCGCCGCCGAAGCGGGCCAGCAGCCCCGCCGCGGAGCCCTTGAGGCTCTTCGCCTTCTGCCGGAAGAACCCGGTGGTCCGGATGATCTTCTCCAGCGCCGGCAGCGGCGCGCGGGCGAGCGCCGCTGGCGTCGGGTAGCGGCGGAACAGCTCGGGGGTGACCTTGTTGACCCGTTCGTCCGTGCACTGGGCCGAGAGGATGGTGGCGCACAGGAGCTGGAACGGCGTCTCGCGGTCGAGTTCGCAGTCGACGTCGGGGTAGAGATCCTCGAGTCCCCCGAGGATCGACCGGACGCGCGCCGGGTCGGGGGGCCAGGGGCCGCGCCGCGGCCGGCGGGTCGCCTTGGTCACGACCCGAGGGAGCCGCCGCTTGGCCGACGCCGGCCTGGCCGCGACCTTCACCATTT
>Ga0306920_100004720_pt1 | contig 17502 bp, 12 predicted proteins | sample flu12Cox44000170_FD_204666 | JGI IMG/M metagenome (GOLD analysis project Ga0306920, IMG submission 204666) | Lab enrichment of tropical soil microbial communities from Luquillo Experimental Forest, Puerto Rico - flux4day.12C.oxic.44.000.170 (v2)... | ecosystem: Environmental > Terrestrial >... | reverse complement strand
TCGGCATAACGCGGGTTTTCTGATCGGGATTCATTGAGACTTCCTGCGTCTTCGAGCGCGCGGAGAGAAATTCGCGGCGCGCGAAACTGGCGAAGGGGGCGCTCGCCTTCAAGCGGCTTCCCCGATTCGTACAAGCGATGCTGGTCGATGGCGCGGTGGGACTGGTTTGGGCGCCGCGTGGGCGACTGTCGAGAGCGCTCACCTTCGAATTCAGCGAGTGAAGATTGTCCAAGTCGAAGTCATCGCCGATCCTGCGCAGTTACGCCAACTCGACCTGGAAGTCCTTTAGACGGTCTATGAATAATCAGTGGTACTGCTTTCGCGAAACCGCCGCCCTTTCCTCAGGCAGGTTCGAGCAACCCGGTTCGATATTTAGGAGCAGGTGCTTCACCTGAGCCTCTGAACACTTGGCCTGTGCTGCCTCTTTGAGTTTTCGGTAGAGGCATCATGCGACTCGCGACAAGTACGTCCCACCTCCATAAAAAGTTCTTCCTGACCAGCTTGGCGAGGAGATCTACGCCCGTCGCGCCGCTCCTGACGATGAATTATGTACCGATTCCTGGATTTCGCCACGGCTCACGGCTCGTGCACGGCGGTTCCATCTTTCTGCTTTTCACGATGAAGGGCACGTTTGAGGTCCGGGCTGAACTCGGCAAGCAAATTGCAAGCAACACCGACCCATGCCTGCGTAGCCACGCCCTGGTATCCCTTCACGACCGGGTCGGGGCGATAAGGCTCCCATAGGGCGGCAAGCGCAGCTCCGCCGAAAGATCCAGCATACATAAAGACCTGGGGACGTAGTGACTTTTCATCAGGGCCGTAGGTGACGAAGTTGCGAACGATGGCGTGCTTGACGCGCTGGCCCAACGTCGAACAGTTGCGGCAAAGATCGTAGCGGGGCTCCCACCCAGGCATCGCGTTGCCAACGGCCGTAACCGAGTTCTGGATGAGGAACTGCGCGTAGCGGGTTCCGACGCGCTTCGCGAAGCCCTCGGCGTCCTGCGGCCATCCTGGCGGGGCAACTCTCGCCTGGTCTCTGACGGTAAAAAGAGCTGTCTTGATGTAGATGCCGGGCGTGGTGAAGCTCTGGCGGACATAGAGATGCCAACGGTCGGCATCGCTGAGAGGCGCAAGCGGAGCCTCTTTGGGGAGGTAGGCGCCGTAGAGCCAGTTAACGGGAAATTCCTGGCCTTCCACGGGATTCGCAGTTGCGCTGCGCTGTTTTTCAGGCATTGAAGCGGGAGTGTCCTGAGCGCTGCACAACGAGGTTGCCAGGATGGCGGTGCTGAGGCTGTACAACGCCCAATGTCGAGCGAGGCGACTCAAAGCAAGGACGTCGTGCCTCACCTTCATGGTCCTTACCTCCCGACGATCGGCGCGGCCTTGGCTACTTCATGTAGTAAACTCTTACCGCAGGGAAAAGCTGCGTAGACTCTGCGTCGCCGCTTAAAATTACAGCTCGACAAATCGACCACGTGTTCCTTTGAAACCGTTCTTGTGCGCTGACGCAACCAGGGGTCATATTGAGTCGATGGCGTAGCACGGGCCACAGAGAAGCACCCCTGACCCCATCCACCAGTCCAAGCGATCAGGCCACTAGCTGGCTCTCCCTGGTCGCGGGACAGCACACGAAGAACATCGTTTACGCCACCTTCCCAAGTGGATGGCGCGAACGATGCAGCTTCGCACCCTGCTTCAGGGGTTGTAACTGTGAAGAAGTAACGCTGTCACGCCGGGCCAAGGGTCCATGCAAGCGACAAGAGAGGAATACACTCTGCCATTTGCAACCGGCGCGTTGACAAAGGCAGGCAAATAGGATCAGGAAGTTGCTAGTCGGTACTCTCGCCGCCAACTGCCTGGTCAAGCAACTCACTAGCGGCTTCCAAGGGCGTCTTGCTGGTCTGGGGAATCTCCCACTTGACCTTCCCAGCCTGGACTTCCTCCTCCGCTATGCGGCAGGGTTTGCGCGAATGCGGTTCCACTACGGGGCGGGCTCCGTTCTGGATCTGGCGTGCACGTCGTGCCGCGACCAGAACGTACCGATAGTTGCTGTCGAACCCTTCAACCAGTTTCATAAAACTCACTCCGTTACGGTGGGGAAACGGGAAAGATCGAATGTTGCAAGGATGCTCCGCACTTCCGGCATCATTTGGGGACGCCGGGCACGCTCGGCGGTACGCAGCACCAACTCCTCCTTCGACGTGGGATGAACCCCCGAACGGCGAAGACGTTCTGCCTCCACAATCGACTTGAGGACATCGATGGACTGTTCCAGCCGATCGTTAACCAAAATATAGTCGTATTCCCGGAAATTCTCAATCTCACAGGAAGCCATCTGCAGCCGGCGCTGAATAATCTCCTCGGTGTTAAAGTGCCGCGCGCCGTTGCCGCGCAACTGGTGTTGGATATCATCATCGGCCTGGGCTCGGCGGCGCAAGCGGCGCTCCAGTTCTTCCCGGGAAGGGGGAAGAATGAAGATGCCCACCGCATCAGGCATTTTGCGTTTCACTTGAGCGGCGCCCTGGACGTCGATATCCAACAGCAGATCGTTGCTCCGAGCTTCGGCTGCCTCGAGAAAGCGTCGCGCGGTACCGTAGTAATTGCCGAAGACTTTGGCATACTCGAGGAAGGCGCCCTCGGCGATCATTCTCTCGAACTCGTCTTTGCTAACGAAGAAATATTCACGGCCGGTTTCTTCGCTGCCCCTGGGCGGCCGGGTCGTGTAGCTGATAGAAAACTCGACGTTGGCCACGATCTTGCGCAGTTCATTAGTGAGCGTTGACTTGCCCGAGCCCGACGGTGCCGAAATAATGAATACCATTCTGCTCATTCGAGATTTTGCACCTGTTCGCGTGCCTTCTCAATCTCCGACTTCATTGCCAGTCCCAGTTCTGTAATGCGGAGGGCTTCGCCGGCCACACCGGTGGTTTTCGAAAGCAGGGTATTAGCTTCGCGATTCATTTCCTGGAGCAGGAAATCCAGCTTTTTGCCGACCTCACCGCCAGCATCGAGCAGTGAGCGGAAGTGCTGGATGTGATTTCTCATGCGTACCAGTTCTTCCTGGATGTCACTGCGGTCAGCCAGCATGGCCGCTTCCTGCAAGATACGATCAGGATCGACCTGCGTCCCCAGCAACTCCTGCATGCGCCCATGAACCTTGTCGTGATACGCGTCAAGCACCTTGCCGCGAAGGCGCTCGACTTCCTGAGTGGCGGTTTGAAGATGAATCATGCGCTCGCGCAGTTCGGCAACGGCGCCCCTCCCTTCGTCTTCACGCATGTGGTTCAGACGTTCGACAGCCTCCTCTAAGGCAGCCGTCACATTTTTCTCCAGCTTCTCCGCCCAATCCCCGTTCCCCATAGAGCCTAACGCACCGGGCAGCTTCAACACCGCATTCAGATCGGGCTCGGCACTCACTCCGAACTCTTCCGCCACTTCGCGGAATGTCCGTAAATAGCTACTAACCAGACCGCGATTGACCTCAAAGCCTGCGTCACCAGAATGCTCCAGGCCCAGCGTAACTTCGACATGCCCTCGGTGCAGCCGCTCTTTGAGCACCCGCCGGATCTTCATCTCGACCGCATCCAGCTCGCTTGGTAGTCTGAGATGAAGATCGAGGAACCGATGGTTCACCGATTTCAGGCTGAGCGTCAGCGTCAGGTGGTCATCCACATGCGCCTTAACCTGGGCGTAACCCGTCATGGATCTTATCTTCATCAGCCGGATTATTCAGTGCCGGTAGCGGTTTCGACGTCGACGAATTGCAGGTCATACAACCGGCGATAGGTCCCTGTGCGGGCCAGGAGACACTCGTGGTTACCTTCGTCGGTAATCATGCCGTTCTCAAGTACCACAATGCGATCGGCGCGTCGCACTGTGGAGAGCCGATGGGCGATGACGAATACGGTTCGCCCGGCAATGAGGTTCTGCAATGCCGATTGGACCAGCGATTCGCTCTCGGTATCAAGGGCCGATGTAGCCTCATCGAGAATGAGTATGGGAGCATTCTTCAGGATCGCCCGCGCTATTGAAAGTCGCTGGCGCTCACCGCCGCTGAGCCGTAGGCCGCGCTCGCCGATGAGGGTGTCATAGCCGCAGGGCAGAGCCGCGATAAAATCATGGGCCAGCGCCGCTCGAGCCGCGTCCTCGACCGTCTCACGCGAAATCTCGGGTTGTCCGTACGCGATATTGTTCCGTACCGTGTCATTAAACAGAATCGTGTCCTGAGTAACGATCGCTATCTGGGAGCGCAGAGACGCCACCGTCACATCGCGTACGTCCAGCCCGTCGATGAGGATCCGCCCGCGCGTGACATCGAAGAAACGTGGCAACAGATGCATCAGAGTGGTCTTACCGGAGCCGCTCGACCCTACAATTGCAAGCATCTCACCGTGCTGCACCTCGAGATCGATGTCGTGGAGGACGGGACGCAGCTCTTCCTCCGTCTTATAACCGAAATAAACATGCTCGAAACGAATGCTGCTGCGAAAAGGCGGAAGCCTGACCGCGCCTAGCCTTTCCCTGACCTCGTCGCGGGCATCAAGGTACTCAAAAATCGCGGATGACGCGCCTAGTGCCTGTTGGAAGTTGTTATTGAATTGACCAAACTTGCGCACCGGTTCGTAAAGCTTGAAAACGGCAACGATGAAGGCGAAGAATGTGCCTTCGCTGAACACACCATGCTTGATGTAGTCCCTGCCCAGCAAGATCAGCATGGCAATCGCGATAGCGCCGAAGATGTCCATCATCGGCGAACTGACGGCAGCGGCGCTCACCGATCGAAGATTTGCTTTGAAAAGCCGGCGTGCGGCTTCGCGGAAGCGGCGCGTCTCCCAGGCTTCCATGCAGAAAGCCTTTACAATGCGTACTCCGGTGATCGTTTCCTGCAGGATATTCTGGATTTCCGCTAAATTGTCCTGGCCTCGCCGCGTCGTGCTGCGTACGCGTTGACCGATTCTCTTGGCCGACCAGATTACAAATGGGACGAAGATCGCCAGAACCCAGGAAAGCTTCCCGCCCAGAACAATGACTACGCAAGCGGTAAAAACCAGGGTAAAAAACTGCTGTAACGATTCAGCCATCACGGTGGAGAGAGCGTATTGCACCTTCTCGATATCGCTGACGATTGCCGATAGCAGGGTCCCGGTCGCGTATTTTTGAAAGAAAGCGACCGAACGGCGCAATGTGGCGGCATATAACTCATTGCGCAAGTCGGTGATCATGCCGAACCCGGCGTAATTCACCAGGTAAGTGCCGAGGTAATCAAATAGGCCCTTGAACACTGTGGCCATCACCAAGGCAAAGGCCACCATCGTCCATACGTTATGAAAATGCTGGGGAACGAACCAGGCCAATTGAATTACGTGTTGGGTCCCGGGCACACGGAATAGCGGCAGGTCGCGGGACTGGGAAGAAGGATTCAGCACTCGATCGAAGATCGGCCCTACCAGGAGGACACGAAACGCATCGAACAGCCCTACCATTGCCATGCAAACCACTGACGCGATCACGTAAAACCAGTAGGGTCTGACGTATCGGAGAATGCGGTTTAACTGACGCATAAGTCAGCCGGTGTCCAGCGTCGACTCGAGATGGCGGATAGCAGCGCTGTGGATTGAATTGTATGCAAACCGATATTTTATCGGAAGACCAGCCCAGGCAAGAAATCCCCGGCTCGCGAAGTGGCGCCCTATGGACGCTCGTTCCCGAAGCCTGCACTGCACAGAGCCAGTAAAGGGCGTGGCGCGCGTATCCTTTTCTCTGATTGGCAATGGCCCGTGGTTAGACACCTACAGGCTGCTTCATCGGGACCGGTGTGAGCCACCCGAAGCGATCCTCCAGCTTGCCATTCACGATGCCGTAAAATTCATTGCGAACCGACTTCGTTACCGGTCCGGCAAAGCCGTTTCCTACGGTGATCTTGTCGACAGAACGGATAGGTGTAATTTCGGCGGCGGTGCCGCTGAAGAAAAGTTCGTCGCAAATGTAGAGCATCTCGCGGGGAATGATCTGCTCGATCACTGGGATACCCAGTTCATGGGCAATGTGCAACACCGAGTTGCGGGTGATACCGGGCAACACGCTGTTGCCCAGCGGAGGAGTGTAGATGCGACCCTTGTGAATGACGAAGACATTCTCGCCTGAGCCTTCGCTGACATAGCCATTCACATCGAGCGCGATGCCCTCGGCGTAGCCGTTCACGATGGCTTCCATCTTGATAAGCTGCGAGTTCATGTAGTTGGCGCCAGACTTCGCCATGGTCGGCATGGTGTTGGGGGCCAGCCGTGACCACGATGAGACGCATACATCCACCCCTTCATCCGAATCTGCGCTACCCAGATACTTGCCCCACTCGTAGTTGACGATGTAGACATCGGTGGGCGAGTTGAAAGGGTTCACTCCCACTTGGCCATAGCCGCGCAACACGATTGGACGAATGTAGCATGGCGAGATATTGTTCTTTGCCACTAACTCGACGGTAGCCTGACACAGCTCCTTTAGGGAGTAATCTACGTCGACGCGGTAAATCTTGCACGAGTCCAGAAGCCGCTGCATGTGGTCGCGCAGGCGAAAGACCGCTGGACCTTTCGCGGTGTGATAGCAGCGGATGCCTTCGAATAGGGACGACCCGTAGTTAACCACGTGCGCCATTACATGCAGCTTGGCGTCGTCCCAGGGGATCTGTTGCCCGTTGTACCAGATGTAGTCACTTGCTTTAATGGCCATTCTGGTGCTCCTCGATATTCGAAATGGTGTGGACTGTTAGGCTGACTAACCGGAAGTGCAAAAAGCTGAGGTCATTATCGAACAGCCAAGCGATGCGGCGATCGATGACATTGAACATTAGGGATTCAGCTTAACCCAAAATTATAACTGAGCCTCACGCCCGGCTTGTCAACCTTTTGTTGCCCCCCCGGCCCCGGGGCAAGTTCCACCTCAAATTGATGCGCTCCGCAGGCCGGAGGGTACGAGTTCCAACGGAAATTTCCGACTGCACCGCTCAAGAACGATTGCAGTCGGACGAGTTCCGCAGTCTGCGGCAGTTAACCGTCCGGGCTTGCGCGAGCCCCTATCCTCCACGAAAATCGTCGCGCACCGATCCCAGAGTTTCGGAATCCAATGAATTTGGCAAAAGAAGACAGGTATTCACCCGCATGAGTGGCGAAGAATCCAAATCAGCGACGAAGAAGCCTGTGTTTAAGGCGCTGCCGGAAATCTGGGAGCTGATTCAGCCACGCCGCGGACTTCTTTTGCTTGGCTTCAGCATGATGATCGTCAATCGTGTCTCCGGCCTCGTGCTACCGGCCTCAACCAAGTACCTTGTCGACGACGTCATCAGCAAACGGCACTATCGGATGCTTTATCCGTTAGTCGCGGTGGTCCTGACAGCGACGATCATTCAGGGCCTCACGTCATTCGCTTTGACGCAGACGCTCTCGAAAGCCGCGCAGAAGCTGATCGCCGAATTACGCCGCCGCGTGCAGGAACACGTAGGCCGCCTTTCCATCTCTTATTACGATGCGAACAAGACGGGCATGCTGGTTTCACGCATCATGAGCGACGTGGAGGGCGTCCGCAACCTCATTGGTACCGGGTTGGTCGACTTCGTGGGTGGATTATTAACTGCCGTCATTGCTTTCGTGGTACTGATTCGCATCAGTCCGGTCATGACCGCCATCGCCTTCGGCTTTCTGGCGGTCTTTGGATTCGGCCTGCGCAAGGCCTTCCGCATCATTCGTCCGATTTTCCGCGAACGCGCCAAGATTAATGCTGAAGTCACAGGACGCCTGACCGAATCGCTGGGTGGCGTGCGGGTGGTGAAGGGCTACCACGCCGAACACCGCGAGCACCAGGTGTTCAGTGGTGGAGTCGAACGGCTGCTACAGAACGTGTTTCGCACGTTGACCGCAACCTCGGTTATGGGCCTCTCCTCATCCATGTTGATGGGCATGATCGGCGCGATCGTTATGTTCATGGGCACACGCCAGATATTGGCAGGCAAGCTCACCCTTGGCGGGTTTTTTACCTACACCATGTTTCTCGGCTATCTCGCGGCGCCACTGTTCCAGGTTGTTGGTATCGGCACACAGATCACTGAAGCCATCGCCGGGCTGGAGCGGACCCGTGAGGTGTTGAACGAGACTCCAGAAGACGAAAGTCCACAGCGAACCGTCATGCTGTCCGAGATTGGTGGCGACGTCGTCTTCGAAGACGTAACCTTTGCCTACGATCAGACGAAAACCGTGCTACACAACGTTTCATTCCATGCACCGCCGGGTACGGTCACGGCACTGGTTGGATCGTCGGGATCAGGTAAATCCACCATCATTGGGCTAATTGCTGCCTTTCATGCCCCGCGAGCCGGCACCGTTCTGGTCGACTCGGTCGACTTGTCCACGGTGCGGCTGGACTCCTATCGCACACAGCTCGGCATGGTCCTGCAGGATTCATTTCTGTTCGACGGCAGCATTCGCGAGAATGTCGCATTTTCGAAGCCGGACGCCACGGAAGTCGAAATCCAGCGTGCCTGTGCCATCGCCCGCGTGGACGAGTTTGCTGAAAAGTTCGAGCTAGGATACGACACCATCATCGGCGAGCGGGGAGTGAAACTCTCAGGTGGGCAAAGGCAGCGTGTGTCCATCGCGCGTGCAATCCTGGCGAACCCGCGGATCCTCATCCTGGACGAAGCCACCTCCAGTCTCGACTCTGAATCGGAGCAGATGATTCAGCAAGGCCTCTCCTACCTGATGCTGGGCCGCACGACGTTTGTCATTGCACACCGGCTTTCCACGATCCGCCGCGCTGATCAAATCCTGGTCGTCGAGGGTGGCTGCATCGTGGAACGTGGTGATCACGCGTCCCTTTACGCGCTCGAAGGTCGCTACTTCGAGCTCTACAACAAGCAGCACGGCATCGAGCAGAACCTGTTTCTCGCGCCTGGGGAAGGTGACGTGGCGGAAGAGGAGCCCGCAGACGTTCCCAGCCAGCCAGACACCGAAATCGATCCCCGCACGCTGTTGCGATAAAGAACTCTGGATACGAATTTTGAATTGGGAAGCCAGATTCGCATACGCTAGTGCGGGTTCCTTCCTGATGCCGGGGTTTCCAGACCTAGTGTTCGTTGAGCTTCGCCAGCCTTACAACAGTGGACTACGGGGATAGCGTGCGGGGCTGCCGTGGTCACCGCCACCGGGCCAGCCCGAGATGCAGTAGCGGTTTGCTGCTAACCCGTCGCTATTGGTGTTGTCGAAACCGCCGGATCAGATTATTGGTCGAGCTGTCGTGCGTCAGCGGTGGCTCAGTCGGACTCTCAAGCTCTCCAATGATCCGCTTGGCGAGCACCTTGCCCAGTTCCACTCCCCACTGGTCGAAGGAATCGATATTCCAGATTGTTCCCTGCGTGAAAACCGAGTGCTCATAGAGTGCAATGAGCTTGCCCAGCGTCTCGGGTGTGAGTTGCTCGGCAAGGATCGTGTTCGATGGGCGGTTCCCCTCGAAAACTCGGTGAGGCACAAGCCATCTCGGCGTACCTTCTGTCCTCACCTCCTCGGCTGTCTTGCCGAAGGCCAAGGCCTCCGCTTGTGCGAAAACGTTCGACATCAGCAGCGTGTGATGCTGACCTAACGGATTGAGCGCCTTGTAGAAGCCGATGAAGTCGCAGGGGATCAACCTAGTCCCTTGGTGGATCAACTGATAGAAGGAGTGTTGCCCATTGGTGCCCGGCTCTCCCCAGTAGATCGGGCCGGTGTCGTAGTTCACCTTCTTGCCCGCTAAAGTCACATGCTTGCCGTTGCTCTCCATCGTCAACTGCTGCAGATACGCCGGGAAGCGCTTCATATACTGCTCGTATGGCAGCACGGCGGCCGTCTGCGCATCAAAAAAGTCGTTGTACCAGATGGCAATCAACCCATGCAGAACTGGCAGGTTACGGTCAAAGGGCGCGGTGCGAAAGTGTTCATCGATCTGGTGAAAGCCGCTCAGCATGGCACGAAAGTTGTCTGGACCGATGGCCATCATGGTCGATAGACCGATCGCCGAGTCCATGGAGTATCGCCCACCAACCCAGTCCCAGAACTCGAACATGTTGGCCGTGTCGATGCCGAACTTGGACACCTCGGCGTCGTTTGTTGACACCGCAACAAAATGTTTCGCGATGGCCTTCTCATCTCCCCCCAATCCTTTAAGCGACCAGTCGCGTGCGGTGTGTGCGTTGGTCATGGTCTCGAGCGTGGTGAACGTCTTCGAGGAAATGATGAACATAGTCTCTGCCGGGTCGAGGTCGTACACTGCCTCGACGAAGTCCGTTCCATCCACGTTTGACACAAAGCGAAACGTCATCGATCGCTCGGAGTAATGCTTGAGCGCTTCATAGGCCATCACCGGACCGAGATCAGAGCCCCCTATGCCGACATTGATCACTTTGCGAATGCGTTTGCCGGTATGACCGGTCCAAGCACCACCACGCACCCTGTTGCAGAAGTTAGACATCTTGTCGAGCACGGCGTGAACGGCTGGGACTACATCCTCACCATCAACCAGGATCGATTCTTCCCGGGGAGCACGCAACGCAACATGCAGAACCGCACGTTTCTCCGTGACGTTGATCTTGTCACCGCGGAACATGGCATCAATGTGCTCGCGCAAACCGGATTCCTCGGCGAGCTGCAACAGGAGCTTCAGGGTCTCATCGGTGATCCGGTTTTTCGAATAATCAAAGAAGAGTCCGGCTGCCCCCAGCGTGAACCGTTCGCCACGTTGCGGATCGTCCGCGAACAGCTGACGGAGGTGAAGGTTGCGAAGCTGCTTGTAGTGTGTTCCAAGAGCCTTCCACGTGGAACGACGAGCCAAAGCTGGAACGGCTGCTGCCATGTTTCTTCTCCTGCAATTTTTTGTAATCCGGGTCTTTACTGAACCCAAAGCGATCAATATTGTCGTTTACCGACAGGCCTAGCGCAAATTATCCAGACGAAATTGCAGCTATCGATAGCAAACATGATCCCGATCTCGGATCGCTTGCAGCCGGCACGGCCTCCTTCTCAGCCATATCGTGTCTTCCTCAATCAACTAACGGCGGCCTAAGAACGTTTCGAGTTTCTCCACCTCGCGGTGTGCCAGGTCCAGATATTTTCTCGCGCGGTCGGTATCCGCGCCGTCGATCGCCTGCTTCGCCTTCGAGAGGTCCGTGCGCAGGCTTTCGCGAGATGCGACAATGTCTCCCCGCAGGCCAAGACCATCCCTATGCATCTGCTGTTCCAGCGCGTCGAGACTGCTCTCGACGGCAGCAGCCCGGCTGTCGAGCTGATCATTTTCTGTCTCCAACTCGTCCAGCAACTTCTTAGGATCAACCGCTGGTGGCTGAGCTACCTGGGAATCGGGCAGGGATCCGCCGGATGACCCCGCCGTGTCGGGATTGGAAGCGGGTTGATTCGACGCCTTGGCGAGATTTGCTGCCTTTCGGAGTGCCGGAACAGGCGCTGCTGTTGGTGGCGAGCTGGGCGGGGCTGCGGCGGCGGCACCCTCTTGATGAGCTTGCGACGTGCCGCTTGAATCCGGACTAGCTGGTTGTGTTGCTATGGATGAGGAGCTGGCAGTTCCAGGAGCCGCCGACCTGTCGCTCGAAGTTACGGCTGCCGTGGCCTCTTGTGCTGAGAAATGCTGTCGAAGCTTGTAGACGCCAGCGCCGCTGAGCACCGCGATCAACAGTAAAATCGCGATGATTACGAACGCTCCGCGATCTCTTCTGGGCTGGGCGGGCATTGGAACCGAAGGTGCCGGAACGCCATACTCGGGCCCGCTTTTTGCAGGCTCCGCTGCCGCGGCCTGGCTCAAAGCGGCTACTGCAGGAGCAGCAAACTTGTCTCCGACAGCGGCAGCCTGCGCCCGGCTCGCCGGTTGCGCAAGCGATTCTCTAATTTGCGATAGTGCATTTCTAAATGCGTCAGCGCTCTGGAAGCGCTGTGCCGGATCCTTGGCGACAGCCATCATGATCAAGTCGCTAAGTGATTTCGGCAGTGTTGGCTGAAGCTCGATCGGCGCACGCGGTGTTTCCTTCACTTGCGCCTGCATGAGCGAGTAGCCGCTGGTAGCACTGAACATTCGCTTTCCGGTGACCATCTGATAGAGCGATACGCCGACGGCGTACAGGTCCGACCGCTCGTCCGTCGGTTGCGACGTCACCTGTTCTGGAGCCATGTAGTCGAGCGAACCCAAGGTTGACCCGGTAGCCGTCAGACCCACCTCATTACCAGTTCGCGCCAGCCCGAAGTCCATCAGCTTCACCACTCCTTGCGGAGTGAGCATCATGTTCGCTGGTTTGACGTCGCGATGGATGATATGTTTTCCGTGCGCGTAGCTCAGAGCCATGAGTACCTGATCGATATAGTTCAGGGCCTCCCCAGCAGGGAATGCCCCTCCCTCCAACCGGTCGGCGAGCGTCACCCCATTCACGTACTCCATCACCATGACAAACTGATCGTCCAGACTGAAGGCTGTCCGCAGCGCAGCGATATTGGGATGTTCGAGGCTCGCCAAAACCTTGATCTCACGCATGAAGCGGGCAACAAATTCACTTCGACCTGCAAGGTCTGGAAGCAGGACCTTCATGGCCTCGATACGGTCCGTGAGCACATTTCGTACCTCATATACCTTGCCCATGCCTCCATGGCCCAATTCACGGATGATCTCGTAGTCGCCAATGCGTTTGGTTACCTTCTCATTCACGACAAAGCCCCTTCATGACCGGGATTGCCCAGGGCCCCTTTGGTAGCTCCTGTTTCTTGATGGTGAACGCGATAGATCTTCGCGCCTGCGGGAAGAGATCTGTACTTGCCTCGTGTTGCGAACAATGGCGAAGGCGCCCAAGGATGGTACCTCAATCTTTGCTCCTCGAATGGAGATTCAGGGTGCCCGGCAGGCGGATTATACCCCTTAAACCGCGCAATCTCGCCTCTATTTCGCGGGTTCATCCTGTAAAGAAGCAGGAATCTGGCTGAAAAATCCCTGGCTACATCACGCTTTGCGACACAGGGCAGCCATAGCCGGAGGGGCGCCGCGATGATCATAGAATTGGCTCTCGATCATCCGCAGAGGCTGTCACGAAAATAGGATTGCCAAAAGTATCGTTTTTCGCGGCAAACACATCTTGTTCCCTGCAGCCCACCATCGCGGTATGATGGCGCAACGATCATGGTTGAGTTGGGTGGTCTCGGTCTCGTCGTCACCGCATGTGGCTCGAATCAATCGCGAATCACGAGTTACCTCGATATAAGAGCAGGCGGAGGAGAAAGCATGACCAGTGGACGCCAGGTTTCGGGTGCAATGAAAGTCCTTGAGATCGAAGAGATGAGTGGCTCGGAAGCCTCATCAGTATTGCAACGCGTCGGATATGGTCATCTTGGGTGCGCGAGAGAAAATCAGCCTTATGTAATTCCCGTTCACTACATATACGATCCACCCAGCTTGTACATATACACGACCAGGGGAATGAAGACGGAATTCATTGCCTCAAACCCTGCCGTATGCCTCCAGGTAGAAGAGGTCAGAGATGCGCACAACTGGAGAAGTGTAATCGTGATGGGCCGGGCAGGGTTATTGACCGATTCCGCTGAGCGTGAAAAGGCCAATAATCTCATCGCTTTGATAAATCCAAGTCATGCGCCTGCAATTAGCAAAACCGCTATTGGCGCGTCGGTTCGACAGAACGTGGTCGAGATATACCGGATCGACCCGCAGATCATGAGCGGCCGGAAGACAAGAGGAACTCAGGGGAGGGATTAGAACGCGCGAGACCCCGGCTGCAGGATGGTTGCTGTTTGACCTCGTGCAACAACTCGCAGACATGACCGCCGTAAGCGGCGAGCCGCACGCATTCCGCGCTAGCACCCTGTCTAGTGCAGGCTATCGAACCCAACATGGTTTGACCCCTAAGGGTCAGAGGAGGAGAATGTCTGCTTCGCCTCAGATGGCGGTACGAGGATGCGCATGAGTTTTCGGCTTTCCGTTTTGATCATTGCCATGGTCTCGTCACTCGGAGCACAGAATGCACCCGACACCGCCAGCTCTCCGAAGCGAGCCATCACCGATAAGGACCTTTTCGATTTCATCTGGGTGGCGAACCCCCAGGTTTCGCCGGATGGTTCGCGCGTTGCCTTCACTCGCGTGAACGTGGACGAGAAGCGCACCGGCTATGAGACTTCAATCTGGGCGGTGGCGCCCGATGGTAAGGAGGCTCCGGTCCGGCTGACGAATGGCAAGCAGGACGCGCAGCCGCGATGGTCGCCTGATGGCAAGCACATTGTTTTCGTTCGCGGCGGGGAAAAAGACGAATCGGGCAAGCCCAAGCCCGGACAACTGGCAATGCTCTCGCTGGCCGGAGGCGAAGCCTGGACGATCACCAATTTACCGAAAGGGGCCTCCAGCCCCGTATGGTCTCCGGACGGCAAGCGTATCGCATTCGTCAGCACGACCACCCAGCAAGACATCGACAAGACACAAAAAAAGGGCCCTGCGAGAGCCGGCGAGGCAAAGGCAGCGGAGAGCGAGCACGAATCCGACGTACACGTGATTACCCGCGCCATTTATCGCAGCAACGATGAGGGCTATCTCGATCCCAAGCGCCACAGTCACCTTTGGATACTTGATGTGCCCACGACCTCTGATCAAATGCCCAAGCCGGTGCAGATTACCAGCGGAAGTTTCAGCGAAGGCCAACAGATTTGGAGCAAGGATGGCGCGCGCATCTACTTCCTGACCCGGCGTGTCGACGAGCCCTACTACGAGCTCCCGAACACTGACATATACTCCGTGCCGGCCTCTGGCGGAACGCCTGAAAAATTGGCCACTGTTCCCATGCGCATCGGCGATTTTGTGCTTAACCCCGATGGCCATAAGTTTGCTTTCCACGGTTCAATGACCCAGCCGGTGCGTTCCTATTCGGAGCCCGATCTGTGGGTCATGGAGGTGACACCTGACGCAAAGCCGACGAATTTAACTGCGAACTACGACTTTGACATGGGCAGCTCGGTTTTCGGCGACAATGCCGCGCCACGCGGCGTAGGCGGGCGTTCTCTCTACTGGTCGGCTGACGGGCGCACGCTGTTTGACCTTGCAGAAAAACAAGGACACACCCTTATCGTGCGCGTCGACATCCAGAGCGGCGCTGTGAGCGAACTCACGCACGGCGATCAGGCCGTGCTGGACTTTTCTGTGAATCCGGATGCCAACACAATGGTCGCGCTGGTCTCCACACCCGTAATGATCGGCGACCTTTTCTCGGTGGCGAGTGACGGCACGCAAATCCCCATCACTGATTTCAACCAGAAGCTGTGGTCACAGCTAAACCTGACTGAACCGGAGGAAATCAACTACGCCAGTTTCGACGGCAAGCGGATTCAGGGCTGGATTCAAAAGCCTCCCGACTTCGACCCGCGGAAGAAGTACCCGCTCATCCTCAACATTCATGGTGGCCCGCACGCTGCCTATGGCTGGGTTTTCGATCACGAATTCCAATGGATGGCAGCCAAGGGGTATGTCGTTCTCTACCCGAATCCGCGGGGCTCAACCAGTTATGGCCAGGACTTCGGCAACATCATCCAGTACCACTATCCGGGTGACGACTACCGTGACCTGATGGCAGGAGTCGACGCGGTTCTCAAGCGGGGCTATGTTGACCCGGGGAAACTGGGCGTAACCGGAGGCAGCGGCGGGGGCGTCCTGACGGACTGGACCATCACGCACACCGACCGCTTTGCGGCTGCCGTTTCGCAACGCGACATTTCCAATTGGGCCTCGTGGTGGTATACCGCCGACTTCACGCTGTTTCAGCCAACCTGGTTCAAAGCCCCGCCGTTCGAAGACCCACAGGATTACATCAACCGCTCCGCGATTACGTTCGTGAAGAACATTCGCACGCCTGTGCTGTTCGTGCTGGGCGAGTCCGACTACCGAACGCCACAGGACTCAGGCGGCGAGCAGCTGTTCCGCGCGCTCAAGTACCTGAAGCGACCAACTGCCATGGTTGTCTTTCCGCGAGAGACGCACGAGCTTTCTCGCTCGGGCGAGCCCTGGCACCGCGTAGAACGCCTGGATTATATCGTAGGCTGGTTCGACAAGTGGATAATGGGCGCACCACATCCGGAGTTCGACATTAACCCTGGACGGCAGGAGACGAAACCGGCACCATAACGTCTCGCTACCTGGCATTTCACGATTCCGTTGAGTAGCGAGGTTACTTGTCCCTGACAGAGTGCGCTAACCGATAAGCCTGCCGGAGATACAAACTCGACTGCAGAGTAATTGGCGTGAACGCGTGGGATTGGACGGGTGCAGTGGGAGTTGCGGTCATACACATTACACGGACTTACTAGTTTTGTGAATTAAGTCCTACTCGTTGATCATTCCAACTCGATGCGCCGCCCAACGCTCACGCTTCCTCCTCAATCCCTTTGTGTTCCCGCATTTGCAGCTTATGGCAAGACTGTTGTCTGTAATCAGTGGACGAAGTTGATGGCTACCGCCGGCGTAATCGTGGCGGCCGTATTGCGTCCGACGGGGATCAGGCGGGCCCCAATCAACACGCCCAGCTTGGAGCTCCAGTTGTATTCAATTGCGGGCGCCAGGCCGAACGCATTGCTAGCGCCCGAGTCGAGGGTGCCAGGGAGGTCGGGATACCGGATGTTGTATCCGCTTACGCGGGTATTATCAACGTAGTGGCACGTGGCATCGAGGGCCAAAACCCAGCGTTGGGTCAGGCTGTATTCCCATGCCGCGTCAACGAAAAATGATTTGCCAGGCTTGGAGTTCCCACGGAATCCACCTGCTGTGGCATACACACTGGCCCCTTCTATCTTCACGTTGCTGGAGAACGCTTGCGATAGATTAAACCGCATCCGCAAAATGCGGCCATTCGGCAGCCAGAAATACGTCTGGGAGTAAAGCGCCAATGTTGTCGTGAAGGCGCCACTGCCGAAGCCATCAGTAGGCCGATCGCCCAGCCGGTCGTACTTCCCGGTCGGAAGCGCTTCCTGGACGGCGAAGGAGATGGTTGGCAACCAACTGCGCTCGTGAAATTGCCTGAGCCGGTACTGAGCTTGCAACGTGAGATCGCCCAGGCCGACTCTAGTGCTGCTCATACCTCCACTCACAGTATTGAAACCTGCGGTGGGAATTAGCCCGACGGTCAACTTGTCTGTGAGGCCGTAGAGCATGTAAGTCAGCCATCCGAAGCCATTAGCGCGCGGAGCATTGCGCCGCACCCCGTTGCGATCGTATTGGCCTTGCGTAATCACGTCATAGAGATAAGGTTCGATCAGGAAATGTCGTTGCGGCAACGTCGCAGCCGAGGGCGCCAGCATGGGACCGGTCCACCAGGCTTCGTCTAACGACTCGCGGTCGGGGCTGGAAGGTGGCGCACCCTGCTGGGCTGCGGCAAGGCCAGCCATCACCGCCATTACAGCGAATGTGAGCTGCATGGCTCTCCACCCGGTCATTTACCTTCGCCTCCCT
>Ga0306920_100004719_pt1 | contig 17503 bp, 13 predicted proteins | sample flu12Cox44000170_FD_204666 | JGI IMG/M metagenome (GOLD analysis project Ga0306920, IMG submission 204666) | Lab enrichment of tropical soil microbial communities from Luquillo Experimental Forest, Puerto Rico - flux4day.12C.oxic.44.000.170 (v2)... | ecosystem: Environmental > Terrestrial >... | reverse complement strand
TAGATCGTGGCGCGCACGAAGCCGTCGCCCAGCTGCACCTGCGGCTCGGCGCGCACGCCGATCACGATCTTGAGCTTGCTGCCGTCCGTGGGCCGCGCGTTCGTCTCCGCCTGATCGACCCAGAGCGCGAGAAACCCCTCGCGGTTGATCTTGTAGAAGTGCATGGTGTTGAGCGACGCCGCCCTCGGCAGCGTCACCACCAGCGTTCGCGACTTCTTGAGGTACTTCGAGCTCGCGCCGTCGGTCGTCCCCTTGATCGGGATCAGGATCGACGCCCGCCCGCCGGATGTGCTGATGTCGGGTTGGTTCTTGCGCCAGGAGTCGCGCGCGGTGTTCTTGTCCGCCTGCGAGTCCTTGTCGCTCGCCTTGACCGGGCCCGCCTTCTCCTCTTCGCCCACCGCCGCTTCGGCCTTCGGGGGCGCGGCTTCGGTCTTCGCCGGCGGTGTTTTGGGCGTTGGGGGCTCGGCCTTGGTCGGCTTGACCTCCGCTGCCTCCGGCTCCTTCTCCGCGGGCTTCGAAGCGGTCGCGGGGGCTTCCGCTGGACCGTCGGTTGCCGCATCGGCTGCTGCATCCGGCGGTGGCGGCGGTGGCGGGGGAGGAGGCGGCGGGGGTGGTGGCGGGGCCTGCACGACGGGAGGCGTCGGTCGCGCCGACGGCAGCACGTTCACGCCGATCGCGAACACGATCGCGGCGGTGATCGCCGCGATGGCAAGGCCGCCGGGGAGCGCGACGCCCGCGTCGCGGGCGCGGCCCGCAGGTTTTCGGTCTTCTGTTTTCCGGAACGAAGTCATCGCGTCATCGGCCGGGGGGCCCAGCCCAGGGTACATCATCGGCGTGTGTCGGGTGCCGAGATCTGGCGCGGCGACGTCGGCCCAAGCGGGGCGCAGGTTGCGCGGATGTCGGGCGCCGTTACGCGCGCGCCGCGAGCCAGGCGCCTACGCGCGAGAGGATCCGGTCGCGGAGGTCGGCGTCCATGCGCATCCGCTCCAGCGTCTGCGCGATCGCCTGGCGGGCGCCGTCGATGGGGTGGGCGTCGAGAAAGGCGCGGACCTCGTCGACGTGCCGCCGCTCGGGGAGCGTGCCGAGCGCCTCCACGAGCCGCCGGAGGATCATGGGCGAGTCGGCCTTGGCGCGCGTCTCGGTCCAGCGGTCGCGCAAGAGGGCGAACGCGGCCTCGCGCGTGGCGCGGTTGCCGAGGAGGACCGCGAAGTACGACGAGAAGTCCTGCATCGGCACCTCGTCGGAGAGTGCGAGGGCGACGGCCCGGGCGGCGAGCGGCGGGTGCTCGACGCGCGCGAGCGCGTGCAGGTAGCGGCGCTTGGCGGCCGGATCGGTCTCCGTGCGGGCGCGCGCGCGCAGCTCCTCGAACCGTCCATCGTCTGCCCCGCGCGCGGCGGCGGTGACGACGACGTCGAGGAGGTTCGGATCGACGGAGGGCTGGCCGGAGGCCGGCGGGAACCGTCGTTCGGCCTCGGCGATGGCCGCGGGATCACGGGCGAGCACGACGAGCGCGCGGAGCAGCACCGCCCGCCGCAGCCGGATCTCGTCGTCCTCGCCGGTCGCGGAGGTCCAGCCGAGCTTGGCGGCGCGCGCGCCGTAGAGCTTGGCGACGAAGAGGCCGAAGCGATCGCGGTCGTCGAGGAAGCGGTGCTCTATCAGCGACAGGCGCCCGACGATCTCGTCGAGCACGACGTGGTCCTCCTCGTCGGCGAGGCTGGCGACGAGGTCGAGGAAGCGCTCGACGGGGGCGAGATCGGCGCGCACGAGCGCCCACTGGTCGGAGATGAGCGCCACCCGCTCCGCGGGGCGGAGCTCGGCGACGGCCGGGAGCAGCCGGGCGAGCGTCCGATCGTCGTAGGCCACGCGGTAGAAGCCGCGCGCCTCCGCGTTGCCGATGATCCAGGCGACGGCCCCCTCGGCGGCGAGGGACACGCGGGCGCTCTCCTCGCCGAGCAGGACGCGCTGCTCCTTGACGCCGGCCGCGTCGCGGAAGCGGAGCACCACCGGCACCAGCCAGCGCGGCGAAGGTTGCCCCGCGCCGGCGCCCGGCTCGGCGAAGAATCGACGCTGGCGCAGCGTGATCGCCTGGTCGCCGTCGAGCGCGAGGTCGACGACCGGGTAGCCGGTCTGGCGGATCCAGCCGTTGGCGAGGTCGAGGATCGGCTCGCCCGACGTCTCGCCGAGCGCGCCCCAGAGATCATCGGCGGTCGCGTTCCGCTCCCGGTGGCGGCGCATGTAGAGGCGGATGCCGTCGCGGAAGCGATCCTCGCCGAGGTAGCCCTCCACCATCCGCAGCACGGCGCCCCCCTTCTCGTAGGTGATGGCGTCGAACGACTCGCCGGCCTCCTCGGCGTTGGCGACGTCGGCGCGGATGGGGTGGGCGGAGACGAGCGCGTCGAGCGCCAGCGCTGCCCCCTTGCCGGCCTCGAAGTCCATCCAGATCCGCCACGACGGGCGCCAGTCGGCGACGATCTTGTAGGCCATCCAGGTGGCGAAGGCCTCGTTGAGCCACAGGTCGTCCCACCAGGCCATCGTCACCAGGTTGCCGAACCACTGGTGGGCGAGCTCGTGCGTGATCACCTCGGCCACCCGCTTCTGCACGGCGAGCGGCGCGGTGGCCGGATCGGCGAGCAGCGCCACCTCGCGGAAGGTGATGGCGCCGGCGTTCTCCATGGCGCCGGCCTCGAAGTCGGGGACGCCGATCTGGTCGAGCTTGCCGAACGGGTAGGGGAGGCCGAAGTAGTCCTCGAGCCGCGGCAGCACCGCCGCCGCCGTCTCCTGCGCGAAGGCCGTGAGGTGGCGCTTCTCGTGCGTGGCCCAGGTGCGCACGGGGACACCGCGCACGTCGACCGCCTCGCTGGCCACCACCGGGCCGATCACCAGCGCGATGAGGTAGGACGACAGCGGCGGCGTCGGCGCGAAGCGGACCCGCCTGCCGCCGCGGCCGTCGTCTTCATCGAGGATGATCACGCCGTTCGAGATCGCGGCGGCCCGCGGGGGGACGCCGGAGACGGTCACCTGCCAGACGGCCTTGAAGGCCGGCTCGTCGAAGCAGGGGAACAGCCGGCGCGCGTCGGCGGCCTCGAACTGTGTGACGGCGAGGGCGCCGGCGCGGTACAGGCCGCGCAGCCCCGGGCTGAACGCGCCCCGGTAGGCGACGCGGAGCTCGGCCGCGGCCGGAAGGTCCTCCGCGAACGTCAGCGTGATGGTCTGGCTCTCGGCGTCCGCGGTCGCGGTCGCGGTGCGCGCCGTCCCGGCGGGTCCGCAGAGCTCGGCCGCGGTCACCTCCAGCCCGACGCCGTGGAGCGTGACGACGCGCCGCGGGCCGTCCAGCGCCAGCGCGACGGTCACCGTCCCCTCGAAGCGATCGGCGTCGAGGTCGAGGCGCAGGTCGGCGTCGTACCGGGTCGGTCTGGTGTGAGGGGGGAGACGGAAGTTTTTTCCGAGCGTCACGCGATCCTCTGGGTTGGGTGGCGGGAACGACGGGTGGCGGGAACGACGGGTGGCGGGAACGACGTTCTACCGTAATCTAGCGCCGGATGTCGCTCGCGCCGCCGTTGACGGCCCCCCACGACCCTTACGCCCCCCTTCGCGTCCCCAACTTTCGCCGGTTCGCGTGGAGCATCCTCACCATGGCGATGGGGGCGCAGATCCAGGGGGTGGTGGTGGCCTGGCAGATGTACGCGCTCACGCGCGACCCGCTGGCCCTGGGCATGGTGGGCCTCGCCGAGGCCGCGCCGTTCATCGGCTTCGCGCTCTACGCCGGGCATGTCGCCGACGTGCGCGACCGGCGCCGGGTGGCGCTCACCGCGCTCGCGGTGCTCACGCTCGCCGCCGCCGCGCTCGCCGCCGCCAGCTTCTGGCTGGTCGGCGACGGACCGGAGGTGCGGGCGCGGGCCTCGGGGGTCCCGATGCGCGCCTGCATTTACACCATCATCGTGGTCTGCGGCGCCGCGCGCAGTTTCCTGCTGCCGTCGCGCAACGCGCTGGGCGCGGATCTCGTGCCGCGGCCGCTGTTCCCGAGCGCCGTCGCCTGGCGGGCCGGCGTCTGGCAGGTCGCCGCCGTCACCGGCCCGGCGGCGGGCGGCCTGCTCTACACCTGGGTGGGGGCGCCGATCTCGTACGGGATCGCCGCGGCGTTGATGGCGATCTCGTTCGGCGCCGTGTCCGCCATCCGACCCCCGGCGCGCACCGACCCGCCGCGCACCGAGTCCCCGCTGGCCAGCATCCGCCAGGGGCTCTCCTTTCTCTTCGGCCGCCCGGTGTTCGTGGGGGCGATGACGCTCGATCTGCTCGCCGTGCTGTTCGGCGGCGCCACAGCGATCCTCCCCATCTTCGCCGAGGAGATCCTCCACGTCGGCCCGTCGGGCCTGGGCGCGCTGCGGGCCGCCCCGGCGGTGGGCGCCGTGCTCATGTCGGGGCTCATCGCTCTGCGCAGGCCCCCGGGGCGCGTGGGGCCGACGTTCCTGGCCGCCGTGGCGCTGTTCGGCCTCTTCACCATCGCCTTCGGCGTCTCGCGCTGGTTCTGGCTGTCGCTGGTGATGCTGGCCGCGAGCGGCGCCGCCGACATGCTGAGCGTCTACTTCCGGAGCACGCTCCTCCAGGTCATGGTCCCGCAGGGGATGCTCGGCCGCGTCTCGGCGGTGAACCAGATCTTCATCGGCTCCTCGAACGAGATCGGCGCCTTCGAGTCGGGTGTGGCCGCCCGCCTCCTCGGCACCGTCCCCTCCGTGGTGTTCGGCGGCGTGGTGACGGTCGTCGTCACCGGCCTCGTCAGCTGGCGCGTGCCGTCGCTGGCGCGGCTCGATCGCTTCGAGACCGAGACCTTCGACACCGAGAGCGCGCCCGACTAGGGACCGCTAGAGCCCGGTCGTACGGACGGTCTTGATGTTCACGAACTCGCGCAGGCCGTAGCTGCCGAGCTCGCGGCCGTACCCGGAACGCTTGACGCCGCCGAACGGGAAGCGCGCGTCCGAGGCGACCATGGCGTTGATGAACACGCTGCCGGCCTCGAGCTCGCGCGCGAGCCGGTCCGCCTCGCCGCGATCGCGCGTCCAGGCGGAGGCGGCTAGACCGAACGTGGTTGCGTTGGCGAGCGCGATCGCCTCGTCGATGCCGCGGACTCGAAACAGCGCCGCGACGGGGCCGAACACCTCCTCGACGGCGGCCGGCGACGTCGTCGGCACGTCGGTGAGGATCGTCGGAGGGTAGAAATAGCCGGGGCCCTCGCGCCGGCGGCCGCCCAGGAGGACGTAGGCGCCGGCGGCGACGGAGCGGGCGACCTGATCTTCGACGCCGTCGCGGATCGATGCCAGCGCCAGCGGTCCGACGTCGGTGCCGCGGTCCGCCGGATCGCCGACCTTGAGGGCGCGCATCACGGCCGCGAACGAGCGGACGAACGGGTCGTAGACGGCGTCGGCGACGATGAAGCGCTTGGCGGCGATGCAGGACTGGCCGCCATTGACCAGACGCGCGCGGACCGCGGTGGCGGTCGCCGCCTCGAGGTCGGCGCTGGCGAGCACGATGAATGGATCGCTGCCGCCGAGCTCGAGCACGCTCTTCTTGAGCGCCCGCCCCGCGGCGCCGGCGACGGCACGGCCCGCCCCTTCGCTCCCCGTGACGGTGACCGCGGCGACGCGCTCGTCGGCGATGATCGCGTCCACGCCATCGGAGGGGACGAGCAGCGTCTGGAACACGCCCTCGGGCGCGCCGGCGCGGCGGAACAGGTCCTCGATGGCCAGCGCGCACTGCGGAACGTTGGAGGCGTGCTTGAGCAACCCCACGTTGCCCGCGACGAGCGCGGGCGCGGCGAAGCGGATGACCTGCCAGAATGGAAAGTTCCAGGGCATGACCGCCAGCACCGGCCCGAGCGGGTCGAACCTGACCACGTCGTGCGCCTGGGCCGAGGCGACGATCACCTCGGGGCGGAGGAGCTCTTCGGCGCGTGCCGCGTAGAAGCGGCAGGCTGTCGCGCACTTCTCCGCTTCCTGCTCGGCCGCGTCCACGAGCTTCCCCACCTCCAGCGTCATGAGCCGCCCGAAGGCCGCCTTCTCGGCCACCAGGATCTCCCCCGCGCGCGCCACGATCGCCGCACGGGTCGCGACCGGCTGGCGGCGCCAGCTCCGGAACGCCTCCGCCGCGCGCCCGAGCTTGGCGTCGACCTCGGCCGGCGCCAGCGCCTCGAACGACCGCAGCCGCTCGCCGGTCGCCGGATTCACGCTCTCGATGGCCATGCGATCAATCTAACGCGGAACCCTGGAAGGGTCCCGCTCCCCCGCGATGAGCCAGCCGGCGGAGCCGGCTTCCGCCGACGCGCTCAGCGCCGCCCCGAGCGGGCGGCGCTACTTCGTGCAGGCGGCGACGCTCGGCAGTCGGCAGAGCGCGTTGACGCAGCTGGCGGGCGGCACGCAGTGCACGTTGCTGTCGCAGGCAGCCCCGTCCATGGCCGGGTTCGGGCAGACGCCGTTGACGAGCGCCGTGCAGCTGTTGTTGAGGACGCACAGCGTGAGCCCGCCATTGACGATGCCGCAGGGGTTCCCGCCCGTGGCGACGCTGAGGGTCTCGCAGTCTTGGTTGGCCTGAGCCTTGAAAACGTTGCAGGCGGCGCCGTGGTAGACGTCGCAGACGCCCGCGTTGCCCCCGCAGAGCGTGCCCGCGGGCTGCAGCGTTTCGCAGATGGCCGTGTTTTTGTCGCAGTTGAGGTTGGCGCGGCAGGGGTTGTTGTCGCTGCACGCCGCCCCGACGGCTCCGGGCGCGACGCACTTCTTGTTTGCGCACACGAGGCCCACGACACAGCCGTCGTCGCTCGTGCAGGTGCCGGTCGCGGTCGAGCGGGGCGCGCAGGTCCCGCAGTTGCCAGCGGTGATCTCGCAGTGCGCGCTCATGCACTGCAGGCTGGCGCCGCACCCTTCGCCGTTGAGGCGCGTCCCCGGCTGGGTCTGGCAGGCGGTGGGGAGCACCTTCGCGAGCAGGTCGTCGCAGGTGGCGCCGGGGAGCGCCTGCGCGCAGGCGGCGATGTCGTCGGGCGTGCGCGTGATGTCGGCGTCCTCCTGGTCCTTCGTGCAGCCGAGCTTCACGCGATCGAGGCAGGTCGCCATGTCGACGTAGAACAACGGCAACGCCGGCGGCGCGCAGTCGCTCACGCGCTGGCACATCGCGTGGGCCATCTGATCGCAGGCTTGATCTGCGGTCAGCGGGGCCGTTTCCGCCGGAGCGTCGCTACCGCCGCTCCCCCCTGCGGCGTCGTTGTTCGCGGGGCTCACACTGCCGCAGGCCGCGGCGGCCGAGGCAGTAACGAGGCACAGGAACAAGCTCGGCTTCGAATGGTTGTCAGCGCGCATGCTCGGGACCCCCCGACAGCATCGACACGGCAGGCCAGGGCCTGAAGAAAGTCGGCCGCAGGTCGGGCTTTCGTGGTGGGGGAGGCTGGCGTAGGCGCACACACCGGCGCCTACAGTCGCCGCGCGCCGAGCCGCGCGGATCAGCCCGAGCGGAGCTGGACGGCGAGGAACGCGATCGCCGCCAGCGCCAGCGAGGCGACGACGAGCGTGACGTCGAGCCAGCGGGGCGTGGGGCGGGTCATCCGGACGCGCGCCAGCCCGAGGGCGACGCCCCCGACGAGCCCGCCGATGTGGGCGCCGTTGTCGATCAGGCTCACGCCGCGCGCGGACAGCGACAGCCCCACGCCGAGCACGAGCAGGATGTTGAACGCGAGCGTGCGCGCCGCGCGCCGCTGGCCGGTGAGCCAGGCGAACGTCGCCGCCATGCCGATGAGCCCCATGATCGCCCCGGACGCCCCGGCCGAGATCATCGCCTTGTGGCGGGAGCTCGCCAGCATGTACGAGACCGCGTTCCCCAGCACGCCGGTGAACACGTAGGCGCCCGCGACCAAGCCGCGCCCGAGCGCGGCCTCGGAGAGGATGCCGATCTGACCCAGCACCCAGAGGTTCATCGCGATGTGCGGCAGGCCGGTATGGATGAACGCGGCCGTCAGCCAGCGCCAGCGCGAGGTGTCGACGAAGTTCGGGTCCCAGAGCAGCGCGCCCGCGTCGACGAGCGTCTCCCCGTCGAACGACAGGAGGTGACCCGACCAGGCCGCCATGATGAGGTACACCGCGAGGTTGGCGGCGATGAACAGCGAGGTGACGGGCGCTTCGCGCAGACGGCGGAACCAGGCCATGGAGAGGGACCAGTGGAATTTTTCACCCGGATCGGGCGGTTATCCAGGTCGACCGTAAGGAATCGACCAGGCGGCGGGCATCCCGCTTGCTTGACAGCACATCGAACTCGATACAAAGGAACCCTCATGATCGGAACTGGCAAGCGCCTCGCAGGCGCCGCGCTCGCGGTGGGCGTCGCGGCGGTGGCGGGCTTGGTGAAGCTCGATGGACGCGGTCCGGCGCCGATTGCGCCGGCCGCCGCGGCCAGCGCCGCGGTGACGCCGAAGACCGAGGCGCCCAGCGAGGCCCGGGCGCTGTCGCACGCGTTCTCCAACGTCGCCAAGGCGCTGGCCCCCTCGGTGGTCCGCATCGAGGTCGAGGTCACGATGCCCCACGGCGCGAACGGGCGCGGCCACATGCCGATGCCCGGTCCCAACGGCGGCGGCGACGACGACGACGACAGCGTGCCGCCGTTCTTCCGGCACTTCTTCCAGTTCGGTCCCGGGGGGCCGGGCGGCGGCATGCCCGAGCAGGGGCCCGCGCACGGCGTCGGCTCCGGCTTCATCATCGGGACCAACGGCGACATCGTCACCAACCGGCACGTCGTGCAGGGGGCCACCAAGGTCACCGTCACGATGAACGACGGCAAGGAGTACCCCGCGCACGTCGTGGGGAAGGACGCGCAGACCGACGTCGCGGTCGTGCGGCTCGACAAGCCGCCGGCGAACCTGGTGGTCGCCCGCCTCGGCGACTCGGAGAAGCTGGACGTCGGCGAGTGGGTGGTCGCCGTCGGCAGCCCGCTCGGCCTCGAGCAGACCGTCACCGCCGGCATCGTCAGCGGCAAGGGGCGCCCCGGCCGCCACGTGCAGATGTCCGGCAAGCGGGTGCGCGGCTACATCCAGACCGACGCCAAGATCAACCCGGGGAATTCGGGCGGTCCGCTCGTCAACCTCGAGGGCGAGGTCGTCGGCGTCAACACGCTCATCCAGGTAGGCGCCGGCGGCGCCTACGGGTTCGCCATCCCCGTCAACGAGGTGCGGCGGGTCGCCCAGCTGCTCATCAAGGACGGGCGTGTCCGCTATCCGTACCTCGGGCTCATGCTGACGGACGTCAAGGATCTGGATGACCAGCAGAAGGCCAAGCTCAACAAACCGGTCCCCCCGGCGGGCGCCTTCGTTGCTGAGCTGACGCCGGGCGGGCCGGCGGGCAAGGCCGGCGTGCGCCCGGGCGACGTCATCACCGAGGTCGACAACCAGAAGGTCAAGGGGGCGGGCGACGTCGTCGACTACGTCTCCGGGCAGTCGATCGGCGCCAAGGTGATGCTGCACTACGTGCGCGACGGGCGTCCGGCGCAGACCACCGTGGCGCTCGGGGAGCTCCCCGACGAGGACCGCGTCACCGAGGGGCAGGGGCAGGCGCCGGGGAAGATCGGCCTCGGCCTGCAGACCCTGACCCCGGACGTGGCGAGCTCGCTCGGCCTCGATCGCGGGACGCGCGGCGCGGTGATCACCGACGTCCTCGCGGGGAGCCCGGCGGCCGACGCCGGCCTCAAGCCAGGCGACGTCATCGTGGAGGTCGATCGCAAGCCCGTGTCCTCGTCCGAGGAGGCGGTGTCGGCGCTTCAGGGGCCGCAGAAGAACGGCCACCTGCTCCGCGTCCGCGGAGCGAGCGGCTCCCGCTTCGTGACGATCAAATAGGGGACACCACGTAGACGACGGCGCTTTCTGCCGTCGGAGTCGAGCGCGCGACAGCGGCCGTCACCGAGGCGTGACGGTCGCGGCCGCGGACGCTGACGGCGGTAACGGGCCACGGGTCGCGCACGGCGTCCGCGGGGGCCAACGCCCCGTCAGTTCGGGCTCGGGCCCTCGTCTCTCGGCGGGGCACGCCCGATGCTTAGCCTCCCGCTGAGGGTGTGCCGATGCGGGTCTTGGGAATGCTGGCGCTGGGTCTCGCGTTCGTGCTCGCGACGCCGTTGCCCGAGGCCGGCGAGCGCCTGACGCCCCGGACCGAGGTCCCCTCGGAGGCGCGCGCGTTGTCGCGGGCGTTCGCGGCCACCGCGCGGGCGATCGCGCCGTCGGTCGTGCGCATCGAGGTGACCGCGGCGGAGGAGCAGGCGACGGCGTCCGGGATCATCATCGACACGCTGGGGAACATCGTCACCTCCAGCCACGTCCTCGACGGTGCCCGGCCGGTGGGGATCGGGATCGTCCTCGTCGACGGGCGCCGGCTCGACGCCCAGCTCGTCGGCCGCGACGCCGCCAGCGACGTCGCCGTGGTCCGGATCGTGGCCCCTCCCTCGGACCTCTCCGCGGCGCGCTTCGGCGACTCCGACCGATCGGAGATCGGCGAGTGGGTGCTCGCCGTCGGGAGCCCGCTCGGCCTCGAGCAGACCGTCACCGCAGGGATCATCAGCGGCGAGGCGCACCTCGGCGGCTCGGGCGGCCGGCCGGGCGACAGCTATCTGCAGACCGACGCCAAGGTGAACCCCGGCAACTCGGGCGGACCCCTGGTCAACCTCGAGGGCGAGGTGGTGGGCCTGTCGGCTCTCATCAGCGCCGGGCCGGGCGGCAGCTACGGTTACGCCGTCCCCATCAACCGCGTGCGGCGCATGGCCGCGATCCTGATCCGGGACGGGCGCTCCCATCACCCTTATCTCGGCGTCGCGCTCCGCGACGTGCGCGATCTCGCCGCCGCCGATCGCCGGCGGTTCGGCGTGCTCGTGGCCGAGGGGGCGCTCGTGAGCCGGGTCTGGCAGGACGCGCCGGCGGCGCGGGCGGGCCTGCGCGTGGGGGACGTGATCACCTCGGTCAACGAGCACGAGATCCCGGCGCCGGCGGCGCTGGCCGCCCTCATCTCGGCGCAGGAGGTCGGGGCGCGTCTCACCCTCGGCTTCGTCCGCGAGGGGACGCAGCGCCTCACTCAGGTCTCGGTCGCCGACGAACCGGGTAGCGGCGATGAGCCGGTCTCGCCCTAAGCCTGCCCGCTCTCCAGCGTGAGGTGCGTGATCTCGGCGGGCTCCCCGAGGCGCATCGGCGGACCCCAATAACCGGTCCCGCGGCTGACATAGATCTGGCTTTGGCCCTGGCGATGGAGGCCTGAAAGAAACGGCTGCATGAGCCGCACCAGGTAACCGAAGGGCCAGACCTGTCCCCCGTGCGTGTGACCCGAGAGCTGCAGCCCCACGCCGTACGCCGCCGCCTCGAGCAAGGACTTGGGCTGGTGGGCGAGAAGCACGAGCTCGCGCGCCGGGTCCCGCCCCTCGAGCGCACGGGCCACGGCCGCCTCGGGCGGCAGGCCCCCGTGGTGGGCGGCCGAACGATCGTCGACGCCCGCGAGGTCGAACGCGTCCTGGTCCTCTCCAATCGTGACGCGTTCGTTTCGCAGCACGCGAATGCCGAGCCGCGCGAGCTCGTTCATCCAGGCCGGCGCATCGGAGAAGTATTCGTGGTTGCCGGTAACGAAGTAGACGCCGTGGCGCGCGCGCAGGTTCGCGATCGGTGCGACCGCCTCGCCAAGCTCGCTGACGCTGCCATCAACGAGATCACCGGTGATTGCCACGATGTCGGGGGCGAGCGCGTTTGTTTGACGCACGATCTCTTCGATGAACGCGCGGCCGATCGTCGGCCCAACGTGAACGTCGGTGAGCTGCACGATGCGCAGGCCGTCGTGCGCGCGCGGGAGCTTGGCGAGGCGCACGCGTACGGGCCGCACGCGCACCGCGCCCAGCGCCGCACGTACACCGAGCGCACCGGCCGCCATGGCGACCGCCGATGCGCCCGCCGCCAACAAACGGCTCACGAACGTCCGTCTTTGCTCGTCGATGGGCCCCGCGCCAATCAACCGACGTCCGATCGACGCGATGCCCCGGGCACCATCAATGGAAACCAAAATACAGAGGAGCAGAAACATGAGGCCGAGCCAGATGAACAGTGGCCAGGCCAGGACGCGCCGGAGATCCGGAAAGCGGCGGCCGAGGAGCAAGGACGCGGGAAGCCCGACGGCGAGCGCGATCAGAGCGACGGTGGCGATTCCGCTCCACGGCGCGGGCAGACGCGGATCCCGCACGAGGCGCATCCAGATGTAGCAATGAATCCCGGCGATGATCGCGATCGCGACCGCAATGAACGTAAGAACTCGACTCACGTCCGGCCTCTTTTGACATGCCGAAACGTGGATTCAAGCGTTGCCATGCTGGTGCTTTGCATATACTCTCCGCGCCAACGAAGGGGGAGATGATGCCTAGACGGTCCGAGATTCAAGACGTCGTTCAAGATTTCGTGGAGAGGTTGTCGTCGTTGATCGAAGAGGACGCCATTTCGCGCGCGCGCGACGTCGTCCTCAGCGCCTTCGGCGGGCGCGCCCCCGCGGGGCTCCGCCTGCGCGGTCCCGGCCGGCCTGTCGCCCTCGGGGGGACGAACGGGCGCCGGAAGCGCCGCAAGGGTCCGATCCAGCTCTGTCCGGTTCCGGGTTGTTCGAACCGCGCCGCCCCGGTGTTCGGTATGGTCTGTGCCAAGCACAAGGACCTGCCGAAGGCCGAGATCAAGAAGTACCGCGAGGCGCGCCGCGCCGCCAAGGCCAAGGCGAAGTCCAAGGGCCGGGGCAAATCGGGCAAAAAGGGGTGAAAGGATTGTAAAAAGCAGGGGAGATCTCCCTGCTTTTTTTCACGGCGTGTGTGGCGTCCGCGCCACGACGGCGACGGGGCCGGAAGGTCCGATCGCGAAAATCCGTTGCGATTCCGCGGTCATCGATCTCCCGGCCCTTTGGCACTGCCGTTGCGATAGTCGCGCCCCGCAAGCCTGAGGAGGCAAACTGCCATGGCTATCGGGACCGCGACTGCACCCCTGGAGTTCGAAGCTTATGATCGTGGAGCGGGTTCATCCGCGTCGGCCGAGGCGCCGGTGCTGGAGGCCCTCAGAAGCTGCGGGCAGCTGAGGACGGCGCCGATCGAGGCCCTGCGCCTCTTGGCGCGCCATGCCACGCTGCGTTCAGTCAGCCGCGGGTCCACCCTCGCTCCCCAGGGGGGCGGGCTCGACGCCGCGATGCTGGTGGTCCGCGGGCGGATCCGCTCCGTGCAGCGGGCCGCCAATGGGCGGGAGATCTCCGTCGAGATCTTCAAGACCGGCGACCTCATCGCCGACGCCGCGCTCGCCGCCTCGCCGCTCGGCAACGACTGGGAGGCGATCGAGCACGGGACGGTGTTGATGATCCCGCGCGAGTCGATGCACGCCTGTCTCCGCGCCCACCCCGATCTCGCCCTCGCGCTGGCGAGCGAGCTGGTGAGCCGCCTCGAACGCTCGAAGCAGCTGGCGACCGGCCTCGCGCTCGCTGGCGTGCAGGAGCGCGTCGTGGCCCGGCTCGTGGCGCTCGGCCGCCAGGACGGCGGCCCTGGTCCCGACGGTCTGCTCATCCGTAGCCGTCCCACCCAGCAGGAGCTCGCGAACCAGATCGGCGCTTGCCGCGAGACCGTCTCGCGCACCGTCTCCGAGCTGGTCCGGCAGGGGCTCCTCACGCCCCGCGGGCGCTCGCTGCTCGTCAGCCGCCGCCTCTACGAGAGCTGATTCCCCCTCGCGATGCGGCGCGACGCCGGCGACCGGGCCGGCAACGGCGCGTCGGCGAGAGCCGCCCGACCCTGGAGCCCCGGGAATGTCGGGGCCAGCCCCGCTCGTTGAACCAGGCGGGGTCGGTCGAGGTGCGATCAACGCGCCAAGGCCGTCGGGATCATGCAAATTGACGCTGCGCTTGGCGCAGGGGAAAATTTGAAGGGTTTGGTCAGTCAACCCAGAGCCGCGGAAGCGGCGGCAGAGGGGACTTACGTCCCTTTCACCGAAGTCGACATCCGCACGTCGGTCCGGCCGACCGTGGCGGAGATCGATCTCGGTGCGGTCCAGCGCAACCTCGTCCGCGTTCGGGCCGCCGTGGGCAGGGACGTCGCCATCTACGGGGTGGTCAAGGCCGACGCCTACGGGCACGGCGCGGTCCCGGTCGCGCGGGCCCTCGAGCCGCTTTGCAACGCTCTCGCGGTCTCCCTGGTCGAGGAGGGGCTCGAGCTCCGCGCGGCGGGCATCCGGGCGCCCATCGTCGTGCTCGGCGCTTATTACGGCGGGCACCACGACGACGTCCTCGCCGAGCGCCTGACGCCGGTGGTCTACGACGGGGGCGACCTCGACCGCTTCGCGGACGCCGCGGGTCGGCGGGGCCGGCGCGCGGAGGTCCACGTCAAGGTCGACACCGGCATGAGCCGCCTCGGGATCGACGCCCGCGAGCTCGCGGGGACCCTCGCCCGCGCGCGCGGGCTCGTCGGGGTTCGGCTCGCGGGGCTGTGCACCCACTTCGCGTCGGCGGACGTCCCGGACCCGTCTGCCACGCGCGAGGCGCTGGCGCGGTTCGAGCTCTGCCTCGCAGAGGCCCGGCGGGCCGGCTTCGAGGGGATCGTCCGCCACGCCGCCAACAGCGCGGCCGCGGTCCGGTTTCCGGAGGCGCGGCTCGACGCCGTCCGGCCCGGGCTCGCGCTCTACGGCGCCATGCCGTCGCGGAACGTTCCTCTGCCCGGCCTCGAGCCCGCCCTCCGGTTGTCGACCCGGATCATGGCGGTGCACGACGTCCCGACCGGCACGGGCGTCAGTTACGGCGGGCTCTGGCGCGCCGGGCGGCCGTCGCGGATCGCGACCCTCCCCGTCGGCTACGCCGACGGCTACCCGCGCCACGTGCAGCGCGCGGAGGCGCTGGTGGCCGGCCGACGGGTCCCGGTGGTGGGCGCGGTCTGCATGGACATGCTGATGGTCGACGTGACCGACGTGCCGCCGGCGGTCGCGGGCCTGGGCGACGCCGTGACGCTCATCGGGCGCGACGGCCCGGAGGAGATCACCGTCGACGACCTCGCCGGCTGGGCTGGGACGATCAACTACGAGATCCTCTGCGGCATCTCCAAGCGCGTCCCCCGCATCCTGCGGGACGCGCCGGTGACGCCCCCCGCAGCGGGGCCGCCCCCTCCCCGGGCGAAGCCCGCGCCATGACCTCCGCGTCGTCGGCCGACACCTCCGGTCGCCCCAACCAACCCTCGCGCCTCGCCGAGATCCTCGCGGCGCTGCGCGACGCGGCCGTCGCGCCCGTGAAGGTCGTCCTCTCCTACTTCGGAGAGCACAGCATCCTGCTCGGCAAGTCGATGGCGGGGCTGTTCCGGCCCCCGTTCCGCCTCCGGCTGTTCCTCGAGCAGATGCAGTTCGTCGGGGTCGGCTCGCTGCCGATCATCATGCTGGTGGGGTTCTTCTCGGGGGCGGTCTCGGCGCAGCAGGCGATCTCGGCGCTGCGCATCTTCAACCAGGAGCGGTTCGTCGGTGCGACCGTCGGCATCTCGCTGGCCCAGGAGCTGGCGCCGGTCTTCACCGGCCTCATGATCACCGCCCGCGCCGGCTCGGGGATGGCCACAGAGCTCGGCTCCATGCGCATCACGGAGCAGATCGACGCGCTCACGACCTTCGCCGTCGATCCCATCCAATACCTGGTCACGCCCCGGGTGATCGCGACGATCCTGATGATGCCGATCATGACGATGGTGTTCAACATCGTCGGGCTCACCGGCGCCTACCTCTACTCGATCGTCCTCGAGCACATCGACCTCGGTCAGTTCATCGAGCAGTTCACGTACTGGACCGATCCCAAGGACTACGTCATCGGCGCCACCAAGGCGGCGGTGTTCGGGGTGACGCTCTCCGTCGCCTCCTGCTACCAGGGGTTCAACGTCCGGGGCGGCGCCAAGGAGGTGGGGCTTGCCACGACGCGGGCGGTGGTTGCAGGCTCCGTCTCCATCCTCTGCACTGACTACTTCCTGATCGACGTCTTTCACATCCTCTGGCCTTACAAATCGTGAACCCGCCGCGCGCCAACGAACCGCCCCCCGCCGCGGTGCCGGCCATGCCGGGGGAAAACCTCGCGCAGCGGGACGAGCGCTGGCAGATCCGGGTGCGGGGCCTGCACAAGACCTTCGGCCCCCAGCACGTCCTGCGCGGCATCGACCTCGACATCGAGCGGGGCCGGACCAACATCATCATCGGCGGCTCGGGGCAGGGGAAGTCCGTCCTGATGAAGCACCTCATGGGGCTGCTCAAGCCGGACGCGGGACAAATTTGGGTCGACGGCCAGGATGTGGTTCCGTTCAATGACCTCGAGATGGCGCGCCTCCGGCGGAAGTACGGCATGGTGTTTCAGTACGCGGCGCTGTTCGACTCCATGAACGTGGTCGAGAACATCGCCTTCCCGCTGATCGAGCGCTACAAGCTGACCCGCGCGGAGATCATGGAACGGGTGCGCGATCTGCTGCGCCGCCTCGACCTCGCCGACGTGGCCGGGATCGAGCAGAAGTTCCCCCCCGAGCTGTCCGGCGGCCAGCGCAAGCGGGTGGGGCTCGCCCGGGCGCTCATCGATCGCCCCGAGATCCTGCTCTACGACGAGCCGACCACCGGGCTCGATCCCATCGCCACCAAGAACGTCGACGAGATGATCCGCCGCACCGCCGACGAGTTCGGCGTCACGTCCGTCGTCATCTCCCACGACATGGCCTCGACGTTCCGGATCGGCGACCGGATCTCCATGCTCGACAAGGGGCGGATCATCGTCAGCGGCCCCCCGGACGAGGTGCTGCAGAGCCGGCTGCCGGCGCTGCGTGAGTTCGTCGAGACCTCCGGGCTGGTGGCGCCCGAGACGGGGGTCGAGGCGTGAGGCGCAGCTGGGCCTCGGTCACCGTGGGCGCGCTCGTCGTGGTCGTCGTCGGGATCAGCTACTTCCTGATCCGGTCGACCAACGACCGGGCCACCGGCTCGCGCGGCTACTCCGTCTGGGGGTTGTTCCACGACGCCTCGGGGCTGTTCGAGAAGTCGCGCGTGCAGACGGCGGGCATCTCGGTCGGTCAGATCGACAAGCGCGAGCTCGACTCGACGACGGCGCGCGCGAAGATCACCATCCGCATGCAGCCCAACATCACCCTCTACGAGAACGCGGTGGTGTCGAAGAAGTCGGCCTCGCTGCTCGGCGAGTACTACCTGGAGATCGACCCCGGGACGCCGTACGCCGAGGTCCACGGCCAGCGCACCCAGATGCGGGTGCTCAAGGACGGCGATCAGATCCTCAACGTCCGCGAGCCCGTCGGCATGGGTGACATCATGGCCGACGTCGGGACGTTGCTCCCCATCCTCAAGGACATCCTCGAGGACGTGCGCAAGCTGACCTCCGGCAGGCTCAACGACATCGCCGAGAACCTCAACGATCTGATCGAGAGCAACTCCGACACCCTCCAGCAGCTCTTGAACCGCGTCGATCGCATCGCCGGCGACGTCGAAGGGGTCACCAGC
>Ga0306920_100004718_pt1 | contig 17503 bp, 18 predicted proteins | sample flu12Cox44000170_FD_204666 | JGI IMG/M metagenome (GOLD analysis project Ga0306920, IMG submission 204666) | Lab enrichment of tropical soil microbial communities from Luquillo Experimental Forest, Puerto Rico - flux4day.12C.oxic.44.000.170 (v2)... | ecosystem: Environmental > Terrestrial >... | reverse complement strand
ATGCGCCCTCCTTCTCGCTGCTCGCCACAGCGTGTAGTCTCGCCGCCTGCCTGCGCCGGGTTTCGGGCCGGAGTCCGTCCCTCATGCGCCCGGAAACTCGTTCACAACGCCGAGCGTCCCGTCTGCGCTTCCTGAGACATTCCCGGGGATAGTCATGCAGCTTCGTCGACGCAAATTCTTGCAAGTCGCTGCCGGTGCCAGCGCGGTCGCCGCCTTCGCCGGCACTGCGCGCGCGCAACCCTATCCGTCACAGCCCGTGCACCTTCTCGTTGGCTATGCGGCGGGCGGCGTCAACGACATCGTGGCGCGGCTCACTGGGCAGATGGTGTCCGAGCGGATTGGCCAGCAGTTCATCATCGAGAACCGGCCGGGTGCGGGAAGCAACCTCGCCACCGAGGCGGTGGTGCGGGCGAGCCCCGATGGCTATACGCTGCTCGAAGCCTCGACCTCGAACGCGTGGAACGCGACCATCTATCAGAACCTCAAGTTCGACTTCATCCGCGACCTCGCCCCGGTGGCGAGCACGGTGAAGACCTACAATGTGATGTTGGTCAATTTGGCGTTTCCTGCAAAGACCGTTCCCGAGTTCATCGCCTATGCCAAGGCCAATCCCGGCAAGATCAATCTGGGCTCGGCCGGCACCGGCAGCTCGCCGCACCTTTACGGCGAGCTGTTCAAGTCACTCACTGGCCTCGACATGGTGACGGTGCAATACCGCGGCGACGGCCCCGCCATCCCCGAGCTGATTGCCGGGCGCATTCAGGTGATGTTCGGCTCGGTCGTGACCTGGATCGAGCAGATCAAGGCGGGCACCGTTCGCGCCCTCGCGGTGACCAACGCGACGCGCACTCAGCTTTTACCTGACCTGCCGCCGATTGCTGATTTCGTCCCCGGCTACGAAGGCGTCGGCTGGCAGGGCGTCTGCGCGCCGAAGGGCACGCCAGGCGACATCATCAGGAATCTCAACAGGGCCATCAATGACGGGCTTGCAGATACGAAGTTCAAATCGCGCTTTACCGATCTCGGCGCAGAGATCTTTTCCGGCTCGCCGGCTGAGTTCGGTCGCTTCATCGTCGACTACACGGAGAAATGGGCGCCTGTGATCCGCGCCGCCGGCATCAAGTCGGAATAGCGCAGGCTGCAGCGATCGCCGCTGCAGGCAACGGTGATGAACTGGCGTGCGGCGTCCGGTGCTCGTCGTGATCCTGCTGCCCGTCGTGGTGCGGCTCCATACTGGCCATTACCGAGGCCGGGGTTTCCCCAAGATATTGATTGCACTTGAATCTTGCTTGCCGGACGCACCCGCGGTCTTCCCTCCCGCGGGGGGATTTCTTAACCATCATCCCCTAGCTTTGGCGCCTGACCGGTTGTTGTGAGGCCGTATCCGGAGCGTCGCGTGCATTCGCCTCGGCGGACCGCAAGCCTGGTCGCCGAGAGATTTGCGCCATGGCAGCCAGAGCGGGTCGGCACCTCGTCGCGGCGGCGGCCTGCCTGATCGTGCTTCAGGGGTGCGAAACCTCGACCAAGCTCGGTGACCTGTTGCAGCCAAAGGCGGCCGGGGAGCTTCCGTCGCCCCCAGTCGATGCAACCGGCAGCGTGAGCCCTCCTGCGAGCGACTTCCAGCCAGATGCCGTGCCGAAGGGCCTCCTCGGCAAGGACCCCAACGACGACCTCAGCCTCGGCAAGAAATATTTCCGCGCCGCGGATTTCGGGCTGGCCGAGCGGCATTTCCGCCGCGCTGTAGAGCAGCATCCGCGCGACCTGGAAGCGTGGGTAGGCCTTGCCGCGTCCTATGATCGGCTTCGTCGCTGGGACCTTGCAGACCGTGCCTACAGCCAGGCCATGAAAATCTCTGGCGCGACACCCGAGCTGCTCAACAACATGGGCTATTCCTACATGCTGCGCGGCGACTACCGCCGCGCGCGCGAGACGCTGCTCCAGGCGGCGGCGCAGGATCCCGGCAATCCCTATGTCAGGAACAACCTCGAGCTGCTTGACGCAAGCTATCGCAAGGGGAAGGCAATCCAGTAGGACAGAGGACAGAGGACAGGATTTCGCAGTCCGCGTACGTCCTTGGATGGGCCTTGAATGGCCCCAGGTTGTGGGCTTTCTTGTCTGTCCTCTGTCATCCGTCCGCTGTCCTCGATGTTCGAAAGCTTCCGCAAGTTTCTCTCGCAGGTGTCGCAGGGCGAGAAGCAGCCCGCGCATTTCGCGCACGACGACTATCGTCTGGCGGCAGCCGCGCTGCTGGTGCATGCGGCCGGTATAGACGGCAATGTTTCCGACGTGGAGCGCGCGGCGCTCCACGCAGTGATCAAGCGGCATTTCAATCTCGATGAAGCAGAGACGGATGCGTTGGTCACCGAGGCGACCGAGGCCGAGGAGGAGGCGATCGATCTCTATCATTTTACCAGCCTGCTCAATCGCGCGCTCGACGAGGATGGCCGCCGGCGTGTCGTCGAGATGATGTGGGAGATCGCGTATGCGGACGACCACGTCAGCGAGTTCGAGAGCAACCTGATCTGGCGCGCTGCCGACCTCCTGGGCATTCCTTCGCGCGAGCGCCTTGAGCTTGGCCGGCGGGTCGCCGAAGAGCATGGAGGCGGGCAAGCGTGACCCAGGACCGCCGCCCGGTCGCAGTCATCACCGGCGCATCGTCGGGAATCGGCGCGGCGCTTGCCCATGTGTTTGCCGCGCATGGGCACCAGCTCGTTCTCGTTGCCCGTCGCGAGCAGGCGCTCAACGGTGTGGCGGACGCAATCGCCGCCACTGGCAAGGCGCGGCCGACCGTGCTGCGGCTCGACGTCGGGCGCATCGATGCCGCCCGCGACATCGCCGACGCGCTCACCCGCCGCGAGCTGGAGGCCGAGTTTGTCGTCAACAACGCAGGCTTTGGTCTCCTCGGGTCGGCCGACAAGCTCGACTGCGCTGCGCAGCTTGCCATGATCGACGTGAACGTGCGTGCGCTCACCGAGCTCTCGCTGGCCTTCATCGAGAGCTTGGAGCGGCGCAAGGGCGGCATCCTGAACGTGGCGTCGGTCGCCGGTTTCCTGCCCGGCCCCGGCATGGCCGTGTACTACGCCAGCAAGGCCTATGTGCTCTCCTTCAGCACGGCGCTGCATGAGGAGCTCAAGCCGAGAGGCGTGCGCGTGACTGCCCTGTGCCCGGGCCCGGTACCGACCGAGTTTCAGGCGCGCGCCGGCATGGCCGGCAAGGACTTGTTTCCTCAATTTCTCGTCCGCTCGGCCGAATCGGTTGCCGAGGAAGCCTATCGCGGGCTCAAGGCGGGCCGACCGCTCGTCGTCCCCGGTCTCGCCAACAAGGCAGTGGCGGCGTTTGCTGGCATCGTTCCGCGAGCGCTCCTGAGCAGGATCATGCATTCGATGATGAAAGATCGCGCCTCCCAAGCTCCCGGCGTATGACGGCCGTGCGCGCCATGCATCTTGTGCCGGGGTGCCGCCGCGGTCATTGAATCCGGCATCCAAACCGCGCCATGCGCCCGCCTGTTCTGATCGTGCTGCATCAGGAGACCTCGACCCCGGGGCGTGTCGGTCATGCGCTGGCCCACCGCGGCTATCCGCTTGATACGCGCCGCCCTCGCTTTGGCGATGCTCTTCCCGACAGCATGGCCGAGCACGCAGCCGCCATCATCTTCGGGGGCCCGATGAGCGCGAACGACACCGACGATTTCATCCGGCGCGAGATCGACTGGCTCGCGGTGCCGCTGCGTGAGCAAAAGCCGTTTCTCGGCATCTGTCTCGGCGCGCAGATGCTGGCGCATCATCTCGGCAGCCGCGTGTACCGGCATCCGGACGGTCACGCCGAGGTTGGATACTATCCGATCCGGCCCACTGAGCTCGGACGCGGCGTCTGCGATCCCTGGCCGGAGCAGGTCTACCAGTGGCATCGCGAGGGGTTCGACCTTCCGCTCGGTGCGGACCTGCTCGCAGAGGGCGATTCCTTCCCGGTGCAGGCCTTCCGCTACGGCGGGGCGGCCTATGCGCTGCAATTTCACCCGGACGTGACTCACGCCATGATGTGCCGCTGGACCACGCGCGGGCATGACCGAATGCTGCTGCCCAATGCCAAGCCAAGAGGGGCGCATTTCGCCGATCGGTTCGTCTACGATCCCGCCGGCCGCGCCTGGCTCGCCGCGTTTCTCAACCATTGGCTCGACAGCAAGCGCAGCCCGGTCTGAGCAGACGGGCAGACTTGGCGGAAGGCCCCAACGCGCGCTCTATTGCATTTGCCCGTTCCGGCACACAAATGCTGCTCGCATAGGATGTGTTGATGGACCGCGATCTCCCGCGCGATTGGATGTGGTCGGAGGCGTGCGAGATGCTGGCGCGCGCCGAGCGGCTCAATCGCGAGCTGTTTCGGCCGCGCGGCGAGGTTGCGCGCGGGCCTGCCTGGGAGCCTCCCTTGGACATGATCGAGACCGAGCGCGAGGTGCTGGTCCTGGTTGCGCTCCCGGGGGTCAACCCGGCGGCGGTCGAGGCAGCGCTCGATGGTGGTGACCTCGTGGTCGCCGGCACGCGCGTCCTTCCCGCTGCGTTGCGCACGGCCGTCATCCATCGTCTCGAGCTTCCACAGGGCCGGTTCGAGCGCCGCGTGCGGCTTCCGCCGGGCCGTTACAGCGCGGTGCAGCGCTCCACGGTCGACGGTTGCCTGCTGATCACGTTGCAGAAATCCGGAGCCTCTCTTGGCTGACACGCAATTGCGCGACGCGGGCGAGGAAGGCACGCGAGCGTCCGCCCCGCCGCTTCCTCCGCTGCCGCCTGACGCGCTGATCATCGTTCCGGTCCGCGGCCTCGTGCTGTTCCCGCACCTGGTGCTGCCGATCACGCTCGCTCGTCCGCGCTCGATTGCGGCGGCACAACAGGCGGTGCGCGAGCAGCGGCAGGTCGGAATCCTGATGCAAAGGGCCGCCGATGTTGCTGATCCCGCCCCCGTCGACATGCACCGCATGGGGACGGTGGCGAGTATCGTGCGCTACATCACCGCGCCGGACGGCACGCACCATCTCGTGTGCCAGGGCGACCAACGCTTCCAGGTCACGGAATTCCTCAACGGCTGGCCGTTCTTCGTCGCCCGCGTCCTGCGCATCCCGGAGCCGGAGTCGCGCTCGCCCGAGATCGAGGCGCGCTTCATCCATCTGCGGGGGCAGGCGGCGGAGGCGGTCTCGCTGCTGCCGCAGGCCCCGCCCGAGCTTGCGGCCTCGATCCAGAGCATCACGTCGCCGGCGGCGCTTGCCGACCTCGTCGCAACCTTCATGGACGTGACGCCTGAAGAGAAGCAGGAGGTGCTCGAGACCATCGATCTGCCCGCGCGCATGGAGAAAGTTGCCCGCATGCTCGCGCATCGCATCGAGATTTTGCGGCTGTCGAATGAAATCGGGCAGCAGACCAAGTCAGCGCTCGACAAGCGCCAGCGCGAGGCGCTGCTGCGCGAGCAGATGGCCGCCATTCAGCGTCAGCTCGGCGAGGGCGACGAGGGCAAGGCCGCCGAGATCGCCGAGCTCAACGAGGCCATCAGCAAGGCCGGCATGCCGGAGGAGGTCGATCAGCAGGCGCGCAAGGAGCTCCGCCGGCTGGAGCGCATGCCGGAAGCCGCGGCCGAGTACGGCATGGTGCGCACCTATCTCGACTGGTTGATCGAGCTGCCATGGAAGCTGCCGGAGGCGGCGCCCATCGAGATTGCCGAGGCGCGCCGCATCCTCGACGAGGACCACTACGGTCTTGAGAAGATCAAGCGGCGCATCGTCGAGTACCTGGCGGTACGCAAGCTCGCCCCGCAGGGCAAGGCGCCGATTCTCTGCTTCGTCGGCCCGCCCGGCGTCGGCAAGACCTCGCTCGGCCAGTCGATCGCGCGCGCGATGAACCGCAAGTTTGTGCGGGTGAGCCTTGGCGGCGTGCACGACGAGGCGGAGATCCGCGGGCATCGGCGCACCTATATCGGAGCATTGCCGGGCAATATCATCCAGGCGATCCGCAAGGCAGGCGCTCGCAACTGCGTCATGATGCTCGACGAGATCGACAAGCTGGGCGCCGGCATCCAGGGCGACCCGGCCTCCGCGCTCCTGGAAGTGCTCGACCCCGAGCAGAACAGCACCTTCCGCGACAACTATCTCGGCGTTCCGTTCGATCTCAGCCGTGTCGTGTTCATCACCACAGCCAACATGCTCGATACCATCCCCGGCCCGCTGCGCGACCGCATGGAGATCATCACGCTTGCGGGCTACACCGCGGAGGAGAAGCTGCAGATCGCCAAGCGCTATCTCGTCCGCCGCCAGATGGAGGCGAACGGCGTGCAGGCAGGCCAGGTCGAGGTCTCCGACGACACCATCCGCGAGATTATCGCGCGCTATACGCGCGAAGCCGGCGTGCGCAGCCTGGAGCGCCAGATCGGGCAGGCATTGCGGCATGCCGCGGTGCGGCTGGCGCAGGGCGAGAGCGGCCCGATCAGGATTGCAGCAGCCGATCTCGCCGCGATTCTCGGGCCGCCGCAATTCGAGAGCGAGCTGGCGCTGCGTACGAGCGTGCCCGGGGTGGCAACGGGGCTCGCCTGGACGCCGGTCGGCGGCGACATCCTGTTCATCGAGGCGACGCGCCTGCCCGGCACCGGCAGACTCATTCTCACCGGTCAGCTTGGCGAGGTCATGCGCGAGAGCGCGCAGGCGGCGCTCAGCATCGTCAAGAGCCGCGCCGGAAGCTTCGGCATCGACCCCAAGCGCTTCGAAAATGCGGACATCCACGTCCATGTGCCCGCAGGCGCCACGCCCAAGGACGGGCCGAGCGCGGGAGTTGCCATGTTCATGGCGCTGGTCTCGCTCATGAGCGAGCGCACGGTCCGCAGCGACACCGCCATGACCGGCGAGATCAGCCTGCGCGGTCTCGTGCTGCCGGTCGGTGGTATCAAGGAGAAAATTGTCGCCGCACACCGCGCCGGCATCAAGCGCGTGATGCTGCCTGCGCGCAACCGCAAGGACTTCGAGGACATTCCGGAGGAGGCACGGCGCGAGCTCGAGTTCATCTGGCTCGAGCGCGTGGACGATGCCGTCGCCTCGGCGCTCGAGCCCGAAACGGCGCTCGAGCGCGAAGCATCTGCAAAATCCAGCCGCCATCTCGCCGACATGGAGGCGTAGGAGGTGGCATTACCGGCCGCTCTCGGCATCGGCCACTGCATCGAGCGCCGGTGAAATGAGGTCCACGCCCGCTTGAACCTTCACCGATCCGCGATGCGCGCCAAACAGTGAGCCCGTTCGCGCGCTCTCCTCCAGCAAGCGACGTAGCGCCAGGGCAACCGCTTCCGTCTTGTTGCCACCGGTGAGCCATTCGGCCGCTTCTTCAATAAGCGCCACGACGTCCGGACGATTGATGGTGACCCGCGTTGCCATAACCCGCGCCTGGTTAGCTATGTAATATATGATTATGGGCGGGAAATGCACCGGAAGGCAGAAGACCCGCGACCGGCGGGCGACCATCGGCAATACTGCGCTTCCGAAGCTATTGGCCGCGCCTCCAATTCGGTTCAATCTTCAGCCAACGGAATCCGCCTTCACGGGACCAAATCCGATGCGCAGATTATCGCGCGGTCTTGCAGCCGGCCTGATACTCGCGATCGCGCTGCTGACAGGCCGCACGCAGGCAGCCGAGAAGATCGTGGTCGGCGTCACCGGCACGCCCACTGCGCTGGCCTGGCCGTTCTACGTCGCCATTGAGAAGGGATTCTTTGCCGCCGAGGATCTCGCGATCGACAGGGTCTATGCTCCATCCAGCGCCGCGGTGATCCTTCAGGCCACCGCCGGCGCGCTCGACATGACGGTTGAAGGAGCATTTGTCGACGTCATCCGGGCGATTGAGAAGGGATCGCCGCTCGCGATCGTTCGCATCCTCGTGCAGACCCCGCCCTACGAGTTGCTCGCCAAGCCTTCGATCAAGTCGCTCAAGGAGCTCAGGGGCAAGACTGTATCCATCGGCGGGGCCAAGGACGTCACCCGCATCTATCTCAACCGGATGCTGGAGCCGAACGGCCTCAAGGACAGCGATGTCGACCTCGTCTACGCCGGCGCGTCCTCGGCCCGCCTCACCGCGCTGCAATCGGGCGCGGTGGACGCGGCAATCCTGACTTCGCCATTCAACTTCTATGCGGCCTCCGCCGGCCTGAGCATCATCGGGCGGACTGCGGACTACATCACCGACCTGCCGCAGAACGGGACCATTGCGAACCGCAACTGGGCCGCTGGCCATATGTCCGCTTTGACGCGGTTTCTCGTCGCCTTCAACCGGGGCATTGACTGGTTCCGGGATGACCGCAACCGCGACGAGGCGATCAAAATTCTGGCGACCATCGGCAACCTCAAGCCGGACGAGGTCGCAAAGAGCTACGACTTTTTTCGCAAGGGCGAGTTCTTCGAGCCGACCGGAAACGTCTCCAGGGCCAAGATACGCGCCGTCACGCGTGTGCTGGAGAGCCTCGGCGACCTGCCCGGCAATATCGATATCGACAAGCTGTTCCTGCCGGGGGTGACAAAGGTGGTCGATTAGCCCTGTGCCTCATGCTGAGGAGCATCGCACCGTGAGGTGCGATGCGTCTCGAAGCATGGGTACATTCCGTCCTTCGAGACGCTCGCTGCGCTCGCTCCTCAGGACGAGGACTGAGCTTAATTCTGAGATGGCCTGCGCTCAGAAGAACCGGAAGCCGTTGGCGACGCGCTGCTCCGTCATCGGCAGCACGATGACCTTGGTGCCGACCTTGACCCGGTTGTAGAGGTCGATCACGTCGTCGTTGATCATGCGGATGCAGCCCGAGGTGGCGCGGCTGCCGATGCTCGACGGCGCGTTGGTGCCGTGAATGCGGTAGAACGAGCCGCTCAGATACATGGCGCGTGCGCCGAGCGGGTTGCCGGGACCGCCGGCAGTGAATCGCGGCAGGTAGGGCGAGCGCTCGATCATCTCGGGCGGCGGGGTCCAGTCCGGCCATTCGGCCTTGCGCTCGACCGTCTTCACCCCGGACCAGGCGAAGCCCTCGCGGCCGACCCCGATGCCGTAGCGGATCGCCTTGCTGCCGGGCAGCACGAAATAGAGGTAGGTGTTCGCGGTATCGATGATGATGGTGCCGGGCGCCTCGTTGGTTGGGAAATCCACGGTGACGCGGCGGAGGTCCGCGCGTGCCGTGTTCCCGTCATCGGTCGGCACGTAGCCGAACAGCGGAAACCCGGGCCAGCCGAACGCATTGGCGGCCGAAGCCGGTGTTGCCGGAGCGCTGATAGCGAAGAAAGCGGCGGCCGCGGCAAGGGCGGCCAAGTGCCGGTAGGACTTGTACATGACGATCCCCCTTTGGCCTTTGGTCGGTCGAGGGGGCTGCTGGGTTCAAACGGGAGTTCGGAAAAGGACCCTGAGCGCGTTACCGCTCCGCCCTAAGCGTCTGATTTATCTGGCGCTACGCCGTTTACCATGGGGGCTATGCGCGGGACGCAAGTCCTGCCGCAGGGGCAGGGAAAGGTGGAGAGCGCACTGGAGAGGCGGCTCCATGCCTGCGCATCGTTTGGCAGCCCGAAGCGCAGCCATTCCGGGTGCTCGGCGAAAGAGCGCACCAGGAGGCCGCATCGCCCGAGATGGTCGAACAGCTTCCCCGCCGCTGGCGTATGCACCAGCCGAAACAGTGCGGTGCCGCCGACCACTGCAAGTCCGGCACCCGTGAGCGCCTGATCGAGCCGATGCGCCTCGCGGTGCAGCATCTCACGGGTCGCGCGCGCCCAGGCAATATCAGCCAGCGCCGCCTCGCCGATCGCCATGGCTGGCGCCGAGACCGCCCACGGCCCCAGCCAGGCGGCAAGGCGCGAGGCCGTCGCCGGTGCAGCGATCGCAAAACCCAGCCGCAGCCCGGCAAGCCCGAAGAATTTGCCGAACGAGCGCAGCACCACGATGTTGCCGCGCGCCACGTTCCCGGCGAGGCTTGCCGCGGCGGCGGCGACATCCATGAAGGCTTCGTCGACGACCAGAATGCCGCCGCGCGGCCGCAACGCGTCGGCAACACCGAGCAGCGCGTCGCGCGTGAGCAGACGTCCGTCCGGGTTGTTCGGGTTCACGATCACTGCAAGATCGGCATCTTCCAGCTCCGCGAGAGCGCTGGCTTCGCCCGCGTCGTGCCCCGCAAGCGAGGCAACCCGCAGGTGCTCGGCGTAGGTCGGACCCAGGACCCGCACGCGCCCGCGCGGCACCAGGGTCGCGACGGCAGGAAGCAGGATCTGCGTGCCGGGCGCGGCGACGACGTGCGCAGGGGAGGGCGCTGCATAGAATTCGGCAGCAGCCGACAGGAGGCGCGCGAGTGCGTCCTGCTGCGGCAGGCGAGCAAACAGTTCCGGCGATAGTTGCGGTATCGGGTAAGGATGCGGGTTGATCCCGGTCGACAAGTCGATGAATGGTTCTGCGGCGTCGGGAAATTGCCGCCGGGCTTCGGTGAGGTCGCCACCGTGCGGGAGCAGAGTCGGCCCGGGGACCATGTCCATCGCGCTTGCCTTTTTCGCCCTGCTGGTCGAGGCCATTCTCGGTTATCCGGATTGGCTGGTGCGCACAATCGGCCATCCCGTGACGTGGATGGGCCGCCTGATCGGGGTTCTTGATCGTGGCTTGAATCGGCCGACGGCATCGGGCGCCAGGCGTCGCCTTTTGGGATTGCTCGCTACTCTGCTGATTGTCGTGGTCGCGGCGCTTGCGGGCCATCTCCTCGAGCGAAGCCTTCTTCGGCTCCCGCTCGGTTTTGCTGTTGCCGCCATTGCCGCAAGCACACTCATCGCCCAGCGCAGTCTCTACCATCATGTGCGCCGCGTCGCAGTCGTGCTCGAAGAGGACACCATCGCCGCTGCGCGTGCGGCCGTGTCCCACATCGTCGGTCGCGATCCCGATGCGCTGGACGAGGCAGGGATTGCGCGGGCTGCCATCGAGAGCCTCGCGGAAAATTTCTCCGATGGCGTGCTGGCGCCGGCGTTCTGGCTGGCGTTGGGAGGGCTTGCTGGCGGCGCCGCCTACAAGGCGGTCAACACCGCCGACAGCATGATTGGCCATCGCACCGCGCGGCATGCGGCGTTCGGTTGGGCAGCGGCCCGTCTCGATGATGTCGTCAACCTGCCGGCCTCGCGCCTTTCCGCCCTCCTCATTGTTGCTGCCGCCGCAACCCTGCCAGGAGCCTCGCCTGCGGGCGCCTGGCGCGTGCTCGTCCGCGACGCAGCGTGCCACCGTTCGCCCAATGCCGGCTATCCCGAGGCGGCAATGGCGGGCGCGCTCGGCCTTGCACTCGCGGGCCCCCGCGTCTACGGCGGCACCGAGATACCTGATGCCCTGATGGGGGACGGCCGGCGGCTGGCGACCGCCGCCGATATCCGCGCTGCGCTTGCGCTTTACGTGCGCGCCGACGTGCTCCTGATTGGGCTTGCCGGAGCGCTCGCGCTGTGCGTCAGCTTGCTAACGCCATGAGCCGGTCGAGATCGACGTGCGTCGCAAGATGCGCCGCGAGGCGATCGAGCGTGTTGTCGATCAGCGGCTCGTAGGAAAGCGCGGACGGCCCGGCCGCGAAAAGCGCGAGCCATCGCGCGCGCTGCGCATCATCGGCAAACAGCCCGTGGATGTAGGTGCCCACGACCCGGCCGTCCGCCGAGACGGCGCCCTCCGGCGAGCCGTCGGCACGCTTTGCGAACGGCCGCGCGCAATCTGCTCCCGTCGTCTTTCCCATATGCATCTCGTAGCCCGAGAACGGCACCCCGTCGTCGGTCACCCCGCGTGCCGGCTGGAGCTTCTTCTCGCCAGTGAGCACGGACTCGACGTCGAGGAGACCGAGTCCGACAGCCTTTCCCGGCGGCCCCTCGAGGCCCGCGCTGTCGTCGATGACGCGTCCCAGCATCTGATAACCACCGCAAACCCCGAGCACGCGGCCACCACGGCGGCGATGGGCGGCAATATCGATATCGAAGCCTGCCCCGCGCAACGCTGTGAGATCCGCAAGGGTCGCCTTCGATCCCGGCAGGATGACAAGATCCGCGTCGCCCGGCAGTGCCGCGCCTGGCCGCACCCGCACGACCTCGACGCACGGCTCGCCATCGAGCGGATCGAGGTCGTCGAAGTTGGCGATGTGGGGCAGGATCGGCACGGCGATGCGCGCGCGGGCCCGCGGCTTGACCGGCGGCGCCTTGTCCAGCGCGAGCGCGTCCTCCGGAGGAAGCAGCCGGGCATCCGCGAAGAACGGGATGAGGCCGAGCGCCTCCCATCCTGTCGCCTGCGCAATGGTGTCCATGCCTTTTGCGAACAGCGCGGGATCGCCGCGGAACTTGTTGATGAGAAAGCCGCGGATGAGCGCGGCGTCCTCCGCCGCGATCACCGCCCGGGTGCCGACGAGGCTGGCAATCACGCCGCCGCGGTCGATGTCGCCGACGAGCACGACCGGCACGCCGGCCGCGCGTGCAAAGCCCATGTTGGCGATGTCGTTCTCGCGCAGGTTCACCTCCGACGCGCTGCCGGCGCCTTCGACCAGCACGATGTCGGCCTGCTCGCGCAGTCGGGCGAAGCTCGAGAGCACGGACGGGAGCAGCTCCCGCTTCATGGCCTGATAGGCGGCAGCCTTCGCCGTGCACCGGACGCGCCCATGCACCACCACCTGCGCACCGGTCTCGCTCTGCGGCTTCAGGAGGACAGGGTTCATGTGCACGCTGGGCGCCGCGCGTGCCGCGCGTGCCTGCAGCGCCTGCGCGCGCCCGATCTCGCCGCCGTCGGTGGTGACCGCGGCATTGTTGGACATGTTCTGCGGCTTGAACGGCCGCACGACGAGACCGCGGTTGGCGAACGCGCGCGCGAGGCCGGCCACGATCAGCGACTTGCCCACGTCCGACGCGCAGCCCTGAAACATCAGCGCGCGCGCGGTCACGCTCAGAACTCGATGCCGGGCTGCGCCTTCACGCCGGCGGCGAAATGATGCTTGACGAGCGTCATCTCGGTCACGAGATCGGCCGCGGCGACGAGCTCGGGCTTGGCGTTGCGCCCGGTCACGACCACGTGCAGGCCCTCGCGGCGCGCTGTGAGCGCCGCAACCACCGCGGCGAGATCGAGATATTCATAGCGCAGCGCGATGTTGAGCTCGTCGAGGATGACGAGCGCAAAGGTCGGATCGGCCATGAGCTCGAGCGCCTTGGCCCAGGCGCGCTCCGCCGCCGCGACGTCGCGCTTCAGATCCTGCGTCTCCCACGTGAACCCTTCGCCCATGGTGTGCCATGCGACCTGCTCGCCAAAGCGGGCGAGCGCGTCGCGCTCGGCGCTGTGCCAGGCGCCCTTGATGAACTGCACCACGCCGACTTTGCCCCCGCGGCCGAGGATGCGCAGCGCGAGACCAAAGGCGGCCGTCGATTTTCCCTTGCCGGTGCCGGTGTGAACGATGAGCAGGCCCTTTGCGATCTTCTTTTCCGCAACCTCCGCATCCTGCACCGCCTTGCGCTTGGCCATCTTGGCGCGGTGACGCGCAGCTTCGGCATCGTCGACCGACCGGGTCATGCGCCTGCTCTCGCGCTCGCCGGCGTGCCCTTGATCACGAGCGGGGTGCCGGCCACGAGCAAGACTACGCAATCCGCGCGCGCGGCGAGCCGCGCATTGAGCGCGCCTTGCAGGTCGCGAAAGCGCCTTGCCAGTGCATTCTCGGGCACGATGCCGCAACCGACCTCGTTCGAGACCAGCACGACCGGTCCCATACGAGTGGCCAGCGCCGTCTCCACGGCGCCGATCTCGGCATCGATCGCGGCGTTCGCCAGCATGCGATTGCTCAGCCACAGCGTGAGGCAATCGACCAGGAGCGGCGCGCTCGCGGGCGCAGCGCCGATCGCGGAGGCGAGATCGTCCGGCGCTTCGATCGTCCTCCATGCGGGCGCGCGGCGTGCACGGTGTTGCGCAATGCGCTCGGCCATCTCGGCATCGCAGGCTTGTGCGGTTGCGACATAGATCCAGGGCGGCGGCAACGCTGCGATCAGGCCTTCGGCGTATCTGCTCTTGCCGGACCGGGCGCCGCCAAGAACGAGCGTGATGCCAGGGGCGTTGATCGTTGCGCTCAAGGCATCAGACGGCGGGGACCAGCTGCCCGATCAAGACCGCGAATCCCATGCCAAAAACCGCAGCGCCGGCAAGGCGCGGGATCGGAGCGGAGACGCGCCCACCCACGCGGCGAACGAAAAGCGCAATGCCGACTGCAAGCGCGCTCTGGACCGCAACCAGCCCGATCAGATAGGCGGCGAGCGGAGCGGTCTCGGCACCGTAGATCGATTCACCGAACGCATAGCCGTGGAAGAAGCCGGCAACGGCAAACAGCGCGCCCCATGCCGCCGTCGGCAGCATGCGCCCGGCCATGATCAGGCATCCCGCAAGGAGCGTCGAGAGCGCGACCACAATTTCGGCGGCCGGCAACGCAAAACCGGCCACATGCGCGCTCACGCCCATCGCCATGGCAACGATGAAAAGCGCCGGCAGCGCCAGGCTCAGCCCGCACGCGCCCACGACCACGGCAACGGCAATCAGGAATCCGAGATGCTCCGGTCCGAGCACGGGATGGCCGAGACCGGAGAGCAGGCCTTCGAGGAAGGTCGACGGCAGCCTGCCGCCCATCACGTGGTGCGCCCACGCTGGTGTAGCGATCAGCAAGGCTGGAATGGCGAGCAGCGAGGTGCGGCAATTGGGAAAAAGCTTCATGGGTCCTTCCCGGAATCAGGCCTCGGGCCGAGATGAGGGGGGACTATAATGGCCGCGCTTGCCTCTGCAAACTCTCGCGCGGCGTGCCCCGCACCTCATTCCGGCGCTCTTGCCGCGAGCAGCAGTTGCGGCTCCTTGTCGAGCGGGGAGAGCGCGCCCTGAAGGTCGAACTCGATCCCGGCCGCCTGCAAGGCTTGCAGCAGGAGCGACTCCTGGGCAGTCGGATGGGGGGGATCCGCCACCACGACGGCAAGCCCGTGCGGCGGCCGGCGAGCGAGCCCCATGATCACCCGATGGCTCACCGTCCAGCCGCTGGCGCTGCGCAACGCGCCGTCGAAGTCATCGGCGAATTGCGGGCAGTCCCAACATCCGCCTTCCTGGACGATGGCGAGCGCGTAGCGCGCGCCGGCTGGAGCCTTCATGCGGTCGGCGATGGTGCGCTGCTGCTGGGCGCTCACGCGCCGCGGCTTGAGCCGCGCTTCCAGCGCGCTCACCTGCTCGGCAAGCACATCGAGCGCGGATTTGGCCTCCTCAGGCGAAGCGCCGCCAAGCTTCTCCCGGTATTGCGCGAGCTCGGTCCGCAGCGCGGCAGTCTCATGCCGGACGGCAAGGATCACCGCGAACGAGATCAGCGCCCCCGTCACCACAACGGCCGCGCCGAAGGTCACCGGAGCCGCCGTAATGGCGCGCAGCTCCCATGCGAGATATCTGAGAATTCGGTCCAGCATCGGGAGCGATTGAATGATTGTTAACCGACTCGCAAGGACTTTATTTTATGAAAGGGGCAGGACCGAGACTCCGTAAGGGGCCGGTCACGTGTCGTGTATCCAGTTGGCGTGAGAGGTTCTCCATGGTTCTGCGTGCCCCCAATATTGCTCTGTTTGTCATCGCGGGATGCCTGGCAATGGTCGGCGTATTGTCCGCGCTGCCGATCGAGCTTCCGATTCCGGGGCTGAGCCAGGCCAACGCCGCATGGTACATTTTCCTCGGCTGGTTCCTGCTTTCGGCCGGCAGCGTCCTGCCGCAGCGATCTTCCGAAGCCGCCGCCCGGTAGCTCTTCGCGCTGACCACTTTCAATTGGTGTAGGGGCGAGGCATGCCTCGACCCTACAGCCGCGCGTACACGCGCTGATGCCTCGCCCCTACACCCGCGCGGTTTGCACATAGCGTTCCGGTGTTCTAGCGCCATCGGCTATGGTGCGCGATGGCCGGAGAGCGGGGCGTCATCGTCATCGGGGCGGGGCCGTGCGGACTGATGCTCGCCATCGAGCTCGGCCGCCGCGGCATTCCGGTGATTGTGCTCGAGGAGAAGACCTCGCCGGCAGGCTTTCCCGCCGCCAATGCCACCCAGGCGCGCACCATGGAGCATTATCGGCGGCTCGGCTTCGCCGATGAGATCCGTGCGCTCGGTCTGCCTGCCGACCATCCGACCGACATTGCCTATTTCGACCGCTACACCCGCCATGAGCTCGCGCGCATTCGGCTGCCCTCGGCGCAGGCGGCACGCGCCATCATCAGGAGCCTGACCGGATCCTGGAGTGCTGCCGAGCTGCCGCACCGCTGCTCGCAGATGTATATCGAGCGCGTGCTGCGTGAGAAGGCGCAGGCGTGTCGCACGGTGTCCATCCGCGCGGGCTGGTGCGCGGTCGCGCTACATCAGGACACGGATGCGGTTGCGGTCGAGGCCGAGCGCGTCGACGGCAGCGACCGCGCGATGCTCGAGGCCGCCTATGTGGTCGGCGCCGACGGCGCGGCGAGCCGCACGCGCAAGATGCTCGGCTACGACCTCGTCGGCGAGGGCGGCAAGGTGCGCGACTTCCTGGGCGGGCGCATGCTCGCTCTCTATTTTCGAAGCGCCGACGTCTACGACGTCATTCCGCACCCGCGCGCCTGGATGTACTGGGCGGTCAATCGCGAGCGGCGCGGCATCATGGCCTGCCTCAACGGCCGCGACGAGTTCGTGTTTCACACCCAGCTGCGCGAAGGCGAGGAGGCCTTCCGGATCTCCGACGCAGAGGCAAACGCGTTCTTTCATCTCGCACTCGGAGCAAGGCTCGATATCGACATCATTGCGCGCTCGGCATGGAACGCCGGCTATGCGCTGGTCGCGGAAGGGTTTCGCAACGGCCGCGTTCTGCTTGCCGGCGACGCGGCGCATCTGTTCACGCCGACCGGCGGGCTTGGCTACAACACCGCCGTCGAGGATGCCGTCAATCTGGGCTGGAAGCTTGCCGCCGTGCTCAAGGGCTGGGGCGGCCCGGTTCTGATCGACAGCTACGAGCTCGAGCGACGGGCCATTGCCTGCCGCAACACCGCCCATGCGCGCACATTCGCCGACTCGGTCGGCGGCTTCGTGCCGCCGCGGGAGCTGGAAGAGGAAGGCGCCGCCGGCGAGGCGGCACGCAAGGCAGCTGGCGATCATCTTGGCGCCCACGCGCGCTTTGAGTTCGACATCCCCGGCATCACCTTCGGCGCCCGCTATGACGGCTCGCCGGTCATCGTGCCCGACGGGCGCTCGCCGCCGGCGGACACGGTCAATGATTACCCTGCCCCGGCGGCCGCGCTCCGCACCTGTGGCTGCCCGACGGGCGCTCGCTCTACGACGCGCTCGGCTTCGAGCTCACGCTCTTGCGCCTGGGGACGCCCCCGGTCGATGCGGCTGCGTTCCCGGCGGCAGCGGCTGCGCTCGCGATGCCGCTTGCGGTTCTCGACGTGGCGGGCGACGAGGCGCGCGACCTCTATGGCGCCGACCTCGCCCTCATCCGTCCCGATCAGATCGTCGCCTGG
>Ga0306920_100004717_pt1 | contig 17504 bp, 14 predicted proteins | sample flu12Cox44000170_FD_204666 | JGI IMG/M metagenome (GOLD analysis project Ga0306920, IMG submission 204666) | Lab enrichment of tropical soil microbial communities from Luquillo Experimental Forest, Puerto Rico - flux4day.12C.oxic.44.000.170 (v2)... | ecosystem: Environmental > Terrestrial >... | reverse complement strand
ATCATCTCCTGCCAGTGGGCGACCCAGCCCACGGTGCGCGCGACCGCGAACATCACCGTGAACATCGAGCGCGGAATGCCGATGGCGCTGTAGATGACGCCCGAATAGAAATCGACGTTCGGGTAGAGCTTGCGGCTGATGAAGTACTCGTCCTTGAGGGCGATCTCCTCGAGACGCAGCGCGAGCTCGAGCAGCGGGTTGTCGCCGCGGCCGAGCGCCGCGAGGACCTTGTGGGTCATCTCGCGGATGATCTTGGCGCGCGGATCGAAGTTCTTGTAGACGCGATGGCCGAAGCCCATGAGGCGGAAGTGGCTGGACTTGTCCTTGGCCATCGCCAGGTACTTCGGGATGTTGTCGACGGTGCCGATCTGCTCGAGCTGTGCCAGCACCGCCTCGTTGGCGCCGCCGTGCGCCGGTCCCCAGAGCGCCGACACCCCGGCGGAGATTGCGGCGTAGGGGTTCGCTCCGGTGCTGCCGGCGAGGCGCACGGTGGACGTGCTGGCGTTCTGCTCGTGGTCGGCGTGCAGCACGAACAGCAGATCGAGTGCCTTGGCCGCGATGGGGTCGACCTTGTACGGCTCACACGGCACCGCGAACAGCATGTTGAGCAGGTTCGCCGCGTAATCCAGGTCGTTGCGCGGGTAGATGAACGGCTGGCCGAGGGAATGCTTGTGGGCCGCAGCAGCGATGGTGGGAATCTTGGCGATGATGCGGTGCGCGAAGATCTCCCGATGCCGCGGGTTATGGATGTCCATGGTGTCGTGATAGAAGGCCGCCATCGAGGCGACGACACCCGAGACCATGGCCATCGGATGGGCGTTGTAGTGGAAGCCGTCGAAGAACTCCAGCAACGACTCGTTGATCATGGTGTGATAACGGAGGTTGCTGGTGAACTCGGCCAGCTGTTTCGTCGTCGGCAGCTCACCCATCAGCAGCAGGTACGCCACCTCCACGAAGGAGCTCTTCTCCGCGAGCTGCTCGATCGGGTAACCGCGGTAGAGCAGCACGCCGGCATCCCCGTCGATGTAGGTGATGCGGCTCTCGGTCGCAGCCGTCATCCCGAAGCCCGGGTCGTAGGTGAACACATCGAGTTCGGGCTGCAGGTGGGTGATATCGAGGCCCGCCGGGCCGATCGTGCCGTGGCGCACCGGCAGGTGGGCGCTGCGACCGCTGGCCGAGTCGGTGAGCTCGAAGGTCTTCGCGGTCTTATCGTTCATCTCTGCCGGCGCTGATCCGTGTGGCCGCGGCGCTTTGAAGGCGCGCGCAGATGGATCAAAGGAGCGTTACATGGTCCGCGCGCCGAATCAAGGCGCGGCGCCAGCCTACTCGCGGGTAAAGAGCGGCCCGCGGCGCCCGGTCAACCGCGCACGCCGGCGCACATCACGGGCAGTGCCGACGGTGCGCGATCCTCAGTCTTCGTCTTCGCGGTGCAGGTTTGCTCGGAAGCGGGGCGCGTTACTTGGCGCCCGTGGCACTCGCGTACTTGCGGCGGAACTTGTCCACGCGGCCGGCGGTGTCGACGATCTTCTGCTTGCCCGTATAGAAAGGATGGCAGTTCGAGCACACCTCGATCTGCAGGTCGTGCCCGAGGGTCGAGCTCGTCTTGAACGAGTTGCCGCACGTGCAGGTGACGGTGATCTCTTTGTACTCGGGGTGAATCGACGCTTTCATGGCAGACTCGGGGTTCGGAGTGGGCTCATCCCTAAGTGGGGCGGCGCGCACGCAAGTTAAAGGGCGCGCGAGTTTAGCGGCAGTGTCGCGTCCGCTCAAGCTCCCCGCGTTCCCCGGGCCCGGCGGGCGGTTTCCTTATCCACAGAAGCTGTGGACAACTCTGTGGATGATTGATCCCGCGGGCACGCGATTTCGCAGCCAGATTGCATAATTGTTACCTTGATCAAAAAATGACCAGGTAATTTTCACCTGTAAGCTCAGTAGCTTATAGCAAGCTCATCGAGCGGCTTAGCCGATATGACGCGTAATTCGCTCATTCTCCGATGCGACCCTCGGCGCCTGTGAATAAAGGTCTCTCAGGCGGTCGCGGGAACCTCGGGCGTGGCCATTGACAACGCGGAAGCACCGGAATTTTTCGGTGTTTCCGGCAGAAATCTGAGCAGCAGATCGTTGAGGAATCGCAGCCCGTGGGGGCTCGGCCGATAGCCGCCCGCCGTGCGTGACAGCAGCCCGGCATCGAGCGCCGCACGTACGGCAGCGTCCACGACCTGCCAGGCGAGCCCGGTACGCGCGACGAAGGTCGCTTCCTCGAAACCTGCGGTCAGTCGCAGCGCATTCAACATGAATTCGAACGGCAGCTCCGCCGCGAGGATCTCTCGCTGCGCGAGCGCCCCATCGGCCGCCGCGAGGTAGCGGCGCGGCTCGTGCGGCTGCGTCGTGCGCACGATCCGTCCGGGCGCGGGCAAAGTCAGCTTGCCGTGGGCCCCCGCGCCGACGCCGAGATAATCGCCAAAGGTCCAGTAGTTGAGGTTGTGGCGACACTGCGCGCCAGGGCGCGCGTACGCCGACACCTCATAGTGCCCGAACCCCGCCGCGCCAAGCCGTGCGCGACACTCATCGAGCATCGCCGCGCACGCATCGTCGTCGGGAAGCGCTGGCGGCCGCGCGGCGAACGGCGTCCCCCGCTCGAGCGTGAGCTGATAGTGCGAGAGGTGCGCCGGCGAGAGCGCGAGTGCCTCCTCCACATCGCGCGCCGCCCCGGCCACTTCCTGGCCGGGGAGCCCGTACATGAGATCGAGATTGAAGTTGCCAAGGCCGGCAGCGTGCAGCTCCGCGGCCGCCCGGCGGGTGTCGGCCGGGGAGTGAATGCGCCCGAGGGCGCGCAGCGCGCGCTCATCGAAGCTTTGCGCACCGAGCGAGACGCGGGTAACGCCGACGGCCCGGTATTCGCGGAACGCGCCGCGCTCGATGGCACCAGGGTTCGCCTCCAGCGTCACCTCCGCATCGCGCGCCACAGACAGGTGGCGGCGCGCGGCTTCCAGCACCTGACCCATGGCCTCGGGCGAGAACAGGCTCGGCGTGCCACCGCCGAAGAACACACTCGTCACCGCGCGCCCCGTCACGAGCGGCGCCTGCGCTGCGATATCGCGCCCGAGCCGCGCAACGTACGGCTCCTGCGCGAGCGCGCCGTGCAGCGTGTAGGAGTTGAAGTCGCAGTACGGGCACTTGCGGACACACCAGGGAAAGTGCACGTAGAGCGCGAGCGGTGGGGCAACGAGTGCGGACATGCGGGTGGCTGGTGGTACGGGTGGCGGACGGGGGTGCGAAGCTGACGCTGGGGCGGGGTATGGTACGCCCCCCGGGGTCCCGCTGTTTCTTCTCGCTTCGGGGCGCGCCCGGGGCGATCCGGAGGCGCTATTATCCGCCCCGGTCACGTGTGCCCCAAGTCTCTCCCCCAAATGGCTAGGAGGATCCGATGAAACTCCCACCGCTTGTGTTACTCGCTGCTTTCGCACTGGCCGGTTCCGCGATTGCCCAGACCCCTTCGGCGGCTCCGCCGGCTGAGCACTCGGAGTCCGGCAAGCTCGACAAAGCCTGCAAGAAGGAGATCAAAGATCTTTGCGGACATGCTCACGGTCAGGAGATGAAGGACTGCGTCAAGGCCGGTATGGACATGAACAAGTTCTCGGCGAGCTGCAAGTCGGAGATCGCGGCGCAAAAGCCGAAGTCCTGAGCACCGCCCCCGGAGTGCCACCCGTTCGGGACGAAAGAGTCCCGAACGGGTCTATCGGGTCAAGCGGCGCTCTTGCCCCGGCCCAGGGATCATCGCCGAAGAGCAGTCGCCGTAGCCGCTTCCAGATCGCACCTGTCACCGTGTTGCTTTCCGTGCCCATCACGACGTCAGCATCCCGGAAGTGTCCGGCGACGCGTTCCCGATGCGATGCTTGTCCACGTTGCCCTGCATCATCGCGTTGCCCTGCAACATTGATGTCAGAGTTGCGGCAGATAGAGCTGCTGATGTAGCCTCGCGCCAACACACCGAGGGCGCGGCAATGGCATCGAGAAGGGCGATCCTGAACGAGGCGAACTTCAAGCGTGGCCTCAAGGGACTGGAAAGTGGCCTCCGCGCATTAGGAGACATCAGCGAGGAACTCGCCACGGTGCGAAAAAACTTGCGGAGATATCTGGACGAGGTCGAGAGGTTTTCGGGGCACTTTCCACGTTTTGCTCCACCCCCAAGATTGCGACCCAGGACTCGGCGGCGCTGAGCTTCTACGCCGCAAGCAGGCGGCAACCTGAGGCTGTGCTGGATCGATGTCACGCCGTCAGTCTGCGGCACTCGAGCGCACAGACCAGCCCGCGTTCTTCTATCTGGATCTGAACGATACGGCCCGGCGGGCCGCGCTGTTGACAGCGGTCGTGAGGGACAAGGTACCGACGGCTGCGTCGCTCAAGCGCGAGTACGCTCAGGCGCTCTCGCAATTGTGCAGAGCGCCGCTCAACACCGCGCGCCAGCCACGGATCGACACCGGCGGCCCTGTTCTACGGCTCGCAAGAGCAAGAGGGCTGATCGATGACTCGGTACTGTCATCGAGTTACCGCGCTGATTCGCGGGCTGTTGCGAGACGACACGTACAGCACGGTTTGATCTTCCTGGGGCTTCAACATCCGCCCCTGCGCGCGCTGTGCGATCTGTTGATCACCGACATTCTTTGTTGGCCCAGCATCAAATCCCGCAGCGGGACTGTCGGTAATCTGTACGGAATCGTTTGGCTCGACCCGTCTGACGACCTCACATCGCTCGACATCGCTGAGTATCTCATTCACGAGATGGTTCACCTGAACCTCGACCTGGCTGACATGACCTTCGGCTTGTTCACCCGCGCTCCCGGCAGTCAGTTCGAATCGCACTCGGCCGTGCTCGGCCGTCGGCGGCCTCACTCTCTTGCTTTCCACTCGGCCTGTGTCGCGGTGAGTATTGTTTATTTTCGAATGCTTGTTGGAATGCATGCCGAATTGGATCGGCTGTGCTCATCCCTGCAGCGGTGCACTTCCGAGTTATTGGAGCACCCGGCCGCCTTCACCGGATATGCGCGGAACGCAATTCTGGCTGCCCAGGCATTTTCCCGGGCACCCAGGCTCGCAGCGATCCCCGTTCACCAACAGCTGACAGCGCTCGCCTAATACAAAAAGCGGGACTTGCTGACAAGTCCCAGAGGATCTCCTCTGATCGTGACAGAGCCGCTCAAGGCGGAAACTTGAGCGCGCGCCGGACGGCCTGGAATCGCGGCTCGTCGCGCAGCGGATCCAGGAGATAGTCGACCTGCAGTGCGACCAGGCTCGAATCGTGCAGGCGCAGTCCTTTCTCGAGCCACTCGAGCGCCTTGGTCCGGTTCCCCCACTGCGCGTAGACCTCGGCGTACTCGTATGCGCCCCGGTCGCCGTACCAGGACTGCAAGGTCTGGAGCATCGCGGCGGCATCGGCATGTCGCCCGAGTTTCTCGTAGGTGATGGCCAGACAGACGTGAATGCCGGAAAAAGTCTCAGAAGGGTCGGGGACGGGTCGCGTCCGCTCGCAGGATGTGCGCGCGGCTTGATAGTCTCCAACGGCGTAGTAATTGAGCCCGACGGTAGTCAGCACTCCAGGATTCTCGGCATCCAGGGCCAACGCCGCCGTCGCGGCGCCGAGAGCTTCGTCATAACGTCGCGATACCCGCAACGCAAAGCTCAACAGGCGATGCACGGCGGGATTCAGCGGATCGAGCCGCACGGCTCGGCGGATCGTGGCCAGTCCGTCATCGGTGTGCCTCATCAGCACTGCAAACTGGCCATATCTGAACGCCACCTGCGCATTGCCAGGCGCAAGTAACACCGCACGCTGGAATTCTCTAGCCGCCTGCTCGAAGTCGAGAGATTCACTTGCCAGGACGTTGGCGCGGGCCACGTAGCCATCGGCGAGAGCCGGTGCGCGGGCAATCGCCTGGCGAGCGTCGCTCTGCGCCCCCTCATAGCTTGCACGTATCTCCGCTCCCCTCGCGTAGTTGTCTCCATAGTCAGTCAGCTCGAGCGAGCGAGCCGCAAGCGCCAGCGCATAGCCCGGATCGAGACGAATCGCTTCAGCGTACGCGGCGATCGCGGCTGCGCTCTCCCTGGCATTGTGTGCCATCGTGGAAGCTTTCAAGCCGCGCAAGTACGCATCCAACGCGGCCGCGTTGTGCGTGCCACCCAATTCGATTCTCGCTGCCGTGTCCCCGAGCAGTGTCACCTTGAGCGCGTCTGTGACCGCGTCCGCGATCTCAGTCTGCAGCACCAACACATCACCGAGGTCCCGGTCGTAACTCCGTGACCAAAGGTAGAATCCCGTGCGCGCATCGTTGAGCCGCGCCGTGATGCGGACAGTGTTACCGGAGCGCTGCACACTCCCCTCGAGGACCGAGGCCACGTTCAGCTTGCGGGCGATGGCGCCGATGTCGGCATCCTTTCCCTTGAAGGAGAACGAGGACGTACGGGCTGCAACCTGAAGCTCGTTGATGCGCGCGAGATCGTTGAGCAGCTCCTCTGAGAGGCCGTCCGAGAAGTACTCCTGCTCCTTGTCTCCGCTGATATTCTCGAACGGCAGCACCGCGATCGAGTGCGGCGGCGGGTTGAAGGTGGCTGCGGTGCCGGACGCGCGTGACGCCGCGGGTTGAGCTTCCGGGGCCGCGGTCTGAACCACGACGAAGCGCCTGGAGATCCACAGCTTGTCGAGCGCCAGGTAGGCCAGGCTCAGAACAGCGACTGCCGCGATGAGAGTGGGTCCAAGAACGGCACTCCGGCGGCCGCGGGCTGCCTTGTCAGTCGCAAGGCCGGCAAGGAGCTGCTCCACCGAGGCGGTGCGCGCCTCACGATCAAAGGCCAGCGCGTTCACGAGCGCCGCATTCTGTTCGCGCGACAGCCCTTCGAGCCGCGGAACCCTGGTACCCGATTCCCGGGCCTCGAGCGCGGTGAGTTCCCCGAAGGGGCGCTCCCCGGAGAGCATCTCGTAGATCACACAGGCGAAGGAGTAGATATCATCGCGCCGGTCCGCCTCTTTCCCTTCGAGCATCTCGCAACTGGCGTAGGCCGGGGTGAGCGCACGCAACCCGGACGGGGCGTGCAGGAGTGGACCGCGCGACACCCGCGCGATGCCGAAGTCGAGCAGCTTGGTTCTCCCCGAGGTCGTCACGAACACGTTCGCGGGCTTCAGGTCGCTGTGGATGACGTTGTGGTCGTGCGCGTTGGCGAGCGCCGCGCCCACATCCTCGATGATCGGCCAGGCGTGGCTGAAGGACATACCGCGGCCAAACTCCTCATCGAGCAGCTCGTCCAGTGATTTGCCCTCGAGGTACTCCATCAGCACGTAGAGGGTCTGGCCGTCGACGTTCACCGAATGCACATCGACGATGTTCGGATGGCTCAGCTTGCGCGTCTTGCGGACCTCCTCGCGCAGCAGCGCCAGGGCCTCAGGGCGCAGCTCCTCCTTCAGTGCCTTGATGGCGAACCTCTCGCCGGGTACCTGCTCATCGGCGACCAGGTACACCACCCCCATCCCCCCCTCACCGAGCTCGCGCTCGATGCGGTAGCGGCCACCCAGCAGCTGACCGACCGCCAGCCGCACCGTTTTGGATGGCACGCTCGCTCGCGCTCGTCGCCGCTCGTTGCGGCGCCGCTCCGGGGACTGCATTCCGTCGTCCTGGTGCCCCTCAATGGCACAGGCCGACAGCTGCAGATCGAGGGGTGAGACCTCGGTGGAGAAGGGTACGCGCTTGTCTTCAGCGGCCATGGCGTCGCCCGCAGGGCTGTTGGGAAGCATGCACCGTGGTGCCAATGACGGCAAATACCGTGGCTCCGATCTCCAGACTGCCCTCGAGTGCAGTACCAGGCGCGCGGGCACGCGCTCCCTCACATCAGGAAACTGGACGACTGCTTTGGCAAATCTGGCCGCGGGTGCCGAAGAAATCGCAATGACAGCGAGCGGCACCGACTGGCTCTCGCGAAGACCAATGAACTGACCGATAGGTCAGTGACTGGCAAGGTGCGCTACACCGACATGACCGGAGACCGCGCTCGTACGCCTCCACTGACGAGACGAGCTTCGCCATCTATGCTGAACGGATCTGATAGCCACGGCTCCGTCCGCGCGTCCATGCCTTCGCGACGGCATTGGCCGGCCAGCTGCCGAGGGAGGCATCCATCCATTCGCGATGTGCCGACTTGCGGCAAATAGGATGCCGCTGCTCGAGCGATCGCGGGTACGTACGCAGGAAAGCGTCGAATTGGGCCGAAGAAACCTCGCGCCAGCGCCGGCGTGCCTGGAATCGCCCAAATACGGCCCGTCGAAAAAGGGCACGCCAGACGTCAGATACGTTATTCACCGCCAGGTCCTCTCCGCTCGATCGACGGGGGAAGCCTGAGGCAGATAGGGTGAGAGAGTCAGTCGCCAGCCGGTTATGAATGCGTGACAGGGCGCCTTGAGACGGGCGTGAGCATGCTGTCAGCCCGTGCAAATTTCACGACGTCCTAATAACTCCCTAAGGATCTCCCCTCGTTCGTTAGGTAACTTTTCTACCGAGGCGGTCGGGGCAACAAAAACTGCAGACCGTCTCATGATGGCGCCGTCTTCCCTCCCCGGGTCGGCGCCATCGTTCTTCGTTTCGGTGCCGCGGGGCCGAAGAGTCCCCATTGATCGCCCATGGCACGCAACTTCACAACGCCGCACCGGCACAGCGTTAAACTGTGCCCCATGAATGAAACAATGCGCAGCTACATCAGGAAGCGAGTGTTCTGGGCCTGGGCAGTCGGTGTAGGCGGGTTGCTGCTCGTGATGCTGACCGGGGTCATTGCGACTTCCTCGAATACCGGCGCAATGATCGCTCTCGGTTTTCTCATAGTCTTCGCAGCCGCGCTCGCGACTCGTTTAATCAAGTGCCCGAAGTGTTCGACGCGGCTTGGTCCACAAGTCGCCATGCACATAGCGCTGCCGGCGGGACGTGCTCGATTCAATTTCTGCCCGTACTGCGGCGTCAGCCTGGACGAGGCACCCCCGAAGGCTCACATGACGCAGAGTGCGGCCCAAACTCAGAATCCGCTGAACCCGATCAAGTAGCACTCCGAGGCCGCGCCGGGTGCCTGAGAATCCACGTTGATGGAATCAATCCGCACTCACGCTCACGTTGGAATATCCGACGTGTGCGCCCGAGCAGTAGAGGCTGGCACGTGCGACCTTAAACGGCGGAACAAAGGTGCTCTTCGTGGTGCCACCAACCGACACGGTTAGTTGATACGACTCATCCAGGGTGCAGCGTGATCACCGCCGCTCGCCTGAGTGCTCGCTCGTCCATGGCCGCCAATGTGGTACGGCGAGCAGCCGGAGGTCACAACTGAATCTTCTGTGCGATTGTCGAGAGAGGGCGTGAGCACGCTGTCTGCGCGTCCAAGAATCCCAACTCCCTGATAACTTCCTAAGGATTTCCACCCAGTGGATAGCTAATTTCCCATATCTGTCTCATGGGTGCGATTCATCTCACTTCTCAGGCATACAGCGTCTCGCAGCACAGCGTCGTCGGTGACCGTGAGCGACAGATCGCCTGCGCGAATCTGGGACTGTCGCCGCCGTGACGACAGGTTAAATGTGAGGTCTGGGGGCTTCCGGTCGAAGCCAGGGTTCCGGACGGAGCAAATCTCTTATCAGTAAAGCACTTCGTGCATCGCACGAAAAAGGATCATCTATGAAAAGTGTAATGAGGATACCCATTCTATTATCGGTGGCCTTAGCAGGGTTCAGTATTGTTGCTTTTGGGCAAGAACCCACCGCATCCAATCAATCCAACACGCTTCTGCCAGGAGGAGGGGCTCAGGCCGATCTCGGGCAAGCCCGATCAAGTGCCGCAATCGCAGTGAATATGTCGGAGGTTCCGGCGGGGACTCCGCGAAATGTGTTGCCGCCTCCTGCTCCGCGAGGCGGAATTAGCGCGGAAGAATACAAGGCGCGGAAGGCGGAAGCTGCGAAGGGGCTGAGCTTCGCCCCGGGCGGACAAACAGGAGCCGCCCCGGCGAGCGAAAATGGCCGCGAGACCCCTGGAGCCTCCCGGGCATTCCGTGGACAGTCACAACAGGGGACAATAGCGCCGGCTGACATGGCGGTCGCGGTCTCGGCAAACTACGTCGTCCAACTCGTCAACTCATCCATCGCCGTGTACAACAAGAGCGGTGTGATCCAACCCGGGTTTCCAAAGCCGCTGAGCACATTCTTTTCAAACAACACGGGTGATATCGGCGATGTTCGTGCTTTCTACGACTGGAGCTACCAACGCTTTGTTGTGCTTGCGGATGACTTTACGGCCGGAGTCATACACGTGGCGGCGAGTGCCACCAGCAACCCATTGGGTGCGTGGTACCAGTACACCTTTGCACCCTGGGGGGCGGCAGATTGCCGCACCAACACCCCCTGTCCCGACTTCCCGCAGCTCGGATACGACACTAGCACCATCTACATCGGTGTCAACTTCTTCGCTAATGCAACGACTTTTTCGAGTGACTGGATGCTGCTGTTACCTAAAGCCAAAATCTATGCGGGTGCACCGTTTGGTTACAACTTTTGGTTCAACTTGAGTTGGAACGGTGTGCGGGTGGATACGGTGCATCCGTCCGTGCCGGTGGCCGTCGCCGACGATCCACGAGCGGGTCTCGCCGTCAGTAGCTTTAACATCAACTCCGGAGGCGGGCAGTGTCTCCACGGTTGCAACGGGTTGGTGTTCTGGGCGTTCTCGAACAACCTCCCGGCGACTGGCAGCCCGGGCCCGGAGTTAAGTGCGGTCGGCGTCGCGACTGCTCACAACTATAGCCTGCCTGCAAGCGCCAACGAACCAGGTTGTGCGGGCTGCATCGACACTGGCGACGTCAGAATCAGCGGAACGCCAACCTATCATACGGGTGTGATTACCGCCTCCTTGAACACCAACGGGTCCGACGCGCACTCGCATGCCTTGTGGTTCCAGGCAAGGGTGTTCCTTAACGACAACGATGCACGCTGCACGGGAGCTTTCCTCAATGACTGCCCCAGGATTACCAGTGCGCAATTGTTAAACGAGGACTGCTTTTTCTGCGGTGGTCAGGGGGCCGCGGGCTCAAGCTTCTATGGTGCGCTGGCTCCCACCGTGGGCGGCGATGTGACCATGGTTTACAACTACTCCGACAACAATACGAATGTGGAGTCCGCCTACACGGCCCGGCGCGCGACCCAAGCGCAGAACACCATGCACGACCCCGGCTTCATCCTCTGCGGAGGCAGCAGCACAGCCGTGGGCCGTTGGGGCGATTACGAAGCGAATGTTATTGACCTTTCGTCTACGCCTCAAAGCACGTGGTTCTCCGGCATGAACGCCCTTGGCGGTGGTACCTGGGGTACCTGCATCGGCAACGATGGCTACGGCGCGATAAACCAGCCTTAGCCGGCTGACATTTCACCTAACAACAATCCTGCTGCCGCGCCTTGCTGGCGCGGCAGCTTTTGTTTGTCTTAGCGAGGCTTTAACGGAGGCCGACCAGTAATTCAAGACAATTTTGCTGGAGGAATGGCAACCATGGCATCGCTGCGCAGCCTCGTGCTGACGATCGCTGGGTGTGTCGTCCCGACGGGAGCGAAGTTCAAGCCGGTCACACTTGATGCGGCAGCACGTGACCGAGTGATCGACAAAGTGGCCGGTATTGTCGAAGAGTCCTATGTGTTTCCGGACACGGCTAAGAAAATGGCTGCCACTCTGCGAACGCGAGAAGAGGACGGTGAATACAATGCCTTTGTCGATGGCGAAGCCTTCGCAAGGAAGCTTACCGACGATCTTCAGGATGTCAGCCACGATAGGCACATCGAGGTACGCTTCAGCTTCGTTGTGCAACCGCCAGAGATGTTCACGCAGCATGCTGAGGACGAGCCGACGCTTCGCCGGCAACTGACTGCCATCAACTGCGGATTCGAGAAGGTGGAAAACCTGGCTCCGAATATCGGTTACCTGAAGTTCAATCTGTTTGCCGTATCCAGCAGCTTGCGTGCGCTCGCCGCTTCGGCACGCGCAACCGCGAGGCCGACATCAGGAGAATTGCCGGGCGCCATCCAGCGCTCGATGCCGCCGAACCGGTAGCGCAGCATCCACGTCGAGGCCGAGTGCTTCCCGGCCGAGCTCTGCCTGCGGAGATACAACCCGTTGCCGTCGGCGAGCAGGCAGGCGACAGGGCGGCTGTGTGCTCGCTGCAGCGCGAGTGCCGTCAGCCGTTCGATGCGCCTCGCCACTGCCTCAAAACCTCGTGCGTAGCTAAACGTGCCGCAGCCGACGTTACCGAACTGACTTAGATACGCACCTAAGCTACGCAGCGGGTATAGACCACACTGGACTTAGGCGGACGTCCTTGTACGCCTAGGATTTCAGGCACGGCGATTAACGCGTTAATGGGAGGGATGGACGCCGTCGGATCTCACTCCGCGTTCTGCACCAGCTCGCGGCGTTGACGACTATCTAGCTGATCCGCCTGAGCATTTTCAGCTTTCACACCCGAACAGCTACATCTCTAGCTACAGCGCTTTCTAACGCTCTTCGGCTCCTGGACAATGCCTCGAACAAACGCTGGACGGGCGGCGAGACCGGCCATCTGGAACGCCATCGTGCGCTATTGGTGGGTCAACCAGAATCAAACTTTTCGCCAAGAGATCGACGGCGGTTATCTCTGGTCCCCGAAGCGCAACAAGAACGGCCACCGCAATCCGTTCTACGAGTTCATGCGCGAGGTCGCACCCGGCGACATCGTCTTCTCGTTCTTCGACACGCGCATCGCGGCGCTTGGCATCGTCAGCGGGTATTGCCGGGAGAGCCCCAAGCCGGTGGAATTCGGCACTGCCTGCACCAACTGGAGCCAGATCGGCTGGCGGGTGGGCGTTCGCTGGCAGCGCTTAGCCAATTCAATCCGTCCCAAGGATCACATCGCGCGTTTGCGGGCGGATCTCGCGAGCAAATACGCGCCGTTGACTCCGGACGGCAATGGCCTGCAGAGCGTTTATCTGACCGAGATCAGTCGGGGGTTCGCCGGGGCCTTGTTTTCGTTGATTGGCGCCGAGGCCAACCAGGTCGCCGATGTCGGACAGCAGGTGCGCGAGTTCGAGCGCGACTCCCCGGCACCCGAACGAGACATCGAGGAATGGGAGCGGCGCGTCGAGGTGGCCCTCGATAGGGATGCGACGATTCCGCAGACCGAGAGGACCGCGCTCATCCAGGCGCGCCGCGGCCAGGGGCTCTTCCGGGACAACGTGCGCTCCATGGAGCATGCCTGCCGCATCACCCGGGTAGCGCGCATGGAACACTTGGTAGCGAGCCACATACAGCCGTGGCGCGACAGCAGCAACGAACAGCGGCTCGACGGCGAGAACGGCTTGTTGCTGACCCCGACGGTGGACCACCTGTTCGACAAGGGGTTCATCTCATTCGAGAACGCGGGACAGCTCATCGTGTCGCCGGTCGCCGATCCAGTATCCCTCAAGCGCATGGGAATCGACCGCGACGCTCGAGTGAACGTCGGCACCTTCTCGCAGGGCCAGCGGCAGCATCTGGAGTTCCATCGCGAGAACGTACTGCGCATGGCGCGTGGGCTGTCGAAGGGCGAGCGCAGACGCTGAGGAATCGGCGGGCGCCCGGGTGAGATTTGGATGCGCATTGAGACCACGTGCGTGCAGGATAGGCAGCCGGCGGCTCTTGTCACACACCGCGTCCGAGGCCGGTACCCTCCGAACCTGGCTCGACACGCTTGGACGGGCTGCATGGCACTTGCGAGAGCGCGCAACCGTCGTACAGCTAGACCTGAGGGAGCTAGAGTGACAGAACAGCCGCGACCCAAAGCGGTTCCACTGCGAATCGAACTGCTCGAGGTGGTCCCCCTCGTCTGGCGTCGGGTGCTCGTCGCCGACCATTGGACGCTGGCGAGCTTGCACCAGTACCTTCAGTGGGTCATAGGCTGGACCGACTCCCACGCGCATGAATTCCAGGTGGGTGACGGTCTGGTGGCGCCAGATTGGTGGATACAGGAGGCCGGTTCCGACGGGGATGCCGGTCGCTATAGCGACGAGCGACGGATCTCGGTCGCCGCCGTCGTATCGGAGCTCGGAGCGCATGGCGAATTCGAGTATCGCTACGACATGGGGGACGGCTGGGAGCATCGAATCGTCATCGAATCTATGCCGATATCGACGGTGAGCGACCCGCGGCTACCGGTCTGTGTCGCCGGCGAGAATGCCTGCCCGCCCGAGGACGTCGGCGGACCCCATGGCTACGCACTATTCCTGGAAGTTCTCGCCGACCGTCAGCATGAGCAGCACGAGGACCTGGTGCGCTGGATCGGCGGTGTGTTCGACCCCAAAGGTTTCGATCTGAACCGTATCAATCGGGACTGGAAGGGCGCCAAGCGGCGCCGACCCTGATAACGACTGTAGTCAAGCGGTCGCCCGCAACCCCAACCTAACCCAGCGAGAGTTATGCCGCATAAGACCGACGCCTTGCTTGATCCCGCGGCCGCAATCGCCTTTATCGAGGGCTACAAGCGATTCCTACTGACAGCGGCGGCCGGGCATCGAGCTGGCGAAGGTGGCCTCCTGGAAACCCTCGTCGACGCACGCAGCCGAATCACGAAGGACCCGGCCGTCCTCAGCGACACGCTCGCAAAGGCCAGGACACTTACGCCAGGTCTGGGCGACCCGGTTCTGCAGGCGATTGAGACCCTTCGGGTCGAAAACTGGATATATCTCAAGGACACGAGGAGCTACGCAGTATTCATGGATTCAACTGGAGAGTTCGCCTTCGGAGTCCGCGCTCTCACGCAACGGATTCGAGACATCGTCGGGACATCAGGCGTATTGCTCGAGACAGGAATCATTCGCTATCGCGGCCAATATGTATGCGATGGTTTGGTGAGCGGCGTTGTTCACCTTGGCCGCAATTATCTACGGAGCTTTGCTAGTACATATGAAAAGCTTAGGAGGCAAGGACGCTTTGAGGTAGAGCATTAGACGAGCCACCGCGCGGCGCAGCTACGTTACGAGTTGCATCCATACGGAGCACTGGCTATCTCTTGTCGCCCAGATCCGCGGTAAATCCAATAGGGCGCCGCCTCGGGGGCGTCGGATGCATGAGCTGGCGGATCGCCGAGAGAATAGCGGCGATAGCCTCGTCATGGTCGGCGAGCTTCTTGTCGAGGCGAGCCTCCAGCTGCGCGAACTGACGGGCGAGCTCCGTGTTCGAGGCGAGCATTTCGCGCAGCCGCAGAAAGGCGCGCACGACGTAGATACCCGTCTCGATGGCTTTGGGGCTGTTCAGCACATTGGCGGCCTGAATTGCGCCGTGCTCTGTGAAGGCGAAGGGTGGGAATCTCGGGTCGCGGTGCTTCTGGGAACCGGTCGCAATTTGCGACCGGTTCAGTGCCTCAACCTCGTAGCGGGTCAGTCTGAACATGAAATCGCCCGGGAACCGCTCGGCGTTGCGCTTCACCTGCTCATTGAGGCGCTTGGTCGTGACGCCGTACAGCGCAGCGAGGTGGGCATCAAGCAGCACCCTATGTCCACGCAGCACCAGGATATCGCGTGAGATGTGATCAGGACTTGGAACGATAGCCCGGGTCATGACCGGCCCCCTATCGGGTGGTGTGCACTTGATCCCGAGCTGCCAGGACCCTGTGTTCGGCGTATCGAGACCACATTGCTGCCACCCCGCTCCGCCTCGATCAGCAAGTCGGTCCACCGCTCGAGTGCTGTGCGCCGTTCCTTGAAGTAATCGTGTCGATCGTAGATGCCCTCGACCCCACGGATTGCGTGCCCCAGGCAGCGCTCGGCTACCTCGCGCCGGACGCCGAGCGCTGCAAGCTGGGTGCGTGCCGTTCGCCGCAGATCGTGAAGCGTGAAAGGGCGGAGTCCGTGCTTTACGCGCTGCAGAGCGGCGTTCAACGTATCGCGCCCGACGTGCGGCACGCGCTCGCGGCGATCCTGCCGGCGCTTCGGGAACAGATACTCGCTGCCGGCATCGAGCGCCTTGAGTTCATGCAGCCAAGCGACCGCCGTGGACACCAGTGGGATATCGAGCGGTGTCCCAGTTTTCGTGCGCGTGGCCGGAAGGTGCCAGACCGCACCCAAGGGCGTGCTTCCCTCGAGATCAAACTCTTCCCACCGAGCCCCCAGCAGCTCGCCTTTGCGGACGCAGAGCACAAGCAGCAGCTCGAGGGCGTAGCGATTCTCGGCGCCGAAGCTCGGCGTTTCGCGGATCTTTTCAAAGAGCTGCGCCAGCTCGTCGAGGCTCAAGGCGCGGCTCCGGGGCCGCTCGATACCGCCGCCGTCCAGACGCGGTGAGAAATCGGAGGCCGGGTTGTTAGGCACCATTCGCCGGCGCACGCCGAACGCGAAGATGCGACGGGTGAAGCGTAGTAGGTCGTTCGCCGCCGTCGGTGCGCGCTCCTTGAGCTCGTCGATCACGCGGGCGATGTCCGCCGGCGTGACATCCACCGCCGCAGTGCGACCGAGCTTCGGAAGCAGGTACTTGTCGAGGTGCCGCCGGGGCACATCCGGATGTTTGAGCCCGCGCCCCGTAATCTCGTATCGGTACCACTCCTCGCACAACTCGCGAAACGAGCCACGCTGGCGCTGCTCTGCTTCCGCGGCACGGCGCACGCTCAACGGGTCCTGCTGCTTATCAAGCAGCACGCGCGCCTGGCGCGCCTCGATACGTGCCTCAGCCAGGGACATGTCGGGGTAATGGCCGAGCGTGAGCCAATGCTCGCGGCCGGCGAAGCGATAGCGCAGCGTCCACGAGGCACCATCCCGAGTCTGCTTGCGCAGGTAGAGCCCGCCGCCGTCGCTGAGTAGCACCGGCTCGCCCGATCGGTGTGCCCGCTCGACAGCGAGCGCCGTCAGTGTCGCGCGCCCCATCCCAACACCTTGTTCGCTAGCTACAAACTAGCTACAGATCCAGCCACAAGGATAGCGGAAGTTGGGATGGCGGGCAGTAGACGAATCTTGCCAAAACACCTAGAAATTCAGCGGTTTTGCGCGAGACCGTGGATGCGCCCAGACAGCGCTGGACGTTGATCGACCTATTCGGCGTTCTGCACCTGCTCGCGCATCTGCTCGATGAGCACCTTCATGTCCACCGCGGAGCGCGTGGTGTCGAGGTCCTGCGACTTCGAGGACAGCGTGTTGGCTTCGCGGTTGAGCTCCTGCATGAGGAAGTCGAGCCGCCGGCCGGCGGGCTCACTGCCGCCGATTACGCGGCGGACTTCCTCGATATGGCCACTGAGCCGCTCGAGCTCCTCGTCGACGTCGAGGCGCTGCAGCAGCAGTGCGAGCTCCTGCTCGATGCGCTCGCGCTCGACGCTCGTGCCGAGCTCGGCGAGGCGCTCATCGAGCCGCGCGCGCACGCGCGCCTGCACCTCCGGCAGCCGCGCCCGCACGCCGGCCACCAGCGACTCGAGCGCGGCGCAGCGCTGCTCGAGGAGCTCGCGCAGCCGCGCGCCCT
>Ga0306920_100004715_pt1 | contig 17508 bp, 13 predicted proteins | sample flu12Cox44000170_FD_204666 | JGI IMG/M metagenome (GOLD analysis project Ga0306920, IMG submission 204666) | Lab enrichment of tropical soil microbial communities from Luquillo Experimental Forest, Puerto Rico - flux4day.12C.oxic.44.000.170 (v2)... | ecosystem: Environmental > Terrestrial >... | reverse complement strand
GTTTTCCGCGATCGCCATTTCAGATGCCATTCCGGCCGATAGGTCAGTGGCCGCCTGGCGCTGATTACCCCGGCGGGCTGACCTGGCGGGGCGCTGTCCCCGGCCGTCAGCGTGCGGGCCGCCACATGGTCGTCACGACCGGGGTGCCGCCCGGATAGCAGAAGTGGCCGTGCGCTTCGAAACCCACACCGGCGTACCGGTGGTCATTCGCGGGGTTGGAGGATTCGAGGTAGGCCGGCAGGTGCTCGGAGTCGATGAGCTCAAGGTCGTGGGCGAGCAGGCGCATGCCGATCCCCTTCCCCCGGTGCTCCGGGTGGGTGCCCAGGAAAGACAGGTAATAGTGCGGCTCCGCCCGCGGGTGCGCGGCGTCGAACCGGCTGACCAGCTCCAGGTAGTTGCCAGCGGCCGGGCCCAGGCGGTCAGCGGCCAGCTCCTGCAGGCGCCGCTCCTGGTCTGGTGTCATCTCCGTGCCATCGGGCGGTATCCAGATGGACGTCGCCTCTCCGCCGCCAGCCAGCCACGTCCATGGGTAGCGCAGCGCCCCGTCGACCTGCAGCCGCCAGAACTCGCGGTGATGAGCGGTCCCGCCACCAGGAAGGGCCATCGCGTGCGCCCACAGCGGGTCACCCGCAAACGACAGCGAGATGATCTCAGTGACCAGGTCCGCATCGGCGGGCGAGGCGCGGCGAACGGCCAGCGGGCTGGTCACCCGCGCATCGTAGCGCGGGCAGCGTTGATCATGGTCGGCGGCCCGCCGTCCTAGTCCTGGGCGGCGATGAGCAGCCTAGCGAGGGGCTCGAGGGTTGCCATGAGTTCATCGAGCTCGTCTGGCTCGAGGCTCTCGTAGGGCTTCGCCGCGAGGTCGTCGGTGAGCGCCTCGACCCGCTGTTTGACGATGCGGCCCAGTTCGCTCAGCCAGCCGTCATCCCCGATCAGGCCGCGATCGCGCATCCCATCGATCACGGCGGTGAGCTGCGCTGCCGGGAGGTGGTGGATGCGTCCGAATTGCTCCGCCGGCATGTCCATGTCGAGGGCGGAGAGGACATGAGCCTCGAGGCCACCGACACCCTCGATCATCAGGGCCGCGATGTGCCCGTCGCCACGGTGCTCCCGCAGCAAGGAGCCTGCATGAAAGAAGCGGGCTACCACGTCGTCGGGGATCGGGATTGCGCGCAGCGCTGCGTACATGGGCCGGCCCTCTGCCGGAGCGCTGGTCGCCGCCTTTATCAACAGTTCGGCGCCACGGGCGAAGGCAGGAGAGTCGACGCGATCGCCGAGGATCCGCCGCAGCGCCTTCACGCAGCCCATCTGACGAGCGGCGATCGCCGCTTCAGGCGTGGTGATGCGCCACACCTTCGGAATGTGGCGAGCAACCTCGCCGGGAGCGAAGTTGTAGAACAGCGCGTCCACCACCGCCGCCGTGGGGAGGCCCAGGGGCGCCGCCCGCCCGGCGAAGTAGGTGTCCCAGTAGTTGGTAAAGCCCAGGGCGAACATCTCTTCGTTGGGTTCGTCGGCTGAGTAAGGGATGAGACCAATCGGCTCAACGAGCTCGAACATCCGGCGAGCCATCGAATTCATCGCCTACTCCTCCTGCTGCCGACCCCGCGCCCTTGCGGGCATTCACGATCACTTGGACGACTGCGCGCAACCCAAACTCATCACACAACGACGCCTGACGGTTCACCTGAAGATCGCTCTCGGTGATCTGCCAGCAAGATACGTCGCCTGATCCTCTCGATGAGAACTCTCGGCGCGGCGGCGTGAACAGCAGTTCAGACAGCAGAGGGTACTGGTGCCGTCAATTCATCGGCAGGGCGGCGGCTCCGCCCCGCGTCTGTCTCGATGGCGAGTCCTTCGCGGGCCCAGTACTCGAAGCCGCCGATGAGCTCCCGCACGTGCCGGTAGCCAAGCGATGCCAGCGTGAACGCCGCTCGCGTGCTGCCGTTGCAGCCCGGCCCCCAGCAGTAGACGACGATGTGTGCATCCCGGTCCGGAAGCATCGACGGGGCGCGGTCGGCGAGCTCGGGCCCAGGGATGTGGATCGCGCCGGGGATCCGGCCCTGCGCCCAGCCGGCCAAAGATCGCGTGTCGATGACGACCGGCCCGGCGCCGGCGCCGCGGCTGGCGGCCAGGTCGGTGGGGTCTGTCTCATAGCTCAGCTTGGCGGCGAAGAAGTCGGCCGCGGCGATGATGGTCTCCATGGCTATCAATCCAACTAGGGACCGGGCGGACAATGAACGACGATCCCTGGCCTATATGGCATCTGGCCCGTTGATTGACCGGTATTCTTCGCGTCATGGCGTCGGATCAAGGGTCTGGACTCGATCGGGTCGATCAGGCCATCCTTGCGGAGTTGCAACGTGACGGGCGCGTGAGCGTCGCAGACCTCGCGCGGCGCATCTCGCTATCGGCGAGTTCGACGGCCGACCGGCTGCGCCGCCTTGCCGACGGTGGCGTGATCACTGGCTACACCGCGCTGCTCGCTCCCGAGGCGCTGGGCTACCCGATCACCGCGTTCGTCCGGCTGAGGTACCCGCTGGGGAACCATAAGCCGTTTCACGATCTTCTCGGCACCACGCCGGAGATCATCGAGGCGCACCACATCACCGGAGATGACTGCTTCATCCTCAAGCTGCTGGCCCGCTCGATGACCGACCTGGAACGCCTCACCGGGAAGGTCGCCGGACTAGGATCCATCACGACCAGCGTCGTCTACTCCAGTCCCCTCGCGCGCCGCGCACTAGTCCCGCCGAGCTGAGCCTCACCCCCCGTTTCGGGCTACCGCCCTCAGGCGCTCGGGCACATCAGCGATCCGCTGCGGCCGACGGCGAATAGGTGTCAAACGTGGTGACACGCACGCTCTGAGCCTGGTCGGCGGTGTCCTGGCTGGCGCGCCTGGCAGGACTCGACCTGCGACCGGCTGCTCAGAAGATGCCGCACATGTGTCCAGGACCGTCGCTCACCTGGGGGACAGCCTGCATACGTCCGGCAGGGAGTCATGGCATCCGATCGCGTTGGTGTCAGCCATGGGTGTCAGGGCCGCCGGATGCGGATCCTCACCGCGGCCGATCCGAGGACTGGGTGGCTGGCCCGCACCGTAACAGAGCCCGCCGAGCGGGGCAGTGCCCGCACCCAGGCTGCGCCGGCGCCTCCGGCTGCGGTGAAGTCGAACGGACTGTCGCCGACCAGCATTGCGGGACCGTGCGATGAGAGCTGGATCTGTCCTCGGGCGTATGGGCGGGGCGCCCCGTAGGCGTCCACCGCGCGGAACACGACCCGGGTTTCGTCAGCGCCGTCACCGATCAGCTCGGCATCGTCAGCAGCAAGCAGCAGCCGGTCGGCCGCCGGGTCCGATGAGAACCGGCGGGAGGCTACCTTGGCCCCGCCGAGGTAGCCGTCGATGCGCAGTTCCGGGTGCGAGGTGCCGTCCACGCCAGTGAAGTCGGCAAACGACGGCGGGTAGGGCAGGTGACCGTAGTTCGCTGTGTCCGGGGTCACGGTGGTGTGGTGCGTGCCGCCGACATAGATTTCGAGCCTGTCCAGATTGGCGCAGATCATCGCGCTGCTCAGGCTGGTGATCGGGGACGTCGGGCCAAAATCCCAGTAGAACGCGGGCTGGATCACCGGGCGGGTCTTCGGGTCCAGCTGCGACTGGTAGATCGCAGCGCCGGGCTTGGGGATGCGGAACAAGTCGACCACTCCGGTGTACTTGATGCCGCCAAACTCATAGCCGTTGCCTGATGCGTAGTCATAGCCGGACCAGGCGAGCAGGCCGCAGTACCGGTCATCGGAGGCGGCGATGTCGTGCACCCGAGCATGCGCGGTGGCCTGGCCCTGCTGGGTGCCCTGGGAGTCGGTGCGCCGGTAGTGCCTTGCGGGGCCGGCCTGCGCGCCGACCGCCTCACAGACCAGGTATGGCTTACCCGCGGCGTCGGTGGCGGGCCGCAGCTCTGGCTGGCGCAGGCCGTCGGGGCCGATCCGGTGCCGGTAGTCGTGGATGCTGTAGACGTCGAAGACGTAGCTGGCGTCGGCGGGAAGACCATCGCCCCCGGTCGGGCGCGAGTCGTCGAGAGAGTGCGCGAGTTCGTGGCACGCGGTGTACTCGATGACGTGTTCGCCGGCCTCGTTCGGCATCACGCCCCACACGATGATGGACGGATGGTTGCGATCACGGATGATCATCTGGCGCACATCGCGGTAAGCCGCCTTCTGCCACGCGGCATCACCGAAATAGCCCCAGCCCGGAATCTCCTCCCACACCATCAGCCCCAGCTCATCGCAGGCGTTGTAGAAGTCTTCCGACTGCGGGTAGTGCGAGCAGCGCACCATGTTGCAGTTGAGCTCCCCCCGCAGGATCTCCGCGTCCTTGCGCTGTACCCGGGCCGAGGTGGCACCTCCGGCGAACGGGTAGAACTGGTGCCGGTTGACGCCGAACAGCTTGACCCTGCGGCCGTTCAGGAAGAACCCGTCGAGCTGGAAGCTGGCCTCGCGGAACCCGATCCGGACCTGGTAGTCGTGCAGCGGGGCATCGCTCACGTGCAGCGTGGCCAGCACTGTGTACATCTTCGGGTTATCGATATCCCACAAGGTGATGCCCGCCAGCCCGCTGAGCGTGCCGGTCACCGTGACCTGCCCCGGCTTGGTGATCTTGACCGGCAGCGTGGCGGAGGAAATCTGCCGGTTCCCGTCGCGCAGCTCAACCAGGATGGTCACGCTCCCGCGCGGCACCGCCGCCGCATCCACCGTGCACTGAAGCACAACGTGCCGGCGGGCGGCTTCCAGGACGGCGACAGGCTTAGCGAACACGTCGGCGAGGAACACCTGCGGCACCACCCGCAACTGCACCTCCCGGTAGAGCCCGCCAGGCTGCCAGAAGTCGACCGAGCTAGGGGCGTATGGCCGTGGGCGGTCCGGCGGGACGTTGAGGTTGAACCGCGAATTCAGGGTGACGGCCAGCACATTGCCACGGCGCGCGAGCAGATCGGTGATCTCGGCGCTGAACGGCAGGTAGCCGCCCACGTGGCCGGGCAGGTCGTGACCGTTGAGTGTCAGGGCCGCCTTGGTCATCGCCGCAGCGAAGTCGAGGAAGACCCGCATGCTGGCAGTCTCGCCGGGCGCATCGAAGTGCTTGCGATACACCCATACCGCCTCCCAGCTAGCCGGATCCCAATCCCGCCAGGACAGCCGGGTAACCGTGTGCGGCAGCGTGACTGTCTGCAAGCCGCTGTCATCAAAACCTGGCTTGCTGCTGCCCGCCGAAGCGGGGCCGAACAACCATCCGGTGCCGAACGGGATGAGCTGGGGCTCTGGGCGCGGTGGCGGCACCGGGCGCGGCTCGCAGGCTGCCACCGACCACGCCGCCGCCCCGGCGGTGCCTGCCGCCGCGGCCCGTAGGAAGTGTCTGCGCCCCAGCGTCGTGGGCCGGCTCCGCCCAGTCCATCCTGGGACATCGCTCACCGCCAAGGCTCCCTTCCGCCGAGCGCAGACTAGCTTTTGCCTCATAGCCGCGGACCCCGGCGGCCGGTTGTGAGCCAGGGCTGGGACGACGTCTGCTGTGCGGCCCTGTGGCGAGAGGTAACGCCCCCGCCCAGTATTCGCAGTACTCTCCTGGCCTACCTGTACACCGCATCATCAGGCAGGCGCTCGAAAGCGGCGCAGATCCGGTGCCCGCCGATGGCGATCCGGAGCCGGGGCGCTGATTTGGGTCATGGCTCACCCGAACCCCAATGCCCCGCTCCACGGCGCAGCCCTGCGGATGCTCCGTTGCAGCCGGGCGCGCCTGGCGGGACTCGATCCTGCGACCGGCTGTTTAGAAGGTACGTCCGGAGTAACCCGGAACGGTGCCTGAAGTGGGTCTCTCTCGTCGTCCTGATCACCGGGAACCGGCACAGTCCACGACCGTTGCTACAGGACTAGGCTACAGATCGCTCTCGCTGGGCATTCGCTGATCATCGCGTTCCCGGTTTTCGGCAACGGCTTGGCCTTGGGGGTCGAGCCTTGCGACGGGGCTTGAGTGTGCGGTCGAGTCCTTCAAGTGCGGCGGGCAGGAGAATACTGTCATGACCATCGGTGGAAGCATCGCGCTAATCATCATCGGCGCCATCCTGGGTTTCGCGGTGCACGTGAACACGACATACGTCGACCTCAAGGCCATCGGCGTGATCTTGATGATCTCGGGAGTGATCGGCCTCATCGCGTCGGTCGCGGTGCAGGTCTCCCGGCGCCGTGCTCGTGCCCGTGGTACCACGCAGGTGTATGAGCAGCGCCACTATACGGAGCCTCCTATGTGACCGCCGGATCTTGCTGTGCTGGCTGACGCCAAGTCCGATGCCATGTACTCCGCGTTCGTTCTGCTGATCCTCTACGGCCTGCGGTGCGGGGGAGCACTCGGCTTGTCCTGGGATGACATCGACTCTGGAGATTTACACCGACACCGATGAGCAGGCCCGCTCGCGACCGTGAATGACCGGTGATTCCCGGCCGTTCTGGCACAGATGTGGAACGGTGCGCGCTCAATGTGGACAGGGCTGATAATGGCTTCCTGCGAGGATCGCCTCGGCCCTGGTGGAAGTCAGCGCCGCCCAGCTCACGCCGGGATGGTGGCTCCGGTACTGGTTGACGATGTGGTAGCCGATGGTGAATCCGGTCCAGTGGGGGATGCCGTGGCCGCCGAGCATCCACGTGTTGTAGAAGCTCGTGTAACCGAGCTGAGGTTCTGCCTTCTCCCATTGCGCGCATTCCTGGGTTTGCGTGATGGCATGCGTCCAGGGATCTGCCGGCCCGGGGAAGGCGGCCTGGTCGAACGCGGTTGCGATGCCTTCGCTGATGAGCTGCTGGAGCAGCGCCGGGCCAAAGCCTGGCCCCGTAAGGATTCGCACCGCGTGGTTGATCTCATGGGCGAGATCGCGCGGAAACCAGAACCGCAGGGCTTCCCTGGTGCTGACCTGTGGTGTCGCCCCGAACCAGGTCCAGATGTGCGCGGTCAGCGGCTGGGTGAATCCGGCCACCCCAGCTTGCTTAATGAGGGTGCTGGGCCGCGCATAGCTAACGGTGATAGGGGAATCTGGCCCGGGCAGCAGCGCGTTGATGTGGGCCAGCGCGCGGGCGATGAGCGCTGGCAGGTTGACCCCGGCCGCCGTGGCCTCTTGGCGCGCCTTGCCGTCAATCTTGACGGTGAAACGCCCGTTCACCAGGTGCGCGGTCAGCGGCTGCGCGGGTGACTGGCTTGCCGCTGCAGGATGGCCCGGCGTCGTGCTGTGCCCGCTGCACCCCGCTGCCCCTGGGATGAGGAACGCAAAGCAAATCAACACTGCTACCCGGCTTCGGCGAGTCAATCCTGCCACGCTCTAACGGTAACGATCGCCGCTGGCCTGGGGCTTCGGCATGGCGCGCCTGGCAGGACCGGTACCCAATCCCATGCGCCCGGCCACGCTCCTACGACTCGGGCGGCAGCACCAGGGCCAGCCCTCGGCGTTCGCGCATGCCCAGGAGCAGGATCATCGCAGAGAGTGACGTCAAGCCTGTGGTCATGCGGTCAGAGCCCAGCGTAGTGCCGCTTACCGGGCGAGGCGCAGGTCGATCTCGCGTTCGACGTAGGTCCATTCTTCGGTCCCTCGCAGCCGCCGCACAAGTTCTTCAAAGGCCGCTGCGTGCTCGGGAGCGAACTCAAACCAGGTCAGGAAATCGAAAGGCTCACCCAGATCGCGCCCGTGGTGCAGCCGCCGTGCGACCGCTGGGAGGTATTCAAGACCGGTGGCGATGTGATGGGAGCTTTCCTCGAAGATCCGCCGACGTTCGTCTTGGGCCAGATCCCACCATGCCTCGGACTTCTTGACCGGAATCAGCGCTGCCCGGGTTGACCGCGCGCGGCCGAGCGGTTCCTGGCGTGCGGCCAGCTCCTGGTGCTCGCCAGTTGTGGCGTACCGCTCGTTGCTGGTGACCCCGCGGAGCACCCAGACGGTGTCTCCTGCCGAGCCTGCGGCGCCGGGGCCTTCGGCAACCTCAAGCCGCGAAGCCGGGGCCAGCGGGCTGCCCGCGACCGTTTCCAGCCGCTCAATGCTCCACATGCCTGTACTGCCGCCCACAAACGCGACGTGCAACGGTGGCATCAGACAACCGTACAGCTATCGGCCGACAGGCTCCGGAGTGCGAACCGACGCCCGAGGGCAGGCCTGGCTGTTCTGGGGCGGGCCGCGAAGCTCGTGGCTGGCACTGCGGCTGCTCTGCAGATCGAGGAACTCGCATCTGACCGCCACCCCCATTGACGCCCGCCTGGGGTGCTGCAGCGGCGAAGTCCCGGTCGCCCGGCCGCTCGCTGATGACTGTCCCGGCCGCTGCCGCATGTTCTGGGCGAATACGCACGAGGCTGCATTCAGCCGTAGGCACTGGCAGTGATCCCGTCCCATGCCCTGCGTGCAGCCCTATCCCCGACTCGGCGCGACCAGCAGCCGTGTCAGTGAAGTGCTTGGCCGCGTGCAGATCAGCCCCGTCTGGCTGGGGCATTTACGCCGGCTTGGCGCGGGGGTGATCGGTGAGGCTGGCGAGAGCGGCTTTTGCCTGATCCGCGAGTGCGGTGGCGTGGCGGCTTTGATAGATGCGCAGGGCCGCGCGCAGGCTGGCCTTGGCCTGCTCGGGCGCCCCGGCGAGCCGGTCAACCTCCGCTTTGGCCATCAGCATCTGCGCTTGGAGCAACGGCGCAGAGGTTCGCGAAACGAGCGCCACCGCCTGGTCTGTGAGCTGGCGGGCGGCGGGGAACTGGCCGCGGCGGGCGAGCAGCTTGGCCCTGGTGGCCCGCCAGCGAGCTTGGACGTCGATGTCGTCGTCCGTGGCGAGCGCTTCGGCTTCTTCGGTGATCTGCTGTGCTTCGACGAGGCGGTCCTGGGCGTAGAGCGCTTCCGCGAGCATGCCGACCAACGTGGAGCGATATCCCCGGTCCCCCATAGCGCGGAGCTTTTCGTACCCATTCTTCAGGTGACGCTCGGCGGCGGCCGGATCTCCGGCGATCAGTTCCATCGCGCCGGCCGTGAAGTCACCTACTGCCCGGTCCCACATCCCCTCACAATCGCCCAGCAGTGACTGGCTGCGCGCGAGCGCTGCCCGGGCGTCGCTGAAACGGCCGGCGTAGCCATGCAGCAACGCCAGCCACCTCAGTATCGCGGCCTGCGCCCAGGGGTCGCTGACGGCTTCCTGGAGGAGTTGCTCGGCGCGAGCTATTGCAACATCGACCGGGACCGGCAGGGCCGCGAAGGTCACCATCAGCCAGCCGCTGGCCTGCATCTGCGCGCGGTGGCTGCCGCTTTGCCGCGCGTATGCTAGGGCGCGCTCAAGAGCCTCCTTCGCGGCTAGTGAGTCAGCGAGCCAGTACCGTAGCGTCCCGGCCAGCCTCCACGCCTCGGCCAGGCCCTCCAGGTCACGTCCGGCTTCGAGGACGGCTATGCAGGCCTCGCACTCGGCTAGGGTATCGGCGAAGCTCCGGCCTCGCTGATCTTGGATTCCTGCGAGCAGGATGCGGATCCGTGCACGCAGCGCGGGCAGATCTGCTGCCGCGGCAACCTCAGCCCCCTCGGCCAGCACGGTCTCGGCCTCGCTCGCGTCACCGGCTTCAAACAGCACCGTTCCCAGCAGCCGGAGCAGACCGGCCCGCTCCTCCTGCGCGTCCCGCGGCCACAGCGCGAGCGCCGCCCGGTAGTACCCGGCGGCCGCAGCGAAGGCGTTCAGTGCAAGGGCACGGTCACCGGCAGCCTGCAGCGCAGCCCGGGCCCGGGGTGCCAGGCCGGTGGTGTCCTGGCTGGCGGCGCTGGCCAGCTCCAGTGCACTCAGGTAGTGGTGGGCGAGCATCTCGGCGTGGTCCTGTGTGCGGCCCAGCGACTCGATCCAGCCGGCCGCCCGGGCGTGCTTGTCGGCGCGGGCCCCGCGAGGGATCTGCCCATAGGCGACATCGCGCAGCAGCACGTGCACAAACGCGTACTGCGTTTCGTCCGCCACGGACGAGGCACGCTCGCGGCGGATGAACTGCTTCCGTTCCAGCCCGTGCAGATTCTCTTCCAGCCGAGCACCGCCGGGCGTGCCGCCGAGCGCGGCGATCCCCCCGGGCCAGAAGACGTTCCCGATCACCGCGGCGTCCTGCAGTAGTCGTTTTTCCCGTCGTTCCAGCAGATCCAGCCGGGCGCTTATGATGCCCTGGATCGACTCCGGCAGTGGCAGCCCTTGACCAGCCCGCTGCTCTGCCAGCATCTGCACGTACTGCTCGGCATAGAGCGGGTTGCCGCCGGCATGGGCCAGGAGCGCTGCCTGCTGACCCGCTTCGAGAACTGCCCGCCCAAGCAGCAATCCGATCAACGCTGCTGTGTCAGTGTCGGACAGCGGAGCCAGCGAGAGGGTGACGGAGTTCGGTTTGCCGCCACCCCAGCCCGGCCGCCGGGCCAAAAGCTCCGGGCGGGCAGTGCCGACCACCAGCAACGGTACCTCGCCCGCCCAGCCCGCCAGGTAATCGACAAAGTCGAGCAGCCCGTCATCGGCCCAGTGCAGGTCCTCAAAAACCAGCACCAGCGGTCGCCGCTCCGCAAGCGCCTCGAAGAAATACCGCCAGGCAGCGAACACCTCGCTCCGGTCACCGCCGGTGACCACGCCACTGTCACCCACGCCGACCAGCGCGCCCAGATGCCGGTGGATCCATTCTGCATCCCGGGTGCCGCCCACCACCTCTTCGGCCATCGCAGCCAGCTTGGCCCGGGCCTGATCCGGGGTGTCGCCCTCCAAGATGCCCGCCTGTGCCTTCACCATCTCCGCCAGTGCCCAGAAGCTGACTCCGTCACCGAAGGGGAGCGAGCGCCCCAGCCGCCAGTTGATCAGCTCATGCTCCGCGTCGGCGAGCTGCGACAGCTCATGCACCAGCCGGGACTTGCCGATCCCTGGCACTCCCACCAACGTGACCAGCTGCGTGGTGCGCTCCGCCCGCACCCGGGCGAGTGTGTCGCGCAATACGTCGAGCTCTCGCTCCCTGCCCACCAGCGGTGTCAGCACCTCGGGCGGGATGTCAGCTCCCGGCCGGGCACGGGCCTGCAGCGCCTCCCAAACCGGAACCAGATCCTTCTTGCCTTTCGCCCTCACCGACGGGGCCTCGCGGTACTCAATCGCTCGGCGCGTCGCGCGGAACGTCCGCTCGCCGACTAGCACCCCATTCACCGGCGCCGCCGCCTGCAGCCGAGCGGCCGTGTTCACCACATCGCCCGCGGCCATTCCCTCACCGTCGGCCAACCGCGCCCCCAGCGTGATCAGTGCCTCCCCGGTATGGACCGCCAGCCGCACCTGGACCCGCTCTTCCTCCCGTATCCAGTCGCGGATCGCCAGCGCGGCGCGAACGGCTCGCTCCGGATCGTCCTCATGGGTGATAGGCGCCCCAAACAGCGCCATCGCCGCATCTCCGATGAACTTCTCCACTGTCCCGCCGAATCGCTCCAGCTCTGAGCGCAGCCGCGTGTAATACGGCGACAGCAGCGCGCGGACGTCCTCGGGGTCCATCTGCTCAGCCCGGGACGTGAAGCCGACCAGGTCCGCGAACAGAACGGTCACAACCTTGCGTTCCTCATGCGCCAGTGGCTCAGCCGCAACCAGCGCAGCACCGCACTCGGAGCAGAACTTCGCACCTACTGGGTTTGCGTGCCCGCATGAGGGACAAATGCTCACCCGCAAAGCCTACGGCTGGCCAGCCCCTTCACCCCAGGCCAAGCCGCACCTGCCGGTCCGCCAGCCATAACCGCACACCTCCGGCAGCTAACGATCCGTATGCAGAACGCCAGATATGCATGGTCCTCGTCGTGATCGACATCGAGCTGACGTCCCGCGCAGATCGGCGGTTACCGTCGCCTCGCCCGGGGTTTGTGCGCTGCGGCCCGGAGGATGAAGTAGCTGCTCTGGCCGGGTAGTCCGGTCGGAGTGTGCTGGGCGCTTACCCGCAGGTCACCGCGATGTCGTCGGGGCTGGCGAGGGAGATGTGCGGGGTCCGTGGGCCGGCGGGTGTCAGGGCCGGATGATCGTGATGCCAGGCTCGGTCCCTGTGCTCATTTCCACTAGTGCACCGGGTGTATCGCCGAGGGTGATCGTGCGCATGATGAACTGCGCGGGATCGAGCAGCCCGGCGGCGATGTCCGCGAGCAGGCGCGGGTAGTCGGCAGCCGCCATGCCATGGCTGCCGTGGACGCTGAGTTCGCGGCCGATGACCGTGTGCATGGGGACGGTGGCGTGGTCACCGATCGCCGCCGGTGGCAGCAGGCCGATCTGCAGATGGCGGCCGTGGATGCGCAGGCTGCGCGTCGCGCTGCCTGCGGTGCCCGCACTCCCGAGCGCGTCGACGGCCACGTCGACACCTTGTGGCACGACGGCCCGGATCATCTGCGCCGCATCGCCGGCGCTGGCATCGAGAGTGATCTCGGCGCCGGCCTGTGAGGCCAGGGCAAGGGCGTGGCCGTTGGCGTCGATCCCGATGACGCGTGCGCCGCGCGAACGGGCGATCATCACCGCGGCGAGGCCGACACCACCGCAGCCGAAGACCGCCACTGACTCACCGGCGCTGACGCCCGCTACATCGATGATGCCACGGTATGACGTTGCGAACCGGCAGCCGAGGCTGGCGGCCACATCGAACGGCAGGCCGTCGGGCAGCGCGACGAGGTTGAAGTCGGCCCAGGGGATCGCCGCGAATTCCGCGTAGGCCCCCGGACCGTGGAATCCCGGCTGCCACTGGTTCGGGCAGACCTGCGCACTGCCGGACACGCACCACGTGCACTTGCCGCACCCGCAGACGAACGGAACGATGACACGGTCACCCGCGTGTACCTGCGTCACGCCATCGCCGACGGCGTGCACGACCCCGGCGAACTCGTGCCCAGGGGTGTGCGGCAGGGACGGGATATCCGGATCGTGGCCCTGCCAGCCATGCCAGTCCGACCGGCACAATCCCGCGGCCTCAACCCGGATGACCGCCCCGCCTGCCGCCGCTGCGGGCATGGGCACGTCAGCTACATACGGCGTTTCGCCGAAGGCATCGAATCGCACAGCGCGCATTCATGATGTCCCGTCTGATAGTCCGCGGCAGCGTACCAGCCGCAGTTGAGTTCGCCGGAGCGACCTCGCTGCCTGCGGGGGAGACCAGCTAAAGGCCAGCAGACCCGCCAGAAGTAGCGTCAGCGATCGCGTTACCCGCCAAGAAATGCGGCACGGGGTCATGGGATGCCAGACCACCAGCGTGACGCAAGACCTCCGTGGCCCGGGGCGGCCGGAGACTATGCCATAAGGCGGTTCGTGGCCGCAGTTCGGGGTCACGTCCCGTGACGGGCCGGGATGCCTGCTGCTTTAGCTGCCTTGGCTCCGCCTGGCCGCGGCGGTTTATCCAGACGGAGTCTTCTTGGGGCAGTCAGCTGCTTACCGGGTGGCTCCGGCAAGGTAGGCGGCGACGATATAGGTGGCGTGCCGGTCGAGACTGCCGCGGGGACGGTCCAGCTGACGTACTGGCGCAGGTCCAGCTCGTAGGCCTGGCGTGTCGGGCCGCGATAGCCGGCCAGGAATCCTGCCAGCGCCAGCCGCTCGGTGTTGCTGAACACCGGCGCAACCGGGACGAGGGCAGCAGGCGGGGTCGAAGTGGTCATTGGGCACCTCCCGGGTCAGGCTGAGACCCAGGAGGCTGGGCCCCACCAGGTCCCAGCGACGATGACTCACATCACCGTTAACCCGACCTGCATGACCACGCAACGTCACATGGAGCTACCCCAACCTCGTGGCGCCTCACCGAAGAGCACGCCGGATCGCCGAGTCTGGCGTGGCGGCTGGGCCCCGCTACTTGGCAGCGGACCCGCCCCGAACGCCCCATTCGGGCGTCGCGAGGCGTTAGTGATCGGTGCGCGTCGTACGGGTGGCGAGCCCAGTCAGCCGCCGGGGATATCCGGGTGGGCGGGTCTGGTGTGATGGCGTGCCTGCTGGCAGTGCCGCCGCCTGGGTGGCCTTCTAGGCTGTGGGCGTGGAGACCTTCACGTTCTTGTTTACCGACGTCGAGGGCTCGACGGCGCTGCTTGGGCGGTTGGGCGATGACGTGTACGCGCAGGTGCTTGCCGGGCATCACGCGCTGATCCGGTCCGCTCTGGCCGCGCATGACGGCAGCGAAGTGGACACGCAGGGGGATGCGTTCTTCGCGGTGTTCTCCTCGCCGCGAGCGTGCGTGGCGGCGGTACTGCAGATGCAGCAGGGCTTTGAGGCGCATGCGTGGCCGGGCGGGGAGCGGGTCCGGGTGCGGATGGGCATCCACTGCGGCGAGGCGGCGCAGACGGCTACCGGCCTGGTGGGCTTGGAGGTGCACCGGGCCGCCCGGGTGGCCGCGGTCGGGTATGGGGGGCAGGTGCTGGTGTCGGAGGCGGCGGCGGTGCTGGTGCGGGATGGCCTGCCGCCGGGCGCGGGGCTGGCCGATCTGGGCAGCCACCGGCTGAAGGACCTGGGGCGCCCGGAGCGAATCTTCCAGCTGCAGGCGGCGGGCCTGCAGGCTGAGTTCCCGCCGCTGCGGTCGCTGGGCAGCCCGGCGCTGCCGAACAATCTCCCGGCCCAGCTGGCGGCGTTCATCGGCCGTGGCCGGGAGCTGTCTGAGGTCCGGGCGCTGGTGGCATCCTCTCGCCTGGTCACGCTGACCGGGGCCGGGGGGTGCGGCAAGTCCCGGCTGGGCCTGCAGGTGGCTGCCGAGCTGCTGGATGAGTCGGGGGATGGGGTGTGGCTGGTGGAGCTGGCCGCGGTCACTGACGAGGACGCGGTCGCACCGGCCATCTCCCGGGCGCTGGGGATCGCCACCCGGCCGGGCCGGCCGTCCCTGGAAGGACTGCTGGATGCGCTGGCCCCGCAGGACCTGCTGATCGTGCTGGACAACTGCGAACATCTGATCGGCGCATGCGCGAAAACTGCCGATGCGATCGTGCGGTGGTGCCCGCGGGTGCATCTGCTGACGACCAGCCGAGAGCCGCTGGGCATCGGCGGGGAGGTCATTTACCGGGTGCCGGCGCTATCGCTGCCCGCACCCGGCGATACCGGCGTGCGGGCGGCTGAGTCCTCCGACGCGGTCGCGCTGTTCGCCGACCGGGCCAGGGCGCAGGGCACCGGCCTGTCGCTCGACGAGGCGACCGCCCCGCTGGTGGCGTCGATCTGCGCGCGGCTGGACGGGCTGCCGCTGGCCATCGAGCTGGCCGCCGCCCGGCTGCGCACGCTATCCCTGCGCGGCCTGGCCGACCGGCTCGACCAGAGGTTCCGCCTGCTCACCGGGGGAGACCGCACCGCACAGGCGCGGCAGCAGACCCTGCAAGCGGCCGTCGACTGGTCCTATTCACTGCTCCACGGCGCCGAGCAGTCGCTGCTGCGGCGCCTGTCGGTGTTCGCCGAGGGCTTCGATCTGGACGCCGCCGAGGCGGTGTGCGGCTTGGGGGATATCGAGGTGTTCGACGTCGCGGGCCTGCTCGGGTCGCTGGTGGACAAGAGCCTGGTCGGGGCCGAGTCGGCCGGGCCAGCCCTGCGCTACCGGCTGCTGGAGACCATCCGCCAGTTCGCCGCCGAGCGGCTTGCCGAGACTGGCGGCGGCCAGGCCGCCGCGGTGGCGGCGGCGCACTGCAAGCATTACCTGGCTGTCGCCGAGGCGGCGGCCCCGCACCTGACCGGGCCCGACCAGGGCAGCTGGCTCGCGCGGCTGGACGCCGACCAGGCGAACCTCCGGCGAGCCGCCGGGCATGCGGCCAGCGACCCAGCCGGGACCGCGCAGGTCCTGCGCCTGGGCGTCGCGCTGCGGCGCTACTGGACGGCGCGGTACCGGGACGAGGAAGCCCTTGGCCTGCTCCTGCCGGTGCTGGACCGGCCCGGCGCCCGGGCGGACCCGGAGCTGTTCGGGGAGGTGCTAGTCACCGCCACCATCGCCGCTAGCCGCGGTGACATAGCGATGGCACGGCAACTGGGGGAACAGGCGCTCACTCTCGCCCGCCAGCACGGCACCGTCCGGCTGCTCATCGAATCGCTCGCCGACCTCAGCCACGTTTGCTACGCGGCTGGCGAGCCGCAGCGGGGACTGCCCCTCGGACAGGAAGCGGTCAGGCGTGCCCGCCAGCTCGGCGACGATGTCCTGCTCGGCGAGAGCCTCGCGACGTATCTGCTGTGCGACGCCGTTATTGACCCCGCGCACGCCAGGACGCTGTTCAGCGAAGCCATCACCTGCACCCAGCGATCCGGCGATCATCTCATTGCTGACCTCTTGCACAACATCGCCGGCGTGGATGCCCTGCGCGCCGGGGACATCCCCGCCGCCCGGGCACATCTGCACCAGGCAGCCCAGGCCACACGGATAATCGGGGATGAAAACCCCTACCTGTCGATCAACATGGGCTGGGTACTGCGCCAAGACAGTGACCCCGATGGTGCGCGATCCAGCTTCCAGGCAGCGCTGCAGATCAGCCGCCGCCACGGGGACCGTCACGGCATCGCCTACGCCGCCCTCGGCCTGGCATGCCTGGCCGCCGACGCGGCCGACTGGCACCGGGCGGCCCTGCTGCACGGCGCCGCGCAAGCAGTCCTCGACCGAACCGGGCAAGCATGGCAGGAGCTGGAAGCGCGCTACCGCCAGGACAGCCTCCACCAGGTGCGCGCCCACCTCGGCCAGGAGCAGTCCGAGCAAGACCACGCCAGGGGCATGGCACTCAGCTTCGACCAGGCCCTCGACCTGGCCGCCGGTAAGGCCGACCCGACCCAGCCTGATCTTCTCCTGTGACATAAGGGCCTGTTATGCGCATTGTCTGCCGTCAATCCTTAGGACCCGTGACAATACAGATCGGCGGGTCGGCGCGCGGTTATCCGCGGCCTCAGATTTGTCTTGTCGGCCGGTTACTCTCCACCCCACGATCAGTTGACCTGTATGTTCATGCGACGTCGGCCTGTAGGGAACGTCCGCTATTGCCGCGCCTGGTGCGCCAGTCCAGTTGCGAGTGCAGATCGATCGAACTGGGTAGCCGTGTGGGCGGTGCCCGCGCGGCGGCGAGCAGACTGTTCTTGTGCAGACGAGCTACGGCCTGGTGCCGATCGGATGGGTGCAGTCAGCCCTGAAGGTCCTCGACGATGCGCCGAACCAGCGTGAAGGCGCACCCAGTGCGTGGATCCGCTTCGAAGAGCAGGTCGCCGAGGGTGCCAAGGACCTGCGGCCGGGCGATGAGATTGTGGTGCTCACCTGGCTGCACCTGTCGCCCCGCGACGAGCTGAGCACCCATCCCCAGGACGACCTGAGCAAGCCGTTGACCGGCGTGTTCAGCACCTGTTCGCCCAACCGGCCGAACCCCCTCGGCCTGCACCGTGCCCGCATCGTCGCGCGCGACGGGCTTCAGATTGAAGTCGACGCTTTGGAGGCAATCGACGGGACGCCGGTGGTTGACGTCAAACCAGCCATCGACCCGCCGTGCCAGCGGCGAACGCTTTGACGGTGCGACGCGGCGTCGGTTCTGCCTGGTG
>Ga0306920_100004714_pt1 | contig 17508 bp, 16 predicted proteins | sample flu12Cox44000170_FD_204666 | JGI IMG/M metagenome (GOLD analysis project Ga0306920, IMG submission 204666) | Lab enrichment of tropical soil microbial communities from Luquillo Experimental Forest, Puerto Rico - flux4day.12C.oxic.44.000.170 (v2)... | ecosystem: Environmental > Terrestrial >... | reverse complement strand
GATCCAGCAAACGCGCATCGCCGTCGAAGATCAACAAATTGCCTCGGCCCTGCTGTAAGACCAACATCTCCCATTGTCGCGAATGGTGATGCGGCCGCACATAGGTGTTCGGTTGGAGCACAATGATAAGCCGCTGGACGGGATCAGCTGGGCCTTCGTGCAGCAGCAAATGCGCGCGCTTACGAGGCACGGCTCCAGCTCGAGTCGCCAACTCTGCGATTTGCTGATGATCAATCACCTGTACGTTGTGCGCTTCTAACATTTGGGGGTCTCCAGCCAACTGCCTGTAGGTTGCCCGAATGCGGATGGTGGTGCAAACTGAGTGGCATGCCTCGTACCAAGGTTGGGAAGTTGGCACCCGTGACTCTGGGCCATATGCGGTCCCAGGGTTGCCGTGACCTTCTGGTCTATTGCAATTCTGGCCGTTGCAAGTACAGCACGATCATGAATGTCGGCCATCTGCGGGATGAGACTCCAATCAAATCACTAGGCGATGGCTTTGTGTGTGCGAAGTGCGGCCATCTCGGTGCGGACGCGGTGCCGAATTGGCCGACCTACGCCACGTCACGTTCGTCATGATCATCCGCGCTCCTGCTCGGCCTTCATGACTGAAGGTCTTCCGCCAAATCACGCTTCTCGGCCCAAGCCGCGGGCTAAGTCCCAAACATCGGAGTGGCCCTTGTCCCGCACGATTTGGGTTCGTTCTGCCAAAAATTGAAATTTGGTTGTACTTCATTCTTTATCAATTCCAGGTGTTGCAGCGGCGCTGGGCAACTCGCAAAATCTGAGCCCTCCGGGATTACGGCATGTGGTTGATCGCCATGAAAGTCTCGATGGCCCGCTTGCGGCGTGATAACGCCCGGCGTTCATAGCGTTCGAGCCGATTAAGGTCCCGTGCGGCGAGGCCCATGGCTTTAAGCTCATCCCGGGCTGGGGCGGGCTTGCACTGGGACGCCCCCAGTTCGGCTCTGCCTGCGGCGTCAGCATCGGTCATGTGCGCAGAAGTGCTGCCGAGCGACTGCTCGATCAGCGCGATGCGTTCGTCCTGTACGCAGACCAGAACGGTCGTGCACTCGCCGATGATCAGGGCCTGCTCCCGGAGCGCTGAATTGGTCGTCTCAGGGCAGATCTCCCGAGCAATAGCCTCAATCCGTTGCGCGAAAAGCGGATTATTGTGGCTAATCGTGCTCAATGCGTGTTTGCGGCTATTGCGGCTGGCACGAGCTTTGCCCGCCGCTGTTCGCGGTCCCTTGCTTTTTTGCGCGTTCCTCAGATTGGCTTCGATCTGCTTTTGTGAGCTCATTTCGGGGCCTCCGCGGAGGCGGCGACTGTGGGCGCAGCTTGGATGCTGCGCCAGCTCCGGGCAAAGCTGATCCGGCCGGATAACCTTGCGATCCACCACGAGGTTCTGAACCAGCCACTTCTTCGACGTGGAGGGCTGCTTGAAGTCCTTGTGCGCGCCTTTCGACAACGCGAGCCAGGTGTATCTCTCGGCACCCGTGAGCCAGCCGACCCAGTTGATCGGCTCGTCGTCCGCGGGAGCGCGCGGAGGCGCAGCTTCTGCGCCCTCATCCGCGGGCGGGACCGCGGGCGCGAAGTCGGCGGCAGTCTCCTCCGAGGGCGGGACCGCGGGCGCGATGTCGGCGGCGGTGTCCTCCGACGACGGGACCGCGGAGGCGATGCCGGCGGTCCCCTCCGACGACCGGACCGCGAGGGCGATGTCGGCAGCGGTCTCTGCCGAAGGCGGGACCGCGGGCGCGATGTCGGCGGCAGTCTCCTCCGAAGTCGGGACCGCAGGGGCGATGTCGGCAGCGTCGCCAACGGGAGCGAGCTGGGGCGCCGCTTCCATCGCCTCGTCCGCATTGTTGTCGGTCTCTGCGTCGGCAAGGAGGTGCACGGCATCGTAGCGCTCGGCCAGGGCCTGCTCCAGGGCCTGCTCGGCAATGAACTTGTCGGAGAGCGCGCGCGCTTTCGCGCCGAGACCGTCGCGCCAGCGCGCGATCTGGCGGAGGGCGTTGTCGCGTCGCTTGATCGCGCGCGACTGCGCTATATCGAGGGCCTGGTAATACTTAAATCCGGCTTCAAGGCCGAGGCTGTGATCAAGCGCGGTTGCCGGCTTGGCCGCGGTGGTCTCGGCGGCGCGTGTTCTTCGCCTCTCAAGTTCTGCCAAAACTTTAAGCCGCTGCTGGCATTTCCGCTCGGGCAAACCGTTTTTTTCGCGGGCTATGCGGGCCACCTCCCAGCTTGCATCGGCCGCCTCTTTGGTCGACATGAGCTCCATCATGTCGCGTGGCTCCAGCATCTGCGTAAAGTCGTTGAGCAGCTCGTTGTAGGCCTCAATGTTTTCGGTGCTCCACACCGGCGGCCCGCCCACCAGGGGGTACACTTTGCTCCAATCGGGTGGGATGTATTTTCGCTCTACCCAGTCCGCTCGCCACCCGCGTTCGCAATTGGCACGAACTTGGTCCTCCCATTCATTGACGCGAGCATCCCAAGGGACACGCAGTTCTTTCGCCAGCTCGCGATCGCATTCAAAGTTCTGCACGGAACGGTAGATCGCGCGCGCTTCCGGGTGGTCCTGCATCCATCCCAGGAACACCTCTCCGATGGGCATCGGGGGCTTGGCGCAGATCTCCCGGAGATCCTCTTTCTCGAGGAGCCTCCTGCAAATCGAGATGAAGAGCTCCCTGTCGTATACGATCTGCCGCCCGTATCGGGTCGTCGGGCCGGATTGTTTTACTACTTTACTCATGATACTTCCTTTCGGTTTCGTAGGGCTCTTGGCACAGTTTTCCGGATCAGCCGGTCCGCGACCCGATGGCGGTGTGCTAGACGCAGGCGGCGACGGCGGGCGAACTGCTCGCGGCCAGAGACCGTGACTATCTTTGCGCCCGTTACCCGCTTCCGGCGCTCAGTGTCCGCATTGTCGGCGACGCTGACGGCCTCCGCGGCGAGAACTTCCGCCAGCAGCTGGTACGTGAACACATATTCGTCGAGAAACGTCGGGTACTGCGCCAGCAAGCGCATCACGGTTGGCTTGTCGGGCATGGCAGGGTCGCGGGAGATCTCGGAAAGGGTCTCGCCGTCGAAGAGCCGGTCACAGATGGTGCTTCCGATCTCCAGCGTGTAGTCGACCGGCCGCAAACTCGGTTTGTTTTCCTTCTCAGTAGTCATGGCCGCTCTCCTGCGCTCGTACTTCTCGTACTCCGTCACGCATATTCAAACTCCGTAATTCGAGGTCGTTGGCCCCGATTTCGATCGGGGGCGAGCGGCGCGCATTGTGGGCGCTGTACCGGGTCTCGAGCTCGATGGCGTTCATGGCACGTCTCTGCACTGCGGCGGGCGAATCACCGCTCGCATGCGATTGAGATTTGTGTGGTGGCTGCGGCCCGCGCCGGCGGAACTGGGAACGCACCGCGGCGGATTCTGCGGTTTGCGCGGCCTCGCGCGGCGGAAACGGCGGTTGCTACATTCCCGAGCCCAGCAGGCGCTCGACTCATCAACAGTGGGCATCCCTTCAGGATTTTCAGGGTCCTGGCAGAAACCGAAGTAACCCACCGTGCGTGTTCAGCGGCTGAGCCGGCTGCGGCCGTCTTCTTGGAAAGTCACCCGAGAACTCCTTTAGAATCAATGACATGGCCCATGGCAAACTCTTAACTTCAAGAGCCGGCATTATTTATTTGCGCGGCGCCATAGTCTCGCTACGTAGTTGCCAACGCGGTCAAGCCACCCACGGGCCAGAGTCTTGCCAGCCAACGAACGAGCGCAAGCTCGATCACTTGGATCGATGGTGGGAAGGTCCGAGACAGTCACGATCGTCGACCGTCCAGCTGCGCTGGCTCTGCTAATCGGGAAGATCCGATAAGCGCGGTTCTTCTTGCGGCGTTGCGGTGGCGCTGATGTCCTCGTTCTTTGGGTCAGGGGAGGTGGCAACGCCATGCGGCCGACGTAATGCGGGTCGTTGAGGCCGCCGTCGGCCTAGTCCGTGCGTCTCTTTCCAGAGCCTGCGGGCAACTTTGATCGGGTCAATGGCGGCTTGCCTCCACCACCCGCGCTCGTCGTGGGAGCGATGCGCCGCCCGATGATGCCCTCGACAGAGCGGGACCGCGAACTCATCACTGACCTTGCGGCCGAGCGCACGGGGCTGCGTGAACCCGAGATGATGGGGGTCCGAGGGCTTGCGGCCGCACACGAGACACGCCTGTTGGGCGACATAGCGCAGGTGCTCCCGGTTGCGATAGCGCCGCGGAGCAGGGACTGTGAGGATGCTCTTGTCGATGCCCTTCGCTTGATCCGGGTAGGTGCTTTCCGCGGGCGCAGTCTCTTGGGGGCCGGCAGTCTGAGGCACCGAAGAAAGATCGTTCGAGGGTGCGGCCGCATCGGACGATGGAAGCTCGGATAGCTTGCGCTCAAAAGCGTCCTCCACGAGCTTGGCATCGGCTGTGGTGAGACTGTTCTTGACGGTGAGCGCCTCACGGGCCCAAGCCACGGCGAGATCAGCCGAGGTGATGTTGCCCACCTGCGCTAGCAGCTCTTCGCGCAGCGCGGCCGATTGCTCAGGATCGAGGGTGATGGATTCGCTCTTGCGGCCACCGCGGCCATGTCCGTTGCCAGGTGTTCCTTTCGGCTTGAACGAGCGGTCAACCGCCGACGGCAACAATGAGGGTGGTCCATCGCAGAGGTCCGGGGCATCCAGATCGTCCTCGCCGGCAATGCCAACGAGGGTGAACAGTGCGTAGCGGCGGGCGTAGGTCAGCGCGGCGCCCATGCGCTGGGGGGTTGCCATGTCGGCGATTGCGCAGACCGGCCAGTCCGAGGCAATCCACTCGCCGGAGGCGTGGGCCAACATGGTGGTCAAATTGACGATGCCGGCCGCTTGGTCGACGGCTGTCGTCTGGACAGTGGCAATCTCGTGCTGCCCTAGCGTCTTGCGCACGATGTCGAGGCCACTGGAAAGGGGCGCATAGCGGAAGCTGCGCTCGCCTTCCCCTGCTCGGCCGGTGCGGATGGTAGCCGTGAGCGACTTTTCCGGATTGACAAGTTCGGCCTGCGCCTTGGCCAAGGCGGAGGCCAGCGCCGCGACCGTTTCACTGGACCGGGGCATGGGTTGCCTCCATCTCCAGCACATCAAAGCTCACCGCCCCGGCTTTGGAGCGCTTGGCGCGCACGCCGTGCCCAATGGCCTCCTTGGCATCCTCTGGCATCAAGGCTTTGAGCTCGCTTTTGGCCCGTTCGTGGTCGAGAGAGGCGCTCCGGGTGTTGCGGAAGAGCGCGGCGAACTCGGCCCAGGAATTCGATGAGCTCATATCTACGATGCGGATGGCCTCGATGCGCGGCCGCGGCGGCTCGGCATTGATTAGGTGAGGCGGTTCGCCGGATTGCACGCAGCGCCAGAACTTCTTTTCCGCCGACACCAGGACGGTCAGATAGAGTGGGTCCATGGGGATCGTGATCTCGACCCATTTGCCGCCCCCAGTGATGATCGACAGCACCGAAGTCCTTAAGTGGGTAACCCACATATTGTGCTGGACCTGGGCCATGTACTTCTCGGCCGCAGCCTCCTCCGAGAACGACCACGGCAGCATGAACTTCGCTTCGAATACGGCTTCAGTTCCCTCTACGATCGCGTCGAGGGTTGCTGCCATCCAAGGGATTGCTGAGTGCTTGACGCGACGCTGCACGTCGCGGACGCCCCGGCCCGTGTTGCGCTGGTACCAGTTGCGGTTAAGCTCCTCGGTAGCGGTCCCCAGCTGCACGATCAAATTGCCAGAGAGGTCGTCAGGCTCAGCCTCACCGCGTTTCTCGCGCCAGAGGCGTATCAGAGCCGCTTCGTCGCTGCCCATGATGACCCGAGCATCAGATCCGCCGATGAACCAGCGGCGATCGAGGTGACGGTGTATCTTCTGGTCGACCCGCACTGTAATCTCCTGTTCCCAACTGGCGTATCACGCAGTGCTGAATGACGCGTACAATCCTCCAATGATCCATTTTGGATCATACCAAATGATCCAAAATGGGTCAAGGACTTTTTACGTGATTACGATTGAACAGATGCGGGCTGCCCGCGGGCTTCTTGGATGGTCCCAGTCTGAACTTGCAAGGCGTGCAGGGCTCTCCCTGCCTACGGTGAAACGGGTGGAGGCTGGATCGGGACCGCGGGTATCGGATGAAGCGCGACGCCGCATTCAGCAAGCACTGGAGATAGGTGGCGTTCGGTTCATTGCAGAAAATGGCGGTGGTCCGGGGGTACGATTACGAAAGCGTCCACGGCCAAAGGCAGCCAAGGGCTGAGTTTTTCTTGTGCCTGTCAGCAAGATTTTCCCGGACACATCTAGCAGGCCGGCGAGTCCCTTCGTCGGAAAAAAGAGCCCAAGCCCGGCCACCGGTGCGAAGCCCCGATTTTGCTAGCGTTGAGCGCACATCGCGACAATCGTTCCCACCGTGCAACACTGATGCCGCAGGAGGTTGCGCAAGCGCTCAGATAGCCCAGCACGAAGGCCACATAGCAGGACAAGATCACAATCGATGGCCCGATGGACTCCGCAACCTATATTGTGAGATTAAGGACGGCGCCGGCGAGTGGCTCACCATCCCTTTTCGCGGTATATTGAGTTGCTGTCCACTTGGAAACGCATCAGGAAGCAAGCAATGAGGCTGCTTTTCAGCGGTCGATACGCAAAACTGGAAACGATGAACCGCATTCTAACCGACGCTGCTCGAAAAAGGACGGAGCGGATCGAAGAACTGGATACTCAACTGGCCCAGTTGGAATGCCAAGTGGCTCACTTAAAACAAGAACTGGAAACTGCGCGCAAACGCGCGAGCGAGCTTGAGGTAGTCGCCGCCCAACGCGCTGACTTGCTTAATGAAAAGGACAAAGAGCTCGCGGCTGCACGCGAAGCTCTCGTCCAACGCGCTGAGTTACTCAATGAGAAGGATAAAGAGCTTGCGTTTGTACGCCAAACTCTCTCGGTACGAATTCTAGAGTTGGAACGCACTCTGGCCCAAATTGACCGGAAGTGACAGCCCTCAATTGCCGGTACTTGCGACCGGCCTTCACCGCGATACTCAATTGACAGCGCCGCCCGCCTCAATCGGATTGGTTGACAACGCACATCCTGCGCCTTGGCGGCGGATCGGACTAGCGGCCGCGACAATCTCGTTCGTCCTCTACGCCGGCACTCTGTTCGCTCTGCCTCAGATGCGAGATGTCCCACTTTGCTGCGAACTCAGCAGCCTCGCAGCGGCTGTTTCGAATATCGTTTACAATGCGCCTCTCGGCACGGTCTATTCCGAGGTTTTGCAAGGCTTTTTGCCTGATAGCGCGGGGAATTGGGCGCCGATACTCCAAACGCTCAGCAAGGCGCGATGGGCTGGCGTTGAGCCTGGTGTCCTGCTGCAAACGACGGCAGATGGGAATGGCGTCGGGTACGTTGTGTTTGCTACCGCGGCCCTGCGCCTGTTTGGGCTTCACCTGTGGGTGTTACCCGCCTTCATGCTCGTGTTAATGGGGATCTCGGGCATCGCATTTCTCTGGCGATTTTCTAGCGATCTGGCCAGCGTCGTTGTTCTATATTTCTGCATTCTAACAGTGATGCTGTTTACGCCGCTGGTATCGCACCCTGGAATCTTGGGCGGGACGGCACCCGGAGGCATCAGGTACTTCTCGCTCGTAGCGATACTCCCGGCTTTTCACATCACGTTCGACATGATGAAGATTTCGTCCTTCAATATCTCCGTGCGGAATTATCTGCTGCTTCCCATTCAGGTAGCGATCTTTGCCTTTGCTGTTCTGGTCCGCGGCAGTGCGGCCTCGCTGATCGGTGCAATCGTGCTCGTCTGGCTTGTGCTCGCCTGGCAAAATCGGGGGAACCCTCGCCGATTTCGGTTGCTGGCCGGCAAGCTCGTGATCCTGGTGCTCGTTCCCGCCGTCCTGGTGGGCACAATCGCGCTCCTGGTGCCCCGGGATTACCTGACCCAAGGCCGGTTCGGTACGGTCGTTTGGCACCGCGTCTTCACTAGTCTCGGACTAAACCCCGCTTATCCCTTTCCCGACGTCAATGAGATGTTCGACTGCAAGCGCTATATTCCAGAAGGGATCGGGCCAGGTATAACCGATCGCAATGGAAATTGCATTTGGTGGGACTACACGATAAGGCACCACATCAGCGAGACCGACACCGTCTACGGAACCTATGGCGGCCGCTACGAAACCGCGGCGCGGGAGGCATTCTTCAAGATTGCGCGCCGCTATCCTGGCGAGGTTTTGGTGACGTTCTTCTATTACAAGCCACCGCTGATTCTGGATTCTCTCAGGCAAAGCCTCAAAATGGACATGAGCGCCTATCCCCCATTCGCGATCGGCCTGCTGATCGCAGCGCTCGCCAACTTGCTTTTGTATTTCTGCTCCCCGGCCGGTCAACCAACCGCGAATACCCGATGGGTGGCCGGATTGACACTACTATGCGCCGCATTCAGCATCCCGCAGTTGCTGGTGGTCTGGGCCCTTCCCAACACGGCGGCGGATCTATTTTTCTTTTGTATTTTTGGTGCCAGCCTCGCCCTCGGCACAGCCGTAGCCGCCGGCACGCGGTTGGCATTGCGGCACCAGCCGAGCATGAACTAACCCGTGATGCGGTCACACATTAAAGACGCGGACATCAGGATCAGCAACGCCATGCTGATCGACACAAAATCGTCTCGCCTGCCAAGGGCAGGCCATGATTGAAATTAGCCGTTATATCCTTGCAACAATGGTCGCGCAGACGCACTTGTGGCCGTTCGGGGCGGCCTGGACTGGCAATATTGCGGTGTTCGCCTTCTACACGCTGAGCGGATACCTGATGACGCGCGTCCTCAATGAGCGCTACGGATTCAGTGGACGAGGCACAGTGGCGTTTCTGCTAAATCGTGTGCTGCGGCTGTGGCCCGCCTATCTCACGATTCTCGGCCTGACCCTGATCGCGCTGTCGTTCCTTCCGCTGTCTAGTTTCTTTTCTCTGATCCGTATGCCAACCACGCTGGCCGACATCGTGACCAATCTGGCAATTTTGGGTCAAGTGACCTTCGACTTTAGGCAGTGGTTGCCCCTTGCAAAACCTGTCGTCACATCGTGGTCGCTATCGATCGAGCTGTTTAGCTACGTCTTGCTTGCTCTGTACTTCGCGCGAACACCCGTGCGGCTCTGGGCTTTCGCCACGCTCGGCGCAGTCGCGATGGCCATCTCGACGTGGTATTGCGCTGTCGGGTCGGAGCCGGCCGCGTATGGGCCATATTGCAGCCAGAACAGATACGGCGTCCTACAAGCCGGCTTCATTCCGTTCGCAATGGGTGGATTGTTCTACTTCCATCGAGACGCACTGAGTGTCTGGATCAAGGCGAATTGGCGCGCGCTGATTGTTCTATTGATTTCCGGGCACGCCGCTATGTTTCTCGGGGACTCGCTCACCGCTACCATCGGCCCCTACCTCGGCATCGGCGTGATGTTTTGCCTGCTGTCGGTTTGGACGGGGGAGATCGCCAGTCGCACTCAGGACTTTTTCGGTCGAGCCTCCTATCACCTCTTCATCAGTCACATGCCTATCGCCGCCATCTTGGTTACTGGTCTAGGATTGAAGGCGGAAAGCATGTTCGTCTTTTTCGCCACGATCGTCGTGGCGCTCGCCCTCAGTACGGGCCTGGTACCGATGGAGCGCACCATCAACCTCGTGCGGCAGCGCATTTCCAGCTCAGTTACGCAGGCGGAAATCTATCGCTACGCTGATCCTCAAGAAGGTATCGGCCAGCCGAGCGTCCAGAGAGTGGAACGATGATGACTCCGACGTTCTTGCTGACAGCGCTGTCGTCGGCCGCATTCTGAAGGAGCACTCAGCGCCGGTGGGAACACCCTGGATGTGCAGGCTCGCCTTTGGGCCTCAGACGGAACCCGCTTCAATTCGCTCCGTCAACCGCCGAAAAGTCTTAGTGATGGCCTCTTCCGTATCGTCTTCCCATACCCATTCCTGCAGCGGCGTCGCAAACGGCAACGATTTGCCGGGTTCAAAACCGAAGGAACGAATGAAGCCGAGCGACGACTGCGGCACCTCGGCGGTCTCTATCTTGAGGGTGGCGTAACATACGCGCGCATTGAGCCAGGCGAGACCCATGGGGCCATTGTTGACACCAAGATTTATGAACGCGCGCTCGTAGAGCGCCATGCGCAACGGCACGTTCCACGCCGCCTCGGGAAAGACCAAGAAATCCCGCAGCTCCCTTGGTAACCCTTCGGTGGTGTCGTTGGTGTCAGGAACGAACACGGGACAATATCGGCTCGCATCCAAACCACGGGCGAATGCGACCCAGGCCGGAAGGTTGCTGTTGCGCGCCGGCATGTAAGAATACCGCCGAAGCGTGATCGCCACCAAGCGCCGCGAGCCTGCATGCGTCTTGGCCCATGCGTCGACAGCTCGCAGTTCTTCCGCAGGCGCGCGCAGGCACGCGATCCCACCCTGCCCCTGACGCGCCGCCTGCAGGCAGCTGTGCGGCCCCGGAAAGACCGGAAGCGCGAGCTCATAGTCCACCGGCAGGATGTGGCGTGCGACAACCGAGCGCAGAAACGCAGCTTCCGCGCGCGAGGTTGCCAACGTCAAGCCACCGCAGCTCGGCAACACCCGGCAAGCCTGGATGAGGATATTTTGAATGCGCGCTTGCCGTGCCGTTGCATCGATCACCGATTCATAGTCGTTGCGTTCCCGGCGAACGCCATCATGGCCACCAGGCACAATCACCACGTGGACAGATTTGAGCCCTAGGCGGCGGCGCTCAAGGTCCGCCGCGGCTAAGAACCACAAAAAGTCGAAGGTCACGGGAGCGACCTGGAGGTCCCAGAAGGCGAACAACACCTCATGTGCGTGCGGATGGGCGGCGGCTACGGATCGGCGAACAGCACGAGGAATCGCCGCAGCAGCGCCCAATCCGCGGCGCGCGAAGAGGTGGATGGATTGACCGATTCGCGTGCTCGGAAACGCCATCTCGGAGGCCAGCCGGCTTTTTAGCCAAGCAAATCCTTCCGTGCGGAGTTTGAAGGCAAGACGAGGAAGACTTGAGTCAGGCGCTTTTTTTCCTCCCGCAACCGAGCCACGTCCATCCCGGACTTGTCGGCCGGCGGCCTGATCTAAGGACTGCTCGCCCATGGCTGCGGGGGCATGCTTGGTCACACCTGCCTTATACCAGTCCCTCTGGCGGCGGCTTGTGGCCGCCGAGCAGATTGCCCTTCCAACTCGAGAGCCGGCCAATCAGATTGTAATAAACATATTCCGGCGAGCGTCGGATCAACAGACCAGCTTTGATTTCTTCGGTGTATTCGTACTGAGCCCAGCCGTTGCATCCCTTGCAGAACGGGACTTTGTCCCACTGTGCAGTTTCGTGATAGTAGCGGGCCTTGGCGAATTCCTCGCCATGCCAGATCTCGCTCACGTTCTTTTCGAATACGTTGCCCATGTCGGTTGCCCGCACCCCGTCGAGACAGCACAAGCGTACGCTGCCGTCGTTGTGCACTGGCATGGTCTTGTAGATAACCGCGCAGGGCACGCGCTTGGGTGGCTCGACCATGTCGGGGAAGGTTCCGTTCTCGAATACGATCCCTGTTCGCACCACGTCGACAATACCGACCCAGCGGTCGACGAACTCGTCGGCTTCGTGCCTATTGGTATTTTGAATGGTGATGGAAACGCCCACGCGCGGCGATTCGCGATTGCCTCGGATGCGCAACAGTCGGAATACCGCCGCCTCGATCTTGGCGAGCTTGTCGACGCCGCGTACTTTCATCAGCGTCTCGGGAGTTGTCGAATCGAGGCTGAACATGACTGAGTCGACGCCGATATCGCAGAAGAACGCTGCAATGTCCTCCGTTAGCGTCAATCCATTGGTATTCATTGCTATTGCGATGCCACGTCGCTTCAGATCGGCGAGGACCTCGCGCAGATTCGGGATCAGGAGGGGCTCGCCATAAATACTCGGCGCCACCATCGGCTGGGCATTGGTGAATTCGTCGAGCATCTTGCGCGCCGCAGCAAGGTCCATAATGCCCTTGACATTGTCGATGGCATTATCGTCCTCAAGACCCCAAACTGGGCACATATGGCAACGCAGGTTGCAGCGCGTGGCATAGTCGATTAGGAGTCGTTCCGGCATGTCCGGAACCGGCAGAGGCTTCCAGTTATATTTTGGATCGACCCACTCGGCCTTCGACCAGTCGCGCATGGCACCCCTTAACCCCTTGAAATGTCGCAGTATTCTTGGCCGCGACCTGTCCTGTCCTCTTGAGTCGGTCTTATAACCGCCCCGACCGCAATGACAAGCGGTTTTACATGTATATTGCCAGCGCCCGCCTGCGGCCCCATCCACAACAAAGGCCCTGCTCTTGACCGCTGCAAACTTTTTGGCATCGCGCGCGCCATTGCGGACCGGCCACGCGGTCGCAGCACTGCTCGTGCTCGAGGATGGTCGCTACATAATGCAACTGCGCGATGACGTTCCAAATATTTGGTACCCCGGCCACTGGGGCCTGTTCGGTGGCGGCGTCGACGATCGGGAGGACGAAGTCGCCGCACTGCGCCGAGAGCTTCGGGAGGAGCTTGAGCTCGAGGTGAGCGATGCACGATTGTTCGCAATTATCAACTATGATCTGCAGCCTATCGGCTTGGATTGCTATTTCCGTAGGTACTATGAGGTTCCTGTTACTATTGCTGCGTGGAACCGTGTCGTGCTGCACGAGGGTAGTGATGTCCGTGCGCTGACCGGTGACGAAGCCCTGTCGCTTCCTCGTATCTCTCCCTACGATGCGTTTGCCTTGTTCCTGCACCACAATCGCAACCGGCTCGCGGGCTCGATCTATGCACGCCCGTCCCCCGGATGATCCGTCCAGCGCCAAATTCGGCAGGATCGGCACTGTATTGCCTCGTAACAGCTTCGATGGTAACCCCGATTCAAACTACGCAGACGCAGTGTGCGCTGAACTGCCCTTTTCGGTGAGCTTCTCGTGACACCAGACTACGCCATCGCACGAGCCGACATTATCGACGGGATTTGCGCATTCCGGATCTGGACCCGTCTCGGCTGGCAAGAGGTCAAACGGCGCTACAGGCGCACGTTTTTTGGACCGTTCTGGGCGACGTTCAGTATCGGCGCCTTCATCGGTGGCATGGTCTTCGTTTGGGCGCCGCTATTCAAGACCGATGTGACGTCCTACTTGCCTTTTCTGAGCGCTGGTCTCGTAAGCTGGAGTTTTGCGACCGCACTTATTTCCGAGGGCTGTGGAACTTACACGGCAGGGGTTAGTCTCATCACGCAACTGAATTTTCCATACACGATGCTGAATTTCATGGTGGTCTGGAGGAACGTCATCGTATTCTTCCACAACGTGGTGATCGTTGTCATCGTCGTCATCGCTCTCAGGGTCCACGTCTCTTGGCAGACTTTGCTCCTATTCCCCGGCATCATCATCGTGGCCGCAAATGGGGCGTGGATGACGATATTGTTTGGCATGGTAAGCGCGCGATTTCGTGATGTACCTCCCCTTGTCGGCAACATCATTCAGATTTTGATGTTCGTAACGCCAATATTCTGGTTCTCGTCTCAACTAGGTCCGGGAGCACAGCCAATCATCACGTACAATCTTATGTATCATCTCGTTGAGGTGATGCGGGCGCCAATGCTCGGCACAGCGCCGTCCCTTCTGAGCTACGGATTCACCATTGCCGCAGCGATCATCGGTTGGATTGTGGCTTTCGACCTCTATGCCCGCTTTCGACGACGCATTCCATATTGGCTCTGACAGAGGTATTGCATCTTGACCTCGATCATTGCGAGTAATGTCACGGTCGATTTCCCGATCTATGGAGCGACCCATCGCAGCCTCCGCCAAACTCTGTTCGCTCGCACCGGTGGGCTAATCCGGCACGAGGGCGCAGGCCGTCAGCAACGCGTCGTTGTACGTGCGCTGGATAATGTCTCGTTCACACTCCGAAATGGCGACCGGCTCGGACTGATCGGACACAACGGGGCGGGGAAATCCACGTTGCTGAAAGTCCTCGCAGGAGTCTACACGCCGGACTCGGGATCCCTCAGCATCGATGGCCGTGTTTCCCCGCTCTTCAACTCCGCTCCCGGCCTTGACCCTGACGACAATGGATACGAGAACATCAAGACGTGCGGCATGTTTCTCGGTATGAGCTCCGAGGAGATCGACCGCAAGCTTCCCGATATCGTCGATTTCTGCGAATTGGGGGAATATCTCGATCTCCCGGTACGAACCTACTCGACCGGCATGGTCGCACGCCTGGGCTTCGCGATCGCAACCGCTATCGAACCTGACATTTTACTACTCGATGAAGGGTTGGGTTCAGGAGATGCACGATTTGCAGTCCGCGCCGAGGCGCGCATGCAAACGCTGATCCAACGTACGCGCATCCTTGTACTTGCCAGTCACTCCGATGCGCTGATTAAGTCGATGTGCAATCGGGCGATCCTCCTGGAGAAAGGCCGCCTGATAGAGATTGGACCGATTGATGAGGTTATCCGTCGCTATCACGAGCGTCCGGCCGAGGCGTACGTCGCGTAGGCCACGATGAGCATCGAGCAGAATTGTATTTGATTTGGCAGCTCTTCCTTGAATGTTGCTGCATGCTTATGGGGCTGATAATTTCGTTCGGCCCTGCCATCAAGAGGAAAGGCCGCGAGATTTGGGTCGAAATCCTTCAATCGGCGCCGACGCGTCCACACTGCCATGAAGTTTTCCGACATCGCGATTGATTTCTTCGAGAATACCAGCAGCGAGCCCACGTTCCTGCACGGGATCATGCGGCTCAATGCCGGCGCTCGGATCGTTAAGTCGACGATTCGCGGTCCATTGTTCCTCAACAAGAATTCACAGATCGGTCCCGATGTGGTCGTGGGCAAATACTTTGGTATGAACGAGAGTTGCTTTATTGCGCGCGCAACCGTCGGCGCTTTTGGCGCAATCGGTGCACGCACCGCAATCAATCCGTTCAATCATCCGACCAGCTGGCTTAGCACCAATGAGTTCCAATATCATCCGAAGTCGTTCGATTGGGTCGACGAATACAACCAATTCGTGCGACTTGAGCGCACGCCCGATATGTTGAAGCATGTGACCGTTGGCAACGACGTGTGGACCGGCCACAATGTCAACGTCATGGCTGGCGTCAACATCGGAGATGGCGCAGTGATTGCCGCGGGGTCGGTCGTGACGAAGGATGTGCCTGCTTACGCCATCGTCGGCGGCGTTCCCGCTACGCTGATCCGCTACCGGTTTCCTGAGAAGACTATCGAGCGGCTGCTGCGCGTGAAGTGGTGGGAACTCGAACTATCGCAGCTCAGTGGCCTCCCGTTCCGCGACATCGATCGTTGCCTCGACCTGATCGAGGAGATCAAGTCGAAGGCGCCCGCGGCAGCCGAGTGAACGATGGCGACGAGCCGAGAGGCCGCCCTGTTGGTGCCGATCTTGGAGCGCTTCGGCATGCCGCAAGATGGCGTCCTGGTCGTTCATAGCGCAATCGCGCCGCTGAGCCGACGCGGGCTTCGCGCCGAGGCCATCATCGAAGCCTTGATCGATTACATGCGCGGCGGCAATCTATTCATGCCGACCATGACGTGGCGCACGGTAACGCCTGACTACCCGCATTGGGACGAGCTCGAGACGCCATCGCATACCGGGGTGCTCACCGAGATATTCCGCACGCGCTACGCTAGCGCGCGCAGCATTCACCCTACGCATTCGGTGGCGGGGCTCGGACCGGCGGCGCCGCTCCTCTTATCTCGCCATCACATCGACAACACGCCGGTCTCCACCAATAGCCCTTACGGGTTGATGCGCGACTACGAGGCTTACATTTTGATGATCGGAGTGGGCCTCGAAACCGTAACAGCAATCCACCTGCCCGAGGAGACGGTCAACGTCGACCTCTATGTTCGGCCGGCCGAGACCGCTCGCCTCTATCGCTGCCGGGACCGACACGGAGCGGTGCATCAAGTCTGGGCGCGGCGCCATTGGCGGCTCGACCGCGATTTCAATCAGTTCGGCCCGCCGCTCATGGCCAAGCGCCAGCTTGATTCGGGAATGGTCGAGAATTGCCCCTACATGATCGTCTCGCAGCGCAATCTGCTGCGACACGTCTTCGCTGCCCTGATCGACAATCCGCGGGCGACGCTCAGCGCCAAGGCCCAGAAAGACGCATCTGTCTTGTCCCGGGTGAGCGACCGCCCCGCTGGGCAGAAGATTCCCTAATGAAATCCTATGGTCCGCTTTGAATTTCGAAGTGGCCGTTTTCAACCGACAAAAAAGTCACAGTTGTAAAATCTTGTTTTTACGCGGTTGCTGAAATGCATGATGTCGACTTATCTCTTTCGACGGATCGCGATTCGGCCAGACTCGCGATCAGCGCTGCACAAGAAAGCTCCTGGGGACCTATCACGGCCCTGGGGGTTTTCCTTATACCGCTTATCTAAGGCGCCTTGTCCCCGCTCGGCACAACTATGATATCGGCGCCACCGCAGGATGACTCAGCCCCGCGCGTCCAGCGGGGGTTTTCTCTTGTCCAGCGGGGCTTTTCTTTGAGAGTGAGCCCCCGACACTAGCCAGGATGGTCGGGACCCTGTGGCCGAGAATACACGCGATGCTCTTTGCTTATTGCCGCCTAATTACCGGTTTTGTACTGGCGTTCCCAGGACCTTGGCTAGCTCATCCCCGAGCAGTTTCTGAATATTCTCCGGAAGGGTGACGGCGACCAATCGCCAGCGCCACTGGAATAGTCGAAACGTGAGACGGAAGCGTTGCTGGTGAGGCAACGTGGATGGCGCCGTCACTTCGAACCGAGCAAGACCATATTCCGAATTTCCAAAAATCTGCCAAATGGTCCCAATCGTGCTCTCCGTTATCCCGACCGTTCCTGGCGGCGGACCGGGAACCACGGTCACTGGCCAACCAGCACCAAGCAGCTCAGACAGTGCTTTGGGGGAAATCAGCTTTTTCAAGATTGGATCGGCGATCCCCAAGGCACCGGCCATACTTTGCGCGAGCGGACTGATGCTGACTCCGGTCCGCCGAATGTAGGCAGCGGCAACTTGATTCGTGAGCGACACGCGTACCGCGTCGAAGTACACGTGCTGCGTCACCGTGTGCACATCGCGGGTCTCCATAGCGCGTAACAGCACCAATAGATCGTAGATCGGCCAGGCTGTGTAACCGATCCAGACTAGGCCAAGGATAATGACAGTTGCTATCGTCTTGCGCATGCAAAATAGTTGCCCGCGGCGCGTATTGCGCAGTTAGACATCAATCGACCGAATGTGTGGACGGCAGTAGTGGAAGAAGAAAGGACCTACATTGATAAAAGGGCATTCTAAGATCAGACCATCGTCCGAGATGATGCCTCTTTCAAACAGCCAAGTGCCAGACTGATATCCAACAGTGACCGAGCCGAAGCGCGCCTTCGCCCCACCGTTCCAATT
>Ga0306920_100004712_pt1 | contig 17510 bp, 16 predicted proteins | sample flu12Cox44000170_FD_204666 | JGI IMG/M metagenome (GOLD analysis project Ga0306920, IMG submission 204666) | Lab enrichment of tropical soil microbial communities from Luquillo Experimental Forest, Puerto Rico - flux4day.12C.oxic.44.000.170 (v2)... | ecosystem: Environmental > Terrestrial >... | reverse complement strand
TCCTTCTCGACTTCGCCGAGCATCGTGCCGGCGACGATCGGCCGATCCAGGCCGTGCGTGACCTCGGTGTGCCCTCCGACCAGGACCACTTCGAGCTCCTCGCAGGCCGCGTGCAGGTCGGCGAAGAGCGCCTCGACCGAGCTCTCGCTGGTGGCGCCCGGCGGCAACAGCAGGGTCGCCAGGAACCACCGCGGGCGCGCGCCGCGGACCGCGATGTCGTTGGCGTTGACGTGCAGCGCGTACCAGCCGATCTCGGCGGTCGCGAACGTGATGGGATCGCTCGTCGCGACGAGATAGCGATCCCCCATGTCGATGACGGCAGCGTCTTCACCAACCCGGGGACCGACGACGACGCGGGGATCCTTGGTGTGGTGCTTGTCGAAGATCGCCTGCAGCGTCTCGGCGCGAAGCTTGCCGATGGGCAGCGCCTGCATGCTGACGGGTAGTATACCTTTTGGGCGGGCTAGGCGGGCCGATCGAGCACGAGGCGCGTCCATCGCTTCTCGACGACGTCCTCGTTCGCGGCCGGCTCGTAGCCAACGTCGATCGGCAATGCCCGGATGCGCAACCCGTGCGTGCCGGGGCGCCCCGCGGCGTCCCACGCCTGCGCCTGCCGGCACAGGCGGCGCGCGATCCCGCCACCCTGGCCGAGAGCGCGCACGTAGAGCTCGAAGGGTCGCGGCGCGGCCTCGGCTTCGAGGGAATCTCCCGGCGGGCGCATGTAGAAGCCAGCGCCGCCTGCGTCGAAGACGCCCACCGCCGAGCGATACTTGCCGGCGACCGCGAAGAGCGGGGGCACGGATCGCGCATCCGCCTCCGGGCCTGCCGCCTCGAGCCAGCAGAAGCCCGGCTCGCGAAGCGCGAGCCAGAGAACGAGCCCGCCGTAGGCTTCACGCCCCGTCACCTTGACGCCCGTCGGAAGATCGACGGCGGCGCCTTTCAACACGTCGTAGGCTGCCCCGGCGTCGACCGCGAGCGGATCCCGTACGTGGAGTCGCAGGTCCGGCGTGCCGCCGAGGACGACGCGGGTCGGAGGGCCGGCGAATGCGCCGCGCAGACGCATGAAGGCGCAGTCCTTCACCGAGTCGCTCACGAGCTGGTCCTCTGCGCGAACGAACGCCACGGACTTCTGCGAGCCGCCGACCGTCAGCGGCAACACGAGCCGCCCTCCCGGCCGGAGCTGCTCGCGCCACGCCGGAGCGATGTCCCATACGCCGACCGTGAGGATGATCCGGTCGTACGGAGCGCCGTCGGGGTAGCCGAGCCCGCCGTCGCCGAGGACGACCCGGACGCCCTCGAGGCCGGCAGCGGCAAGGTGAGCCCGGGTGCCGTCCACGAGATCGGCGTCGAGGTCGACGGTGGTCACCGTACCCGCCTCGCCGACGACGTGGGCCATCAGCGCCGCGTTGTAGCCGGTGCCCGCGCCGATCTCCAGAACTGAGAGCCCGGGCTCGAGCTCGAGCTGCTCGAGCATGATGGCCATCATCTCCGGCTGCGACGACGAGCTGATCGCCTCGCCGTCGACGATCTTGGTCGGGATCACCTGGTCGCGATAGACCTCGTCGAGGGGCACCCCGGGCAGGAAGAGGTGACGCGGCACGGCGCGAAAGGCCGCCTCGATGCGCGAGTCGCGGAGCGCTCCGCGGCCGACGAGCGCGTCGATCAGGGCACGATGCAGCGCGGACGCGTCGGCCATGGCGCTATCGGCTCAGGTCAAGAGCTTGAGGAGATCCGACGTCAGGTCGTAGAGCTGGGCGCAGCCCGTCTCGCCGCCGAGGTGACTCTGGATTCGCCGCCGGAGCCCGTCGTCGGCGGTCTCGCCGAGGAGCGCCGTGATCTTCCGCTGCGGCTCGGAGCAGATGCCCATGTAGGGCAGCCGCGGCGTGACGTGCTCGGCCCGCACGATCGTCCCCGTCGCCAGGTCGATCTCGTAGGTGACCTCGAAGCCGTGAACGTTGTCGTGCATTGAGTGGAAGAGCGCCAGGCGCCCGTCCCGCCGCGCGAGGCGCGCGACCTTCCGGCGCTCGAAGACGCGCCGCTGGCCGGGCCGCGCGCTGTAGAGGTCGGGCTGCATCGGCGTCGCGACCGTGCGCGAGCCGAAGAGGCTCCGGCCCGCGTCGGTGTACGTGAAACAGGAGTTCGGCAGATCGACCCAGCCGGTCATGTCGAGCTGCCAGCACTCCCAGGCGTTCCCGCCGGCCGCGCGCTCGGCCCGCTCGCGGGGCAGCTTGGCCGTCTGGCGCGCGAGCCTCGCGACCTCGACCACCGCGCCGAGCACGAAGGCGCCGCCCGCGCCCGAGCCGGTGAGGTCGGCCACGCGGCGGCTCAGGCCGCCGACCATCGGGGTGCCGGCGAGCTTGTCGATGCTCGCCACGAGCGCCGGATCGAGCGCGCCGGCGACGCTCCGGCACCGCGCCTCGCGGATCAGATAGCTCGGTGAGGGCTCGGCCACCACCGAGAGCTCGAGGGACTGATCGTCGTCGCGCAGCACGACGGTGTGCGTGAACGCGTCCGCGTGGGTGTTGTCGACCCAGCCTTCCATGACGCGCTCGTAGCGGTCACGCTCTCGGAGCAGCGCCGGCGCGATCACTTGGACAGGTACTTCTCGGGTTCCTTGTCGAACTCGCGCTTGCAGCCGACGGCGCAGAAGTAGTAGGTCTGGCCTCGGTAGCTCGACTGCGCGGCGGCGCGCGCGGGCTCCACGGTCATCTTGCAGACGGGATCGACGGCCATCACTGGCCCCCTTTCGAGCTCTGCCATTTCTTGAGCCTGAGACTGTTCGTGACCACCGACACGGACGAGAATGCCATCGCCGCTCCGGCCAGGATCGGTGAAAGCAGCACGCCCCACACCGGGTACAGCACGCCCGCCGCGACGGGAATCAGCACCACGTTGTAGCCGAACGCCCACACCAGATTCTCCTTGATGATCCTGATGGTCCGGCGCGAGAGATCGATGGCGTCCACGACCCCATCCAGGTCGCCGCGCACCAGAGTCACGTCGGCGGCCTCGATCGCCACATCGGTGCCCGAGCCCATCGCGATGCCCACGTCGGCGCGGGCGAGCGCCGGCGCGTCGTTGATGCCGTCACCCACCATCGCGATCCGGCGGCCCTCGGCCTGCAGCGCCGCGATCTCCCGGGCCTTGTCCTCGGGCAAGACCTCGGCGAGCACGCGTGTGATACCGGCGCGGGCGGCGACGGCCTCGGCGGTCGGCCGCGCGTCGCCGGTGAGCATCGCCACGTCGAGACCGCGCCCCGCGAGGGCCCCGATCGCCGCGGGCGCTTCAGGCTTCAGCTCGTCGGCGACGGCGATGACGCCGAGCGCCCGGCCCCCGAGCGCCAGATAGACCGCGGTCTTGCCTTGCGCGGCGAGTGCGCCCGCCCGGGCGCTCAAGGCGTCGATGTCGATGCCCCGAGCGTCCATGAGCGTGCGGTTGCCGAGGAGCACCCGGCCGTCCGGCGCCATCGCGTCGATCCCCTGCCCCGGCACCGTCGCGAACTCGCGGATCGGCGGAAGCGCCAGCCCTCGCTCCTTGGCGCGCGCGACGATCGCCTCGCCCACCGGGTGCTCCGAGCCCTGCTCCGCGGCCGCCGCCAGCGCCAGCGCCTCGTCGCCGGCGACTCCGTCGCCGGACTCGGTGATGACGTCGGTGACCGCGAGGCGACCCACCGTCAAGGTGCCCGTCTTGTCGAGCACGATCGTGTTCACGCCGTCGAGTAGCTCGAGCGCGGTCGCGTTCTTGACCAGGACTCCGAGCTCGGCGCCGCGGCCGGTCGCCACCATGATGGCGGTCGGCGTCGCGAGCCCCATGGCGCACGGGCACGCGATCACCAGCACGGCGACCGCGCTGGTGAGGGCGTAGAGCGCCGACGGCTCGGGACCGAAGGCCCACCACGCGAGGAACGTCAGCGCGGCGAGGGCCAGCACGATCGGAACGAAGATCGCGGCGACCCGATCGGCCAGCCGCTGGATCGGCGCGCGCGAGCCTTGCGCGTCGGCGACGAGCTTGACGATGCGCGCCAGCGCGGTCTCGCTGCCCACGCGCGCCGCGCGGAAGACGAAGCTGCCGGTCCGGTTGACGGTGCCCGCCAGGACCTTCGACTCCAGCGTCTTCTCGACCGGCAGGCTCTCGCCGGTCAGCATCGACTCGTCGACGGTCGAGGCACCCTCGGTGACGACCCCGTCCACCGGGATCCGCTCACCCGGGCGAATGCGGACGAAGTCCCCGACCCGCACCTCGGCCGTCGGCACGTCGATCTCGGCGCCGTCGCGGACGATCCGCGCGGTGCGCGGGGCGAGGCTCACCAGCCGCCTTATAGCCTCCGAGGTCCGTCCGCGCGCGCGCGCCTCGAGCCAGCGGCCGAGCACGACCAGGGTGATGACGACCGCGCTCACGTCGAAGTACGTCATCGCCCGGTGCGGCGGAACCGCGTGGGGCCACAACGTGACCGCGACGCTGAAGAAATACGCCGCGCTCGTCCCGACCGAGACGAGCGTCGACATCGACGCGCTCCGGTAGCGCAGATCGTGGAGGAACCCGCGATGGAACTGCCAGCCGACCCAGAACTGGACCGGCGTCGTGAGCGCCAGCAGGACCCACGGATCCCGGAGCGCCGCCGGAACCCACGGCAGGAGATGCGCCATGCCGCCGAGCAGCACCGGCACCGAGAGGAGGACGCCGACGATCAGCCGGGTTCGCTGGCTGCGCTGTTCGGCCTCGCGCGCGGCCTGCTCGGCGTCGTCGACCGGCGCCGCGTCGGCACGCGGTTCGGCCAGCTCGTAGCCGGCGGCAGTGACCGCCGCCTTCAGCGCGTCGACGCTGGTCCGCGCCGGATCGAACGATACGGTCGCCTGCTCGGTCGCCAGATTGACGGACGCTTGCTCGACGCCGGAGACCGAGGTCAGCGCGCGCTCGACCCTGCCGACGCACGCGGCACAGTGCATCCCGCGCACGGGCGCGACGATATCGGTCGCGTGGCGCTCGTCCATCACTTCCCTCGGAAGCGCGCGAAGACGTCGAGCAGCTCGTCGATCTTCTGCTGGCGCTCGCTCTTGGAGCCCGTGCGCAGCGCGTCGGCCACGCACGACTCGATGTGGCGCCCGAGCAAGAGCTTCTCGACCTGCTCGAGGGCGCCCTGCACGGCCGAGACCTGGAGCAGGATGTCGACGCAGTACGCCTCGCCGTCGATCATCCGCTGGAGCCCTTGCACCTGCCCCTCGATGCGGCGCAGGCGGCCGAGCACCTTGGCCTTCGTCTCCTCGTTGATCATCCGCCCTATACCCCCTGGGGGTAGTATCGGCCCGCCCGGGTACGCTGTCAATCCGACGGGCGAACGTGGCGACCGAGGTCAGCGCCGCAGGCGAAGGGCTCGGGCATAGAGCCGAAACGTGACGGGCGTGTCGGCGGCGGGCTCGCCGTCGACGTGCGTGGGGATCGGCGAGAGACCCCCGACGGCCGTCTGGCGGACGCGGCGCAGGCTGACCTTGGGGTTTGCCAGGTGGGCGCCGCGATAGACCGCCGGGAGCCATCGAAGGAGCTCGCCGCGGCCGAGGGCGCCGATGACGACCAGGTCGAGGGCACCGTCAGCGGGATCCGCGGGCGGCGCGATCTGCATGCCGCCGCCGTACCAGGCGCCGTTGGCCACGACCACGGTGGTGAGCGGCACCGACTGTTCGGGCCCGCCGTCGACCGCCAGCGTCGCCGGCATCGGCCGGTGCGCGACGAGTCCTTCGACGACCGCGCGCAGGTAGGGCAGCGTTCCAAAGCCGCCGCGCGAGGCGGCGCGCCGGGCCACCGCGGCGTCGAACCCTGCGCCAGCGGCGCTGACGAAGTAGCGGCGCGTGCCGTCGGTCCACTCGGCGGCCCCGAGATCGAACGGTGTGTCCGCGCCCTCGCCGAGCCGGCGGGCGGCCAGACGCCAGTCGGCGGCGAGGCCGAAGTTACGGCGCGCGTCGCGGCCGCGGCCCGTGAGGACCGCACCGGTCGTCGCCAGCGGCGTGCCGCGCGGGTCCGTCACACCGTTGACGACCTCGTTCAAGGTGCCGTCGCCGCCGACCGCCACCACGAGCGGCCAGCCCGCGCCGGCCGCGCGCCGAGCGAGCTCGGTGGCGTGACCGCGGCGTGTGGTCCAGGCGCTCTCGAACGTGAGCCGGGCGCGATTGAGCTCGCCGGCGATCGTCGGCCACGCGCGCGCGGTCCGGCCACCGCCGGCCGCGGGATTGACGACGACGAACGCGCGCGTCACCGCTCCATCGGGAAGGTGAGTCCGGCTCAGGCCTCGAACAGGGACGGCTGCTCCGCCGTCGACGCCCGCCGGCGGCCGACGGCACGCGCCTTGGCGCCCTTCGGCGCCTTCGGCTTCGCGGGCTGCGGGCGCGGGAGCTTCCATCCCTTCTGAAAGGCGATGCGGTCGCCCTGCTTGATCACGAGCAGGTCGACCAGGCGCGCGAGTGGATTGGACAGGAGCGACAGGTACTTCTCCCAGTAGCGGGGCGAATGCGCCAGGGTGCGCATCTGGTCGAGCGCCAGCGACAGCGCCGTGCGGTCGCCGCGCTTGGCGGCGAGCTTGAGGTCGTCGACCAGCCGGGCCTGGCTGATGCGGGAGGCGCGCGGCTTGGCCATCAGCGCCTCACTGCGGGCCGCCGCCGCGCAGCCGCACCTCGTAGCCCTCGCGCTCGGCGAAGTTCGGCTGGATCGTGATCTTGCGGTCGAGCGCCTTCGAGAGACGCTCGAGCCCCTCCTGGCCGTCGCCCTCGAAGTACCGCGCGAGGTCGGGATGGACGCGGATCAGGACTTCCCGGCCGTTCGCGTCTGCCGCGGTGGCGGCCTTGGCCTGGGCCCCTCGGAAGATCTCGGCGGCGATGGTGGCGTCGGACTTCGTGATCCCGCTCCCCTTGCACGTCGGGCACACGGTCGAGAGCAGCGAGCGGAGATCCTGGCGCACGCGCTTGCGCGTCATCTCGACCAGGCCCAGCTCGGAGATCTCCAGCACGTTCGTGCGCGCCTTGTCCTCGGCCAGCGCTCGCTTGAGCGCACGGTACACCTGCTCGCGGTGCTCCGCCGACTCCATGTCGATGAAGTCGATGATGATGATCCCGCCGAGGTCGCGCAGGCGGATCTGGCGGACGACCTCACCGACCGCCTCGAGGTTGATCTTGAGCACGGTCTGCTCGAAGTCGCGCTTGCCGACGTACTTGCCCGTGTTGACGTCGATCGAGACGAGCGCCTCGGTGTGGTCGATCACGATGTAGCCGCCGGACTTGAGCCACACCCGGCGCCGCAGCGCCTTCTCGATGTCCTTCTCGACGCCGAGCGCCTCGAAGATCGGCGTGGGCTCGTCCCACATCCTCACGCGCTCGCGCAGCGCCGGCACGAGCGCCTCGACGTACCCGGCGCACTTGTCGAAGACCTCGCGGTCGTCCACGACGAACTCGTCGACCTCCGGCGAGAACAGATCGCGCACGACCCGGAAGGTCAGGTCGCCCTCCTCGTGCAGGACCGCCGGCGCCGCCGCCTGCTCGAAGCGCGCCTGGACCTGCGCCCACAGGCGCGTGAGGAACTCGACGTCAGCGGCGAACTCGCTCTCGCTCTTGCCCTCGGCGTTCGTTCTCAAGATGAAGCCGCCCGGCGGGAGGTTCACCGAGCGCAGCGCGGCGCGCAGCCGTTCGCGCTCGCGGTCGTCGCGGATGCGCCGCGAGACGCCGATGTGGCGCGCCTGGGGCATGTAGACGAGATAGCGGCCGGGGAGCGAGATGAACGACGTGATGCGGGCGCCCTTGGTGCCGAGCGATTCCTTGGAGACCTGCACCAGCACCGTCTGGTTCTTGTGGAGCAGGTCCTCGATCGGCGCGGTCTCGCGCCGCGGCTCGAGCTCCTCGACGTCGAGGTCGACGTCGGCATCGCCATCCTCGCCGGCGCCTGCGAGCATCGCGCCGGCGACGTCGCCGAGGCTGCTCGCGCCGAGGTTGCTCGTGTAGTCGCCCGCGTAGAGGAAGGCGTCCTTCGTGAGCCCGATGTCCACGAACGCGGCCTGCATGCCCGGCAGGACGTTCGTCACGACGCCTTTGTAGACGCTTCCCACGATCGAGCGGTGTCGATGCCGCTCGAGATAGAGCTCGGTGAGGAGATTACCCTCCTGGACTCCGACCCGGGTTTCGATGAGGCCCGCATTGACGACGATCCGTTTGCGCACGGCAGCACCTCGCCGACACGGCCGCCCGCGCCATACTGCCGCGCCGTCCGTGTCTCATTGGAACTGCCGCATTCGCACCGAGAGGAGAAGGCCCAGCGTCATGAAGGAGGCGATCATCGAGGAGCCACCGTAGCTCATCAACGGTAGCGGAATCCCGACGACGGGCAAGAGCCCGGTCACCATCCCGACGTTGATCAAGACCTGCGCCGCAAACAGCGACGTGGCGCCCAGCGCCACGAGCCGGCCCACCGGCTCGCGCGCGGTCGCCGCGATGTCGAAGCCCCGCAGGAGGAGCAAGACATAACACAGCAGCAGGACAAGACAGCCGACGAACCCCCACATCTCGGCGAATACGGCGAAGATGAAATCCGTGTGACGCTCCGGGAGAAAGGCCAGCCGGCTCTGCGTCGCGCCGGCCACGCCCTTGCCCAGGAGCTGGCCCGATCCAATCGCGATCTTCGCCTGGATCACGTTGTACGCGCTCCCGAGGGGATCGCGAAACGGGTCCAGGAAGACGAGAATCCGTTCTCGCTGGTATTCCTTGAGCGCCAGCCAAGCGAGCGGCATCGAGAGCAGCGCCGCGAGGGCGAGGCCCCCGAGGAGCTTGAGCCGCACCCCGGCTCCGATCAGGAGAATCACCAGCACCGGAACGAGCAGGAGGGCGGTACCGAGGTCGGGCTGCTTGATGATCAGCACGATCGGGACCGCCACGATCGGAAGCATCATGGCCAGCGTGAGCTTGCCCACCGGCTGCGCCCAGCGGGAGGTCAACGCCCAGACCATCATGAGCAGGAAGCATACCTTGAAGAGCTCTGACGGCTGCACGGAGAGCGGGCCCCAGACGACCCACCGCCGCGCACCCGACACGGTGCGTCCCAGCACGAAGACGGAAGCCAGGCCGACGAGCCCCAGGACATAGATGGCCGGCGCGGCGCGAACGAGCCGGCGGGTGTCGAGGCTGGCCAGGAAGACCATGATGACGAGGCCGATCGCGAACCAGACGATCTGCCGGACGACGACGCTGCCGCCGGCCCGCCCGACGTGCAGGCTTGCCAGCGTCACGGTGCTGATCACGACCAGCCCGAACGCGGTGACCAGCAGGAGCCAGTCCACGTTCATCAACAGGCGCCGGTCGATCCGCAGCACTAGCCGGCGATCTCCACCGCGGCGATCTTCTCGAAGAAGATCGCGTTCAGGATCTTGCGGGCGATAGGCGCCGCGACCTGGCCGCCCTTCCCGCCCCGCTCCACCAGCACGACGACCACTACCTCCGGCGCCTTCACGGGCGCGAACGCCGCGAACCACGCGTGGTCCTGGCCCTTTTCAGCCTTGGACTTGGCGATCATCTGCGCGGTGCCGGTCTTGCCGGCGATGTCGAGCCCGGGAATCTTCGCCGCCGCGCCGGTCCCGTTGTCGTTCACGACGGCCCAGAGGCTCTGGCGCAGGAATGCCCAGACCACGGGGGAGAGCTCCACGTGACCGGCCACCTGCCCCTGATCGCTCCAGACGACCTGATCCTGGCGCTCGACCCGCTGCACGAGGCGCGGCCGCCAGAGGACGCCCCCGTTCGACACCGCGGCCATGAATCGCGCGATCTGCATCGGCGTCACGAGCACCGTGCCCTGCCCGATCGACATGTTGACCGTCTCGCCGGGCGGGAACGCCATCGTCTTGCCCTGGCGGCTGCGCACGCTCTGGGGTCTCGGCAGGAGCCCGCTCTTCTCACCAGGGAGGTCGATGGCCGTCGGCTGGCCGAATCCGAACGCGCCCGCGTACTTCACGATCGCCGCGCCGCCGATCTTGAGGCCGGCTTCGTAGAAGAAGATGTTGCACGACTGCGCGATCGCGTGGTGGAGGTCGACCGTCCCGTGGCCGCCTTCCTTCCAGTCCTTGAACGTGGCCGTGCCCAGATGGAACTCGCCGTTGCAGTAGATCCGGTCGAGCGGCGTGATACTACGCTCCTGCAGGCCGGCGGCCGCGACCACGATCTTGAACACGGAGCCTGGCGCGTACTGGGTCTGGATCGTCCGGTTCAGCAGCGGGAAGTTCGGATCCTGGACGACGCGCAGCCACGCATCGCGATCGATCGTCCCCGTGAAGCGATCGATCTCGAAGGCGGGCGTGGATACCATGGCGAGCACATCGCCGTTGCGCGGATCCATGACGACGACCGCGCCGGCCAGGCCTTCCATCGCGCGCTCGGCGGCTTCCTGGATCCCGCGATCCACCGTCGTGATGACCTGCGCGCCGGCGTGGGGCTCTGTCGCCTGGACCCGGCGGACCGGGCGGCCCATCGCGTCGACCTCGATCCGCTCGCCGCCGTCCTGCCCGCGCAGGTACTCGTCGAGCAGGCGCTCGAGCCCGCTCTGTCCGACCATCTCGCCGCGCCGGTAGCGGCCCTGCTTGAGCTGCTCGTCGCTGGCCTCGCGGACATAGCCGAGGAGATGCGCCGCGAAGCGGCTCGTGGGATAGACCCGCTGGGGCTCGACCTCCGTGATGACGCCCGGCAGCTCGAGCTTCCACTCCTCGATCTTCGCGACCTCGGTCAACGTCAAGCCGCGCCGCACGCGGACCGGCAGGAGCGAGTCGGACGGCACCTTCGACACCGCTTCGCTCAGGTCCTGATAGGGGATGTGGAGCAGCGAGGCCACGCGGCCGAGCACGGCGTCGCGGCCTTCGTCGTCCCGCGGCAGCTCGCGGGGGATGAACGAGAGCGTGAAGGCCGGGCGGTTGTCGACGAGCGGCACGCCGTGCCGGTCGAACAGGATGCCGCGCGGCGCGGCGATCGGACGGACGCGGATCCGGTTCTTGTCCGACGCGTCGAGGAAGCGGCCGCCCTCGAGCACCTGCAGGTACCAGAGCTGGCCGATGAGCACGAGGAAGGCGAACACCACCGAGGTGGCGATCACCATCACGCGCCGGTGACCGGCGTCACGACGGGGCAGCGATCGGCGGGTCACGCTCACGGCCGGCTGCCCTCGAAGTGGTCGCGCAGGGTCTGCGCCCAGGCGAGCGTCAGGACGAAGGCGGCGCCGATGAAGCCGTTGCACAGGGCCTGCGGCAGCACGACGTACGTCATCAGCTCACCGAACGGCGCCGGGAAGCGGAAGATCTGCAGGAGCGCGAAGCGCGCCAGCCCTTCGGCGATCGTCAGCACGACGAGCCCAGGCACCTGGACCAGCGGCTGGCTCACCCGGAGCCGGCCGCCGGCGACGCCGATCCCGAACCCGATTACTGACTTGGTCAGGGCCTGCACCCCGATCAGGCCGCCGCTGGCCAGGTCCTGCATCAACCCCGTGACGAAGCCGGTGAAGGCGCCGAACTCGGGCCCGCGCCGCAGCGCCAGCAGGACGACCATGATCAGCGGCACGTCCGGCGTCACGCCCGCGATGGTGACGAGCGGGGTCAAGGTCGCGTGCGCGACCGAGCCGCCCGCCATCGTCAGGATCAGCAGCGCGCGCATCAGCCACCCGTCGGAAAGAAGGCCGTGAGATCTCGTTGGGAATCGCCCGTCACCAGCAGGACCTCGTCCACGCGCGCGAAGTCGACCGCCGGCGTCAGCTCGGCGTAGTGAAAGAGCGCGGCGCCGCGGTTGTCGATCGAGCGCACGGTGCCGATCGGGATGCCGCGCGGAAACAGCCCGCCCTGGCCGGCGGTGACGAGCATGTCGCCGGTCTGAATCGAGGCGCCGTCGCGGGCCATGAACTTGAACCGCAAGGTACCGCGCGGATCGCCCTCGACGATGCCGGGCGTCCGCGTTCGCAGCACGTGCGCGCCCACGGTCGACGTCGGATCGGTCAACACCTGCACGATCGACACGCCGGGCCGGACGTCGACGACGCGCCCGATGAGGCCGTTGGGCGAGATCACGGCGGTCAGCCGCGGCACGTTGTCGCCGCGGCCGCGGTTGACGGTGAGCGAGCGGATCCAGCCGCCCCACTCGCGAGCGATGATCTCGCCCGACAGGGTCGTCAGCGGGAGATTCTCCTGCAGGGCGAGCAGCCGGCGTAGCCGGCGGTTCTCGTCGTCGGTCTCGCTCACACGCAGGGCGCGGACCCGCAGCTCCTGCACTTCTTCGCGCAGTCGCCGGTTCTCCGCGCGTACGTTCTTCCAGTCAAGGTAGGTCGTCCAGAGGCCGAAGGTCGCACGGCTCGCCTTGGCGAGCCCGGTCTGGATGGGGGTGGCGACGACGGCGAAGACGTCGCGGGCCGTCTCGCCGTACCCGCGCGTCTGCAAGGTGAGCAGCACCAGGCAAGCCGCCACCAGGGAGCCGAGCAGTACGACCTTCCGAATCTTCACCTTCCGACCCCCCGCGAGAAGGCTCGAGACCTGTTAGGCGGGGATCGCGACCTTTTTCAGGAGATCGAGCTCGTCGAGCACTCGGCCGGTCCCGAGCGCGACGCACGACAGCGGCTCGTCGCCTGGCGTCACCGGGAGATTCGTCTCCTGACGCAGGAGATGATCCAGACCCCGGAGCAGCGCACCGCCCCCGGTGATCACGATTCCCTTGTCCACGATGTCCGCCGCGAGCTCCGGCGGCGTCCGCTCCAGGCACGTGCGGACCGTCTCGACGATCGTCATGACGGGCTCGCGCAGGGCCTCGCGGATCTCTTCGTCGGTGATCACGATGGTCTTCGGGATTCCGTCGATGAGGTCACGGCCTTTGACTTCCATCGTGCGGCGGTCGCCGCCCATCGGGTACGCGGAGCCGAGCGTGACCTTGATCTCCTCTGCCCGTCGCTCGCCGACGAGCAGGTTGTAGTGCTTGCGGATGTACTGGACGATCGCCTCGTCCATCTCGTCGCCGGCGATCCGCACCGACTTCGAGTAGACGATTCCGGAAAGCGAGATCACCGCGACCTCGGTCGTCCCGCCGCCGATGTCGACGATCATGTTGCCCCCGGGCTCCTGGATCGGCAAACCGGCACCGATCGCGGCGGCCATCGGCTCCTCGATCAGGTACACCTCGCGGGCGCCGGCCTGCATGGCCGAGTCACGGACGGCGCGCTTCTCGACCTGCGTGATCCCCGAGGGCACGCCGATGACGATGCGCGGCCGGACGAGCGTGCGGCGGCGGTGCACCTTCGAGATGAAGTAGTGCAGCATCTTCTCGGTCACGTCGAAGTCCGCGATGACCCCGTCCTTGAGCGGGCGGATCGCAATGATGTTTCCGGGAGTCCGTCCGAGCATGGCCTTGGCTTCGTGACCGACCGCGAGCACCGAATGGTCCGCCTGGTGGATCGCCACGATCGAGGGCTCGTTGAGCACGATGCCTTCGCCGCGGACATAGACCAGCGTGTTCGCGGTTCCCAGATCGACCGCGAGATCGTTGGAGAACATTCCGGCCAGCAGGTTGTAGAACATCGCCGCTCCATCATCTGACGATTGAACGCCCGCGTTGGGCTCTTAACAGTAGCACAGTCCATGCCACCCAGAAACGAAAACTCTATTTTTCCAAGGCTTTAGGACACGGTATCCCGGCCTCCGACCCCCACTTCTCGCTTCCGAGAAAACCCGATATTTTTCAGCGGGTTCCACCTGAGGGCCTCCTCGTGAGCCGGCCGTCTTCGCCTGCCCGTAACCTCCTCCGTACTGACGCGGGCGGGTCTGTTTTGAGAAGTGGCTCATTTTGGACACCCAAGCTGGCACCTCTGGTGACAGCAAGCGTCATGATCCCGAGCACGCGGAATCGGCCCTAACCTCGGCCGGTTGCGGGCAGCCGGGAATTGTTGGAAAGCGCCCCGACGGGATAGCATCTCGCCCGTGAGAAACCCCGATGGATTCGAGGCCTGGTTCGACAAAGGGGGTGACCGACGACCTCCCGGTGGCCCGCGAGCATCCACTCGACCCGCTCTCGTGTGGGCGGAATCGGATCGGGCCTCAACAGCGCCTTCGGCGGCTTCGGGCCGGGTTACCGCGCAAACGCGGCGATCGGGCGAGCGCTTCGGTTGCTGATGATGAACGTCGGGGAGCTCGCCCGGGCGAGGTCTCGATGTCCACGTTCGGGCACCCCGGGCGCTACACATACTGCATCGGCGAGAACGAGGAGGCCAGCCCTGGCCGCCGTTTCACCTCGGACGCGGCCTGCCGCCGGAGAGCTCGGTCGTCAGCTTGTCGCGGGCGACGCACCCCACGGCATCTCGGATCATGCGAGCCGCACGGCGCACGAGCTCGACGGCTCGATCGGCTGATCGATGGCCGGACTCCGGAACAGCAAGCACTTTCCCCTCTACTCCCACGTGCTCATCGTCGGTCCGGAGCACGCCCGGACGTTCGCCGACGGCGAATGGTCGAAGGACGACCTCACGCGCCACATCCACGAGAGGGCGCGAAAACGTATCGGCCGCTCTTGCCCGATGCGGACCACGGCGAGGGCACGAACCTGCGCTCCGCCAAGGGCGACGCGCGTCCCAACCCCGGACGCGATGATCGCCAAGTTTGCGTCGATGGAGGAGATTCACGTCGTCGTGGCCGATGGCACCGCCGGGCGTTTTTCGGTGGCGATTCCGCCGACGGCTCAGCAGGCGAAACGGCTCGCGCCCAGTCACGCGCGCGGTGGAACAAATCCATTGACTTCCGTTCAGGTGCATGTCATTCTTCTTGCCGGTTCTGGCACAAACGGAGTCAGGTAACGATTGTGAGAGATCGAGACACACGCCGCGCGAGCCCAGTTCGCGCGGCGTTTTTGTTTGCCCTCCAATTCCGGAGGGTAACCCCGCCACGATGGCGGGAGCACAGGGGCTTGAAGACCCCCTAAAGAGAGGTTCGAGGTATGGCTCAAGGACAAGTAAAGTGGTTCAACGATGCAAAGGGATATGGGTTTATCACGCAGGAGGGCGGCGAGGACGTCTTCGTTCATTACAGCGCGATTCAAGCCCAGGGTTTCAAGAGTCTTGCGGAAGGTGATCGGGTCGAGTTCGAGGTGACGCGCGGTCCGAAGGGTCTTCAGGCAGCCAACGTCAGGAAGGTCTAGCACTCCCTACCTTGTCTACTCTCGCCCGGGCCCGGTGACGGGCCCGGGTGCCTAACGCGGTGGTAATTCAGAAAGGTGTTTTTTCTCCATGCTCTGTTCGTTTACTGATTCTCGACTCACGCCCACGCTGCGCGACGCGATCGCTCGCGCTGGGTACTCCACGCCAACCCCCATTCAGGCCCAGGCGATCGAACCGATCCTCGACGGCCGCGACGTGATCGGCTGCGCCCAGACGGGCACCGGCAAGACCGCGGCCTTCGCGATCCCGATGCTCGAGCGCCTCACGCGCGCAGACTCGCTGCTCGCCAGGCGCGGCGGCGGAGGACCGCGTGCGCTCGTGCTCGCGCCCACGCGCGAGCTCGCGCTGCAGATCGCGGAGGCCTTCGACATGCTCGGCGGCGCCCAGGGCGTTCACACGCTCGTCCTCATCGGAGGCGAGTCGATGGGGCCGCAGCTCGCGGGGCTCCAGAGGCGGCCCGACGTCGTGGTGGCGACGCCCGGCCGGCTCGCCGATCATCTCGAGCGCCGATCGCTGGTCCTCGGCGCGGTGCGAATCGTCGTGCTCGACGAAGCCGACCGCATGCTCGACATGGGCTTCGCGCCTCAGGTCGAGCGGATTTTGAAAACGACGCCACTCGACCGGCAGACGCTCTGCTTCTCCGCGACGATGCCGGCCGCGGTCGAGACCCTGGTCCGCCGGCATTTGATCCGGCCGGTGCGGATCGAGGTCGGCGTGAGCGCGAAGCCGGTCGCCGGAGTCACGCAGCGCCTCTACTCGGCCCCGGCGCAGGCCAAGACGCCGCTCCTCTTGAAGCTGCTCGGCGAGGACAACGGCCGGACACTCGTCTTCACGCGCACCAAGCATCGCGCTGACCGCGTGGCGCGCGCGGTGGGCGCCGCCGGTCACCGCGTGGCGCGCCTACACGCGGACCGCTCGATGTCGCAGCGGCGCGAGGCGCTCGACGGATTCCGCAGCGGCCGCTATCGCGTCCTGATCGCGACCGATATCGCCGCGCGCGGGATCGACGTGCCCCAGATCGCGCACGTCGTGAACTTCGATCTCCCGCACACGGCCGAAGACTACATCCATCGGATCGGCCGGACCGCGCGCGCGGAGGCGAGCGGCCGCGCGACGAGCTTCGCGGCGCCCGAGGAACACGCGCAGCTGCGTGTGATCGAGCGACACCTGGGACATCCGGTAGCTCGCGCCCACGCCGGCGGGGAACAGGCTCCGCGGCATGCAGCGCGCATCACCCCGGCGATGGAAGCCGGGATCAACGGGGCGTAGGGCTCCACAACAAACAACAGAAAAGGAAAGTCATGGCACAGGGAACAGTGAAGTGGTTCAACGACGCGAAGGGCTTCGGCTTCATCACTCAGGAGGGCGGCGAGGACGTGTTCGTGCACTTCAGCGCCATCCAGGCTCAAGGCTTCAAGAGCCTCACCGAGGGTGATCGCGTCGAGTTCGAGGTGACGCGCGGCCCCAAGGGCCTCCAGGCCGCCAACGTCCGCAAAGCCTAGCCACGAGACGGCGGCCCCTCACGAGCAACCTCGCACACAAGACCCGCGAGAGAGTTTGAGGGGGGTCGCCCCACTCACGTGCACGCCAGCCAGGCTCACGCGCAAGAGAGCCGGCCTCACGCGCAAGAGAGCCGGCCTCACGCGCAAGAGAGCCGGCCTCACGCGCAAGAGAGCCGGGGGAGTATGAGGGGGGTCGCCCCCCTCATAAAAGTAAAGCCCCGACGGTGGCTGCGGCGCGTCCTGCTATCATTCGCGCGTCGCGCCGCCCCGCTGGTGAGAGCGGGACCGTCGGGGCCGGTGGCGCCTGGACTCCCAGGCGTTCCACCCGAGCTAGCGTGGACCCTGCCTAGGAGGCAACCACCTCACAGATCACCGTAGGGTTACACATCGGCTGGATCACCTCCTATTCTCGGCAAGGCCGCCACGCGGGCCCAGTTCCCACCCACCCAGAACCGGATGCCGACTCCCGGCCCGGGGCTCGACCACGTCAGCCGCCGGCGTAATTGCCAGCGGGGACGCTACTGGGACGCTGTGACGTCCCGGTCGATTTGGTCCAATCCTACACCCGGGCCGGTCGTGATCCAAAGTACAAAGTGGCCAAGTCGCTACTTGATCACGACCCGCGTGCGATTGCGCTCCCACAGTCCGTTGCCGACGCCCTCGACCTTCCGGAGCTCTTCCGGCTTTTTGAACGGCCCGTGCGTGTCGCGATACTCGACGATCTTCTCCGCGATGCGGCGATTGACGCCCTCGAGCTTCATCAGCTCCTTGACGTCGGCGGTGTTGATGTTGACGGGCGCCGCATCCGTCGCGGACGCGGCC
>Ga0306920_100004711_pt1 | contig 17511 bp, 12 predicted proteins | sample flu12Cox44000170_FD_204666 | JGI IMG/M metagenome (GOLD analysis project Ga0306920, IMG submission 204666) | Lab enrichment of tropical soil microbial communities from Luquillo Experimental Forest, Puerto Rico - flux4day.12C.oxic.44.000.170 (v2)... | ecosystem: Environmental > Terrestrial >... | reverse complement strand
CGCTTTATGTTGGTGACAATAAGGATCCTCTCCACCATGAGAAAGGGGCACGTCAAAAGGGAAGCCGAGTCAAAAGCAAGTGTTCCATGTTTAAGTCCTTTCTCACAAGCCCCACAGGAAACCGGTTCATAGCTCCATAGGGTCGTGGGCCATAGAACTTCAGGATCTATGCTGCGTTGGAACGGTGAATCGTTCTAGAATCAATTTTCTCAGACTACTCATATGGTACTGCCAGTATTTACGTCGATGGATGGATGGCGCCAAAAGATGCTGCTGTCCGATTTCGACCTACAACCAGATCAATGACCGACCACCCAGCTAAACCAGGCATGGGTTGGCGTTTTGCTTTCTCCTTGGCGGTTGCCACAGGCCTGTTCCTGCTTACAACGACCCTATTCTGGAAAGGTTATGTTGGAAGCGACGATATGTTCTATGCGCGATACGCCTTCCTGTTTCACCGGCAACCGATTAACGTGTGGGAATGTAGGCTTCCGGCTATCCTCGCCATTAGGGCTGCCTTTCATATGTTGGGCCCCACGGAGCTGGCGGCGGCACTGCCCACTCTATTCGCCTCTGTCCTCGGCATTGGTGCAATTGCATGGTATGTAGGCTGGCCTCGCGAACTGAGCTGGCGAGCGAATTCAGCGGTTTTACTCGCAATCACAACACCGCTGGATGTTGCCTACCAAACGGTTCCGGGCGCGAGTTTCATTGCCGCTGGGTTGTTGCTTTGCGGTTCCGTCCTGATTCTGCGAGGAAGCCCTCGCCTAACCGCCGTCGGCTCTGCCTTCTTTGCGTTTGCGTTTCTCACGCACGAGGTGTCTTGCTTCTACATAGCCATTTTTTGTGTGACTGCAGCCCTGATCGATTGGCGCCGATATCTGCGTCCTCTCGTACTGTCGGCGATTTTTTCGGCCATAGTCGTGGTGGGGCAAGGCATCTATTACAAGCTAAATTTTGGAGATGCCCTGTTGCGGCTAAAACTCACCTCCGTTGAGGGGGCAGACCATCCGGCACTGCTCGATCCCGACACACACATTAGTGGAATGGCTCTCCTGTTGTGGCCGATCAAGAATCTCATTTTTTCCAAAGTCTTTGCATGCGAGATCCTGTTGACGTTCTGCTGTGCGGCAATAGTTTGGCGGAAGCTCGGCAACCAAGAACGGATCCTACTTGTTTCGGGATTCCTGACGTGGTTTTATCTTGGATATGGGTCAAAGGTGCCTTGGACCTACCGACCCCTCGCTCGGGATTATCATTTCTATGGACCTTTGACGTTGATGATCTCGGTACTGTTGCCGCTCTGCCTAGGCTATCTATTTGAACGACGTCCGAGGTCAAAACTCTACATGTTGGGGTCAATCGGCAGTGTGGTTGCGTTAAATCTCGCATTGTGCGCTGCGGCGGGTCACTGGGGGCAGGATGTTAGGGTTTCCGCGTCCATGCTCCGTTACGCTTTGAATCATCCTGCTAAAACATTTCTAACTGATGTCCCGACAATGAACCAAATGTATGTGATAAATGGTTTCAGGTTGCCTCCAAACGTTATTTGCAGAAACGGCCCGGCTGTCCAGAACGATCTTCTAGCCAATAAAGAACCTGCAGATAGTAGGCTGCCGCGGGTTACATTCCCAGAGGCGAAACTGGATGGCATCTTGCTCAATCTGGAACACATTGCCACCGGTTTCGGTGGAGATCAGGCTTTCGCAGACTATCTCAAGACTCATCAGGGAGCACAGGAGCGTGTTGCACCTGTGCGCTATAGGATCCTCTTGCTTCCCGTAAGGAGGTTCGTCGCTGGGAAGTCTTTCGCAATTCGCAGTGAAGGTGGCGAGGTTGTTAAGCTAAATGATTGAGATGGTTCATTCGACTTGGCTCCGAGGCTCAAAAGTGGCGGACCGAGATCTTGGAATCAGTATAGCCATGATTAAATCTGCGTAATGACGCGGTAGTTTCCATCGTCGTTTGTGCGAGTTGCGGCACTTCAGGCGAGCTCACCGTTTCATTCACAGTAGAAGAGAATAGAATAAGGAGTAAGTACGCTGCCGCGAGAGGGACTGACGTAGCCATGCACCTCATTCACACGATAGCGGTACCCGGCATTGAGTCCCATGATCTGCGAGACAACAGCCTGGGCATTGAAAAACAGGTCTGCTGTGTGCTCAGTGGCCACGCAAAGTTGAGGATGAAAGCAGCTTATAGTTTTTGAGGCTCCGGCTAGCACCTGTTGCTCCGCTCCTTCGACATCCATTTTGATGTAGTCGATTCGTTCCAAATCTAACTCGGCGCATATCTCATCGAGTGACGTAACTGGAATAGTCAAATCGCCGGAGCCATCTTCGACGATGTGGTGTGCTCCGGGATTGTTCGGAATTGTCGTCCTGAAAGAAATGCCCTTTGTTGAGTCCCACAACCCCTTTTGGATTACCTGAACACGGTGATTGCGCATTCCTACTGCCAGGTTTCTGCGCAGGCAGTCGGCATTCTGTGGAGAGGGCTCGAAGCAGATCACCCGCCGAACTCCGCCCAGCAGCGCCCAGCGTGCGAAAACGCCGATATTAGCACCGGCGTCGAGGAGGGTGCACCCAGCGTCAGAATGCCTAACGGCCACCCTCCCAACTTTGGGCCCTTGCTGTTGAGATAGGTTTACGTGATGCCAAAATATCGAATTGGGGACTCGTCGGCGGTGAAATTAACCTGCAAACACCGATTGTCCGGTCTTTGATGGGACTTGTGCGACGCTTGATACGGACGCAAGCATCATGGGAGTTACTCCGGAACCCTTGAGCCTGTTGCTGTTTGGCACGGGACTCGTCGCAATTATGGGGACAGTGCCTCAGGTGTGAAAGTATTTTCACATTCACAAGGCAAAAGTACGATTCCTAGGGCGGGCCCTCCGGCAGGATAACTTACGAAGTGCTGCAAAATCATACCCATAGTACCCCGCATCGCCTCTAGCCACGGTATTTTCGTCTGTTGGCATCATTGTTGCTACCCGATCTTGAGGTGTAAGCTCGTCTCGGTTCCCGCACACCGAGAGTCGGTATAATTGAACGGCCTGGCAGAATGGGTTCCGGGGCTGCTCCGTGGTATTGTCTCAACTTGCAGCGTTAAGAGCGCTCAGTGTCTCTTGATTTCCGAACCTCTAATCACCGGTACTGACCAGCTGATTGACCGATCGTGGCCAGGCCGACGCCGGTTCGTCTGGCCGACGGTTCTGTCAGCCCTCGTGCTCCTGCTGTATGCGTCGGTACTAAAGCATCTTGTACTCCAGTGGTGGTCCGACCCTGACTATGGCCACGGTTTCTTAGTTCCATTGTTTTCGGGATATCTTCTCTGGCGCCAACGCGAGCGCTGGATGAACTGCGAGATCAAACCCAGCAATTTTGGACTGCTCGTAATGTTGGGAGCTCTCGGGCTTCTGTTGGTTGGCTCGCTCGGGGCTGAATTGTTTACCAGCCGATTCTCTTTATTGGTGTTGCTTGCTGGAATGATTCTATTCTTGGCGGGCTGGAAGTTTCTTCGCGTTGTCTTCTTCCCTCTGAGCTTTTTGATATTCATGATTCCGCTGCCGACAATCATCTACAATCAGATCACTTTTCCCCTGCAACTACTCGCTTCACGCTTTGCGACATTTTCGCTGGAACTAGTTCACGTGCCCGTTTTGCGTGATGGCAACGTCTTGATTTTGTCGAACTACTCGCTCGAAGTCGTCGAGGCGTGCAGCGGGATCCGGTCCCTCGTGACCCTCATTTCGATGGCTGTCATCTACGGCTATTTTCTCGAGCCCCGAATTTGGGCGCGCCTCTTACTCGTCGTTGCGATGGTGCCGATTGCAATCGTCAGCAACGCGATTCGGATCATGGGAGCTGGCATGATGGCTCATCGCTTCGGCTCGGCGGCGGCTGAGGGATTTTTGCACGGATTTTCTGGCTGGGTAATTTTCCTGGTTGCTCTCCTGTTGCTTTTTGTCTTCCGCTGGATTCTGAGCCACATTGGCAAAGTGCCGAGAGAAGCCGCCCATGCTTAATAGCCCAGGATCGGTCCGTTTGTGGATCACAGTGAGTATTCTGCTTGGTGGAACCGTGCTGCTGCAAACCATAAGCCACGGTGAGGCGATCGTCGCTCGCAAACCGCTGCGTGACCTTCCTTACACTCTCGGACCTTGGGCGAGTGAAGACCGACCCTTGCAGGAGCAGGTGGTCCAAGCAGTAGGCGTGAGTGATTATACGAACCGCCTCTATTTTCAACTAGCAGGCGCCCCCGTTCAGCTTTATGTCGGCTACTACGCAAGCCAACGAACAGGAGACACCATTCATTCTCCGAAGAACTGCTTGCCAGGATCTGGCTGGGACCCTATTCGTTCTGGGTATGCCACCGTCTCAGTTCCGAGTGGGCGCAACATTGTCGTGAACGAGTATGTGATCCAGCAAGATCAGAATCGGCAGTTGGTTTTTTATTGGTATCAGGGTCGCGGGCGAGTGGTTGCCAGCGAATACGCGGGCAAGTTCTGGATGGTAGCGGATGCAATCTCTCGCAATCGGACCGATGGCGCTTTGGTCCGCCTGGTGACGCCTATGAATGACGGCGAAGACAGAGCTCACGCTCGCCTAGTTAGTTTCACGCAGATTCTGTTTCCACATTTAGATGAATTGATTCCAAATTGAATGGAAAGATCTTCGGAGGGAACGAAGCATGAAAGCGGTAAGTAGGCGGGCGATCGTCGCGGTGGCTCTGGGTTGTGCCTGTGTTTCGCTCGTCGCGTGCTCTGGCAATCCAGAAAAGGCCAAGTCGAAATATCTGGAAGAAGGCAAGAACTATATGAAAAAGGGCCAGTATGGGGACGCGGCAATTGAGTTTCGCAACGCTCTCCGTATCGACCCTCGTTTTGTCGACGCGTACTTCCAGTTGGCCCAAGCTGATCTAGCCCAGCACAATTGGGACGCAGCATATGCGTCGCTTGAAAAAGCGATCGATCTGGATCCTACACGCCTGGACGCTCGCCTGGATCGGGGGCAGCTATACCTCGCCGCACGTCAGTTTGCCAATGCTGAAGCCGAAGCCAACTCCATCCTCAAACAACAACCAGGCGACGTGGGCGCCTATCAACTGCTGGGCACGGCGCTGATCGGCGAGAAGAAACCCGACCAAGCGCTGGCAGCGTTTGAGAAACTCACCGAGCTGAGACCGAACGATGCTAGCGCATACATAAATTTGGCACTGGTTGAAATCAGCTTGCACCACTCAGCGGATGCTGAGCGCTACCTGATGAAAGCCCTTTCAGTTAATCCGAAGTCTATCCAGGCCTATACAGATCTAGCCAATTTCTATCGACTGCAGAAGCGGATCCCAGAAGCACAAGCCACTCTTCAGAAAGGTGTTGCAACCGTACCCGATGGAACCTCCCTCTACATCGAATTGGCGTCGATGTTGGCAAACCAGGGAAAGAGCGGCGATGTCGAAACGGTTCTGGACAACCTGCGCAAACAACTACCCAATTCCTCCGATGCTGCCGTCGCCATTGGCGATTTCTATTTTGTGCGCAAGCAGATGGATCAAGCCTTGGCGGAATACCGTCGCGGCCTGTCAGTTGCTCCCAAGAATCTAGGCATCAAGAAGCGGATGCAGGATCTCTATCTAGAGACTAATCAGATCGCCTTGGCGAACGACTTGGACAAAGAACTGATGAAGGATGCACCCAAAGACGTTTTCGTCCGCATCGATCATGGGCGATTACTGATGGCTCAAGGAAAAACGCAGGACGCCGTGAGCTATTTACAGGGAGTTGTCGCAGATGCAGCAAGCTCAGCACAGGCCCACTATTACTTGGCAGTGGCCTTCTGGCAGAACGGCAACCTCGGGCAGGCTCGAAGCGCGTTCATGGATTCTCTGAAGATTTCCCAGAGCTCCGCCGCCCTGCAGGCATTGGCCCGCCTCAGTGTTGCTCAGGGCAACATTGCTGATGCCCAGATCTACGCGCAGGAAATCGTTCAGCGGGCTCCAGCGGACGTGGCGGCTCACGAGCTTCTTGCCGGGACTCTGGCTCGGCAGGGAAAGCTCCAACCGGCTGAGCAACAGATCCTCCTCGCGGAACAGTTGGCTCCCGATGAATCCGCCATTCACGTCAAGCTAGGGCAAATCTACGCAGCTGAAAAGAAATGGCCGGAGGCTCAGAAGGAGTTTGAACTTGCGCTTCAGCTCGATCCCCATAGCACAAGCGCACTGGCACAACTGGCGGATTTCTTAATGGCCCGAAATCAAGCCAATCAAGCCCTCGCACGCGTTCGACAATACACTGCGGCCAACCCCAACGATGCGAATGCCCACGTCGTGCTTGGTTCGGTAAACCTCCAATTGAAGGACTATGGCGCTGCGCAAGCCGAGTTTGAACACGCAATCCAAATCGACCCCAACAACATTCAGGCTCACGTAAGACTTGGTAAGGTTCTCGAGACGCAGGGGCAGACCGAACTTGCGATCGCACGCTATCAAAAAGCGCTCGCCTTGCAACCGAAATTCCCCGCGCTCGCAACGGCAATTGGTAATTTGTATCTCAACAAACAAGAATTTGAGACAGCTCGCAAGTATTATGCGGAGGCACTTTCATCCGACCCAGATTTCGCTCCCGCAATCGCCAACACGGCTTGGGTTGATGCGCAGGAAGGCAAGGATCTTGACACGGCTCTCGGCTTGGCGCAGAGAGCCAAATCGCTCCAGCCTGAAGTCCCTTCCATCACCGACACGTTGGCGTGGGTGATGTACAAGCGAGGCGATTACGCTGGCGCGATGCCGCTGCTTGAAGAATGCGTCCGTAAAGCTCCCGATTCTGCCGAATATCACTATCATCTGGGAATGAACCTGTTAGCATCCGGGGAAAAAGTAACAGGAAAGCGAGAACTCGAAGCCGCGCTGCGTTTGAAGCCGGATAGCACGAGCGAAGTGCAGATTCGAGAGGCGCTGACGCAAGTGAATTGATCTCTTTGACTCGACCGATGGCGACCAACAGGGGTGTATAGGCGTGGAACGGCTGCCTCGTTGCAGTAGCTCAACGCAAACACCCCTATACCCGGGCGGAGAGCCGTCAATGCACTCAAATAAGCGTGTGAGGGTGCGCGGTTTCCCGAGAACTCAAAACCCATCACACTTCGGTTTAGGTAGCTCCCTCTGTGGCCGACAATCTGACATTTCTGCTCCCTGTGATTTGCCTTATTGATCAGCAGCAAGGAAAAGCCAGGATTTACGGCGGTCGTGAGGGTCATTAGTCCGCCACGGGCGTTCAGGCGAAGGATCTCAGTCGGTTCATGAAATGGCTCGTCATTGGCTGTGCGGCCATAAACCAAGACCCGTGCATAAGCCCACAGCCGTGGTCCGCATCGGCGATCGCGACGCGGGTCGATGCTTGTGCGGCACGATTCCTGTGCATGCTCCACAGCCTTTAGTGAATCCCAGATCTTGCTTATCGGTGTTGTTAATCTTAGGGAAGGCCGGGCCTTGGCCGTGTTACCGCAAGCTAATAAATCTGCAAGACGAGCGCCACTCCACAGGATTCGCGATTCACACCACTGTAACGTGAGGGTACTGTGAGTCCCAATCTCACTATGAGGCTTGACAAGATGAGACCATTCGCTCCACATTACTCCGCCTAGATTCCGAGGTGAAATGAAAGAGTCCTCACTCACCGCTAACGCTTGGGCTGTTGACAGCACAAGAGCATCCGGACGGGGTTCATGTTGACGCGCAGGGTAGCTTTTTTTGCAATCAGCGTTCTTTTGGTAACCGTGGGGGCATTGCCGCTCTCTGCAGACACAACCCAAACGTTTTTGCTCGAAGGATCGAATGCCGGCCTCTGTAGCTCAGCCGCTCCGTGTGCTCAAGTGACGGTGGACGTGAACAATGCTGGTAACACGGCTACCTTTACGGTAAGTAGCCTTCTAAATGGATATGTATTCGACAGCTTTGGGTTCAACAGCTCAGCCACAGTCGCTCTTGTAGCCGGAAGCGGGACAGGAGAGTTGGGAACCTATTCGCTCACGGGTCCCGGAAGTATTACGGAGGACGGCTGGGGAAAATTTGATTATGAATTCGACACCGGTAAGACCGGTGGGTCGAACGGCGGCGACTGCGTCGTTACCAGCGGATCCCCCGGTACGGGCTGCACATTTAGTTTTGTGGTCTCAGGTACTGGCCTCACCGTGGCAGACTTTGAAGTTGCGAGTAGCGGCGACAGCGGCAGCACTGACTTCGTTGGACACATGGCTAACGGAGCTAACTCGGGCGGATATGCCGGAGACGCAGTAGCTCCGGAACCGACTAGCCTGGTTCTCTTTGGCAGCGGATTGCTAGGAGTAGGACTTGTACTTAGGCGTCGGTTGCGAATCCGCTATAGGTTTCTTATGTCTAAGCTTGGGCTGCCTCGTTGCGGCCTACAGTAGCTGAAAGCAAACCGCCTGTACACGTGGGTATGAACGCGCTGAGGTCTGAGCTTCTGAGGGTGCGTTGAACGGTCGTGGTCTGAGGAGGTTATATGCGCAAGTTTGTACGGATGACGGTACCGTTCGCCTTCGGGCTGATCTTACTGGTTCTCGGATCAACCACGGTTTCCTGGGCAACACCAGTTCCCGAAATCGATCCCTCGACCGGCATGTCCGCGTTGGCTCTGCTTGCCGGCGCCGTGTTGGTGGTCCGGGCTTGGCACAACAAGTAACTTCCGTGTAGGCCTCAATTCCACTGATATGGATTCTGGCCTGTCGGAATCGGTCCCTGGTCGGAAGGTTCCGCGCATCCGCTTCTGGTTTCCAGGCCTCTTTCAGCGAGTTCTTCTTCTTGTCCTTCTTTTCATCACGGAATTGACCGTCTTGTCGGTCTGGTTGGACGGAGCCTCACTCGCTCAGCGCACTGGGCTGCTAGGTGCGGTAGGCGATTGGGGAGCGTGGGCCCTTAAGTTCATTTTGGTCTTCGCTGCAATCTTTGTGACCTTCGCGTGGTTAAAGAATAAAGCTGGGACCGAAAGGATCTCCACTCAGATTGCGTCGACTCCCATCGGGTGGAGTCTTCTTGCTGCCCATTCCGTCGCGATGGCAGCCTTTGTGGGCTTGTCGTCGCTTATCTATGTATCAAGTAAGTCTGGACGGGCAGATCTACTCGGCACAAGTTGGTTTGTTGCTGGAATTGCAGCGATTCTCTTCGGCGGATTCGCGTTTCTTCCTTGGGCGGCTTGGACCGGTTTGATCCGTGGTACCGGTTATCTGTGGGCTTGTGCGTTGATCGCTGCAGTTTCGGCTTGCGTCCTTGGAAATATGACTCGATGGTTATGGCGGCCAGTAACTCTCGCTACACATTTGACCTTTGGTCTCACCAAGACACTCTTGAATGTCTTCACTCCGGGCGTCGTCGCAAATCCAGAGAAAATGGTTCTTGGCACGCAACGCTTCTCTGTGGAGATTGCGCCTCAGTGCTCCGGTCTCGAAGGCGTCGGCCTGATTCTGGTGTTTAGCGTACTCTGGCTGCTGATCTTCAGACGTGAGTGCCGCTTCCCGCAATCGCTAGTTCTTATTCCCCTCGGAATCGCCCTCATATTTGTCCTGAACGCCGCGCGTATCGCGGCTCTGATCCTGATTGGCGATGCTGGTGCGCAGCAAATCGCACTCGGTGGGTTTCACTCGCAAGCTGGATGGATGGCGTTTAACGCGGTCGCTGTGGGCTTCTGCTGCGCGATACAACAGGTTCCATGGTTCGCGAGCAGACCGAAAGAACGCCAGTCGCTTGCCAGCGTAAAAGAAACTGCAACCGGAGCGTTCTTGCTGCCGTTCCTGGCGATCCTCGCTGCCGAGCTGATCGCTAGGGCTTTCTCGGGCAGCTTCGAGTGGCTATATCCACTGCGATTCTTCGCTGCCGCAGCGATGCTGTGGGTCTGCCGCCGAAGTTACATGCGGCTAATTTGGAGGTGGGACTGGCTCGCTCCAGCGGTCGGCGCGATAGTCTTTGTAACCTGGGTAGGGATTGATCACCTCTTGAACCGAAGCGTCGATCTTGGAGTTCCAACCACCGTGCCAGGTCCCTCCACGGTCGCCAAGGTGATTTGGATTACTTTCCGAGTCCTGGCCGCGGTCATAACTGTACCGCTGGCAGAGGAACTCGCATTTCGGGGATATCTCATGCGTCGGCTCATTTCCGCGAACTTCGACTCGGTTCCTTTCCAGCGTGTTTCTTGGTTTGCACTCTTGGGTTCTTCCGTCATTTTCGGCCTTCTGCATGGCAGCAACTGGCTTGCAGGCAGCGTCACAGGGGTTCTCTTTGGGCTCCTAGTGGTCCGAGCGGGAAGAATCGGAGACGCAGTTATTGCGCATGTCACCGCCAATGCCTTGTTGGCCATATACATTTCTCAGCCCTGGTAGCTGATTTTAAGGCACGAACGTGCCGGTTTAGTCTAGTGCTCGGAGTAGTGTTTCTGGATGCGCCTGAGAGCTCCGGCTGACTTGCAGCTGGGAACTCGATGCCGGATAATCCCCTTACGTGCCTTAAAGGCGCAGTAATGGGCTACCCCGGCGATTTAGATGGTTACTTGCCCCGCATGCAAAGCTGAAAATTCCGATTTCGTCGAGTCTTGCTCTCATTGCCACACTCCCATGCCTTTCGGTGATTCGGCGACGATGGTGAGTGTGGACCCGACTGCGTTAAGCCCGGGGAGCGATTTCGGGCCGCGTTACCGCATTGAAGCGCTTCTTGGTCAAGGGGGAATGGGCCGCGTTTACAAAGCACTCGACAAAGAACTGAATCGCACCGTTGCAATCAAGGTGGTCCGCCAAGGCATCGCCGACGAGGCGAGTGTAATGGCTCGGTTCAAACAGGAATTGCTCCTCGCCAGCAAGATTTCCCACAAAAATATTCTTCGCATTCACGACTTGGGCGAAGTCGCTGGCATGAAGTTCATCACTATGGCTTTTGTGGAAGGCCATGACCTTCATCATCTGATACGGCAGAACGCGAAACTTCCAATTGAACGCGTCGTGAAATTCGCTCAGCAGCTCGCAGGAGCACTCGCAGCGGCTCATGCGGAAGACGTCGTGCACCGCGATCTAAAACCCCAGAATATTTTGGTCGATGCAAACGATCAAGTGTATATCGCGGATTTCGGCCTTGCGAAATCGTTCGCGGAGGGCGCCGTTGGTATGACGCAGAGCGGAGCTTTTTTGGGGACACCGCGGTACATGTCTCCCGAACAGGTTGAAGGAAAGCCGACGGATGGGCGATCAGACCTGTACTCCTACGGCCTAATTCTCTACGAAATGCTCACGGGCGATGTTCCGTTTACTGGCGAGTCTACCATCAAGGTGATGTATCAACGCGTTCAGGAGCGGCCCAAAAACCCACGCTCGCTGAATCCGGAGGTTCCTGTTTGGCTCGACCGCATTGTGATGCGTTGCCTTGAAAAGGATCCGAATGAACGCTACCAAAATGCGTACGAAGTCCTAGCCGATCTGCAAGGTGCCCAATCCGCTGCCGGGATTTCCCGGGCTGGCATTTCGCGTAGCGGCGCGAGCATACAGATTCAGCTTCCGGTGCTAGCAAATCGGCGTTGGATCTGGATAGCTAGTGCCCTTATCGTTACAGTACTCGTTCTGGCGTTTTCCATTCCCCCGGTACGGCACGTGATTCTCCGCAGCGGCGGAGAGAAAGCAGGGACCTCAGTTGTTTCAGGAGTCCCTCCCATTTCAAGCGGCCGGTTCGTTGCGGTTCTGCCCCTCCAGATTATCGGAGATGCCTCGCAATTCGGCTACCTGGCGCAAGGCATTCAAGAAGCACTTTCGGCAAAACTGTTTCAAATGAAAGACGTCCGAGTGACCTCCGGCGAGGCGATCGACAGGGTAGACCAGAAGCAGCCTTTGCCCAAAATCGCGCGTTCACTGGGCGCTAATCTAATCGTGCAAGGCATGCTCCAAGGTTCCGGAGACAAAATCCGAGTCATTCTGAATCTGGAGGACGTCGCGGACGGCAAGAGGCTGTGGAGTGGTCAATTTGACGGTGTCGTTGGAGATTTGTTCACGGTCGAGGACCAAATCTACAGCCAGCTCGTTTCGGGACTCAACGTCAGCCCGACGAATGATGAGCTTGCCGCGGCAGGGGCTCGACCGACCGACAATGCCGCCGCGTACGACCTTTATTTGAAGGGGCGCAATTCTTTACGCGGTGAGGACGAAAAAAGCATTCAAGAAGCTTCGAACTCTTTCGAACAGGCGTTGAAAGCGGACCCCAAGTTCGCCCTCGCTTACGCCGGAATTGCGGATGCGAGCTTGCGAATGTACACAATCAAGAAAGATAGCTTTTGGACTCAGAAAGCGGTGGCTGCTGCACAGCAGGCACAACAGATAAATGACAAATTGCCGGAGGTGCACGTCACACTTGGAAATGCCTACAGGGCCTCTGGAAGATACGAGGAAGCTACATCGGAGTTAAGGCGGGCGCTGTCCTTGGCGCCGAATTCTGACGAGGCTTACCGTCGGCTTGGTGATACGTACCTGGAAAGTGGTAATGGGCCAGCAGCAATCGAAGCTATACAGAAGGCCGCTCAGCTGAACCCCTACTACTGGCAAAATCAGAATGCATTAGGGCGCGCATATTTTCGATTGGGGGATTACCCGAAAGCTTTGACAGCCTTCCAACAAATCGTCGAAATGCAGCCGGACATTGGCGCAGGATATGAGAATGTAGGCAACGTCTATCTTCAGGAAGGCAAATATCAGGAATCAATCCCCTATTTTCAAAAGGCGCTTCAAATTCACCCTTACTTCACAACATATTCCAATTTAGCGACAGCCTATTTCAATTTGAAGAAATTCCCGGAGGCGGTCGGCACATTTGAGAAGGCGGCAGCACTCAACCCTAACGACACGATAACTGCTGTCAACCTAGGCGATGCTTACCGGTCCGCCGGACAAAGGGACAAGGCTCACGACACATACGAGCGAGCGATCTCCCTTGGATATAAGGAGTTGCAAACTAATCCCCAAGGTGCTGAGGCAATGAGCGAAATAGCACTATCGTATGCGAACCTTGGAGACAGCCAAAAAGCTGAGGACTTCGTTAAGCGAGCACGAGCTATCGACAAGAACAATGTTGAATACATTTATATTGCAGCGGAGATTTATGCACTTTCAGGAAAAAGTTCCGAAGCCTTAACGGCATTACAAGACGCGCTCGAAAAACACTACCCGGCTGAAGCTGCGGACCAAGACGTGGAATTGGACAACCTTCGTGCAAACCCCGAATTCAGCAGACTTATCAAGAAATATGCGGCGAAAAACGATAAACAAAACTAGTTCGGAGCCTACTCTCCAGCTTCTGGCGGGGCGAAGGATCCAATCAAAGACAGACTAGCTAGCACATCCCAACCGAGAGGACTCTGCATTCCCGTCACACAAGCTTGGCTTCAGCGCCGGGCCATCGTTTTGCAACAAGAAAAATCGCAATAAAGCCGGTACCGAAAAGTAGTAAGGAGGCCGGTTCTGGCGTTTCCTCAACAGTAGGCGTCTCAAATACATCTGCGCTGTCATGCGCAGGATCTGTAGTGGGAGTCAGGCCGAGGCAAGTTCCTCCTATGCTGTCATTGAAATTACAGGGGCCGGTGCCGGTAAAAGCGATTAACTCATTAAAGGTGGTACCGTTTGAGCCCTCAAACGTGAAAATGATATTCGCAAAAACATTGCTTTGGCCCGACAATGAAGTGCCATTCGGGATATCGGTAAGTGTTAAATCGAAAGTAGTTATCGCAGTAGTTGAACTCGTGTTGTCAATGCATCCCGTGAATGGGAAAACCTCGGATAGTGAGGCAGTACCCGTCGAATCTGGAGTTAGATCGACGCAAGGCGTATGCCCATAGTTAATATTAACGGTGGGGTCCGTCGCGGAAGCGCGCGCTGTAAACGCGCAAGTCCCCACAAGGATCAAAATGCACGAGAACCGGACTAGGAACTTCATGAGCGCACCCCCCGGAGCGGACCACGTCGTATTACTCAACTGAATACAATTGTGAGCCATCGGTAAGTACATGCAGTCCGCTTGTTTTGTCAAGTACCATTTGTTCGAGGGACTCACAGGACCCTCAGTACTTGGCCCTTCGGTGACAACCTCCCCGGGTATTGCTCCATGAATTCGTCCGGAGTTGGTCCGTCAGCCCGCCGTTTTAGCGAATGGCCCCATGGCGCAATATTTCTCTTCGGAAGCAGACGCTGAACCTTAACCCTGGTTCGTGTTATCCGCCGAATTGAGCGCCAGGTTCGTTCTCACTCTGTGCAGAGAGAATTGCAATTTTCGCGCGAGTTGTGTGAGATTTAATTCGCTGAAAATTCCAGTGTGATCTCCCGACACTTCATACGTTTCACAGTTGCTCTCGAGCAAATCGCGCCAGCCCATATAGGGATCTCCCGCGGACGCAATTGGCCACTCCTTCGCTCGGAATAGAATGGTCGGACACGATATGGGTTGTGGCTCGTAGGTACTCGCCGCTATATACAGGATCGGCTCCAGCGTTTTCGATGGCGAGATCATGTTCAGAGAATAAAGAAAGGGCAAAATGTCCCACCACTTTCGTCGCAAAAAATCCCTCCAGTCGCGCGCCAAATGACGAAGGTAGTCAGACATCTTCAGGTGCTGGAGCTGATGTGCTCGATACTTCAGTCGAATCAGTATGCGCTTACATTCTGATTCGATCCCCACTCTTGCAACCGACGAGGGGCTGGTAGTTTCGAATAGAGCCAGCAGCCCGACTTGATGGCCTTGCTGAATCAGTTGGCTTGCGACCTCATAGGCATACAAACCGTCAAGGCAGAAGCCGCCTAGACAGTAGGGCCCTCGCGGACATTTTTCCAAAATGGTTGCCACCAAATAGCTTGCGAGCTCCTCTAGCCGATAGGGCGGACGCAGCAGGTCGCAAGCCGCAGGCTCGATTCCTATGCTGAAGAAGGGTTGGGTCGGACCCAGTGCAGCCGATAACGGACGTAGCAGTTGCCCGGCACCCACCCAAAAGAATGGCGATTGCTCACCGTGTGGTTGGACGGGAATCGCGTAGGCCATTTGCCGGATGGAGCTTTTCTTGCTAATCAACGCCGCAAGCTTCTCGATTGTGGTCGCCTCCCACAGCGCGGCTTCCGGTAATCGGGCACCAAGCGTGTCTTCTATTTTTGCGAGGAGATGAACTGCCAGTAGGGAATCTCCACCGATTTCCATGAAGTTTTCGTGAATGCCGATCGGTCGAACATCGAGTAGATCTTCCCAGATCCGCACGAGTTTTTTTTCCAGTGAAGTTCGCGCAATCTCAGGGGACGCTATCAGGGGCCGAGCGGCCTTTAACGCAGTCAGCGCCAGGCGGTCAATCTTCCCGCTGGAAGTAAGCGGCCATTGATCCAGCACACCACAGCAAGCAGGCACCATGAAGTCCGGCAAGGAATCTTTAAGGAAGCGCAATACATCGTCCGGTGAAGGTTGTTTGTCTGGCTTCGGTAGAACAAAAAGTGACAGAAACGGTTCTTGGTTTGCGTGCCTGCTGACAACCGCCACCGCATCACGAACAACCTCGTGGCCACGTGCCACTTCTTCGATTTCGCTCAATTCGATACGAAACCCACGAAGCTTTACTTGTGTGTCGATGCGCCCCAAGAAATCGATATTGCCGTCTGGTCGCCAGCGCGCGAGATCACCCGTCTTATAAAGACATGGATCTCTACCGAATGGATCAGGAATGAATCTCTCGGCTGTCAAGTCGGCACGATTACGATAACCTCTGGCTACTCCTGGGCCCCCGAGGTAAAGCTCGCCAGTAACACCCACCGAGACTGGAGTCATATTTTCGTCCAGGATGTAAGCGCGCGTGTTACTTATCGGGATTCCAATCGGAATAGACGAGTCGTCAGAGTTTGGCTTCGCCGGTATACGATAGGCACAGGCGAAGACCGTGGCTTCCGTCGGGCCGTACGCATTAGTAATTTGAACGCCTGGAAGATAATCCCACGCGCGGCGAATATGGGAAACCGACAGCTTTTCACCCCCGACAAGAATCTGTTCAAGGGTTGCCAATGCTCCCGGATCCTCATCAACGATGGCATTGAATAATGAAGTTGTTAGCCAAGCTGTTGTGATTTTATGTTTGCGCACGAGCTCACGCAGCAGACCGATGGAGGGAATTCTGCCGGGATACAGCACACTTCGGCCGCCGTGGAGTAACGGTCCCCAAATGTCAAAGATCGAGCCATCGAACGTCAGGGACGAAAGCTGGAGCAGAGCCTTCGTCTCATCGAGTTTCACGTAATCGACACCCATAAGGAGTCGCACGATCCCGCGATGAGTGACCTCAACGCCTTTGGGTTTACCTGTCGATCCGGAGGTGTAGATTACATAGGCGAGATTATCGGCCGAGACAGCGACCCGGGGATTTTGCGTTGATCCAGGATCCTTAAGAAGAGAATCTAATTGAATCGTTCCCGCCGGGGTTTCGGGTATTCGTCCAAGGAATCGTTCGTCAAGAAGCACCAACCGAACGCCTCCGTCTTTCAGCATGAAGGCAAGGCGATCCTTTGGATAATCGGGATCGAGCGGAAGACAAGCGCCACCGGCCTTCAGAACCGCTAGAACGGCGACGATTGTTTCGATGGAACGCTCTGCACAAATCCCCACTGGCTCGTCGAGGCTGACGTTCAGTTCGATTAATCTCGAAGCAAGCTGATTGGAGTAGCGGTTTAGCTCTGAATACGAGAGATACTTGTCCTTGAAGATGACCGCACAAGCGTCAGGTGTTCGTGCAGCCTGTCTTTCAAATAATTCATGTACGCATGTATTTGGATAACTTGGTGACACGACATCGCCGGAAAGACCATTTTCCTGAAAGGCGCTTCCGTTTTCTGAAAATTTGGTCATTGTGCTACCCGAAGGCTGGGGATTATAACGTACTTCGTTTTTAGAATCGCCTCCCCCGTGCAAATTACTAAAACCCAAGCTCGCTAGGCTGCGATCTCACGCATGCAGAGACGAGTTCGCGAAAACCCGTCCTGCGTTCAAGAACGTTCTTTTGACTGCTAGTCTGCTTGCTGTAGTTTGTGGTCAGTTTCCCTCTGCAAGGGCAAGTACTTGCAACCAGAAGATAGCTGCGAGTGGAATCATTCAGACACACCCCGTCCGTTCGGCTCTCTCGCGATTCAGAGTAGCCGCAAGAATCTCGCGTCCAATGGAACGGTCTAGTTCAGTCATCGCGTCCAACTGCGTCAAAGTCGACGTCTTCCCACTTCGCCGGCGCGGATACGGGTTAGAGCGAGCACGATGGCATTTTCAACTCGGCCTTGCCGGCCTTCGAAGGTGTATCGACCCAATCCGAAGCTGCTCTCCACTTGAAAAAACTAATGTTAGTGTCGGTTCCGAAAATTCTGACCCTTTTCATTCCGGAAATTCTGAGCCATCCGGCGAAGGCCGGAAAGGATAGAACTCTCCCTATGCCCCCGGTCGGTGGTCCGGGGCGGAGGGAGGAGG
>Ga0306920_100004710_pt1 | contig 17513 bp, 20 predicted proteins | sample flu12Cox44000170_FD_204666 | JGI IMG/M metagenome (GOLD analysis project Ga0306920, IMG submission 204666) | Lab enrichment of tropical soil microbial communities from Luquillo Experimental Forest, Puerto Rico - flux4day.12C.oxic.44.000.170 (v2)... | ecosystem: Environmental > Terrestrial >... | reverse complement strand
CGCGGGTTGTAAAGCCTTGGTTGATCGCGTAGCTCGACTTTGCTCCACCGGTGGTCGGTGTCCCCGCCGCGGGGTACTCCCTCATTGGAGGACGGGTAGATGTGATCCAAAATCGCTCGGTCGCAACCCTCGTTTACAAACATGACAAAGATGTTGTTACCTTGTTTTGCTGGCCGCCAAAGAAGGAACACCTGTCGAAGAGCGACCATTTAATCGAGGGATACCATGTCTCCACTTGGGGCAACGCCGAGTGCAATTACATCCTGGTTTCCAAGTTAAGTGACCGTGAAATGGATCAATTTGTGGATTCTTTCCGAGCTCATATTCGGTCGGGTGCTTATTTTTGAATCCAGCAGCCTGACAAAACAAATTCATTTTCCGGGAATAAAACCGGCTCAATTTTAAGTCTAGTTATACTGGGGTGGAGGGTTCTTTTGCCTTTTCGAGCCTCACGGACGTGGTTCGAAAGCTCTAATCGTGAGTTGGAATCATGAAAACGATCGACTTTGCTAATCCCTCCGCTCGGCTCGGTCGCGGCCTTGCGGTATCCCTAACTTACGGGGACTTCACCCACGGTGCCCACGTACCGTTGTCTGCAATTCATTTTCCGCGGTCGGCTGTTACAAAGCGTGCCGCAGAACGAACGGATTAACGCCTCATCTAACGAGATCCCTAAAATGGAAGCAATATGAAAACCAAAAACATCCTACCTCCTGTGTCTGGTATGACACGGTCCCCCTGGCGATTGAGACACGAGATTAACTCTCCGGATTATAGAAACGTTGGTCGACGCTCTTTTGTGAAGGGCTTAGGCATGGCGTGGGCGAGCGTACTCTCTGCCAGTGCACTGATGACGACTGCAACAAGAGCGAATCAGAAAGCTGGAAGAAATACAGGCGGAACATTGACCAAAGGCGATGCTGCGATATTGCGGTTCCTGGCTGCGCTCGAAACGCTTGAGACCGACTTTTGGCAGCAATACAACGAACTCGGTGGCATTCAGGACAAAGAAGTCCCCGGCGGGAGTGGAAATCTAGCCTACACCAACGCTCTTAAGAAGCTCGATTCAGACATGGACCAGTACATCCACGACAATACCGAGGACGAGTTCACGCACTTCACCTTCATCAACGCCTATTTGGTTGCGCATGGCGAGAAGCCTGCCGATCTGGATCAGTTCCGTATGTTGCCGAGCAGCCAAGCGAGCGGCGCGAACACGCAAAAAATGCGGCTCACCAACCTGATGGAACTGACTGTGGACACCACTTGGTGGACCCGCTACCGCAGTCGGACGAAGAACCCGGATTTCGGCGACACCTTCCCGCCGGCCGTCCCGGGCTTGGCTAAAGGGGAGTTTCCGGCAATTCCCCGGTCCAATGCCGACCTGATGCCGGATCTCCACCTCCAGGCGATCGCCAACACAGCGGGCTTTCATTTTGCCTCGATCGAACAAGGTGGCTCCAGTCTCTACCCGTCGCTTGCGCAGAGGGTAACTGATCCGGAGGTGTTGCGCATCCTACTGAGTATCGGCCCGACGGAGACGATGCACTTTCAGACCTGGCAGGACAAGGCGGGCAATGCGCCTCCGCTGACCGACCCCACGAATGGATTGGTGTTTCCAGACCTGAACAAGCCGCCCTTTGATACCGAGGACTTCAACACCAACCTGATCATGCCGGAGCCCACCATATTCCTGGACCGAAAGTTCCCGGTCTGTTCGATCATTCGCCCGACCGAAACAAACGGGGCTGCAACGGGGGCTGCTGCTTTCCTGACTGCGAGCGGACTTTTCGAGGGCCAATCGCAAGCGTTCTTCGATGCACTGTTCACGTTGGCAAACGAGGCGGATGATGCTCGACCGTAACACCATATGGAGCAGGGCTAGGCAGATGAGCTAGATACGGGGCAGAGACCAACTAAAGCGGTGTTTCTGCTCTTCTAGCGCCTCGTACGCCTACCTTGCAGAGGTGAGCGGGCGCAATTCAAAAATATCGGGGCGGAGTTGCATGCTCTCGCAAGGACAGCCTGATTACGCGCAACGACAGCAGCGAGGCTGGAACTTGATGTGGTGGAGATGGTCGCACGGGAGTTTCGTGAGGTCAGAACTCTTTATCAAGACCAGGGATTCGGTTGCCCTAAATACGCTCGCTTACAAAGCACCTCCAGAACTAGAGACGAAAATTCGAGCGGCGTTGCAGAAACAATCTAAATCAGCGTTCCAATCGAATTGCCGGTTCCGACTTTCCCTAGTCTAGTCTACGCAGTAGTTGGCCTGTCGGTGTGCCTCTTGGGCGTTTGGATGTCGGATTCTCACGACAAGGATCGAGTTTTGACTGCTGAGGCGATTTCGAATCATGCGCGTTCGCTCTCTGTCGGTCATCTGCTCGACGTCGCCTCTACGGATCAAGACGGTCTCAAGGCATGGTTCACCGGAAAGCTGGATTTTTCTCCGCCCGTACTGAACCTAACAAAGGGAAACTATAAACTGGTCGGCGTCAGACTTGATATTTTAGAAAATCGTCGGGTCGCAGCAATCGTCTATAAGCACCAAGACTACTTCATCAATGTATTCGTCTGGCCCGCAGCAGATCACGCGATCGATATTAATACTCAGGCCCTTCTAGAATTCAATCTCTGTGGTTGGAACAGGTCTGGACTTAGCTATCTGATCGTCTCTAAACTGAGTCAGTCAGATATGGAGAATTTTGAGAATCAGCTTCGCGAACGGACGGAGTAACTTTACGAGGAGATTCACACCTTTTTGTAAACGACACAGGAATTGATCCCGCCAAACCCGAATGCGTTGCTAAGCACGTAATTCAGATTTTTTTCGCGAGGCTCATTGGGGACCACGTCCAGATCGCACGCCGGATCGGGAGTTTGATAATTCAAAGTTGGCGGAATTAATCCATCGCGAATCGCGAGAGCGCAAACCACGCCTTCGATCGCGGCACTCGCTCCGAGCGGATGGCCGTAATATGGCTTGGTGCCGCTCACCGGTACCTTTTTAGCTTGTCCGTTAAAGATCTCCTGAATACAAAGCGCTTCGTCTGCATCATTCAGTTGGGTCGAGCTCGCATGGGCGTTTAAAAAGGCCATAACATCATCCAACATGCATAAGACAAAGTAGGAATGCGGACATGGTGAAGCTCTGCTAGTTGCCGCAAAGAGTTTGATCTGGTCTTCTTCCGCAAAGACACGCCCCGACGTCGAAATCGGCCGATGCCGACCGGCCAAAGCGCCTTTGTGGCAACTGATATGTGCCGCAATACGCATTTCACGGCTTGCGCCCAGGGAAATCGTCGTAGTTGAGCGATTGGGAGCGATCTGAAATAGCGCGAGGGTTTAAAAAAATGAGTCATTTGGCTAACTTTTTTGGCAGTGCTTTTTGGGTTTAACAAGAAGAGCGTTACGGGTTTTGGTTGTCGATGTTGAGCGAGCAAGTAGTGCATAAATTCCTCAAATTCCCCAGGTGTTGATGACACCACTGTCGGAACAGTGTCAGTACCAATTTACTGACACTGTAAGATACTGTGGTTGTAGGACTGGCGTCCGTTTTTTGACCAGTGTCAGCACTGTCAGTAGAGATTTTCTGACAGATCCCTTTTTTCCCTACGTACGTATATATATAATATAATAAATATAGTAAATATATATAAACTAACTTTTGATACAGTGTCGGGGAAAAATAGAAAGTACGACGTACTGACACTGCTGACAGTGGTGCCGGTTGTGAAGTAACCCGTTGATATTGAGTAAGTTACAATGTCAGTGCTGAGTACTGACACTGGTAGGTTATAACAGTTTCGGTGTGCTGATCATGCGTTTTGGAGTACCGCCTTTCACGGTGGGCAGGTCCTCGATTCTTAGGATGCGAGGGAATTTTTCTGCCAAGGTTTCTATCTCGGAGCTTTTCATGCTCCGGCTTCGCGATACTTCACGCACGGTGCTGGTGCCGTCGCAACGTTGAATAAGGTAGTCTGCTAAGCGCTTGGCTTTGTAAAAGCTGTCGTCCTCAGATTTGGGGAATAAGAGGTTTTGTTGGATTACGGCATAGTATTGCATGATCTCGATTGCCGCTTCGGCTGTGGCCAAATCGAGTTGATGCTTATGTGATTGAGATGAGTATTTGGCAAGATGTAGCACCAGGGCGATTCGGAAGGATAGTTCTGCCCATCGAGCAACAAATGACTGAACATCGGTTAAGCCATTGTTCATGTGCCGGATAGCCGCGTTCTTGAAGTGGACAAACTTCATCAGGACATCTCTTGGGAAGTCTATGGTGAAGAAGGCTGTGGCCTGGTAATATGTTGTGAGTATCTCGTTACAGAGTTTCGCCCATTTATTGGTTGTCTCTTGGTTCAGTCCCGAGTCATCCGGGTTATATTCCGGGATTTGATCGGATGATACGCACAACAGAAACCGTGGAAGCAGGCCGTCCTCGATGAGTTCTCTCGTTCGAAGCAGAGTCCGAAATATTGATGGTTGCATCATCCAGTGACAGACAAGACATGGCTCTTCAAGCTTCACACCGTCTCTGGATAATCTGTCTGTCCGTATGTGATCGCCGCTGAATGCTCGAAGATATATGGAATCCTGGGCTAATCGTTTGTCTTTCTCGCCATAACAACCGCACAGGTTTTGCAAGATTGTTTTTCCTTCTGCCGTAACACTGAAAGCGTATTCATCGTTGCGCGCCATGATCTCTTCGAGTTTTTCCGATGTGGTGTCCTCAACTAAAAGCTGTGGGGCCTTAAGGCTTTGTTTATTGAGTTCGATGTCGTCATTTACACTGCACATGCGGTTTTCTATTCTCTGTGCTTCACACTCATCCTGAGCACGTCCAATCCTCCTTTTAAGGTTTTCAATTCTTCTTCGAGGACTTCGATGCGAGTTTTGTGGCCTATTTTTTTGTCTTCGAACTGTTCTCTTCTTCGCCTCTCGAAATCGTAGATCGGTGTCATCCATGGTCGGAGCGTTATAGTCTTACCTAATCCCGATAAAAGTACCGCTATGGTGTAAAGATTAGCCCTTGTGTGATATCCAGGCAGTGTAGTCATTATTATTCGTCTGCCTGCACAACCGGATAACGCGGTTAAGGCGACGGTGGCATTGATGGAGACAGGCGCTCCGTTGTATTTCGAAAACTGTGTTACGATGTCATCAAGCGGTTCTGGCAGGCAATGCGTAGGAAACTCAGGTGCGTCGAATTCAAAACATGCGAGCGGCTCCAGCAGCCCAGCTCGCCAGCGTCGGATCAGCCTTTGGTGATAGCTTTCGTTAGAGTGTGAGAGATTTTTCTTGACAGGAAGTCGAAAAAATCGACCATTTCGCATACGTGAGATGATTTCATCTTGATGATCGCGATTATAGACAATGCCGTCTCGCCAGCGGCGCAAGTCGTCATAGTTACTTATCCCTGGTCGCTAATTCCATGGCAAATGGTGTCGTATCTTTCACGAATGGCGATTAAACCGTTGGCCAAAAAATAATGTGCCCTGGCCCACAAGAGATCGTCTGGAGAACGATTTTTCATCAGAGCTTCGTCGGCCATTGCTGATGCAACCCCTGAAAGTTCGAGGATAACATACCCGATACCACCAAATTCGTTTATACATTCGTGGATTAGTTTTTCACGCTTTTCCTTGTATTCCTTGTCGAAGGCGTCGCTGTCGTCAGTCATTCTTTGGATATCCCGGATAGTCAGTTTTTTGGACTTTTTATTTTTACCGTTTAATGTTGGCCTCCGCAGGAGCATGAACATGCTCAAGCGGAGGTTTATGCGGCTCCGAGAGCTGTTATTCCACCGGCTACCTTTACTAATTCAGCATTATCCCAATCTATCTTTGGAGGGTGTTTTCGTCTCTTGGTTTTCATTCCTTCGTTGCGGTCCTGCCACACTCAAGGCGCGTTCCTGCGCCACCTTGGAAAGTTCTGACGGCGTGCCACGGCGAAGAACGCGACGCCACCAGCAGTGTCTCTTTATTTCGTTGCTTTGTTTTTTTACCTCAACCCTTGGCGTTACCGTGCCTTTCGACATTACCCCTGACGTGAGACGGTCGTACGCCTGCCACGGACCAAAACCGCGTTTCATGCGTCCATAACATGCAACAAATGGCATACCGGGCCGAATTATGCGCCGGATTACTGGGAAGGCGAAGAAGATGACAGATACAAAGCAAACAAGGCTCAATACCTTTTTCGTTGCCAATTACGCGAGTCAGGGATACGCGAAATTCTCAAGTTTGCCGATAGCCCTGAAGAAGTGATGCGCGAAGGCGCACGCAAAGCGAAAATCGGTTGTGCTGCTTCGCATTTGCCCGTACACGCGTTTCCAAGTATGGGATGATATAGGACATCCAAGCGTTCCGAAACTGCCTGGAAATCGAATTCTTTACGGATGACATAAAAAATCGGGGGACCGCACTCACGGCCCCCCGTTCGACTGATCTCTGCCTTCTGTACTAACATACCTCAAGCATGTTATGAATGCCAGTTTAAGCTAGAGCAAACTCGGCAACGTGCCGATGGCGCAGCGCAACGGTGAGAGCTCAAGATACGTGTATTTGGCGTGAATAGCGTCGGAGGCATGACCGACCAGTTTCTTGCGGATATCGGGCGATATCCCGGAATTCGCCAGAGCGCTGGCAAAGGAATGTCGCAACGAATGAAATGACAGCCGTGCGACACTGCGCCGGTCACTGATGGCTACCTTACGCTGATCAATTCCCGCCTCATTCATGAGTTTGGCGAATTCGGCGGAAAGACCGCACTCACTGCTGACTGTGCGACCGGCTAGGGTGGGGCACAGAGGCCTGTTTGGAGTGTCGCCAACGGTCTCCAGGAGCCGTGCCTGTAAGTTCTCGTGGATGGGGAACTCGACCGTTGCGCCGGTCTTCGTCTGCCGGTAGGAGATCGTGCCCCGGTCCAGGTCGACATTGGCCCAGGTGAGGTTAGCGACATCGCCCAGCCGCGCACCGGAATAAAAGCCGATCAGGATCGCTGTGCGCCAATCGGGGCTGGCTACTTCGAGCAACGCCCGAACTTGAGCAGGCTCAAAAACGTCCCGCTGAATAGAGGTCGTCTTCGGCAGCTCGATTGTGTCAGTCGGATTTTTGTCGATCAGATCCTGTTTAGCCGCCACCGACAATGCGCAGCGGACAATAACGAGATGTTTCTTCACACCCGCAGGACTCGCACCATTTTTGAACATCCAGTCCCGGTATGTTTCGATATCCGAAGCGCTCAAAGCCGCAATAGGCTTGTCAGCCCTGTTGCCCAGACAATCCAGGAAATCTCTGGTTGTCTGCCGGTAATGTTGATATGTCGAAACAGATTTGCTGACCCTCTTCCCCTCCAGCCAGCGTGTGAAAAAGTCCCGTGTCGTATCCTGCCGGATAGATTTCTCGCCTACTGCCGCCAAGATGTCATCGAGGACACGACGTGCCTGGGACTCAACCAGTTCACCTTCCTTGGCTGCCTTAGCCGCCTTTTCCCAGGCTCGGCAAACCTCAAGAGCCTTTTTGCGCTCGCGCTGCTTGGTTGAACGAAATGTACGCTTCCCGTTGGGAAGTGTAAGCGCACAGAACCAGTACGGACTGCGCGGATCACGATGTATCGAAGCCATAAAAAGTTCCTTTCGCTCGTAACAATACTCATAACAACACCGATGTCAAAGATAGACTCAGGTGTTTATTTTAGCCTGTATTTCCCTAGGGAGAGACGGTTTTCGAGGGCGTTCCTACGGCAGCTACTCGAAGGTCCACTTCCATCCTTCCAGCCTTCCAGCTGTTCAATCCTACCCACCACAAGTGCCCCTGGGGGCGCACCTTTCGGCCTGGCAAGAAACGATCGCTTTGGAATGCGACTCAACGCGATTATAGTTTCCAGATTATGGCCTTACGCCCCCGAAGAGGTTCCACCAGCCTTATTCTTCTCGACTACCCGTCCGAGCGGCAATCAGGTTGCGGATGCTGCGGATGCGGATGTTTCTTCGCGCCCTTCCTGATCCTGTTGCTTTTCTTACTGCGTTGTGCGGAGTGGTTCACCAGGAAGCTTTTGACTCGGATTTGAATTTCAAGAGAGCGATTCCCGGAACAGACAGGGGATAGGTTGGCGCTGGCTAGCTTTAGCTTAGCAAGAGCCTGTTGCGAAATGCCATTTCGTGTGTGTTTAGCGAGCCCATACGTGCAAGGGATGTGGTAGGGGCGGATCTCCGAGCCGCCCGAGGAGGGTGACGGTGCAAGCCATGAACCGGCCGGCTCGGAGATCCGGCCCTACCAACACCGAACCCGTTGGGGACTATGAGCAATGTTGCAACTATGCATTTACGCCACTCTGTAATTTCGCCGTTAGACTATACCCCGATGATAGCGATGACTAGCTAGCTGCCGTTCACAGACAGCTACAGCTTCGTAAGTAAATGTGTGAACGGAACCCTGGATCTGAATCTCAATGATCTTCTCGCCGGCGTGCGCTTTCCCCTGCCAGAGCGTCTTCTATATCCTTCATCCATTGCTCCATGGTACCGCGCTTCTCGCGCGCCTCACGAATCAGCCGAAGATTGTTTGCGGTCGTATCCGGCTCCCACGATTCGCGCACGATAGTCCGCGCTTCCCCTAACGCGGATTCTGCCTCGAACCCATGAGTATAGGCAGCAATCGCTTTGTCAAGCCAGGTCCGCGCAACCACCGCCTGCCCGTCTTTCGCCGCAGCCTCCCAGCGATCTTTGTAAACCCGACCCAAAATTCCATACGTTTCGCTGCTGGGCCCGCGCTTCCTGATCAGTTCATCAAGAATGGATTCCGCCTGCTTTGTCTCAGCGATCCGATCCGGCAGCCCGGCGCTGGTCAGCCAGTAGGGTAAAGCGCGCAGAAGATCCACATCAAAAGGAAGACGCGAATTGCCCGAAAAGAGGAGCACTGTACTTGCCGGCCGCACCGCGTGCCGAACGCCTAGTTCGTAGAAGACGTTGGCGTTCGCCGTTGTAAGATCGGCCACCGCAAATTCACACAGGATAAGCCGTTCAAACATTGGCTTGTGAATGATGCCCCCAACCCTTTCCTCGTCGGCACGAATAGCCTCCAAGCCGGCGTCCACGATCGCTGGGGAGATCAGTTCGCGGTAAACCGCGTCGAAGTCGATGATTTTTCCACCGGTGTCTTGCTTTTGCCCGAATGGCATAAGAACAAAGCAGAGCGCCTTCATTAGCTGGACCTTTCCTGGATAAGATCTTTCATGTTGGCTGATATTACCACCGTTTCAGGCCGGCAAACAGAAACGCAACCGCTATCCGGGAGGTCCGCCTCGGAGATAACGACGGACCCTATGTACGCTTAGAGGAGGTTCCCGTGCTCGGGATTCTATAGCGAGGCCGAGGAACGGGTAAAGTTACTGGATTTACCACCAATTGTAAATGCACGCACAAATCCAAAAACCAAGCGCTGCCCGCTTCACTCGAGGAATTGCCCGGACTTTTACCTTAACAAATTTCGGTCCCGCATAAGCGAGGCCGCTTCACACAAGCGATGCTGCTCCCACGCGGCTTTGCTAACCGCTAGATCTGGCCGGTCTGAGGCGCGGCCTCGCTAGGTTTAAGGCGGCGTTACCAGGCGGGATCAGCCCAGCAAAAATCACACAGATTTTTCCGCGACAGGAAAAACAAATTTACGCAAAATTACAGCTTCAATGAAGGCTATCTTTTTGCGATAAATCGATCTCACCCCGGAAAAAATCGTTTTGACTCAATTTACTAAAATTGCTATCGGCGAATACGCGCTAAGGTCCGGATCGATGAAACAGATACGGAGGCGGCGTGATCCTTAGCGCAACAAGCGGCAACCTCACCGGAGGGGCAGCAGGGAACGCCACAAGCAGTTCCTCGGCAGTCGCGACCGGGACCGGAACTTCCGTGAACGTTTCTGACTCGGCGACTGGTGGCACGGGCGGCGAATCGAATGCTCAATTCAGTATTGCGAACGGCGCCAACGGTGGCAACGCCAGTTCCACGGCCGTGGGTTCGGCCACGGGGAACGCTTCAGAGACCTCGACCGCCCATGGAGGAGCAGGCGGCAGTGGCAGTGGAACCGGCAATAGTGCGGGGAACGGCGGAACGTCCGCGGCGGACGCCACCGGTACGAGCAGCGGCGGCGGAACTGTGAATGTTGGAGCTGCTGTGACCGGGGGAACCGGCGGTAGCGCCTTCAACGGTGCAACAGGGGGCAACGGGGCGAGCGTCAACCTGATCAGCAACTTGACTACTCAGATCGTTAGCGGCTCGACCAGCGGCACGCTGCAACTAACGCTGAGTGGAACAGGTGGCAACGGTGGCGGGAGTGACAGCGGAACCCAAGGAACTGCTGGAAAGGCAAACGTCAGCCTGACTGCAACTAACCCTGGAGGCGGAACTGTATTCGCCACAAGCACGGCAACCGGCGGTAACGCAGGAAATTCGACAACTGTCAGCAGCGCCAATGGCGGAAACGCCACGAATTCAACCACTGCCACAAGCGCCGCCTTGAGTTTACAAGTTTGACGGCGGCCCAGGCTTTCTTTTGCGATCAAGTTGATGACTTGGGTAAACTCAGTTCATTTCTTAATACAAATGGGACACTTGACCTGATGTTCACGCTGTCGCTTACCGACGCGACAAACGCGTTGTTGGTCAACGACTTTGTGTTGGGCAATTCGAGCTTTTTGGTTCCCGAGCCCTCGACCTGGAGGATGATTGCGGTGGGCGGTATAGCGTTGCTTGGGATGGTGCACCGAAAACGACGCCGCGCCAAATAGGCATAAGCCAAATTTTCGGCCGGTTAGCAAGCGGGGCGTTGCTTGCAACGCCCAGATGCGCGGCAAGAGGTATTTTGGTTGGGATAGCGAAACCGAACAAATCGCTTTGATCACATCTGCGTTTTGTTTCGCCTATTGGAGAGTGTTGGTGGAATTTTTCGAATTCTGGAAGATCGATGGCGTTTCGATTCGGTCGCCTGGCTTCAGTTGCACGTCGAGCGACGGATTCGCGCGAATTTTGATCACATCGACAATCATTACCTGGTTATCACGAAGCAATCGGACTTTTCGACCCTCTGCGAATGTGGAAAATCCTCCGGCGGCGCTGATTGCGCTTAGAATTGTCAGATCCGGAGTAAACGGGACACGTTGCGGCGCTTTAACTTCTCCACCGACGTTTACGAAACGCGATTGCGCCTGCATGGTGATCACCACGTCGGGATTTGTGTAGATCTCCCGGGATTTGTATGCATTCTCTATGGCGGACTCCGCTGCTCCAGGAGTGAGTCCAGCGATCTTTACCCGGCCGACGTGCGGAAGGTTGACGCTCCCCTCGCTATCGATGGTGTATACACCGCTGACGGCAGAAATTTCCGTTGACGGCACACCGCCCAACTTCATCTCAAGCTGGTCTCCAGGCCGCAATGGGGCATCCGCTGCCGGGATACCGGTTGCAAAAGCAAAACTCAGCAGACAAACAACTCGCCAGATCCAAAACTTGGTACTCATCACCGCTGAAACTACTCGTGAATTATTAATCGCTCCTTTACGCGCAACTAAACCGATCGCGATAAGCGTCGGGATTAAGCAACATAACAGTTAACTTCCTGCAAAGGTACCAAAACTCTTGTTCGGTTTCACGTTATTCAACGACATTTCTCTAGCGAGGCCGCGCCTCAGACCAGCGAGGTGTAGGGGTAAGATTGTCGGTTGGGGAGCGGCGTCGGTGGGTGAGGCGGCCTCGCTCAACAGAGTCCTTGAAAAATAGAAAAATGCAATACGGCCCCGGTTGAGTAGCGCGGCATCGCTGCCGGATTTTTGCCTCTCAGGGGAGGCGGTATCTCCGTAGAGTGGAGTAACAAAAGCCCAACCGGAGCCTTACCGTGAAATTAAGCAAAAGTGTTGCCGAGCTTCAACGTGAACATGTCGTCTTGGAACTGGAGTGTATTGATCGGATGTATCTGAACGCTTACGTCCCACAGCTGACTAGTGAGGCTGGTGTGGCTGGCTTCGTGCGTGGGCATCTGGGCTATCGCTTTGCCTCCACCAAGCAAGTCGCAGAGATGACTGAGGCCTTTGTGCAATCGATCATGCAGTTTGGGCTCGATCACAAAATCGATCTGGTCCGATTTAAAAAGGGCCAGCGTAAGGACGATGTCATGCGGGCACGGCTGCACGCTTTCAAAAAGAACCATCAAGAAGGAGTGGTCTTCATTGGCGTGGCTCAGGAAAAAGCGCGTGTGCCCCGGACGGTGCGCAAGGCTTTTGGCGACGGGGGCACCATTCCTTGGATCGATTACTGCAGCGCCAACGTGAACTTCTACTATTTCTACTGCCTGGATGAAAACTTCGGACCGTTCTTTATCAAGTTCTGCTCCTATTTTCCCTATACGGCCAAGCTTTGTTTCAATGGGCACGAGTATCTGAAGTGCCAACTCGAGCACCGAAGGATCGATTATGAGCCTTTGGACAACGGCATCTCCTGGTGTGAGGACCTGCCGGCTGCTCAGCGTATCTGCGATCAGTTCGATGAGCACAAGATCGAAGCCTTTTTCCGCAAATGGTTGCGCCGACTACCGCATCCCTTCAGTTCCAGAGACCGCCGGGCGGGTTATCGCTACGATTTATCCATCCTGCAGGGAGAGTTTTCTCTGACTCAGATCTGGGACCGGCCCGCGAGCGGGCGCTGTTTCTTTGAGGAAGTCATTCGCGAGAACATCGATTTGGGCCGACCTGAACAGGTGCAGTTGATCTTCAGCCGTAAGCTGAAGAAAGCGACTGTAGCCGACGGCCGATGCCGCACGCGCATTATCACTGAAGGAGTTGTGCCTTCCCTGCACATCTATTACAAAAACACCCACTCCAAGCAGTATCACAAAGCGGCAAAGAGAGGCGCGGGACTGCGCACCGAGACGACCGTCAACAACACCTATGATTTCGGTATTGGTCGGCGTCTGTGCAACCTACCCGCATTACGGCAGATCGGCTTTGAAGCCAATCGCCGGATTCTGGAAGTCGAAAAACTAAGTCACGACTGTGGCATTGGGCAGCAAAGTTTCCTGCAACTTCAGCAACCGGCTGACATTGAGGGCCAACATATCTCGGCCCTGCGTTTTGGTGACCCACGGGTCCAGGCGCTTTTTGCCGTGTTGGTGATCTTCAGCCTTCAACCCCAGGGATTCCGCAACAGAGACCTGCGGCCATTACTTGCGCAGGCGCTGGGCTTGGACAACCAGCAGATCACCCAAGGCAAAATGAGCTACGACCTGCGCCGATTGCGTCTGCACCGATTAATCCAACGAATACCGGGCACACACCGCTACCAACTCACTGAACTGGGGCGAAGGATAGCGCTGTTCTACTCGCGCACCTTCAATCACGTACTGCGCCCTGGCCTCTCCCAAATTGCCCAACCCAACCTGCCCCCGCACAGTTCCAACCTCAATGCCGCATTCCACTATCTCGAAGCCCAGCTAACAAACTATCTCGCCGAGAAAAAAGCCGCATAAAAAACTTGATTCATCGACATCAACTTCCAGTTTTCAAGGACTCTAGCGAGGCCGCGCCTCAGACCGGCGAGATCTAAGGATCTCAAGGTCGCGTTGGCAGCAGCGCCGATTGGGTGAAGCGGCCTTGCTATAGAATCCTTGAAAAGCAAACCAGCTCATATTCATGTACCAACACGGAAAAAACTTGGCTCATCTGCAACCAGTTTTTGCTTTTCAAGGATTCTAGAAAGGGCAGGATTGATTCATCCCTGTCCTCAAAGGTAACGGCCTCGGCCGGGCGCGAGGAGGGCGCATATCTAGAGCGATACGTAACCGATCCGGCAGCCGCCAGGGAACCGCCGGACAGTCGCCGGGGCTTTTGCGTGGTTTTTGCGGGCTGGGCTTGCGTTCTTTTCTGTGCGAGACTATAGGGTCGGTCATGCGGCTGACGATGTGCTTTCTCTTGTCCGGGGCTACGAGGATCGCCGAACCATACGACCACCAAACGGTTGGCGGGAATGAGTAGCAAGGACCCGGGACTCCAGGGCGTCGTTCATTCGCTCGAGCAGGGGCAACTGGCTCGCGTGATCTGGCTGATAGCGATGTGGGCGTCGGTGATCGGGCTCTCGTTGGCTTATTTGTTGATCCAATTCAGGGGACTTTCGTCGCTGACCGGCATCGATCAGGCCCAGGTTGCACGTGAGTTAGCGCGCGGCAACGGATTCAGTACTAAAAACATCCGGCCGCTCGCTATCCAGCAGTTGCAGCGGAATAACGGTCAAATTCCCGGCGCAACGACCGGATCGCCTGCGCAGTGATGGGATTTACCTTAACCCGGGTTCGTCGGCTGCAAGTTTTCGAGAAAAGTTGCGGCATGGATCGTTCTCAGCGATGAACGGCCTGAATCGACTCTCCATCTGCGTTTTGCTGCGCCCGTTGCAGAGTGCCGCCGGAATTCTTCGAATTCCGGAAGATTGATGGCGCTTCGATTCGGTCGCCTGGCTGCAGTTGAACGTCGAGTGACGGATCTGCGCGAATTTTGTTCACATCGATGGTCCTTACGTTGTTGCCACGAAGCAATTGGACTTTTCGTCCGTCGGCAAATTTTGAAAATCCTCCGGCGGCATTGATCGCGCTCAGAATCGTCAGGTCAGGGGTAAATGGGACACGTTGCGGCGTTGTAATTTCTCCACCGACGTTTACGAAACGGGACTGTGCCTGCATGGTGATCACAATGTTTGGGTTTGTGTAGATATCCCGCGACTTGTATTCGTTCTCAATGGCGGACTGAGCGGCTCCAGGAGTGAGTCCCGCGATCTTTACCCGGCCGATGTGCGGAAGGTTGACGCTCCCATCTCCATCAACGGTATATATGCCGCTTACCGCAGAAATCTCTGTCGACGGTACACCGCCCAATTTCATCTCAATCTGGTCCCCGGATCGCAGGGGCGCATCGGCCGCCACGATATTATACCGGTGGCAAAAGCTAAACTCAGCAAGCCGACAGCTCGCAGGATCGAAAACTTGGTACTCATCACCGTGAAATTACTCATGAACTATTGATCGCCCCTTTTGCGCGCATCTACAGCGATCACCGGTAAGCGCCGAATAAAACCATTGTCACAATTATCATACGTAGCACTGGCTTCCAACATGTTTTCCGCTCGCACTGAGGAGGCCCTAGCCCGCAAAAATCACAACTTGGGAGAAGCGGCGAACTCATTGCGGGCTAGAAAGAAATTAAATGAACCGGTCAGACTGTTTTTAAATTGTTCTCTCCAAGAGCAGCAGAATTGTTCATAAATGGCTTGGAATTTGTGAACAACGCAGGCGAGCCGTTGCCGACGATCAAATCCACGGACGTTCAGGAGTCGGCCCAGTACAAGGCTGGAAGCCTGTGCTACGCTGAAGCTGCGCGGTTTCACTCGAAACGTTTCTTGTCTGGTCGAGCCCAAGGCTTGCGTTCTTTTCCGTGGCAGACTATAAAGTCGGTCATGCCGCCAACGAAGCGCTTTTTCCGGGGTCACGGATATCTCCGAACCAAACGACCGCCGAACGGCTGATGGAAATGGGCAGCAGCGAAACGGACCTCCAGGGGATCATTCATTCACTCGAGCAGGGGCGCTTGGCTCTCGTGATACAGGCGATGCTGTTGTGGGCGTCCGTTATTGCACTGGCGCTGGCTTACTTGTTGATACAATTCAGGGGACTTTCGTCCTTGACCGGAATCGATCAGGCCCAGGAGGCACGCGAGCTGGCGCGCGGCAACGGATTCAGCACTAAAAATATCCGGCCACTGGCTCTCCAGCAGTTGCAACGGAGTATCGGCAAGATTCCCGCTGGCAATTTCCCGGATACCTTCAACCCGCCGTTGAACCCACTGATCAACTCCTTGGCGCTTCGCTGCTTCCCGGGCGAGCTAACAAAAAAAATAACCGGTGGAAGTTATGTATTTGCCGGTGACCGTTTAGTTGCCGGCGTATCAGTTCTTTTCTTTATAGCCGCGCTTGCAGTAAACTATTTCCTGGCGTTAAGACTATTTGATCGGCGGATAGCCTTGCTTTCCGCCACATTCGTATTGCTTGCCGACCAATTCTGGCAATTCTCGCTTTCTGGTCTGCCGCAGATGTTGCTGCTTTTTCTTTTCAGCTGTGCCGCGTGGGTTTTGGCAATCGCCATCCGGGCCAGACGCGAAGGTCGCGGGACGATCGGATCTCTTGCGATGCTTGGATTTTTTCTAGGCTTGATGGCGCTCACGCACCCGTTGACGCTCTGGATCTCCGCAGCCGTGGGCGCCTTTTGCGCCTTCTATTTCCGTGGATGGATTCCGCGTTTCCTGGTTCCCATTATCATCTGTCTCGCGATGTTCTCGGTCTGGGTTGTTTGCGATTTAAAAGTTACCAGGACTCCATTCGGTATCAGCCCGTTTGCCTGTTTGGATGGGTTGTCACTGATCGAAAATGGGTGGATGCGTGAGCTGGAACCTGATTACTCTAGAGTGAGCCTCTCAGCCTTTTCCAAGCGAGTGCAAGGAGATTTCAGTTATCAGCTAGGTTCCTTATATACTTTGCTCGGGGAGGTCGTCGTTGCTCCGCTTTTTTTCATTTCGCTGCTTCACCGATTTAAGCGTGATGAAACTGAAATCTTCAAGTGGGCCCTTCTGCTGATGTGGCTTTTCACCTTTGCCGGCTCGGTTCTCATGGGAATCAATCGCCAGAACATCAGTGCAAACCAGATCTATATCCTGTTTGGACCTCTGATGACGTTTTACGGTCTTGCATAGGTCTTCGTCTGTTGGAAAAGGCTGCAGATTCAGGGTACGATCCTTCGCAATCTTTTGATGACGCTGCTCCTGGTGGTCACTGGATTACCCACACTGTTCGGCTTTCTGCCGGGCAATTCGCCGATTCAGTTCCCCCCCGTATCTGCCTCAATTCATGCAATTATTTACGTCCTGGACAAAGCCGAACGAAATTATTGCCTCGGATATGCCGTGGGCCGTTGCCTGGTATTCAGATCGCAAATCTTTATGGCTACCGGCCAAGTTGGAAACCTTGACCGAATTCTACAACCTGCACACGTTGGGCGCTCCCATCGCAGGCATTTATCTAACCCCGGTTTCTCGTGATCTTGGATACGCTTCCCAGATTTTCCCAGATAAGCAATGGCGAATACAAGGAATGGCTACCGCTCTTCCTGCCCAATCCAAAAGCACTGCAAGATTTTCCGCTCAGGCTTATCATTGGGGTCGCAAATAATCAATGCCTCTTTTTTAGCGACACCCTGACGGTGGAAAGTGAAAAAGTGAGCGAACCTAACCTACAGTCCGAAAAGGAATTGCGGATTGCGGATTGCGAATTGCGAATTGGAGGAGCCCATCGAGCCTAAATACGGAAGTACCCGTTATGGGAAAATGCGATCACAGCCATCCCATAGGAATCTTGGTTAAAGCACAAAAAAAAGTGGTTGGAATGGTTCTTTAACTCTGTCACTCGACAGAGGTGAAAAAAAAAGAAA